>Ga0207747_1000277_pt1 | contig 63651 bp, 60 predicted proteins | sample HigsolmetaGSP11D_FD_184839 | JGI IMG/M metagenome (GOLD analysis project Ga0207747, IMG submission 184839) | High solid enriched microbial communities from the Joint BioEnergy Institute, USA - SP1-1-D (SPAdes) | ecosystem: Engineered > Bioreactor > SSF (Solid state fermentation) > Aerobic >...
GCCTGTTCCAAAACTTTTTCCCCGTTCATCATGCCGTAGTACTGCATGTTGATCGAATCAATAGGAATCCCTTTTTCTGCGAGTTTTGGTTCAAATTGCTTTTTCATAAATTTGACTTGCGGGCCAAGCAGCAGGACATCAATGTCTTTCTTTTCCAGCGTGGCATCGACATCGGATGCGGATACCGCAAAGATATCGGCTTCAACCCCTTTTGCTTCGGCCGCTTTTTTCATTTTTGTCACCAGCAGGCTTGTGCTCATACCGGCCGCACATACCAACATGATCGTTTTCATATCTATCTCCTCCAAATATTGAATATCTTTTCCTTACATCTTTATTGTAGTTAAAAGCGTTTTCGAAGAGGAGAGAAGCATTTTCCGTTAGGCAACGGAAACGCTTACACGAAATTTGGTCACTTCTCTATGTAAACAGAAATCAGCGTCGGGAGGAAGAAAGAGGAGGTTAGCGGATCCCGGCTTTTATCAAAATCAGCGGAAATGAAGCTTTAATTAGCGGTTCCCTGCTAATCATCGGTGAAAGGTATCAAGAAATCAGCGTTGCGGCGAAAACGGAAGAAAAAATAGAGGACCTCTTTCAATGTTTAAGGTGAACCTGCCCTATTTCGAGGCCGTGCATCCAAGATTCCCCTCTATGGAAATTAAAATCAGAGAAAAAATGCTTTTATTAGCGAAGGCAGAAAAGAAAACAGCGTTTCCGCAGGGAACCCACAGCCGCAAAAAAACTGCTTTCTCCTAAAAAAGAAAGCAGTTGGCCTTTTCTATTTTTCTACTGCAATTCCAAACTTTTTATACATTTCAATCATTTCCTTTACCAGTTCGGAAATGGTTTCGGCGCTCATCAACTGGTCTTCCGCATGCATAAAAATCATCGAAAACCCGACTTTGTTCCCTGATGCTTCCTGCTGGATCAGTGACGCATGGACTTTATGGCCCTCCACAAAAAATTTCCGCGATTCTTTCATTTTCTCTTCCGCCAGTTCGAAGTTCCCGTCCCTTGCCGCGTACAGTGCTTCCATGGCCAGGCTTTTGGCTGTCCCCACATTGCTGATGATTTGGAATGCAGTCATTTCGATATCTTCAGTTTTCATATTTTCCACTTCCCTATATGAAAAATTTTGTTCCCGCTTCTTCAAATGCTTACAAATAAATGAACTTTCCTTGCTTACTTTTATTTTATTACAGGTCGGGGGTATTTTACATTTGGATCATTTCCGTTAACTAACGGAAACGCTTACTTTTTTTGTGAAAACCGTCCTTTTCTGCGGCGGTTTTCACGTTTTGGTTAAAAGGCCGATGACTTCTTCAACGGAATCGCTTTGGATGATTTTTTGGACGGTATTTTTGTTTTCAATGACGGAAATCAAATGCTGATACATCTGGTCGAGGCCACCTTTTGGATTCTTTTGGATATTCAAAAGGCAGACAAACTGGACCATTTGCCGGCCGTACCAGGCGATCGGGCGTTTCAGTGTGCAAACAGTCCAAAATGTTTCATCCGTGACCGGTTTGATCGGATGGGGGACGGCCACCAAATTTCCGAAACTTGTCGGCGCCGCCGCTTCCCTTTCCAGCACAAGATCTACGTAATTTTCCGGCACAAGCTCCTGCTTTTTCAGCTCCCCGCATAAAAACCGGATGGCACTTTCCCTGTCTTCAAAATCTTTATGGATGAACACCCGCGAAGGATCGAGATAAACTTTTGATGCCGTTTTTTCCGGATGGAGCTGCCGTTTGATATTTTCAATGTCACCGTCTTCCAAAAACGTATTGACAACCTGGACCGGTACGCCGAGATCCTCTTGAATCGGAATCGTGCTGATGACAAGGTCGATAAAAGACAAGTCATAGTCTTTCAATTTATAAAAATGGATCGTGTCGACAATTTCCATCTCATGTTCAAATAAACGCTGCAGCCGGTAATAAAGCAGTTTCGCACTCCCGACGCCGGATGCGCAGACAACGAGTACTTTTTTTGCTTTACCGGCCTTTGTTTTCATCCGCTCGAGCGCCACACCGATATGCAATGCGATATAGGCGATTTCATGCTCGCCGACTTCCATCTGCAAATAATCTTCAATGCATTTGCTTGCAATGACGGCGCCTTCAAATGCAACCGGATATTTCATTTTGATCTGTTGCAGAAGCGGATTGCGGATGTTCATATGATAACGGAGCCGATTCATCACCGGCCGGATGTGAAGCGTCAGCGCCTGGATCAGTTCATGGTCACCACTGAAATCCCAGCCCATTTCCTCTTTCAGCCTCTCCAGCATGCGGCGGACGATGTGCCCGGCCTCATCAAATTCCCCGTATTCCACGAGTTCTCTTTTATTTAAAAGCTTCGTACCAACAAGGTGGACAATGATATAGTCGATCTCAGGTTCCGGAAAATGCAGTCCCGTCAGTTTTTCCACCTCGCGGACAATTTCGCCGGCAACAAATTTTTCAAACGGATATTCTTTATGGATTTCATGCTCAAGTTTTTCAATATAAAACCCTTTTTCAATCCGCTTGCAGGCAATCGTCACATGGGTGGCCAGGTTTTCAAGCGAAATGTCGGATATCTCGATTTTATATTCATTGACTTTTTGGATGATGATTTCTTTGATTTTCGAATACAAGTCTTCATCGAGCAGTTGGATGGCATCCCGGTCCATGCTTAAATCCGGATTGCGCATAATCTGGTTGGATAAGCACAGCCTCTTTTTGTATTCGTCACCGACAATCTGCGTCCCGTAATGGGGGCGGTTAACCAAATCAAGCCCATATTTTTTCAAAATGCCGCGCAGCATTTTTAAATCATGTTGAATCGTTGATTTTGACACATACATTTCGTCCTCGAAAGTTTCCAACTTGATCGCGCCTTTTTCCAGCAAAAAGCGCCTGAGCATATAAGCCACCCGGTTCGACTGGTCGGAAAAATCCGTTTGTATTTTCTCTTGCGGGTCATTTCCGGTTTGTCCCATCGCCGTCTGAAAGGCTGCCTGATCGGTGATTTTCAGTCGGTATCCAATTCCCCGCATCGACTCAAGGACTGCCCCTGCCGCTTCACATTCTGATTGCAGCGCTTTCATTTCGCTGCGGACAGTACGGTCGCTGACGCCGATTTCTTTTGCAATCCAATCGGCTGTAACCGGTTCTCCGGCCATTGACAACAGTTTTATAATCTCTTTTTGGCGCTTTGTCATCATACGGTTTTCCCCATTTCTACTGCAAAACCATTTCACAAAGTATACAAACTTTATTTTTCATTTAGAATAGTGCATTTTTTAACCGTTGTAAAGTCATTTTGGCACTTGTTTAAAATTGGCGAAAAAATTTTTCTTGGAAACGGTAAAATTTCCTAGAAGGGGACAGTTTTCCATCATATGCCTGACCGCGAATCACCGGTTACGGCGGGGACTGATCATTAGCGAAAAAAGAACAAACCGGCAGCTTGCAATAAGGCAGCCGGTTTTTTGTGCGCCCAATTCGATTCAATCCCATGCCGGTTAATATGTCACTGTTACCGTCTGCGGTTTGAGGCCAAGGCTTTCGGATTCTACCGTGATTTTAATTTCATTGCCTCTTGCATTTTGCTCCGGACGCGACAAATTGATCATCCCGTTCCCCTGCGCTTTTTTGTTCAACCCCAGGTTTTCTGTATGAATGCACAGTTGCGCATAGAGCTCCGCTTCCGTAAGCGCCCGGCCGAATGCTTTTTCTTCCATCTGTTTCACCAATGCAGCCGCCCCGCTCACATGCGGCGTCGCCATTGACGTGCCGCTGAGTCTAGCGTATTTGCCGCCGGGGTAAGTAGAAAGGATCCCAACACCGGGAGCGACCAGGTCAATTTCCGCATTCGTATTGGAAAAATCGGCCAGATTCTTTTGCAGGTCAACCGCGCCGACTTCTACGACTTCAGGATAAGCGCCGGGATAATCCATCTCATCGGTATCGTCGCGGCCGTCCCCGCTGTTGCCTGCTGCACAAACAACCAATATATTATTTTGAACAGCCTTTTGAATCAGGGCATGCTCTCTTTCATCGGCAGGACCTCCGAGCGACATGGAAATGGCGGAAACTTTTTCACCGTTCGGCCCTTTCCAGTTGATGGCATAATCGAGCGCCGCATTAATCCATTGCGACTCCCCCTGCCCGTCCTTATTTAAAGCCTTTAAAGCAAGCACCTTTGCCCCAGGTGCGACCCCGACGACCCCGTATGCATTTTTGGAAGCTAAAATCGTTCCGCACACATGTGTCCCATGCCCGTTATCATCCTGGTAATCTCCTGTATTCGTAAAATCTTTCCCGCCTATAATCCGGTCTTTTAAATCTGGATGCGTTTTATCGACACCTGTATCAATGACCGCAATGACAATGCCTTTCCCGTAGCCAGCATTTTCCCACACATCGGGCGCATGAATCAGTTGCACGCCTTCCGGAACCGTTTCTTCCACCTGCTCATAGACTTCCAGCACTTGAAACGGAATCAGCTTTTTCTGCATGTTTCTTTCTCCTTTCATTCGAAAGATAGCTTGTTCTTTTTTATTTTACTACGAAATTCGTGTTTGCTGCGGGAATTTTCTAAAAATAAGTCTTTGGATGTAGCCGCCGCAGTTGTGACCCGTTCCGCTGATTTTGAGTTATTTTCCACCGATTTTTTCCGGCGTGCCGCTGATTTTTGAAAAATTTTCGCCGATAAGAATTGCTTTTCCGCTGATGTTGCTTCCCATGTTAAAGGCAAGAAAAAACGCCGAGCCTTGTTTGCTCCGCGTTTTCTTTTTTTATCATTTTGTTCATTCATATTCCCAGCGAAAGATTTTCGATTTGCACTTTTTTATCCAAGGAAGCGCCCGGTTGGAAGTTACAGCAAATGTTTCGACCAAAACGGATCTCCAGTACGGTATTTTCTAAACGGGCAGCCAATCCGCTTTTCGTTTCCTTCATTTCCGGGAAAATTTTCTTGATAAAATGAATTGATTCCGTATGATCCAGATCATGGACAACTGCCTCATGAATTTCGTGTACCTGATTTTCTTCACTGTTCGGGTGCACGAAGTATTTTTTAATATGCCGGAGGACAGGCAGAAATTTCTTTCACCCCCCTGCCCGGTTCCTATATTACCATTCTCCTGCCGCCGCCCCGCTATTTTATCTGGTTAAAAGAAGAGGAAGTTGTTAAAATCCGGAAGATCATCACAATGTTTGCCAAAACGGCTGAAACGCATAAACACGCCATGTAAAAGCCCGCTTTTTGAAAGGCGGGTTTTTTTACGGTTGATTTAAAATTGGAATTTGATTATTATCTAATTAGATATAAATTAAAAAAGAAAGGTCCTCATCATGCAGCTCAATAAAATTGTGGAATTTCATAAAGCACTCGGTGATTTAACGCGCGTCCGGATCATTGCCCTGCTGCAAAAGGGTGAGCTGCACGGCCAGGCAATTGCCGGAAAGCTCGGGCTGAAGCCGCCGACCATCACCCACCATATCACAAAACTCCGGGATGTCGGACTGATCAAGGAGCGGCGCGATAAAAACACCATTTATTTCTCGCTCAACACCAAAATTTTGGAAAGCAGCGCGATGGCGATTTTATCATTGGGGGAAAGGAGCACGAATATGGAAATGTCCGTATCCGAAGAAGAACGCGCAAGCATTTTGAAAAATTTCTTTACGGCCGGCGGAAAATTAAAAACGTTCCCGGCCCAGCGCAAGAAGAAGCTGGTTGTGCTTGCCCATATTGCCCAAAAATTCGAGTTTGGAAAAATATATCCGGAGAAAAAAGTCAATGAAATTTTAAAGGAATTTCATGAAGATTACGCGACATTAAGGCGGGAGCTGATCATGTGCCAGTACATGTACAGGGAAAACGGCGAATATGAATTAAACCCGCCGGAACTGTGGTGGCTGCGGTAGCGGATGGCAAAAGACACGGCAGCCCGGAATGAAACGGAGCTGCCCCGTCAACTTTCTTTCGCTTTTTCCGCTTTAAACCGATAGAGGGCTCGGAGTATCCCGCCGTATCCGGTGCAGCGGCAGAGGTTTCCGGACAGTGCTTCTATGATTTCTTCGTCACCCGGGAATAGATTTTCATCGGTGAGCGCTTTTGCCGCCATGATCATGCCGGGCGTACAGTAGCCGCACTGGAAGCCTCCTTCTTCCAGGAAACATTGCTGAATCAGATCCAACTCCCCGCCTTTTTGGATTCCTTCAATGGTCGTGATGTGAGACCCATCGATTTGATAAGCCAATACCAGGCAGGCATTTACTACTTTCCCGTCCAGGAGCACCGAACAAGCCCCGCAGCGACCAATGCCGCACGAAATTTTTGTTCCTGTCATATGCAGCTGGTCGCGCAACAGATCGACAAGTCTTAAAACCGGATCAACTTCAAGGGAAAGCTGCCGGCCGTTCAGTTCAAACGTAGCTTGGATTTTAGCGGCTGTTTTTCCATTTTCCATGCCCCGTCCCCTTCTTTCATGGCAAATTTCAAAATGTCTTCCGGCGAAACCGGCAGGCGGTTTGCCCAAAACCCGGTTGCATGGTGGATCGCTTTTGCGACAGCCGGCGCAACGGCAACCGAACCGATTTCCCCCACTCCCCTCGGGCCGTAAGGATCGCCATCCACTAATTTTTCAATCGGTTCCACATCCATATGGAAAGGCACGTCCGCAATGGTCGGGATAAAATATTGGTCCAGGTTTTCTGCCAAATACCTGCCTTCTTTCATGGCGGCATCTTCCATCAGCGTATAGCCGAGCGCCATTACACCGCCCCCTTCAATTTGGCCGGTATAACCGATTTCGTCCACGACCGGGCCTGCCGCAATCGCCTGATCCAAGCCAACCACTTTTACCATGCCTGTCAAGAGGTCCACTTCCACTTCGGCCAGAACACCGGAAAATGCATACAAAAAATGCCCTGCGTTCACTTGATCCGGCGTTGTTGGAAAATCAAATTTCACGGTGACGGCAACCGATTCAATATCAGAGATTTGATCTGCCAGCTCGCCATACGAAAGTACCATGCCGCCGGAGGAAAAAACGCCGCCTTCTCCCAGCCGCAATTGGGAGGCAGGAATGCCGGCAGCTGCCGACGCTTTTTCCAGCAATTTATTGCAAAAATCCCCCTTCATCCGCTGCAAGGCGTGCCATACCATGCTCGTTCCCCTTGAGGCAGTGGTGGATCCGGATGATGGGGCACAAGAGGTGTCCCCGATGACAATCGATAAATCGTTTTTTGAACAGCCAAGCGAATTGCAAGTGATTTTCTCGATGACACTTAAAATCCCCTGGCCGGCTTCTTCAAAACCGAATGCAATTTCAATTTTTCCTTCTTTTGAAAGGCGAAGGCGCCCGCCGGCCGGGTCCAAACGCCCGTATCCGAGCCCTCCGCCATGCATTGTAATGGCCATGCCGAACCCGCGTTTTTTCCACTTATGCCGTTCATTGTAAAAATGGACGGCCATCTTTTTCAGCTCCACTTTTTGCGCGATGGCTTCCAGCACATCGGAAGCGCCGGTTGTTTCGGCGATCCGGTGGCCTAACGGGCCGGGGGCGTTTTTTTGGCGGAGGTTCCGCCTTCTGAACTCAATCGGGTCCAGCTGCAATTGATCGGCCAGGCGGTCGATCTGCCCCTCCAGCGCAAATGTGACCTGGTTGCCGCCGAACCCGCGGAACTCGCCGGATACTCCGTTATTCGTAAATACCGCCATTCCGGTTACATCTACATTCGGGATGATATACGGCCCGATGGCATGTTCAACGGCAAAATCGAGCACAGCCGGCCCGAGCGTAGCATATGCGCCGGTATCTGCGATGATCACCGCCTGGAAAGCAAGCAGCTTCCCGTATTCATCCGCCCCGGTTTTGACTTTGATTTCCATAGGGTGTCGCTTAATACTGGAAATGACCGATTCTTTCCTTGTTTGATGGATTTTTACCGGCCTTCCCGTAGCGAGTGCCAACAATGCCCCGTACGGCTGGATATGCAATTCATCTTTTCCGCCGAAAGAACCGCCTATAGGACTAGACACAACGCGGATTTTTTCTTCATCCATCCCGAGGATCCGCGACAGTTGGAAGCGGTCCCGGTAGCCGTGCTGGGAACCGCAATAAACCGTAATTCCGCCGTTTTCTTCCGGGACGGCCACCCCGCCTTCCGTTTCCATATACGTATGCATCTGGCGCGGGACATGGTACGTTTCTTCAACAACAGCCGCACACCGCGCAAAAGCCTCCTTCACTTCTCCCCGCTTATTTTCCGCACGATGGAGGATGTTCCCTTTCGTATGCAGCTTCGGCGCACCGGGCTCAAGTGCTTTTGCCGGGCTGTCGATTACCGGGAGAGGTTCATAAACGACTTCAATCCGCTCCAATGCTTTTTCTGCAATTTCAACCGATTCTGCCGCAACGGCCGCGACCGCATCTCCGACATAGCGGACCCGGTCTTCACATAAAACGGGCTGGTCGGGCATGACGATCCCGAAGCCGTTCAAGCCCGTCACATCTTTATAAGTAATGACAGCCGCAACCCCCGGCAACTTTTCGGCGCGGGACGTATCAATTGAAAGAATTTTTGCATGCGGATAAAAACTTCTCAATATTTTTCCGTACAGCATGTCCGGAAATGACAGATCCGTTAAATAAGCAAGGCTACCTGTTACTTTCGCAATGCCATCCGGCCCGATTCCCCGCTTTTCATGCTTCAGCTTCATCGGCACCATCCTTTCCGTTTAAAAAACTGATAAACGTTGAAACAATCAAATTGGAAGCCGCCTTTTTCCGGTAATCCACCGTGGCAAAAGCATCCGGCAGCGGATCATATTCTTCCATGATTTTTTCATGCGCTACGGCCATGACTTCCTCTGCCAAAACCTTTCCTTTTAAAAACTGCTCGCATGCTGTCAGCCGCTTTGGAAAACTCGAACCCCCGCCAGCAGCGATCCGAATTTGCTCCACCCGGTTTTCATTTGTCAGCCCTGCAAAGAAGGAAACAACCGTTAAAGACGGGGTAAAGGCCGCTCTCCGCCCGATTTTTTGATAAAAACAAATCTTTTTTTCCACAGCAGGCGGTTCCGGCAGCAGGATGGCCGTTAAAATACAGGACGGGTGCAATGGCGCCTGCTGCAAAAAAACTTGTAAATCATCTGTTTTGTAATCCCCGTCAAACCAAACAGCTTTCGCGCCGAGCGAGAGCAATGCCGGGATTGTGTCTCCTGACATGTAACAGACATTGCCGCCGATTGTTGCCCGGTTCCGGACAGCCGGTGCCGCAACTCGCCGGACTGCTTCATGAAGGATGTGCCAATCTTTTTCTATTAAGGAATTTTTCCGTAAATCGGACAGCCTAACGCAAGATCCGATCGCAAGGTTTTGTGCGGATACATGGATATCGTACAATTCTTTAATGTGTTCCAGGCTGATGAGGCAGGGCGGGAATACGGCCCCCTGCTCCCGCTTCATTTGCAAAAGCGTCCCGCCAGCAATCAACGCGGCAGCCCCGCCAAATTTCTGTTTCAATGCCCATGCTTCTTCAACGGATGCCGGCCTGTATACGGCTTGCGGCACGGCAGCCATTTTATCCTGCCCGGCCATCGGCATACCCCCTTGCTTTTTCATAATCTTCCTTCGTATCCATATCATAAAAAGGCAGCCCGTTATCGTAATGGATACAAATCCCGTGCAGAGAACCGCCCCTTAAAATGGCACGCGCACCCTGGTCCCCTTTAAGCTTCATTAAAGTTGGAAAAATAGATTTGGAGAGCAACAACGGCGGGAGGATCTTCCCTTTGTAGCATGGAGCGATATATTCTATCTGCCCCTCTGCAGCAGACCGTTTTTGGAATCGGGCAATCAAATGGTTGATCATGCCGGTCCGGATAAACGGCTGGTCCGCAAGCATCACGACGACCGCTTCCGCATCCATTTCCGCTGCCCTTTGCACCCCGCATTTCAGCGAATGGGACATCCCTTTTTCGGCATCGGAGCAATAAACAAGTGACCATTTTTTCTGATTGTCCAGCAATTCCGGGCTGAACCATGTATTTTTTCCGGCTTCCTTCACAATGACAAGCGTATCGTCAAGCTTTGAGGAGACGGCTGTCTGCAGTGCCAGACTGCCGGCCGGTTTTCCTTTAAGCGGAAGACAGAGCTTGTTTTCCCCCATCCGACTGCTTTTGCCGGCTGCAAGATAGATCCCGATGATTTTCATAAAAGCACTTCCTCGCTTACCGGCTCGTTTTTTAGCTTGATGCATTCGGCAATGATGCTGACGGCAATTTCTTCCGGTCCCTCCGCTGCGATCGCGAGCCCTGCCGGCGTCCGGATGCCAGGCGGGAGTTTCTCCATTCCAAGCAGGCGCTTCGTACGTTTCATAGATCCGAGCACCCCAAGATAGCGCGGATTGGTTTGCATCACATGCGTTAAAATTTCTTGGTCCCTTGAAAAATGGTGGGTCATGATCATCACGAAATCGTTCGGCGCAATGGTTATTCTGCTTTCTGCGAAAACTTCAGAAGGAAAACCGACGACCAATTCTTCTGCATCCGGAAAGTTTTGCCGGCTGCACAAACCCGGCCGCCAATCTGACACAATGACTGAAAAGCCGGTCTTCGCAGCCAGGGCAGCGAGCGGAGCCGCATCCTTGCCGGCCCCGAACAAAATGAACCGCGGTTTCGGTCGATAATGATGAATATATACTTCCTCTTGCATCACAGGCAGGAAAAACGTTCCATTTTTTACCGGCAGGTAATGCACAAATCCCATTTCGCCTTGATAACTGCCGAACCGGTGCCCGTCTTCTGTGACAAACAGGTACGCACCGGAATCCGGAAATTTGATCCCGGTTACAGCCGTCCCACTTTGCAAAAATGTTTTGAGCCGGAGAAGATGCGCGGCATAGCGGCGGCCAACCGGCTCCACATATACATGGACAGCGCCGTTGCATCCGGAACCCGTCCCCCACGACAGATCATCATCTCTGCGCATGTCATAGACGATCGTTTCCGGTTTCCGGCCAAACCCGTTTTCGATTCTTGCCGCCAAATCTTCTTCCAGGCAGCCTGCGCTCAAAAGACCGATTCGGGTGCCATCAGGTTTGAAGAACATGGCAGCCCCTTCCTTTTTATAAGCCGAGCCGTCGACACGAATGACAGTCGCCAGCACACCCCCTGTCATGCCTGGACGGATTGCATCGAGAATGCTGTACATATCTTCCATTGCCGTCACCTCACATTCTTGTATTGGCAGAACCAGTAAAGACTGATTTATATATTATGATTGTTGAATATTCTGTATAACTCAAGTTTTCTGTAAAATTTTCTGCCAATAAAAATAATAAGCACGCCAGAAAACCTGCCACTGAAAAAGCCATTTTCAAAACGAAAAGCGGCGAACTTCACCGCTTTTTAATCATCCATATCTTGTGTTGTGAATCAACTGCAAACAAGCCTTTTGCATTTTTACAGCGTCTGTGTCTGCACCTCCTCCTGCGCGGAAAAATCGATCACTGCCGGGTTCACTTTAAATCCTTTCGTAATATAGACGAGATAAGCAAAACCGATCACAGCCCATGTGATGCCGAGCAAAAATGAGTTGCGCTCCAGGTTCAGCCACAGCACACCGATAAAAGCGGCGCCGATCAGCGGCATGATCACATATGAGAAAAACCCTTTTGCGCTCCGGTGCATTTTATGCCGGAAAACATAGTGCACAATGACGGACAAATGAACAAACGTAAAAGCGATCAGAGCACCAAAATTGATAAAGGATGTTGCCATTCCAAGGCTGAAGAACATCGCGGTCAGCGAAATAAAACCGACCAATAAAATATTGATCCACGGCGTCCGGAATTTCGGGTGCACATAACCGAATACGTTTTTCGGCAGAATGTTATCCCTCCCCATCGCATAAAGCAGCCGGGCGACACTCGCATGCGAGGATACTCCTGAAGAAACGGTTCCGGCAATTCCACCGGCCAGGAAAATCATCTGTACAATCGTGCCGCCGATTTTCATGGCAATTTCCGGCGAGGAAGATTCCGGATCTTTAAAACTGGCAACAGTCGGGAAAACCAGTTGGATAAAGTAGGAGGCAAACGTAAATAAAATGCCGCCGAACAACGCCGTAAGGAAAATGGCTTTTGGGATCGTCTTTTTCGGACTTGCGGTTTCTTCCGAAAGCATCGCAACCGCGTCAAAACCGAGATAAGAAAAGCACATCAGCGTCGCGCCCGCGATGAGCCACGAGGAATCGAGTCCGGCTGAATAAAAAGGCTTCATGGAGATGATTTCACCCGTCCCCATGCCGTGAAGAAGCGCGCGGACTGCAATCGCAACAAACATCGCGATAATCGCAATTTGAAAAAAGACGAGAAACATGTTGAAATTTGCGGTAAAATTTATATCGCGCAAATTGAGTGCCGTGACGAACGCCACAAATCCCACAATCCACATCCAGGAAGGGACGCCCGGGAAAAAAGCACTCAAATAAATTTTAAAAATTAAAGCGTTCACCATTGGCAAAAACAAATAATCCATCAAAGCGGCCCATCCGATCAAAAAACCAAGGTGGCAGTTAATCGTGCGCTGCGTATATGTGTAGGCGGAACCCGCGGTTGGAAATACTTGTATCATTTTTTGATAACTAACAGCGGTTAGAAGCATGGCGGCCAAAGCCAATATGTAGGCGGTCGGGACGTGCCCGTGCGTCATTTCGGAAGCAATGCCGAAAGTATCAAAGACAACCATCGGGGTCATATAGCCGACACCGAGCAGCACAATTTGCCATAGGCCCAATGAACGTTTTAAGGTGACCGCTTGTTTTTGCATGTATCATTCCTCCTAAATGAGATCGTGGATTACACGATTGTTTTTGGGCTCATTTTATTAAAACAGGCATTTGATTTCGATATTTTTGTGAAATTATTTAACATATAAATTTTAAATCTATTTTGTCGAAAAAATTTACAAACGGTTACTCTGGCGTGGAAGCTTTCTCAAAAACAGGTTCATCCCTTTTTAACCTCAATGCCGCAAGCCCCGCAAAGTCATGGACAAGCGTTGCTGCCAATAATGATGTGATCTGCCCAGCGTCATACTGCGGCAATACTTCTACGAGATCAAAACCAACAAAATGAAAACCTTTTAAAGCGCGTACCATTTTTAACGTTTCCCGACTGCTGAACCCACCAGCCTCCATTGTTCCCGTTCCCGGCGCGCATGAAGGATCGACAAAATCAATATCAAATGTTAGAAAACAAGGCGTATCTCCGATCGCTGTTTTCATTTCCTGCAAAACCGCCCCGAACCCTTTTGTATCCAGCCCGGACGTTGTGATGACATGAAACCCCAACCGGCGGCTGTCTTCTACATCCCCAGGGTGGTTCAATGTTCCCCGTATCCCGAGTTGAAACACTTTCGATGGCTGCAGCAAACCTTCTTCGTATGCACGGATGAATGTTGAACCGTGCCAGTACTTTTCCCCGTAATAGGTATCCCAAGTATCGGTATGGGCGTCAAAATGGATCATCGCAAGCGGGCCGTAATGCTTTGCCGCAGCCCGCAAACCGGCAAGGGTAACGGAATGGTCGCCGCCGAGGCCGATCGGAATAATCCCCTTTTCCATTAAATTTCCAATCCTTTCTTCCATCAGTGCATAGCTCCGCCCGATATTGTGCGGAATCACCGGGACATCCCCAGCATCGATGGCATGGGTTTCCTCAAATGGATAGTTTCCGAATACGGGATGATACGGAAACAATGTCATGGAACTTTGGCGGATTGCCTGTGGGGCAAAACGGGCTCCGGTGCGATAAGAGGCTGCCGTATCAAATGGCAGGCCAATGACCGCAAGTTTTGCATCTGGGTCTTCACACGGCAGGCGCATGAACGTCCCATTACTGCAAAATTCCGGCTGTATATCCGGCGATAACGGGTAGTGCATGTTTCTTCTCCTCCTTGTATGATCAGGCTTTCAGTTTTGAGAGCACTTTTTCAACTGTCGCAACGACTTGGTTTACTTCTTCCACAGCGATCGTCAGCGGCGGCTCAATGCGGATCGTTTTGGAGTTTACCAAAGTACCGGCCACCAAAACGCCTTCATCAAACATCCCTTTAGCAAAGTTATAGCCGATCGCATCGTTCTGGAATTCGATGCCAATCATCAGGCCTTTTCCGCGGATTTCAAGCACTTTGTCTTCATGCCCTTTTACCGCTTCTTTCAGGCGGGCAAGGAAATAATCTCCCACTTCGGCGGCACGCGCGGGCAGGTCTTCTTCAAGTAATACGGAGATCGTCGCGATCGCAGCCGCACACGCAAGCGGATTGCCACCAAACGTTGTCGTATGCATAAACGGGTTGTCGAAAAAATTTTTAAACACCTTTTCTTTTGCCACCACTGCGCCCGCCGGCATAATCCCGCCGCCAAATGCTTTCGCAAGGCAGAGGATATCCGGCACAACACCGTACAATTCCGCCGCAAACATTTTTCCGGTGCGCCCCATTCCGGTTTGGACTTCATCCAAAATAAGCAGCGCATCATACTCATCGCACAGCACCCGCACTTCCTGCAAATAGCCTTCCGGCGGGAGAATAATGCCGCCTTCCCCTTGAATCGGCTCCAAAAGCACCGCCGCCACATCTTCACCGACGAGCGCGCAAATTTCAAATGTTTTCCGCATCATATCAATATCTCCGAACGGCACATGGCGGAATCCCGGAACGAGCGGCAGGAACGGCTTCCGGAACATCCCTTTTGCCGTGCCGGATAACGAGCCGAGGCTTTTGCCGTGGAACGCCCGTGTCGCCGCAATAAACGTCGTGCGGTTGCTGTGCATTTTTGCCAGTTTCAGCGCCGCTTCGACACTCTCGGTTCCGCTGTTTGTAAAAAATGAATATTTGAGGTCGCCCGGCGTGATCTCGGCAAGGATTTTTGCCAGCATCGCCCGGAGAGGATCAAGTAAATCCTGGCTATGCAATGCCTGGCGTTGAAGCTGGTGTTCAACCGCTTTGACGACTTTCGGGTGCCTGTGCCCAACATTGTAAATGCCGAATCCACCGAGGCAGTCGATATACTGATTCCCGTTCACATCTTTAAAGCATGCCCCCTCGTCAGACCATTCCACCGCGGCAAATTGCGTATCCAAGGTGACCGTTTTCCGGTATTCCAAAAACCCCGGATTAACGTACTCCTTAAAGCTGTTTACCGTTTCATTCGTAATCCACTTTGCTTCCTCAGCCGTGACTTCGGGCTTTTCAATCAAATCCAGCACCTTTTCCATATAATCCCGGATTTCCTGCCCCTTTGTTTTTTCAACCGTATTTCGCATTTTCCCACTCCTTTTGTTTTTATGAATGAATATCAGTCATTTTTGGGGATAAGCGGTTAGGAGCGGATCCCGAGCGAACGCTTAAAAAATTGGAACAGTTCCAGTTTCGTTTTTTCGGGCGTGCTGCCGGTTTCTTTCGCAATGTAAAATCTTTCCGCCTCATTCTCCATTAAGTTGATCACCATGACGGCATGCCACTTGACATTGACCGGAAGGATTTGTTCCGCTTCAACCGCTTTCGTTAAAATTTCTCTAAACCATTGGTAGTAAGGGGTATAAATCGCTTCCCACGTTTCCATCGAATTTTCGAACGCCAGCCCGGAATAACAAAGTACAATAACGTCTTTATACCGGTTTGTCGTCTCGAACGTTTCGTCGATCATCACCCGCAAGATATCCCAAAAATCCGATTTTCCCTGCGTCTTTTTTTGGATTTTTCCAAAAGAATAAGCCAGCAAATTCTCCGCAATTGCCGGGATCAACGCATTTTTTGAGCGGAAATATAAATAAAATGTCCCCTGCGCCACCTCCGCTCTTTTCACAATGTCGGATATAGATGCCTTTTCCATCCCTTTTTCCGAGATGACTTCAATCGCTGCCTGTAAAATTCTTTCATACTTATCGCTTTTGACCTTTTCCAACCTTTTACCTCCATTTGAAAATGACTGAACCCCATTCATGTTGAACTTATTTTTATTGTAGTGGGTGTTTTTCCGTTCGTCCGCATTCTCGCAAGGAAAAGTTACAATATTTTTTTAATTAAAAATCCTATTCTCTTTTTAAAAGCGAAATCGGTGGCACCTCATAAGGTGGCAAGGCTTTGCTCCTCTATTTTGTCGCCTTCTGCGGCTTTCCTCCTTTGAAAACCGAATCAGCGGAAACAGCGGGAAAATCGGCGGTACCCCCTAAACGCTACGGCAAAAAGTTGAAATGATAGAAGACCAAAATAAAAAGCCTGCCAAAGGACAAACTAAAAAATCCCGTTAACATTTGCGAAAGAACATGGTAAGATTACGATTAGGTGTATTCTGTTTTACAAATAAACCAAAAAATTAAGAAAAAGGGAAGGCAGAATGAAAAAGAAAATATTCATCACACTTGGGATACTTATTGCGATCATTGTCATTGGGGGCGGAGGAGCAGCCTACTATGTCTACCATTCCGTCCAAAAAGCCGCAGACAAAATGTACGACAACAAATCTGTCACACCATCAAAGGAAAGTTCCCAAAAAATTAAAACACAAAAACCAATATCCATTCTTTTGCTGGGTGTGGATGAAAGAAAGAACGATGTCGGCAGATCGGATACGATTATTATCCTTACATTAAATCCGCAGAAAAAAGCGATGCAGATGATTTCGATCCCGCGTGACACGAGAACCGAAATTGTCGGCAGGGGAACGATGGACAAAATCAATGCCGCGTATGCATACGGCGGCCCGAAAATGGCGCTTGCCACCGTCAATCAATTCGCCAATTTAAATCTTGACCAGTACATACGGATCAACATGGAAGGGCTGGCCGACCTCGTTGATGCTGTCGGCGGCGTCACCGTCTACAACAAGATCAGCTGGCATGACGAAGGGTATTACAAAAAAGGATACTATTACAAAAAAGGGTATATTACACTCGACACCGGCAAAAAAGCGCTTGGTTACGTCAGAATGCGCCACCTGGACCCTCAGGGGGATTTCGGCCGCAACCAGCGCCAGCGCGATGTCATTATGGCGGTCATCAACAAAGCAGCCACCATCAAATCTTTTTCCCGCTATCAAGAAATCCTGGCTGCGATCCAAAACAATATCAAAACAAACTTAACATTTAACGATATGAAAAATATCGCCATGAACTACCGCGACTGCCGCCAAAATTCAAAAGACTATGAAGTAAAAGGTACAAATGCGACCATTAACGGCATTTACTATCTCAACGTGGATCAAGCGGAACGGCAAAACGTCCACAACATGGTCACCAACATGGAAAAATAATGCAAGGGGCCGGCACCAATAACTGGAGCCCGGCCCTATTTCTTTTCTTCCTGGATCCCTTTCCGGCTCTTTTATTCCTGTTGTTCCAGCGAGTCGCCTTTTTTGTCTTTGTGATCATTCATTGAAATCCTCCTCCCAGCTGGATTGATGCCTGTTTCAGCATCATTGCCTGTCATATTTTTACCAATGCCTGAATCCTCCCCGCGCCAAACACTCCGAAAGCTTTACGATCCTTCCGATAAAAAAAGCGTCCCTTCTCGGAAGCGCTTCAAAAAAACTTAAACAACAGCCACCATACAAAAGCCCAGATTGGAATCGACAACAGGATTCCGATCAAACAACCTTTGGCGAAATCCCCATCCCTGTCATTCATTCATCCATTTTCCTTTTCCCGTTTTCATTTTAATACCGCCATTATAACAAGCCGGAGTCCGGAAACCAAACAACAGATTGACTAGAACGTATGTTTGTGTATAATAAAAATAGGTGATCCACATGCCACAAGTGTTAACAGAAGAAGAAGAAAGGCTGGTCGAGGCGTTTATCCTGCTACCGCTTGCCAAAAAAACACTGGAGCGCGATCAAAAAGCCATTCGCGCGAGCTTGTTAAAATTCAAGGAACCATACATCCTTGCCGTCGAACAAATGCTGTTTCAAATCTCTCGCTATCTGTACCGTGTCAAACGGGAAGCCGGCCGGAAAAACATGCGGTTTTACAAGCGGAGTGATCTGGAATATACGGTGTTTGTGCGTGGATGGCGGTTTGAAAAAAGATACCATCCGCAGATCGCGGCAGAATGGGTAAAAAACCTGATCAACCATTATTTTTTTAAACTGCGTTAACGGGAGCCCCGCATGTTCTTCCATTTTTTAAAACTCTCTTCCAGGCGCACAAAACCTTTTCCCATTTCTTCATCGCTGCAATGGGCAAAGCAAAGACGGATTTTCGTGTTCGGCCCGTTCTCAAGCGTAAATGCATTTCCCGGGACAAACACAGCTCCGGCTTCTGCAGCTATTCCCATCCATTCCAACACATCCCCCTTTTTCACATCCATCCAATAAAACAACCCGCCGGCAGGTTCAATGCCTTCCCATTGTTCCGTTTCATTCATGTGCTGCAAAAACTGTTTTGTCCACTCTTTTCTTTTCTCATAAAAACGTTTTTGCTTTTCGAGCATAGCCGGCCAACTGCCAGAGGAAACCAGTTTTCCAGCAAGCATTTGGTTGATCGGGGAAGTGCAGGCATCCATGACCTGCTTAAACTGCTCAAGTTTTTGAAGGAGAGCCGGGTGCGCAAGAATAAATCCGGTCCTCATTGCCGGCGCAATCACTTTAGAAAAACTGTACAAATAAATGACTTTTTCTTTTAGGGGATCGAGTTCAAATATAGAAGGGAAACGTTCATGAAAAAGCAGATCGCGGTAAGGGTCGTCTTCAATGATCAAAAATCCGTGCCGGTAAGCGAGTTCGATGAGCCTTTTTCTTTTTTCAAGAGATGTGGTAATCCCGGTCGGGTTCTGTGCGTTCGGAATGATATAGAGCGCTTTAATGCGGGTTGTTTTTAAAGCCTTTTCAAAAAAATCAATATCAAGGCCGTCCTGTTCAAGCGGGATACCGACTACCTTGAGCCGGTACTGGTGTACAGCCGAAAGCGCGATGGAATACGTATACGCCTCCATCGCAAAGCCGTCCTGCTCATCCAAAAGCATTCTGCAGACGAGATCAAACCCCTGTGTATTGCCGTTCGTTGCCATGATATACGGTTCAGGGATGTTTTCATTGCCGGAAATTGCAGACAAAAACGGACCGAACCCTTTCGCGCTGCAATACTCATATAAATGGGCAGGATCGGAATCAAAGATTTCATTCATGATCCGCTGCAGCGCCTTTTTTGGAATCATGCCGCAGTTTGGCATCCCGACGCTGAAAAACACCGGATCCCGGACAGCCGGCTTCATGCTGTCCATATAAGCATCAATGGCATTTTCTTTAATTTTACCGCTTAACGCGGATAACAAATGCTCCACTGCCGCCTCACCTCGCTTTCTCGATTGCTGAAAAGTGCCTATATGACATATATATGGAAAGGGGTGGGCTAAGGTGATACAGATACCAAGAAAAATAGAATTACTTGATCTTCGTAAAATTTTCAACGATTAAGATCAACCACCAGAATATCCCCTTTGTCATAACGGTGCCTTGTGCGGGAATATTCGAACGGAACGCCGTTATCCAGGTAAACAACTTGATTTACTTCAAGCACAGGGTCGCATTTATCGCACTCCAAATATTTCTGGTCAAGTTCATCCGGTTTATCCGCACGGATCCTCCTGTTTGCACCGCCAATCTTTAATCCTAAATCTTTTCTGATATAGGTATAGATCGACTTGTATAATATGTCTTCGGTCAGGCCAGGGATCACTTCGACAGGCATTTTTGTATGTTCAATTAAATATGGCTCATCATTTAATCGTCTGAGCCGGATAATGTCATAAATCGGCTCATTTTTTTCAATAATCAGTTTTTCACACTCGTCTTCGTTGGGAAAACGGAGCTGAAAAGATATTACCATACTCGAAATTTTCCCTTCATTTGCCATTTTATTTGTCAAGCCCAAGTAATCATCAGCTCTTGAATCAAGATTGGACATTTGCCATGCATTTTTTCGTACATAAGTGCCCGAACCCTGCTTGCTGTAAACGAGACCTTCCACGGCCAGCAAGTCCAGCGCTTTTTGTATCGTTACCCTGCTAGTATGAAATTCTTCTGCTAATTTTACCTGTTCTGGAAGCGGCTTTGAAACCTCATAAACCTTTGACTTGATTCTTCTGCGGATTTCATCTGCTATCATTTTGTACTTGGCCACGATGCTCACCTCAAAGTAAAGTAAAAGAAGAAAATCGTCTTTCCAATCACAATGATATAAAAAGGCGATTTTCCCCTAGTAGTCAAATTATACCATGTTACATGCAATTTTTTTACAATGATTCTCTTGCCATACCCTCTTCATTCTCTGTCTCTGTTTCCATACTCATCTGATTTACTCTTTCGCTAATCTTCATAAATGGAAGATAGAAAAACGCTCCCCCGATAATAATCAAGGCCTGTAATACGGCTGCTTTCCAGTCTCCTGCTGTTGCCAAATATGCGCTCAAAATTGGCGGAGTTGTCCAAGGAATATAAACCACACATTTACTGATCAGTCCCACTGCAGTTGCAAAATAAGCAACCACAATTCCCAATGCCGGCAACAAAACAAACGGAATCATCATGGGTAAGTTGAAGACGATAGGATACCCAAAAATAACCGGCTCATTAATATTGAAAAGGCCCGGTGCAGTGGCTAATTTTGACACATCTTTTGTTGCTTTGTTTTTCCCAAAAAGTAAAGTGGCAATAATCAGCGAGATCGTACTGCCTGTTCCACCGATCATCCCGAAGGTCGGGACAAAAGCGCTGTTGATAATATGCGGAATCGCCTGTCCGTGTGCAAAAGCCAGCATATTTTCGTTCATATTAGCCAGCAGTAAAGGGTCAAGCAAAGAGCCGTTTACCACTGTTTGGTGGATACCTAAAGTAAATAGAAAGTTCCCTGTACTGTAAATGATGATCGTTCCCAGTAAGCTTGTGTTTATTTTCCTTAGTGGTTCCTGGATCATTTTAGAAACCAAAGTAATTAAATTGGTATCAAAAAGTGATAAAATCAAGGATACGATCCCAAAAATAGACAAGACGAGAATTACCGGAATCATAACACTGAAGGATTTTCCAACTGCAGGCGGAACATTTTCCCCTAAATGGATTTCCAGTTTCTTGATATTGGATGTTTTGATAAAAAGTTCAGTGGCAACCAATCCAATGATAATCCCTGCAAACATGCCGGTGGTTCCTAAATTGCCAAATGTTAGAACGCCGGTTACATCGACGGCTTTTTTTGTCCCTGCCGGAATAAGCGATACAGAATTCGGCATCATGATAATCAATGAAGCGATAGCTACCGAAGCAGATGCTAAAGGATTCTTAAATGATTTATTGGAGGATAAACAATAAGCAATCATCGGGGCAATCAACAAACCTGAGATATTCAAAGTACCATTCGTAATAGCAGTTCCCCAATACTGTGCTTTTACTAATGTTTCACCTTTGAAAAGCCAAGGAAAGACAACATTATTTACCAAAACAGCAACCCCTGCCAAAATAAATAATGGCATAATGACTGCAAAAGCATCTCTTAATGAACGCAGATGAACCTGATTTCCCAACTTCACAGCAAACTCAGTAAATTTGTCCAAAAACGACCGCTTTACATTGGTTTCAGATACCGTGCCCTTCCCGTTCATTTCAAAATCTCCCCCTCATTTTGGAATTAATCGCCTAAGTCTGCTCCGTTACTTTTAATCACTTTTTGCAGCCACCAGAAACTCTTTTTCGGCACACGGCGTAAATCTTTTAAATCATGGTTTTCCCTGTTCACATAAACAACACCGTATCGTTTTCTCATATCACCCTGAGAGCTCAATATATCGATCAGTCCCCAACCCAAATATCCAACAACATCAACACCATCGATAAAAATTGCATCTTTCATGGCCTGGATATGGTCTCTATGGTACCGGATCCGGTAATCATCCTGTATTTCGTGTTCCCCGTCCCATGTCTCTTTTACACCAATTCCATTTTCAATTGGAAAAACAGGAAGCTTAAAACGGTTATAGATTTTATTCAGGATATCTCTAAAACCTAACGGATCAATCTGCCATTTCCATTCAGTTGAATCAAGATAAGGATTTTCCTGTTTACCGTATTCCATATAGTAGTTGACAGGTGTTCCCTCCGGTATCAACTCACTATTAACTGTTGTACTGGCATAATAACTAAAAGCCAAAAAGTCACTTTTCAGGGAAGATAAGATATCCAAGTCCCCTTCTAAAATCCCCATATCGATTCCTTCGTTTTTCACATATGACATGACTTCATGAGAGTAACAACCATTCGTAAACGCTTCCAATAAATTGTAATTAAAAAATTCGTCCAGCTTTCTCGCAACAAATACATCATTTGGCTTGCAGGTTGCTGGATAAATTTCTGAATACGCCAGCATCCCACCTATTTTAATATCCTTATAGTTTTCATGAATATAATTGGCTATAGAAGCATGTGCCATCATGACATGGTGCTGGATTTTGTACAGCTCATCTAAAGTCTTCTCACCTTTCATATAACCGCTGATTCTAAAAGCCCCGGGCATATGGTAAAGATTTTGCTCGTTAAAGGTAATCCAATATTTCACTTTTTTACCAAACCGATCTACCATTTCCTTTCCATATCTGACAAAAGCATCGACTACTTTTCTGCTGATAAATCCGTTGTAAGTCTCAGCCAAGTGAAGCGGCATATCAAAATGGTATAAGCAAATCATCGGCTCAATTTCACGTTCGATCAGCGCATCAATAAACTTGTCATAAAACGCAATCCCTTCTTCATTAAATTCTCCATCACCCGTAGGATTCACACGACTCCACGAAATTTGAAAGCGATAACAATTCATTCCAAGCTGCTGCATGAGATCAAAGTCCTCTTCATAACGATGGTAGGCATCGATGGCAACCTTCCAATCCGAAGCAAATTCAGAAGGCTTACGGATATCATATACAGACAATCCTTTTCCTCCTTCGTTCCAAGCACCTTCTGTCTGCATACTTGAGACGGAATTGCCCCATAAGAACCCTTCGCGTAACTGATTTGGCATGTTCGCTCCTCCAATCTTTTAACGAATTACACCTTAATTGTAAATCAATATTTTAAATTTGTAAATTCAAATTTTATTTATGAATTATCTTTTTCTGCCAGCGTGCAAAAAATAAAATGTACCCCTCAAGCAGAATAAAATCTGTCTGCAGGATACATTTTTAACTTGCAGCGTTAAGCTGATCCAAAATCATTTAAATTCCTGATATAATCGGAATCAAAGATTTCATTCATGATCCGCTGCAGCGCCTTTTTTGGAATTATGCCGCCGTTTGGCATCCCGACGCTGAAAAACACCGGATCCCGGACAGCCGGCTTCATGCTGTCAATATAAGCATCATGGCATTTTCTTTAATTTTACCGCTTAACGCGGATAACAAATTGCTCCACTGCCGCCTCACCTCGCTTTCTTTTTTGATAAAAAGTTTCAGAAAGTGATAAATGCCTATATGTAATATATGGCAAAGTGCCGGGGCTGGTGATACTTTTCTGTATATCATTTTCCCCGGCTCACAGAGAAAAGAAACCAACCTGTCTGCATCTGGTTGGTTTCTTGCATGATCTAAATTTTATTTATCGATCGCCGGGAGCCGGTTGGTCAACTCCCCTTATTCGGTGGCGATGCCCATTTTCTTCAGTTGTGTAAAAATCATAATAATGGACATGCATTCCATTTCCTACTGGTATAGCCGGCCCGGAATAAGCCCGATAGTAATGGGTATGGCCATTTTCAAATAACACATATCCCTCTGTGTAATGGATATGGCTCTGGTCCGGCGTTTGAATGGGGGGGAAGTAACGTCTAAACACTGGTGCACATGCCCCGCATCCAACGAAGTATAATCAACAGAGCCATGATTATGGTGCGGAACAAATCCGCTTACAAACTCATCCTTTCCTGTTTTGGCCATCCGATCGCCCCTTTTCAAACCATCCCTTTTCAATCACTTTTTGTGCACGTCAATCAAATCCGGGTGAATGCTAGTAAAGCTCATCCCCTTGGTCCCTGGACAGGGATTACAGTATTTTTTACACCCCCTCAAAAATATTGTTTCACTACCCATCATATTCGATGAACACCCGAATATTCATATTGATGCAGATCATGATTAAAGCCGGCACACTCCGGCCGGCTTTTTTCCCATGTATACTTTTGGCGATCCGATTCTCAACTTATAAATTTCATTTGGTCAAACTAAGTAATCTTCCAAATTCTTCTCCACAAATTGCAGATGGCTCAGCATCGCATGTCTTGCTTTTTCCGGATTCCGGGTTTCAATCTCTCTCAAAATGAGTGCGTGCTGTTCAAACAAAGCACCGAACGTCGATGGATTCGAAAAGAGTAAAATTCTCCGGGTCTCTTTCATCGCTTTAACAAGCGTATCAGAAACCTGGTTCATTAACTGGGCAAGAAGAGGATTCCGGGTTGCACGGACAAGGGCAAGGTGAAAATCCAAATCCGCTTGTTCCCCCAGTTCTTCGTTACCCGTTGCATTCTTCATCTCTTTTAAAGCCTGATGCATCTCTTCCAGATCGGAGCTCGTACGCTTTTCTGCCGCCATAGCTGCAATACCAGCCTCTAAAATTTTCCTCACTTCCAATAGGTGGGTAACATCCTCTTTATCCATCAGCACAGCTTGCGAGATTGGGTAAGTTATGCCGCTCGCATCAAAATTGCGGACAAATGTCCCTTCTCCCTGTTTTAATTCAATATATCCAAGCGCCCTCAACGACATAAGCGCTTCCCTTATTGCAGAACGGCCTACGGAAAATTTTTCGGCCAGCAGTGGGACAGGGTCCAGTTTATCCCCCGGTTTTAATTCCCCTTTTTGAATCATTTCTATAATTTCATTTGCCACTTGCTCGTAAATTTTTGCCGGTTTGATCTTTTTAAATTCCATATAGTTCTCCTCTATCCATGGATTCCGAAAGAAACATATATTAATGAATAACAGTAATCACAGAAAATAGCAAATAAAAATAAAAAAACTATTGTTTTTTCTTTCTATTATACTTATAATTTTTAACATGTAAACCTTATCATCTGATGATTATTTCATCTAATCATCTAATAACACAAATATGGGGATGTTTGTGGGAAATTTTTTCGAAGAGGAGTGTTTGGTGTTGAATTACGTGCAAAATTTTATTCCGATCCACGGGCATTTATTTTTGTCCGCATTGATTGCCGCATTTCCGATCCTGTTTTTCTTTTGGGCACTAGCAATCAAAAGAATGGCAGCCCATCTCGCCAGTTTTTTCACCTTGGTTTTTGCTTTGACAATTTCTGTAATCGTTTACAAAATGCCAACCGTGCTTTCGGTCATGTCAGCCACCCAGGGTATTGTGTATGGCCTGATCCCGATCGCCTGGATTATCATCAATTCGGTTTTCTTATACAAACTGACCGTGAAAACCGGCCAGTTTGACGTGATCCGCAACTCGGTCGTGTCCATCACGGAAGACAGAAGACTGCAGGCATTATTGATTGCGTTTTCATTCGGTGCTTTTCTGGAAGGTTCCGCCGGGTTTGGCGCGCCGGTCGCGATTACCTCCGCTTTGCTAGTCGGACTCGGCTTCAACCCGCTTTATGCAGCCGGCATCTGCCTTTTGGCCAATACCGCGCCGGTGGCATTCGGCGCAATCGGTTCGCCGGTCATTGCCATGGCGGGCCCGACCGGCGTATCGGCGCTCGAGATCTCGAAAATGATCGGGCGCCAGCTGCCGCTCATTTCGATATTTATTCCGCTTTATTTGATCATCGTAATGGCAGGGTTTAAAAAAGCAATGGAAGTCCTGCCGGCGCTGCTCGTATCCGGCCTGTCGTTTGCACTGACACAGTTTTTCACGTCCAACTTTATGGGGCCTGAGCTGCCGGACGTCTTATCCGCGCTCGTATCGTTAATTACATTGGCGGCCTTCCTAAGATTTTGGAAACCGAAAAATATTTTCTATTTTAAACATGAAGAAGCGGCAGCCGCCTTGGAAACGCAGCCGGTTTCCCATACAACAGGGCAAGTTGCAAAAGCATGGTCGCCGTTTATTGTGCTGACCATTTTTATCACGATCTGGGGCATCCCGCAGATCAAACTGGCGCTCACAGGGCAGTATGCAGGGGAAAACCCGGTTTTAAAAGCATTGAATGCAATCGGCGGCGCTGCTTCGTTCAGCCCGGATGTGCCATTTTTAAACAACCATATCATCAATGGTTCGCACACCCCGATTGCCGCCATGTATAAATTGGACCTGCTCGGCACCGCGGGAACAGCAATTTTTATCGCTGCCATCATGGCGAAATTTATTTTAAAAATTTCCTGGAAAGATTGGTTTACCGTTTTCTTTGACACTTTAAAAGAGTTGAAGTTTCCGATCCTTACGATTTTGTTTATCGTCGGATTTGCTTATGTGATGAATGCATCCGGCATGATCACGACACTGGCCCTTGCCTTGGCAAAAACTTCCGTCATGTTCCCGTTTTTCTCACCGGTGCTCGGTTGGCTCGGCGTCTTTATCACCGGTTCGGACACTTCTTCAAATGTTTTGTTCGGCACGCTCCAGCAAGTGTCCGCCCAATCCGTAGGCATGAACCCGCTCCTGGCACTCGCCGCAAATTCGTCCGGCGGTGTCACCGGAAAAATGATCTCCCCGCAGTCGATCGCTGTTGCCTGCGCCGCAACCGGACTGATTGGGAGAGAATCGGAGCTGCTGCGCTTTACCGTCAAACACAGTTTGTTCCTGCTGCTCATCATTTGCCTGTTAACCTTCCTGCAATCAAACGTCTTGTCATGGATGGTGCCTTAAGGCCGAAAGCCACTTTAAACAAGAAGGGGCTATCCCAAAAGTCGGTAGATTGGGGCCCCCTTTTTTATGTAAGGTAATGTTATCTGAGAATGTTGATGATCGCGAAATTCACCCACTTTCCGCTTCCATCGCGAGCCTACTCGCACAAGGGGTCTCTTCTTGCTCGCTTTTCCCGCAGGAATTTTAGAAATTAGCGATCATCAATATATATAGAGAGAAAAATGATTTAACGATTTGTTTTCCTGCTTAAAAGGAGTTTTTGGGACAGCTCCTTTTTTCCGTTACATGCAGACAGCCGTGAGTAATAAGCCTTTGTAGTAGGTTTCGACCGTGTGCATCTGGAAACCGACCTGTTCAATCATGAGCAAGGTGTTGCGGTTCAAGTGGCAACCGGCGCAGATCCTTTTCCAAAACGGCATCAACAGATCCTGTGCCTTCGCAAGCATTGGCTGCTCCATTTTCACATGCTCGAAGAAAAGATAAACAGTACCGGGCTTGCCGACCCATCTGATTTTTTTCAAGCTTTTCTCCGGATCCGGAATTGTGCAGAAAACGAATGTGGACACGACCGTATCAAAGGAAGTATCCGGAAAATCGAGCTGTTCCGCGCGCATCTCGTGGCAATGGATGGGAACAGCTGCAGCTTCAAGCCGCTGTTTCGCATTCTTTTGCATTTCCTTGTCCGGTTCAATGGCGTCGACCTGCTCCACATTCCGGTAGAGCGGAAAATTAATGCCCGAACCGGAGCCGATTTCGGGCACACGGCCCATCGCTTTTGCAAAAGCTGTTCCCTGATCTTTATGAATTTTTTGCTTTCAGCGGCTTCATTCCGAAGTCATATACATAAGGAAACCATTTGCCCACCAAAAAAAGCTCCTTTCTGTAAATCATTTTAACATGAACATTACGTTCTTATTTTCTCAGCGGTAATCCCGGAGAAATAAACAGAAAAGTTAGAGGAATCAGCGAAAGGCCCCTTTGAAAAACGAAACGAAGAAAACCCATTGGGATAAATCATTTTCCCAATGGGTTTTCTTGGGGTAGCTCCTATTTCCGATAAACCTTACAAATTCGCTGCCACTTCATATGCATCCCAAATGGCATACATGATATTCGCGACTTTGCGCGCATCCCCGATGACATGAAGGTCGGCAATGTCAAATTTCAATTCCTCATAAAGCGATTTTTCCGATGTATAGCCGACTGCCAATACAATGCTATCTGCTTCGATTTCCTTCAGTTCCCCGTTCACATCGACAACCGCCGTTTTTTCCGTCGTATCCACGACTTTGGAAGAAGTGTAGACTTCCACGCCTTTAAACGGCACAAGCCTTTCCAGCATTTCCGAGTTGGCATGGCAAAGCGGGCCGTTGACAGCCAATAATTTGTCCTGGATTTCCACGAGCGAAACTTTTTTTCCTTTTTCCGCCAGGTGCAGGGCAAGCTCGCAGCCGACGAGACCGCCGCCGACAACAACCACATTCTCACCTGTGTCTACCTTATCAAGCAACACATCTTCTGCTGTAAATACTTTGTTTTGATCTCCCAAAGGCAAAATTTTCGGATTGGAACCTGTTGCAATCAAAACAGCGTCAACATCGGCTGCCTGAATTTCTTCTTTGGTCAGCGTCGTATTCAAGTGGATTTCGACACCAAGTTTTGCAAGGGTATGTTCATACCAGGCCACCAAAGCAAGGTCGTCCTCTTTAAAATCAGGCGCACCGCCCGGAATGAGATTTCCACCCAAACGGTCCGATTTTTCAAAAATGACCGGTTCATGGCCGCGGAGTGCAAGCACGCGGGCGGCCTCGCATCCGGCCACGCCGCCGCCTGCGATCAAGACGCGTTTCTTTCTTAACGCCGGTTTCAGCGCCGCTTCTTTTTCCCTGCACGCAGCCGGGTTAACCGCACAGCCTAAAGCAGAATATTCCTGGATCCGGCCCATGCAGCCTTCATGGCATGACAGGCACGGGCGGATATCTGCGACCTGCCCGGTACGAAGTTTATTGACATAATCCGGATCGGCAAGAAGCGGGCGGCCGAGGCTGATAATATCGCATGCCCCGTCTTCCAGTGCGCTCAAAGCGAGGTCAGGGTTGTCCATACGCCCGGCACAAATGACCGGCACATCAACCGCTTCCTTCACAAGTTTTGCATACGGGATATAAAGCCCTTTCTTTTGGTACATCGGCGGATGGCTCCACCACCACGAATCATACGAACCGACATCGACATCTAGTGCATCATACCCGTAAGAAACAAGCAATTTCGCCGCTTCAATGCCTTCTTCCAAATCGCGGCCTTTTTCTTCAAACTTTTCGCCCGGCAGCGCCCCGTCCCGCCAGTCTTTGATAAAACTTTTCGGGCTGAAGCGGAGCGTAACAGGGAAGTCTTCACCGCAGCGTTTTTTAATTTCTTCCACAATTTCCCTTGCAAAGCGGAGGCGGTTTTCGAGCGGACCGCCGTATTCATCCGTGCGGTGGTTGAAAAACGCAATCGCAAACTGGTCGAGCAAATATCCTTCATGGACAGCGTGGATCTGCACCCCATCAAAGCCGGCACGTTTTGCATTGTACGCCCCGTCTCCGAATTTGCGGACAATCGAGCGGATTTCTTCCACCGTTAATTCCCGGCACGTTTTATCGAGCCAACGGTGCGGGATCGGGGACGGCGCGACAGGCGGATATTCGCCCAGGTTTGTCGGGATCGTCACTCTACCGAAACCGGCGCTCATCTGCAGAAAAATTTTTGCATCATATGCATGGATGCGTTCCGTCATTTCCCGGGAAGTCCGGACAAAGTGGACAGGATTATGGGTCGGGCACGGCACATTCGGCATCCCGTGTTCTTCGACTTCATTGTCAACAAAGGTCACACCGGTAATAATCAGCCCGGTCCCCCCGCGCGCACGGGCAGTATAATACTCGATCCCGCGTTGATTAAATCCGCCTTCCGCATCGGCCAATCCAAGAGGTCCCATCGGCGCCATCGCATAGCGGTTTTTCAATTCCAAGTTTCTGATTTTCACGGTTTCAAAGAGCTTTTTATACTTCATTTCAATATCCTCCTCGATGTTTCATTTTCATCGAACGGATTCGGTGAACACACTCATTATAAAATAGCCATGCAGAAAAATCGGTGGACAAATTGTGAATGTTTTCACATATACTGTGAAAATCATTGACAAGTCCGGCTTTTGAAATTTATTTTTACATACCATAAAGAAATCGGGGAATACATGATGGAAGGGAAACCGTTAACGAAAAGGTAAAAACAGGCCATCGAAACGAAGAACCATATTTTTCAAACGGCAATGGAGCTGATCGCAACAAAGGGTTATGAAGAGATCAAGATCGGGGAAATTTGCCGGCAGGCCGGTGTCTCCGTCGGCGCATTTTATCATTATTTCCCATCCAAAAACGACTTGCTCATTGAGATGTACAGCCTCGCCGATTTATTTTTCGCGGAACAGGTCCGCGACAGGTTGGAAAATCTGGACTTTTACCACAAAATTGTGGAATTTTTTACGATTTACGCCCAATACAATGAAAAAACCGGAGTCAGCGTCGTGAAACAGCTTTACCATGTCGAAAACCGCCTGCTCATCCAAAAAGGGCGCGGCATGCAACAGGCCCTCACAAAAATCATCGAAGCCGGGCAAGCCGCCGGGAAAATTTGTACGGACATACCCGCGGACGAAATCACGGAATACCTTTTTATCGCAGCAAGGGGCGTCATCTATTACTGGTGCCTGCACGATGGCGGATATGATTTGCAAGGGTTTATGAGAGGATATATGGGCAGACTGGTGAAAATATTTTTGAAATAGACAGAACAATCCTTTTCGATTATGATAAAAATAATGAATGAGCATTCATTGTTGAGGAGGATTATACATGTCGTTTACAAAAATCGGGCCGCTTACTGTCATTCCAGGAGAAAATGGAAGCCGCGTCCCGTTCAGCACCTCGCTGCTCGTGAAAGGAACACACGGCGCTGCCCTCATCGACTGCGGGAGCGGACATCAAGTTTTAAATGAGATCAAAAATGCCTATTCCGTCCGGTCTGTGTATCTCACACACTATCATCTTGACCATATTTGGGGTGCGTATCTTTTTAAGGATGCAGAGCTCCTCATTAACCCTTATGACGTGAAAAAACTTTCCGATCCAGAAGAGCTGACAAAGGCAAGCGGAATGCTCAACCCCACCGACCCGCACAATCAAGAAAAGTGGATGAAACAGCTGTTTGAAAAACCGCCCGAAAACTGGAACCGGCCGCACTGGCAGCCAGTCATGAACCTTGTGGAAAAATGGTATCCGTATGATCAAGAACTGGATGTTTTCGGCACAAAAATGGTCATGATCCATGCGCCCGGCCATACACAGGGGTACTGCTGCCCGTATTTTCCGGAACACGGCGTCCTTTTTGCCGGCGATTTTGACCTGACTTCTTTCGGCCCGTGGTATAACAATGCCGATTCGGATATCGATGAATTTATTGCTTCCGCGCAAAAAACGCTGGAAACCGATGCACGCATTTTCATCACTTCCCACCAAAAAGGGGTGGTAGGAAGAAAAGAATACGAAGAAAAGCTCAAACAATATATTGGCAAAATTGAAGAACGCGAGGAAAAAACGCGGTCTGCCATCAAAAGAGGACTCGTCCCAAGTGAAATCGTATATGAAGAAATCTTTTACTACCGGGAAAGCCATCACAAAAACCCGCAGCTCATGATCTCCGAAATTGTCGGCATTGCCAAGCATATCGACAGGCTGGTGAAAAACGGGGAACCTTTTGAAGATTATTTTGAAGAATTTCTGCGTTATTTTGGACTAAGCAGGGAAAATATTTTTTACCGGAGCGGGCCGATGGGAATCATGGCACAGTAACAGGAAGCGGCGGGGGTATTCCCGCCGGCGGTTTCCTCCACAAAAAACAACACCGATACGATTAAAACACAACATCCGCTGCCATCTTTCTCAACTGCATTTTCAAAATTTTTCCTACCCCGTTGCGCGGTAGGGTATCCAAAAACACAATTTTCTTCGGCGTCTTGTTTTTCGCGAGATGCTCCTGACAATATACGAGCAGTTCTTTCTCTGCCGTTTGATCCCCCAAAAGCTCGTGCCTTTTTTTGCAAATCCTTGATCACACACACCCGGCTCAAGACCCGGCCTCCCCTCGCACTCATTTTTAAAACATCCTGCTCCAAAGGCATCAATTCTTTTTTCACAAACTCCCGTACTGTCCGCTGAATCATTTTTTGTTCGTCCGATAACGTAAAATCCACTGATCATTCCCCTTCATTTCTGTAACAAAACTGCCCGCTATTTGAAGCTTTTCAAACTTCCTATCTTAATCAAACCGGTTGACCACCGTTACGCCCATGTCTCATAACGGGGCATTACTTCGATCTCAGCGCCCGCTTCATTTAAAGAAATGCGTTTTGTGGCAAGCTGCACCGGATTCAGCTTCCCGGCCCCGATCATTTCAAGCATATGGGGATAATGCGGCGCCGGCATGCCAAGCGAGCCGACCAATTGCAATGCAATTGGTTAAACACAGGCAAGCCGTTTTTGCTCTGTGGATAGTTCCAAGCTGCAATTGCCTGCCCCCTTTTTCTCAATGACAGCACCGAATTTAAAATTGCATCGGCAACGTCAAGCGCATCAATGGATACATGCGCGCCGCATTTTGTGATTTCCTTAATCGCTTCCGGCGCCTGCTCCTGCTTACTGTTGATCGTATAGGCAGCCCCCATTTTTTTCTCAAATCTACTGACTTTGGGACATCCACTTCAACAGATGCTAAAGTTCGTTTCAGGGCAAAGATTATGGCATAACGGACCTTAGACCGCCGATAAGAGCCGTTTCAAGGGAAAAATCATGTTAAATGGGATTACCCCGCAAGCACCCGTTATTTTGAGAAGCGCATCCCGGTTTCCCCGATCATATGCGGATCATACGCATCCCCTATATTTTCGAGCGGGCGCCCTGTCGTTTTTGGTGCCAGCAGTGCGATATCCAATATGACAATGAGCATTGCCGCCGCAACAATGACAAACATCACGGCTGCACCTTCATTTTCCAGCACCGGAAGCAGCACAAACGGCATTAACCCACTCATGATGCGGCTGATGCTGTACGCCATTCCGGTAGCGCTCGCCCGGATTTCGGTCGGAAAAATTTCCGCCTGCAACACGTGAAAAGCATTTGAAAAAATGTTGCTGCAAAGCGTATATGCAAATCCAAACACAATGATCAAAGAAGGCGATCCGCCGATCCCAAATAAAATGCCAAATACGCCCATACAAAAAGCTGAAAGGCAGACCAGCCACTTACGATCCATTCTCTCAATCAGCGGGACAGAAAGCAATGAACCGAGCGGATATCCGATAAATGACAGTGCGATATACTCAAGTGAATGGGTGACAGTATATCCTTTTGATGCCAATACAAGTGGTGCAAGCGTACCAAAGCCGAAGTAACCGACCGTTTGAAAGATTTGAAAAATATAAAGCATAACCGTACTTTTGAGGAATCTTTTTTGGAAAACCGCGCCCAATAGATTCCCTTGTGGCGCTTTATCCGCAGGTTCTGCCTGTACTTCCGGAAACGGTCCTACCCCTTTCCCGCCTTCCCAGAATTTCTCCAGCATTGCACCTGCTTCCCGAATTCTCCCTTTAGAAGCAAGCCAGCGCGGAGACTCCGGCAGGGCACGGGCCGCCATTAAGGCGATAACTCCCCCGGCTGCGCCGATCATGAATACCCATCTCCATCCTTCCATCCCAAATGGGCTTAAAGGCACAAGTGCGCGGGAAAGAAATCCCTCAACCGGCACGGCCAGAAAACCAATCGTATAAGCCCAGGCAATATATTTCCCACGTTTCGCCGACGGAATCAATTCACTTAAATATGTATCGCATAACGCCGGCTGCGCGCCAAGGCCCATTCCCGCCAAAAATCGGAAAAAGATAACCGTCCCGACATTCGGGCTAAATGCAATGAAAAGAGTAAAAAAGCTATAAATGCCTACATTCAGCATAAAAGCCCGCTTTCTGCCGTAACGATCCGCAATATTGCTCAGGAAAATGGCCCCGATAAACATCCCCAAAAAGCTGGAACCAAGCAGCAAAGGCATTAGTGAGGCGGATACATGAAATTCTTCTCCTAATACGCTGGATAGTACACCCGCAAGAAAAAGCTCAAAGAATTCAAAAAACAGCCCTAATCCAATTACCGCAGTTGCCCTTTTTTGCGCTTTTCCCACTGAAAGCATGTCCAACTGGTTCCCGATCGTCTGATTCAACGTGATACCTCCCTGAATACTTATTTTTATCGGCCGGTTGCAGTTCCTCATCTTCTGAAATTCAGCGCACCACCTCCGAAGGTTTCCAATATTGTATGGATTCCCAACATTATAAAAATTAAATAACTTCATAATAAAATTTTCAAACCAATTTGTCAACTTTTTTCAGTCAAATCTGAAGAAAATTATGTACTAAAAGAAGGAAGAACATTTTACATAAAAAGATGATGTTGAAAATGGAATATTGATGCTGCGATCACTTACGGCATCAGACGCCTCCTTGGCAACGGTAACAAAATAAGCAGGGCCTCTTATTCTGCAACATTTCAATTCTTTTTTATGCAGGGTAAGCCATAAAAATGCAATAGAAAGGTTTTCGCCGTAGGCACGGCGGAGCCACCTGGGGACCGTTCATTTTTTCTGTACGATCAAATACTTACAGTAATGTAGTACAAACTGCGTGCGGAGAACAATTTTTTTCGAAAAGCGCCAGGAATAATGGGAACGAAAAAGTATTTTATCAAATTTTCCATCTTGAACTTTCAAACTATAAAGTCTATAATAAATTTAAGCTTTATTTGAAAAAACGATGAAAAGGGAAAGTACGGTTCACGAATTTTCACAGAGAGCTTCGGGAGCTGAAAAGAAGCAAAAGGACGGACCGGAAAAATGGCCTTGGAGTTCCGTGCTGAAAGCTTTTTAGAAAGCAAGTAGGTTCCGGCGGGGGGAGCGCTCGTTAAAAGCGCCGCAGTATAAAGAGCTTTTGTGCTTTCGTACTGGCTGAGGCTGTTTATGCGAGTAAACAGCGAATTAAGGTGGTACCGCGTCCGATTTTAACCACGCCCTTAAAAGATTAAGGGTGTGGTTTTTTATTTGCAATCAGGAGGAATCAAAATGACAAAACCATTGGTACTGCAAACAGATTTTGGCCTGTGCGACGGTGCTGTATGTGCCATGAACGGGGTGGCGATCTCTGTTGAACCGTCGTTAAGGATCTTTGATTTGACCCATGAAATCCCGCCTTACAATATTTGGGAAGCCTCTTACCGGCTGTACCAGACCGTTTCTTACTGGCCGGCAGAAACCGTTTTTGTGAGCGTAGTCGATCCCGGCGTTGGTTCCGACCGGAGGAGTATCGCTGTGAAAACAGCGGACCATCATTATATCATTACACCGGATAACGGCACCCTCACCCACATGAAGAAAAACATTGTTGCCGCGCGGGAAATTGATGAAACGGTCAACCGGCTCCCGAATTCCGAGGAATCATACACGTTCCACGGCCGCGATGTATATGCCTACACTGGGGCAAGGCTGGCGGCGGGGGTCATTACGTTTGAAGAGGTAGGCCCGGAAATTCTGGTTGACACCATTATTGAACTGCCGAAAAAAGACTCGGTACTCAAAGACGGCGTCATTGAAGGAACCATCGACACGCTCGATGTCCGCTTCGGCAACTTATGGACGAATATCGACTCCGGATTGTTCAGGCAATTGGGCGTGAACTACGGCGATTCCTTTGAAGTCACCATCTTCAATGAATCGCGCCAGCACTACAAAAATATCATGACATTCGGCCGTTCTTTTGCTGACAGCCATGTCGGCGAGCCGCTTTTGTATATCAATTCACTGTACAAACTCGGCATCGCGATCAACCAAGGCTCTTTTGCCAAAGCCTACCATATTGAAACAGGCTCCAAATGGCATATCACGATCCGAAAAGCGCAGAAAATTGTTTATAATCAGTAAATATTTTTTTAATTTTACAAAAATAATCAAGAGAGGAAAAACAGGTGCAAAAAACAGAAGATCAATCGTCACGATTGTTGCCATCGGAATCGGTGCTGCTGTCTTTATCATTTTGGGCAGGTTCGCCTCCACTTCAGATGTGCAGCTCGGCTATGCGGAGGAAATCAAAGCCGTGTTAGAATCCCATGATTTTAGAGTGGAAGTCGACGGCAAAAAAGAAATGGAAAACCGCACTGTTTCTTTACGGAAACATCAGGAGGGGGATGTCGAGATGATGGCGATGGTAAATGTCGTAGAAAAGTTTAAAGAGGAATTGAAGGAATAAAGAGCGGCACACGATGCAGTTTTGACATTTATCCGTGCCGGAAACTTTCTGTCTAAAAGCCGCTTCACTGCTTCTGCATCAGGAAATGTATCTTTATTATCCAGGATAGGCCCTTGTTTCTCCTGGATTCCTTGCATAAAAAGGGCTTTTGGGGAAGCCCTTTTTAACGATGTTTTTCCAATTCCTCCCTAAACGGCATTCCCCCCTGCGCCCCGAATTTTGTCACAGACAAAGATGCCGCGCGGTTGGCAAACCGGAGGGCTTCCTCCATTTTCTTCCCTTCTGCCACTGCAACGGCAAAAGCGGCATTAAAGGTATCCCCCGCCCCTGTCGTATCCACGGCTTCAACCGGAAAAGCCGGAACAACGATTTCCCGGCTCCCGTTGAAAAAGCGGGCGCCATTTTTCCCTTCTGTAATGATCAGCTTATTGGGAAACTGCTTTAAAGCTTCCGAACGAGGCATTCCGTTAAACAGCACATCACATTCGTGTTCATTCGGCGTAATAAAAGCAGCCCGTCCAATGAGTTCCCCCGAAACCGAACGGGCCGGGGCCGGATTTAACAAAAGCGGGATCCGGTGCCTGCTGCAAAGTTCGGCCGCATACTCCACCGTTTTCACAGGGATTTCCTGCTGGATCAAAACGATATCAGTACTAGTGACGGCTTCTTCCGTTTTTTCCAAGTATTCCGGCGTGACAAAATCATTTGCGCCTTTTACGAAAATGATGCTGTTGTCCCCCTCTGCCAATGTGATATGGGCCGTTCCCGAAGCGCAATTCGCAACCGGCATCATAAATTGTATATTGACGCCATTTTTACGCAGATTTTCAAGGATTTTTTCCCCATACACATCATCCCCAACCCGGCCGACCATCGTCACTTCTGCCCCGAGTCTGGCCGCGGCCACTGCCTGGTTTGCCCCTTTACCGCCAGGCACAGTTTGAAAAGAGTTTCCGATAACGGTTTCGCCGGCAAGCGGCCTTCTCTCTGCAGTGACGACCAAATCCATGGAACAACTGCCAATGACTGTAATATGCACCATCTTTTTTCCACCTTTCAGCTGCACATTCCGATTTTTGGAAAAACTTTTCTGCATTTTTATTATACAAACCGTTATTGAAAATTTGGAAACAAAGTCATTTTAGAAATGCTCGTACTTTCACTTGCTAATTCGAGTGGCTGCGCTTTAATACTCTTCATTATTGCAGTACAGCTTTCGGCGTTTTCCGAGGACTGCGGATGAATACGCTCTTCCAATATTCGCCGCGAGCAATCCGGCCAGCAAAAACGATACGTCCTGAAAAACTAAATATTCCGCTACACTGACAACGGCGGCAATTACGCCAAAAAAATCTGGCATTTATACTTTGCCGGGGATGTCGGAGGGTCTGTCAGCATGATGAATGAAAGAAACAACACGGATTGGATATATGGATCCCTGAAAACCCCGCTTACTTCACTTAACTGAGTAACCTCAACCAGAATAAATAACAAAAATAAACACTTAAGAATGACAGGACTTGCGGAAACTTATTGACAATCATAAAACCATTGATGATGGCAAAAGCGGCAGCCCGCCCCGCCAGCTCTGGCTGCTGTGGAACAGAAGGATCGAAACAAACAGCCCGAATGCAGCCGGGTTAAAGACCGGCTTCCGTGCCGCAAATAAATGTTTTGAACCGATGCAACCAGTGTAGTCACTGCTGCCTGATACCATGGGGCGGAAGTGCTTAACACCATGGAAATCACCAGCACTGTCACCAATGTGCCATCAGGAAACAGGTGCCTTCTGTTTTACCTGATGCCCACCGCCAAATCTGCCGTCATTCCGGTAATAAAAGCAGCAGCAAAATTTACAAGCCCTTTTATATTGCCATCATGGATCCATTTCCATACATACAACTAATACAGGGACCTGGTTGCTACTTTTTTCCTGCCGCGTGCATGCACCGGTTCGTTTCTGCCGTGCCTTTCCGTCTGGTCCATATTAATCTTCTTTCACTCCTCCAACCTTCTGTACTGTATTTTTTCATGGAAGTGCTGAACATCATGCCTTCAAGGCCGTTTTCCTAAATATTTTACATCCCCTCTCTTTTGTCTCTTTGACGCTTCCTAAGAGTCATTCACACTGCCTTACTGCTCTCTTTTGTCTCTTTAAAGCTTTCTAAAAGACATTTCCTCTGTCTCGGAGCGCAGATTTGTCTATTTGTACTTTCTTTATAACGATTAAAGAAGCGGAGTAATCTTTTTAAAAAGGGTCCTCGGACAGAACTATATTTTAATACCAAACGGATACCGTATTTTCCCATACACAGCAGCAATCTTTTTCAACGTCTTCCCAAGCAAAACGACTTCTTCTTTTGTGGTATAACGCCCGAAAGAGATTCTGAAAAATTGGTCGGATACTTCTTTCGGATATCCCATCGCTTCTACCGCCTTGCTGCCGCCTTCGTGATGTTCCTGACAAGCGCTGCCTGTCGAAATGGCAAACCCCGCTTTGTTGCATTCGAGCAAAACAAGCTGCCCCTGCACACCCGGGATCATGCATCCAACCAAAGAGGGGAGCTGAGCCTCAGGAGCCCCTTCAATAAAAGTAACCATTCCGCCAGACGCCTGTTTCAATAGATTCCGAAATGCCCAGTCCCGTTCACGCTCAATGGAAATGTCTTCCACCGCAACGGCGAACCCCGCAATGCCAGGCACATTTACGGTCCCGCCACGGATGCCTTTTTCGTGCGACAGGTGCGAGAAAACCGGCTTTACCACGCAGGAAGGATGGATATACACCGCCCCCACGCCTTTTGGCCCGTGAATTTTATGCGAGGAGACCGTAATACTGTCCACAAAAGGAATGATGCTGTTTAAATCCGCTTTTCCAAACGATTGCACGCAGTCGGAATGGAACAAAATGCCCCTTCCTTTAACGATCCGGGAAATATCCCCGATCGGCTGGATTGTACCGATTTCCTGATTGAGATGCTGGATGGAAACAAGCACGGTATCCGGCCGAATCGCCTGCTCTAACTTGTCCAAATGAAGCGTGCCCTTTTTTGTAAAAGGGATCCTCGTGACTTCAAACCCTTGCTGTTCCAAAAAACTGAGCGCCGAATGGACAGACGCATGTTCCGCCATTGAAGAAATAATATGTTTTCCCTTATTAGCCGCGCCCATTGCCAACGAAAGGATTGCCAATAGATTCCCTTCCGTGCCCCCGGATGTAAAATATATGCTTTCGGCCGGGATGCCGAGATATCCGCTGATCAGCGCCCGCGATTTTTCCAACACCGCATGCGCATTCGTCCCGATATCGTGCAGGCTTTCGCTGTTCCCATAGAAATGTTTAGCCGTCTCCATATACGCTTCAAGTGCCAACCCGCTCATCTTTGTCGTTGCCGCATAATCAAAATAATGCATCGTAATCCCCCAATAAAAAGTACTTGTCATTAGTTTAATTTTGTGCAAATATAAGTGTCAAGACAGATGTAAAGTAAGGAGATCACTATGGCAGAAAATATCATTATTCTGGGCAGCGGGATTGCGGCCCTGCAATTGGCAGCCCATCTGAGCGGCCGGTTCAATGTAACCATCATTACAAAGTCGGCAAAGAAAACGAGCAATTCCTATAAAGCCCAAGGAGGGATTGCAGCCGTCCTCTCGCCGGAAGATTGCTTCGAATTCCACATGGAAGACACGCTCAAAGCAGGGCGTTTCCACCACGCTGACAAAGAAGTGGAAAAGCTTGTAAAAGAAGGCGCCGCCGCTGCCAATGCTCTCATCAAAAGCGGGCTTCCCGTGGACAGGCTGCCGGACGGGGAGCTTGATTTGGGGCTGGAAGGCGCACACACGGCGCACCGCATCCTCCATTGCGGCGGGGATGCGACAGGAAGGTATGTCATCGAGCATCTTCTCGGACAGCTCGGCGAAAATGTCCAAGTCATTGAACATGAACTGGCTTTTGAATTGCTGATATCACCGGAATCCGGAAGTGTCATCGGGGTCAAAACGAAAACGGCAAGCGGCAAAATCCGCCGCTATTTCGGCGCGCACACGGTCATTGCAACGGGCGGGCTCGGAAGCTTGTATCCTTTTACATCGAACCATCCGGAAATCATCGGCGACGGCATCGCCATGGCTTACCGGGCAGGCGCGGAACTGGCGGATATGGAATTTGTCCAGTTCCATCCGACCCTTTTGTTTGCCGGCTGTGGTGCTAAAGGGCTCGTGTCCGAAGCAGTGCGCGGGGAAGGGGCGGTGCTTGTTGACGAAGACGGCAATCCCATCATGGCAAACGCCCATCCGTTAAAAGACCTTGCGCCGAGACATATCGTCGCCTACCAAATCTACCAAACTTTAAAACAACGGAAAAAGGTATTCTTAAATATCAAGACAATCAAAAACTTTGAAAAAAGATTCCCGACAATTACGGAAATTTGCCGACAAAATGGGGTGGATATCCATTCCGGCCTCCTTCCTGTCGTACCGGGCAGCCACTTCTTTATGGGCGGCATTCTCACCGACACATATGGAAGGACAACAGTAAAAGGACTGTATGCCATCGGGGAGGTAGCCTGCAGCGGCGTCCACGGCGCAAACCGACTGGCAAGCAATTCCCTTTTGGAAGGGCTTGTATTCGGCAAGCGGCTGGCGGAATTTTTGAACGGACAGGCTCCGGCCGGGACCCCTGATAAAACCCCTGAAGAAAGCCGCCCTCCATTAATCCCGGAACTAGTCCGGTTTCTAGACACGGACGAGTTAAAGAAAAAAATGATGGAAAAAGCCGGCATCATCCGGAACGAAGCTGCATTGCAAGCCCATCTGGAATGGTTTAAAGCATTGGAGGCAGATACTTTTTCTGATTTCTCGCTCGATCATCTATCAAGGGAAGAAATTGAAAAAGTATTCATGTTTACAAACAGTTTTCTGATCACCCAATCAGCGCTCTCCCGGACGGAGTCGAGAGGTGCCCATATTCGCGCGGATTACCCGGAAGAACGGGAGGAGTGGAAAGGCGTGCATCTCATCCATTCGAAAGCAAACGGCATAGCCAAAAGGAGAGGTTTACATGAACAGGCTCAAACTGCAATCCATGCTTAAATATTTTTTCATGGAAGATATCGGGGACGGCGATATCAATACGGAATATATTTTTCCGCCTTCGCAAAAAGGCAAATTGACTTTTGTCGCAAAACAAAGCGGGATTTTTTGCGGGAAAGCCGTTGTCGAAGAAGGATTCCGGCTCCTTGACAACGCAATTGAACCGCACATTTATGCGGAAGACGGAATCCCGATCGAAAAAGGCCAGGTGCTTGCGGAAATCCACGGGCGGATTGCGGGCCTCCTTGCCGGCGAGCGGGTCATCCTGAATTTACTCCAGCGCATGTCGGGAATTGCCACAACGACACATGCCGCCGTCCGCGAAACAGAAGGAACCCGCGCGAGGATCTGCGATACAAGGAAAACGACCCCGGGGCTCAGAATGCTTGAAAAATATGCCGTCAAAGCAGGCGGCGGTTTCAACCACCGGCGCGGCCTGTACGATGCCGTCATGCTGAAAGACAACCATATCGCATTTGCCGGCAGCATTACCAAAGCTGTGCAAAAAGTGAAAGCAAATATCGGGCATACAGTAAAAATTGAAGTCGAAATTGAAACGAAAGAACAGCTGCTGGAAGCCATTGAAGCCGGTGCCGACATCATTATGTTCGACAACCGCACGCCGGAAGAAATCAAATTATGGATTTCCCTTGTCCCAGGCCACATCATAACCGAAGCATCAGGCGGTATTACGATGGAAAATATCCGCTGTTATGCCGAAACCGGGGTCGATTGGATTTCGCTCGGATTTTTGACCCATTCTTATCAGGCGCTCGATATCAGCGCGAGCGTTGAAAATGCAAAGGAGGTTCTTTTATGAGCTTGCTGGAAACCTTGCAGGTGCAGACATTGCCGGAAAAATACAAATCTCTTACACAGGATGAAATGGAAAAAAGGATTTGGGAGATCAAAAAGGAACTCGGCGCCAAACTTTTTATTCCGTGCCACCATTACCAGCGCGAAGAAGTATACCAGTTTGCCGATGCAGCCGGCGACTCGCTACAGCTTGCACAAATCTCGGCAAAAAACCGCGATGCCAAGTATATTGTGTTCTGCGGCGTGCATTTTATGGCGGAAACGGCGGATATTTTAACATCAGACGAACAAACCGTCATCCTCCCCGACATGCGTGCGGGCTGTTCAATGGCGGACATGGCCGATATTCACCAAACCGAACGGGCATGGGACATGTTGCAGCAGCTGTTTGGTGACACGATCCTGCCGCTCACCTATGTGAACTCCACTGCAGCCATTAAAGCCTTTGTCGGGCGGAACGGCGGCGCAACCGTGACTTCTTCGAACGCGAAAAAAATGGTGGAATGGGCGTTTACCCAAAAGGAACGGATTTTCTTTTTGCCGGACCAGCATCTCGGCAGAAACACCGCCTATGATTTAGGAGTCGATTTAAAGGATATGGCGGTTTGGGACCCGATCCGGAATGAACTGATTTATGAGTGTGCGCTTGAAAACATTAAAGTCATTTTATGGAAAGGGCACTGTTCCGTCCATGAGCATTTTACCGTCAAAAATATTGAATTTGTGCGCAAAAAATTTCCGGACATGCAAATCATCGTCCATCCGGAATGCTCGCGCGAAGTCGTTGCCCATTCGGACTTGAACGGCTCAACGAAATACATCATTGAAACGATCGAAAAAGCGCCTGCCGGAAGCGAATGGGCAATCGGCACTGAAATGAACCTCGTGCAGCGCCTGTTCAAAAACCATCCGGATAAAAAAATAATTTCACTTAATCCGGTGATGTGCCCATGCCTGACGATGAACCGGATCGACCTGCCGCATCTCCTCTGGTCGCTGGAAAATATCATGGAAGGCAAAGAAACAAATGTCATTAAAGTCGATGAAGTGACTGCCAGTGATGCCGTTTTGGCATTGGAGCGGATGCTTCAGCGTTAAACGCATGAGGTTATTAGAAAACTCTTTGCTTATTTTCCTTTGAAACATTTTGGCGCGGCTGTGCACCGTTTGTCTTTTTGAGCAATCTTTGAACCGTTTAATGCGGGCTCGACATTTGTCTATTTAGCAGCCCCAATTAGACACTTCGGGGAGGCTGGTCACTGCTTTGTCTTTTTAAAATGAATTTTAGGAAAAAGGGATGTCCAGCCGTCAATTAGCTTTTGGAACAATCCCCCTTTAAGAGCTTCGATAGACACTTAGGGAAAATTTTCCCCTTGAAACAGAAGCCTTATAGGCAAAATTTCCCGGTTAAAAGGAGCTTCGGGCCAGCCCTTTTTTCTTTAATTCCCATACAATTGTTCGGATTCCATCAGAAAGTCATGCACAATAAAAGCCGCTGCCCCCATGGCTGTCGCGTTCCGATTTAATTGGGACAAGTAGATTTGATGATTTTGGCGGACATATTTCGATACTCTGGATGTAATCGTGCTTTGTATAGCATTTAATACAATCGGGTTAGCCTGGATCAGATTACTGCGAAGTACAATCGCTTCGGGGTTAAATGCATTAATAATATTGGTAAGCCCGATTCCCAAATAGCACCCTAACTTTTCGAGCTCCCGGATAGTTTCACTGTCATTTTCGCGAATACACTTGGTTGCTTCTTCCAAGGTGATCCGCTGCTTGTTCTTCACTTTACATAATTGATCATAAAATGCTTTTTCCGACGCGTAAAGTTCCCAACAGCCTTTATTGCCACAGCCGCACTGCCTGCCGTTAAAATCAATGGACATATGGCCCATTTCCCCCGAGAAACCTTCCGTACCGCGGTATAATTGATCATTTACAATGATGCCGATACCGATACCGATTCCGATGCTGACATAAATGCCGTTGCTGCAATGCTTTAAGGCACCAAACAATTTTTCGCCGTAAGCCCCGGCATTTGCTTCGTTATCCACCCATACAGGGCAGTCAAAATGCTCTTCCAAAAGTTGCTTCAAATCCACATTCCGCCATCTGGAATTTGGCGTAAAGAGCACCTTTTGCTGGAGGTTTACGAACCCGTGGACACCGGCGCCTATCCCAATAATCCCATACGGTGATGAAGGCGCTTTGCTTGCAACAAGCCGTATCCTTTCGATGATAACCGATTTCACCATATCAAATGAAGGATCCTCAATTTCACAATAATCGCTGTATATCATGCCACCTTCCAGATCCGTTAAAACCGTTAAAATATAGTTTACCCCTATATCCACACCAATGGCATAACCGGCATTTTTATTAAACACCAGCATGACCGGCTTTCTTCCCCCACTGGATAATCCCGTTCCGATTTCTTTCACTAAGTTTTTTTCAATCAGCGACGAAATCTGTGAGGAAATCGTTGCTTTATTTAATCTTGTGATTTTCGCCAGTTTAGCACGGGAAATTTGATCATGTCTTACGATTTCATTTAAAATCACCCGCTGGTTCTGGTTTTTGATAAAAGTTTGATCAGCTGTATTCATTAGAATGCATCTCTCCATTTCGTATGTCCAATAAACGAATTCGCCGCTTTTTTATTTATTATATCAAAATTATATCGAAATTCGGTTGTTTTTTTCAAACGATCGTGCTAATATAAACACATACTTAGTTTAACTGTTAAACAAAGTAATCACCCAATATTTTTTAGGGCCCTATGTATGCGTTTACAAAATTTTATAGGAGGAAGCAGCAATGGCATATTTTCCAAACGTCAGCAAAATCACTTATTCTGGTAAACAATTAAAAAGCGATCTTTCGTTTAACCATTACAATCCGAAAGAAGTCGTCGCCGGCAAAACGATGGAGGAACATCTGCGCTTCTCGGTTGCATACTGGCACACCTTTACTGAGGCAGGGACTGACCCGTTCGGCGCAGGATCAAAAGTCCGCCCGTGGGATCGTTTCTCAGGCATGGATCTTGCGAAAGCAAGAGTAGAAGCGGCGTTTGAGTTTTTTGAAAAACTTGGAAACCCTTACTTCTGCTTCCATGACCGCGACATTGCCCCTGAAGGCGATACATTAAGAGAAACAAACAAAAATTTAGACGTTATCGTTGCAATGATTAAAGATTATATGAAAACAAGTAAGGTAAAACTGCTTTGGAATACAGCAAACATGTTCACCAATCCAAGGTTCATGCACGGCGCGGCAAGTTCATGCAATGCAGATGTATTCGCTTATGCTGCCGCCCAGGTGAAAAAGGCACTGGAAATCGGGAAAGAATTAGGTGCTGAAAACTATGTATTCTGGGGAGGGCGTGAAGGCTATGAAACTTTATTAAATACCGATATGAAACTGGAACAAGAAAATATGTCCAGATTCTTCCATATGGCTGTCGACTATGCAAAAGAAATCGGATTCGATGCCCAATTCTTAATTGAACCGAAACCGAAAGAACCGACGAAACACCAATACGATTTTGACGCCGCTACCGCCATTGCATTCTTGAAAACCTATGATTTGGATAAAGATTTTAAATTGAATTTGGAAGCCAACCATGCGACACTCGCCGGACATACTTTTGAACATGAAATCCGTGTCGCAAGGACGCACGGCATGCTGGGATCTTTAGATGCTAACCAAGGTGATCCGCTGCTTGGGTGGGATACGGATGAATTCCCGACAGACCTTTATTCCACAACACTTGCCATGTACGAAGTATTGAAAAACGACGGCCTTGGCAGGGGCGGATTGAACTTTGATGCAAAAACGCGCCGGACATCATTTACACCGGAAGATCTGTTCTATGCGCATATCGCCGGCATGGACAGCTTCGCCCTCGGCTTAAAGGTTGCCAACCGCCTGATTGAAGACAGAGTATTCGATGACTTTATCGAAGAACGCTATAGCAGCTACAAAGAAGGCATTGGGGCCGATATCGTTTCCGGCAGAGCCGACTTCAAATCTCTGGAAAACTATATTCTGGACAAAAAAGAAATCACTAACCAGTCGGGAAGGCTGGAACAACTGAAAAATACACTGAACCACTATATTGTCCAAGAAGCGTATCAAGGCGCTTTAGCTTAAAAATATGGATCCGGCCTGCCTAAAGGGCGACCGGGTCTATTTTAGCGAGGAGATTACCATGAAATATGCTATCGGTGTGGATTTAGGGACAAGTTCAGTGAAAGTGCTGCTTGTCGATCAGAACGGCCGGGTGGTTTCATCCGTATCAAAACCCTATCCATTAATCCAACCGCGGCCAGGCTACAGTGAACAGGATCCGGAAGAATGGGTGGAAAAAACAGTCCAGGCTTTAAAAGAACTGGTGGAAGAATCTAAAGTTCCCCGGGATGATATTGAAGGGCTCAGCTTTTCCGGCCAGATGCACGGCCTCGTGTTGCTCGATGAAAACTACCGGGTCATCCGCAATGCCATTCTATGGAATGATACAAGAACGACAGAACAATGCAAACAAATCGAACGGGAGCTGGGCGGCAAACTGCTTGAAATTACGAAAAACCCCGCTTTGGAAGGATTTACGCTTCCAAAAATCCTTTGGGTGAAGAAATACGAACCGGAAAATTTAAAAAAAGCACGGGTCTTTTTATTGCCGAAAGATTATCTCCGTTTCCGGTTAACCGGAACAATTGGCATGGATTATTCCGATGCAGCCGGCACGCTGCTTTTAGATATTGTAAACAAATCGTGGAGCACGGATATCCTGCGCGCTTTTGATATCCCGTCTGGAATCTGCCCGCCGTTAGTGGAAACAGAAGACGAAGTTGGGAGATTAATACCTGAAATCGCAGAAAAATGCGGTTTGTCCCCGGACGTGAAAGTATTTGCCGGCGGGGCGGATAATGCCTGCGGCGCAATCGGTGCGGGGATTTTAGAAGAAGGTAAAGCACTCTGCAGTATCGGCACATCAGGTGTTTTCCTTTCTTATGAAAAAGATAAAAACAAAAACTTCGGCGGTAAAGTACATCTCTTTAACCACGGGCAAAAAGATTCCTATTACACAATGGGCGTCACTTTGGCTGCCGGATATAGTTTGTCCTGGTTTAAAGATACATTCGCAAATTGCCAGCCGTTTACGGATTTATTAGAGGAAGCCGCGCTCTCCCCAATCGGCGCCAACGGGCTGATTTTTACCCCTTTTCTTGTCGGGGAACGGACACCTTATGCAGATGCAAAAATCCGTGGCACATTTACGGGAATAGACAGTTCCCATACGAAACGAGATTTTGCCCGCGCAGTGATTGAAGGCATTGTGTTCTCGATTCATGAAAGTGTTGAAATTTTCCGCAACTACGGAAAGAAAATAGACACGGTCATTTCGATCGGCGGTGGCGCCAAAAGCGACTTATGGCTGCAAATCCAGGCCGATGTTTTTAATGCGACAGTCATCAAACTGCAGAACGAACAAGGCCCGGGTATGGGAGCCGCCATGATCGCCGCAAGCGGATTAGGCTGGTACCCGTCTTTAAAAGATTGCACAGAAGCTTTTATCCAACCAGGCCAAACATTCGAACCGATACCTGAGAATGTCAGCCGCTATCAGGCATTTTACCAAGTATATAAAGATGTATATCCGCATACCGTTGCGATCAATCACCAGTTGTTTGATTTAAGGAAAACCAATTGATCTTTCAAAACTTGGGAGGGAAAATAAATGAAGTTTAAAATAAATAATGGCCTGATTTATTTTTTCGGAGCATTAGGCGGTTTGTTGTTTGGCTATGATACAGGGGTAATTTCCGGCGCCCTTCTTTTCATAAAAAGAGATTTACACTTAACATCATGGACAGAAGGGGTTGTCGTTAGTTCCATTTTATTCGGCTGTATGATTGGTGCAGCGATTAGCGGGGCATTATCAGACAGATGGGGAAGGAAAAAGGTTGTCCTGCTTGCTGCAACAATATTTTGTATCGGTGCATTAGGTTCGGCACTGGCCCCAAATACAGGGATCTTAATCCTTTTTAGAATCATACTTGGATTGGCAGTTGGAAGTGCATCTGCGCTTGTGCCAATGTATTTATCGGAAATGGCACCGACTGCTATCCGCGGAGCATTGTCAAGCCTAAACCAGCTGATGATTATGGTCGGAATTTTACTGGCTTATATTATCAACTACGCCTTTGCTGCTTCTAGAGGGTGGCGCTGGATGCTGGGATTTGCATTCATACCCGGTCTATTGCTACTGATTGGAATGTTTTTTCTGCCAGAAAGTCCCCGATGGCTGCTTAAACAAGGAATGGAAAAGGAAGCCAGGTCTATTTTAAACTTTATGAGGAAAAACCAAGGCGTTGAAGAAGAAATCAAAGAAATCAAACTTGCAAATGAACTGGAAAAAAATCAAGGCGGTTTCAAAGAAGTAAAACAAGCATGGGTACGCCCGTCTCTAATCGCCGGCATCGGACTGGCTGTCTTCCAGCAAATTATCGGATGCAATACTGTCCTTTATTACGCCCCGACAACATTTACGAAAATCGGTCTCGGTGATTCTGCTGCAATTTTAGGAACCGTTGGAATCGGGATCGTCAATGTCATCATAACAGCCGTTGCTGTTCTCATTATTGACAAAGTTGGTCGAAAACCGCTTTTACTCATTGGAAATGCCGGGATGTCGATCGCTTTATTTATACTTGGGATTGTAAGCGCTTTGCTTGGCTCGTCCCCTGCCGCCAGTTGGACTACAGTCGTATGCCTGGCTGTCTATATTGCTTTTTTCTCATTAACTTGGGGGCCGGTTGTTTGGGTCATGTTGTCGGAAATATTCCCGCTTAAAATCCGTGGAATCGGCATGGGGATCGGCAGTGTAGCAAACTGGCTTGCGAACTTAATTGTTTCACTAACTTTTCCTAAATTAATAGAACAATTTGGCATTAGCACGATGTTCATCGTTTATGGCATTATGGGTGTTTTAGCATTTATCTTTGTAATAAGAAAAGTATCGGAAACTAAAGGGAAAAGCCTTGAACAAATTGAGATTGAACTTAGGAATAAATCATCTGACAAAGGCCTTAATCTCACACATTCAATGCAAAAGTAACAATTACGCATACGGCCGGAAAATTTACTGCCGGCCATTTATTCCAGCTGACCATTCCGATTTTCAATTGATTATGCTATAATTGCTTATATTCCAAACGAATAAAATATGCATGATTTCACTAGGGGAGCCACTGGCTGAGACGGGGCACCATGCTTCGGACCCTTTGAACCTGATCTGGATCATACCAGCGGAGGGAAGTGAGTACATAATGTGACATTACGGCCGCTCATTTCTCCGGAATTGGGCGGTTTTTTATTTGCGGAAGGAGTATGGCCCAAACGGTGAATCATGCACAACAAAGGGGGTCGAGTAAATGAAGTGGCAAAAATGGGCGCAAGATTACGGGCTGTTTTGTATTGTTACGATCGTGATAATCAGCGGATGGCAGTGGATCGTACAGAAAGGGTTTGTCCCGTCTTTTATCCTGCCCTCCCCTTCCCAAATCTATGAATCTTTTATGGCAAACCGCAGGCAATTAGTCGCCGTGCATTTGCCTGTAACATTGGAGGAAGTTTGCATCGGGTTTATTTTATCCGTTGCGGGCGGGGTCGCGCTTGGCGTCATCATGTATGTTTCCAAAACAGCGGAAAAAATCTTTTATCCATTTCTTGTGATCTCGCAAACTGTACCGCTCGTTGCGATTTCGCCCATATTTATGATGTGGTTCGGTTACACGATTTGGAGCAAAGTCGCCATTATTATTTTAACGGCCATCTTTCCGGTTGTGATCAGTACCTTTGACGGACTAAAAGCTGTTGATTCCGCCTATCAAAACCTGTTCCGGACAATGGGCGCCGGGCCGTGGGTGATTTTTCGAAAGCTCCATATTCCGATGGCGCTTCCCTCATTTTTGTCCGGGCTGAAATTATCCATTGTTTATTGCGTTACCGGGGCTACGATCGGGGAATGGCTCGGGGCAAACGCAGGGCTCGGCTATTTCAGCAGGCGGATGTCCGGATATTTGCAGGCAGGAGCTGTCTTTTCTGCTGTTTTTCTGCTGTCCGCGCTCGGCATGATATTATTTTTGCTCGTTTACGCGATCGAAAAAAGCATTTTGAAATACAGAACAAAGGCTTAAGGGGGCTTTCCAATGAAAAAACTATGGATTTTAACGGCTGCGCTTGCATTGATATTGGGTGCCTGCAGCAGCCGGGCAGACCACACATCAAAACATCATTTGCAAAAAATAACCATTATGCTCGACTGGTATCCAAATGCTGTCCATTCTTTTCTTTATGTTGCGCAGGAAAAGGGGTATTTTAAAGAACAGGGCTTGGATGTCAGCATTAAAATGCCGTCTGATACAAACGACCCATTAAAACTTGTCGCCGCCAATCAAGTAGATATTGCGCTGAGTTACCAGCCGCAAGTGTTAATGGCACGTGATGAAAACATCCCTGTCCAATCTTTCGGCGCAGTTGTCCGCCATACGCTTAATCGGGTGATGGTTCCGGCTTCAAGCAATATCCGGTCCCCGAAAGACTTAGCCGGAAAAACGGTCGGCTACTCATCCATCCCGCTTTATGAAGCAGCCATCCGTACAATGGTTAAAACAGATGGCGGAAATCCAAATAAAGTAAAAACGGTAGATGTCGGATATGACTTAATTCCTGCTCTGGCGACGCATAAAACAGATGCCATCATCGGCGGCTTTGTGAATCATGAAAAGCTGCTGCTGGAAAAAGAAGGACACGCTGTGCGAACATTTAACCCTGCAAAATACGGCGTACCGGACTATTACGAGCTTGTTTTAATCGCAAACGAAAATAAGCTCAAACAGCAGCCAGAAATTTTTAAAAAATTCCTCACCGCAGCAGAAAAAGGTCAGCAATATGTCAAAAAGCACTCGCAAAAAGGGCTTGCCATTTTATTGAAGCACGAGGATCCGTCTTCGCCGCTTGACAAAAATGTGGAAACAAAGAGCCTGCAAATCCTTCTGCCACTGATGGATGAAAAAAATAAACCATTCGCCTATCAGGATCCAAAATCCTGGGAAAAAGTATCAGATTGGCTCTATCAAACCAAAATGACAAAAACGCATATCAATGCTGAAAAAGCTTTTACAAATCTATCTAAATAAGGAAACTTGGCCGGCATCCCGCCGGCATTTTATTTTAGAAAGACGGCAAAACCAAAAAAGTTTCTCTAATCACTATGTTTCAATTTATTTCATTTATTAAAAAAGTCATTGAATTGTCAGTTGTTTAGGAGTATGCTAGAAATACATTTAAATTTTTACATCACGGAGGTCCTGTATGATGCGTCTCAGCCAAGTCGTCAGAAGCGGCCCAAACCAATACATATGTGAAGAAGATGCAGCCAAATACTTAGAAGAAAAGCTGGCAGATTTTAAACATCCGGTTGTGATTACCGGATATCAATCATTTGAGGCTTTTCAGGAATTTGCATCAGTGCCGGAAAATTGGCCGGTGCTCCGCTATAATCATACCGCCAGCGAAAAAAATATGGCGGAATTAGCGGAACAAGCGGGCAATGCCGATGTGATTGTCGGAATCGGCGGCGGAAAAGTGCTCGATACGGCGAAGGGGACAGCAGAGCTGCTCAATTGTGAAGTTGTACTCGTGCCGACCCTTGCCGGAACTTGCGCCGGGTATACACCGCTTTCCGCCGTTTATCATGAAAACGGAGCGTTCAGCCATGTGGCCTACTACAAACGTTCAGCCTATTTAACGTTGATCGATTTGCGGATCATTCTCCATTCACCGGTTGAATATTTACTGGGCGGCATTGGCGACTCTTTAGCCAAATGGTATGAAGCAGAAGGCATTACACGATATAAGGATGCCTTGCCGGTGATGGCAGAACTCGGACTCAGTTCCGCAAAAGCCATATATGAAGGCATACTGCGCGACAGTGAACAAGCACTAAAAGACCGGGCCGAAGGAAAAATGACCGATGCGTTCCGCAATATTGTGGAAATTATTATTGGAGCAGCCGGAACAGTCGGCGGCTTTGCAGGGGAATACGGCAGAATGGCCGGCGCCCATGCGATCCACAACGGGCTCTCCTTCTTGCCGGAAACTCATTCCATCCTGCACGGTTCTAAAGTGGCTTACGGGATTCTTGTCCAATTGGCGGCAATGAATGATCTTGATGAAGTGAAAAAGCTGCTGCCGCTGTATCAAAAGCTTGGATTTCCATATAATTTAGATACCCTGCATGTGACGGAAAATCATGAAGAGGCCATTGAAAAAGTCGCGGCCTATGCGGCAAAACCGGAAGAATCTTTTATCCTGCTCGGCGATTATTCTAAAGAGCAGATTGCGGAAGCGATGAAAACAATTGAACAGCTCGCCGCACAAAAAGACATGTTCGTAAAATGAGTAAGCTGGGGCTATCCCAAAAGTCGGTAGATTGACCAGGGAGGGGTACCCCCATGTAAGGTAATGTTATCTGAGAATGTTGATAATCGCGAAATTCAATCGCTTTCCGCACGCGTCGCGAGCCTCCTCGCTCGTCCCTCAGCACGAGGGTTCTCTTCTTGCTCGCTTTTCCCGCAGGAGTCTCGTGAATTTCGCGATCATCAACGCGTAATATACAGAGAAAATGTAAAAAAACCGCCTTTTCCATTATAATGTAAGTGACAAAGCAAACATTGGCATCCGGTATTATTCAGATGATTTTTGTCAGCTTGGATCCGTCTCGTCCAAAGATAAGGTCGTCACTCTCGTATACTCGCCTTTTGCAATCTCTTCCGGTGTCGCTTTTTGGTCGAGTTCTTCTTTGTCATCGATGCCGGTTGCAATGGTAGGCTCATGCTGATCTTTTTTCTCTTCCATTCTATCCACATCCTTTTTTAAAGGTGATGTAGTTAGTTTTCCGATTGGATCAGGATTTATGCTTGAAATACATGTGAGGGATCAGGGAGACTCTCCCTGTTTTACTTCTGGAAGGCCGGTTATATGTTCAATCAACTTGATGTCAACCTGTTCTTGCAGCATTCTGACTGCCATTTTTTTATCCCTTCTTCTTTTCCCTTCCTGTACTCCTGTCAAAAAGGGTTGGAGAAGTTCCTTAAACAGGCGGCCGTGCGGAAAATATTCCGCCTGCTTTTCCAAAATCATTTGCATATGCCCACCCCTTATAAATCATTTGCTTTTCAAACGGATAATTTCTTTTCATCTGCATGGCCTGCCATAACGCATCATCCAGATTGCTGCCTTGCAAATCTGAAATGGTCCGCGCCAAACGGATCATTTCATTTGTGCACGGCTGCTGAAGTTTTCCTTGCTTGCCCACTGCCGCAGCATCACAGTTTTAAACCGATACTATTGACAATGGTCGCCATTTTCCCGCTTATTTAACCAAACGTTTGTTCTGTTTATAGATTACAAGATCATACGTTCGCTGTCAATATTTTTTTGAATGATGATGAAAGGAAATTTCCCAATGGTCATAGAATGATATGAGCAATCCCAATAAGAGAGGAGAATAAAAATGCCCGCACCTATAATTGAAACCGTTTACGGTAAAGTCCAGGGTTATGAAAAAAACGGAGTACAGATTTGGAAAGGGATTCCGTACGCGAAACCGCCTGTAGGACCTTTGCGCTTCCTCCCACCGCAGCCGCCCAAACCTTGGACTGGTGTGAAAGATTGCACACAGTTCGGGCCGATTCCGTGGCAGCCGTCCGTTGAACTGATGAATTTTCTTGACAACCCGAATGAAAACATGAGTGAAGACTGCCTGTACCTCAATATTTGGTCGCCGGATGCAGATGGAGGACGCCGGCCCGTCATGGTATGGATCCATGGAGGTGCTTTTGCCAATGGCGCAGGTTCCAGCCCTTCTTATGATGGTGCCGCTTTTGCCAAAAACGGGGACGTGGTCGTTGTCACGATCAATTACCGGCTTGGGGCGCTCGGATTTTTGCATCTTGCTGAAATCGGAGGGGAAGACTACAGAACTTCCGGCAACTGCGGCATCCTCGATCAAATCGCGGCTTTAAAATGGGTGAAAGAAAATATTGCCGCTTTCGGCGGAGATCCGGGCCGCGTAACCATTTTCGGCGAATCTGCGGGGGCAATGAGCGTCGCAACATTGCTCGCCGCACCTTCCACAAAAGGGCTGTTCCATCAGGCCATTCTTGAAAGCGGGGCAGCGAATTTTGTGGCAACCCCGGAAAGAGCAACAAAAAATGCGCTCCGGATACTCGATGCACTTGGGTTGGAGAAAGCGGAGATCTCCAAGCTGCAGGAAATTCCGGCCAAACAACTTGCGGAAGCAGTGAATTCGCTGCCTTTTATGAGCCTGTTACCGGTGATAGACGGCGTGGTGCTGCCGAAGCATCCGGAAGCGGCGTTCAAGGAAGGCTGCGCAAAAGACATTCCGGTTTTGATCGGTACAAACAAAGACGAGTACCGGCTGTTTACAGCGTTTGACCCGGTTTGGCAGAAGCAGGATCCGCAGGAAACCGCCGCAGTTTTTCAAAAAACATTTGCCAAGTACTGGGATACACTTTCTGCCATGATTACGAACCCGTCTCCTTTCAATCAGGAATTATATGACCGGATCATGACCTACTTTGTATTTACCGGGCCTGCGTTAAGACTTGCGGATACCCAGGCAAGCCTCAGGGAGCAGGTGTGGATGTACCGCTTTGACTGGGAAAGCACTGCATATGGCGGCATGCTGCGCTCCTGCCACGCCCTTGAAATCCCGTTCGTCTGGAATACGCTCCAGCAGCCCGGCACTAAAAAACTTACAGGGGAATCCCTGGGCAGACAAGCGCTGGCTGACCGGATGCATCTGGCCTGGATTGCTTTTGCCAAAACCGGCAATCCGAACAACAGGCTTCTTCCTGATTGGCCGGCGTATGATACGGGGACGCGGGCAACAATGATTTTTGATCGTATCTGTAAAGCGGTAAACGACCCGCATAGTAAAGAGCGGGCAGTGTGGAGCAGCGTGCGGTACCTGGAATCGGAGGAGCAGGTACGGCCGTAAGATAAAGACCACTCCTTTTTTCTGATTGGGCTATTGTTCCGGCCTTCAAACGGGATGAAACATCTGATCATCGCCATTATGGTTTCCTGCTCATCACGCTCGCTTATTTCATCAGAAGAAAACGCAAGTAAAGGTGCGGCTTTATCTGCTGCACCTTTTTTACTCTGCCAGCTTGCGGATCTGCTCATTCACATTCCGATCGCACAGCCCGCCGTGATAGCAGACCACCGTTTCGATATCATAATCCAGGAATTTTTTCAATGAATCTGTCGCCGTTTCCATATCCGGCGTCATCTGCGGCCTCGGCCCCTGCAGCTTTCCGCCTTCGCTGACCATAGCATCGCCTGTAATCAATGTTTTGCTTTTTCTCACATAAAGGCTGCAATGGCCCGGTGTGTGCCCAGGTGTAAAAATGACCTCAATCCCACCGCCAAAAAGCAGCACTTCCCCGTCTTCCAACAGCACATCCACTTTCGCTTTCGGCGGGTTTAAGTAAATGTTTTTCATTTCTTCGGGCATCGCTTCCCATCTGGCCGGGTCCATTTTCTTCGGATCGGCTTTGATGAGATGCCGCTCACCTTCAATATACGGCTTATCCATTTGATGGGCGTAAACCGTAATGTTTTTCGCGGATGCGCGGAGAATTTCCGGCAGGCTGCCAATATGGTCAAGGTCTTGATGGGTAAGAATGACCGTTGTTAATTTTTCAAACGGCACGCCCGCCTTCCCCATTTCTTCCCGAATGGCATCAAGTGATCCCGGCATGCCGGTATCGACTAATACCGCCTGATTTTCGTCCCAAATCAATGTCGGATGAATCTTGAAATTATTTTTTTCCACTTCCAGCATCGCAACACCGTCTGCAATGATCATGTCAAAACTCCTTTCATGTCTGCTATGTTTTTCATACCATATTTTCGCGTGAAAAAAAAGCAGACAGTTTCAACTGCCTGCCGCCCCCTCACTTTTTTCCAAGCAGAAGCTTATCACCCCGGTATACATACATGGATGCGCCAATCAAAAAAGTACAATTCCGGAAACAAGCGCGTTAAAAATATTTGTCCCCGTGTTCGGCAGGGCCCCACCGTTTCCGATTGCCGGTGTAATGCTGCCCGCTGCTCCGCCGTTTCCGGTATAAAACTGCAATTGGAAACTGCATGTTAAGCCTTGAAATTCATTGCCAAGCTCAGCTGGAAAATCGACGCGAAATTTTAAAATTTCGTCTGTTTTGGAAGCTAGCGGGCGGGCCTCCATCTGGTTGAAATCTGCTAACTTACCTTTATATAAAACATCTCCGCCGGCACAAACGGTCAGCAACATTTCATTGTACAGCTTATCTGACCCGGACCGAAATCGGGAATCTGTATAATAATTGAAGTCTGCCGTCCCATTGTTCATGACTTTAACATCCCGCTCCGCCCAGTCTCCCGGCTTCATATGATTAATATTGAACAGGATATTTTCCGGGGAAATACCAAATCTATTTTTTGATCTGCAGCAGCCAAAGCCGGCTGCGCAGTCAATATCAAAAGCATCAACATCGCCAATACAACCCCTGCACCCCATTTAATTTTTTTCATCCCATTTCCACCCTTGCAAAAAGATTGGGGCTGTCCCAAAAGCCCCTTTTAAGCAGAAAATATTCTCAAATGGTCGTGAGAAAGCATATAAGAACCGTTCATCAGGAAAAATGTTGCACCAATGGACGTAAGACGCCTTCTAAGAACCGTTCATCAGGAAAAATATTGCACCAATGGACGTAAGACGCCTTCTAAGAACCGTTCATCAGGAAAAATGTTGCACCAATGGACGTAAGACGCCTTCTAAGAACCGTTCATCAGGAAAAATGTTGCACCAATGGACGTAAGACGCCTTCTAAGAACCGTTCATCAGGAAAAATGTTGCACCAATGGACGTAAGACGTCTTCTAAGAACCGTTCATCAGGAAAAATGTTGCACCAATGGACGTAAGATGGCTTCTAAGGGCAGTTTCCTCGGAAAAGTTTTGTTCTAACGGTCGTGACAACGCTTCTCTGAACCATTTCACCGGGAAAATTTTAGCCTTCTAAGTCAGTTTACCGACTTTTGGGACAGCTCCGTTTCATTAAACGTTTTTTCCAGACGGTTCCCGCGAGTTTTTCGGCTTTTTCCCGTCAATTTCAGCAATCGCCCGCCTTATGGTATAGATCGAGTAAAGCAGGAGCACGACGCCCGGAATCATCAACATCAGCGCGCTGCCGTTTTTGGATTGAGCGAAGTTTACGAAATACCCCAGATACGGGATGGTTATGCCGGTATACTCGGCAACGACATTATCGGACAATACCGGATTCGGAACTTCTGCGTTATTGTTATCGCCTTTCGTATGGTAAAACACCTGGCCATTGCCTGTTTTGACAACTTTTGTGATCCTGTGTGTCACAAGCGTTTTTTCATCCATCTTAAATGTAATCACATCGCCTTTATGGAAACGCGTCATATCCCCTCTTGGTTTCACGACAATCACCGAGCCTGTCTGAATACCCGGTTCCATGGAGCCTTATAAAATCGTTTTGATTTCATAACCAAACAGTTTCGGTTCCCCGTCGGATGCTTTGGAAGAAATGACGACAAACAGCATCAGGATAAGAGACAAGAACAACAAAACTGAAACGAGTGAACTGATCCATCTCGTAATTTTTTTCATTATCATTGTGATTCACCCTCCGGATTTTGGTTTACATTGATTGAATCTTTTGTGCCCGTGGCTTCACTGCTTTCAGATGGAGAATTTGCTGTATCCTCCCTTTTATCGGTTTTAGTTTCCTGCACTGCTTGATCTTCCTGTGCATTTGTATCTTCGGCTGCATTTGTTGTTTGCTTATCAGTATTTGTTGATTGGCAGCGTCATCGTAATTTTCCACAGGAGATAGATTTAAGGCCCGGGCCCTTTTTGTCCTTGACGGTGACCGTATCACTCCATAACTCCCCATTTCCTAGATGCCCCGGACGCTGGTAAGCTTTAAATTTATAATTTCCAGATTTGCCCACTGTCGCCGTTAAGGTTTGTTCCTACCCTTTCTTTAACGGGTTAATGGTGCCTGCTGCAATCTTGGTTCCATCTTTCGGATTGCCGGATTTACTGTAATACAATTCATATGTTGTTTCACCGGCCATATTTTCTCCCGTGTTCTTGATTTTCACTGAAATATTCGCTTTTCCATTCGAACCAAGTATTATTTTATTGCCGTCACAGTCAATAAACTTTAGAGAGCTTTTATCCCATTGTTCTTTCCAGTATTGTGCTGCATTCATTTTTCCAGTTACTTTAAATAAGCGCCCGTATTAGATGTTAGATAAGAGATAAGGTTAAAACGATAACGTACCCTGTTAAAGTTAATTTTCCTAAAACACCCCATTTTTTCGTTTTTCTTTTATATATACGAAGACGTGAACTTCTGATCTGGCCCACCTCCTAAATGGCAAATTTCAAAGAAGTTCGTCACGTTTACTTCTTATGGAACTTTTTATACAGTAGAGTATAAATTCGTTAAAACAAGCAATCATAATACCCGGAAAGGTGAAAAGCCATCACAGTTTTCACCTTTCCATGACAATGCTTATTTTTCTTCTCCAAGAGTTTGGGATGCATGGAATGTCCATTTCAGTTGGATTGAATCCCTTTGGAAATCGTTTTGGTTTTCACCGTTGTCCTTAAATTTAAATTTCACTTGGAATTGGTCGCTCGTTCCGGCTTTTAAACCTCTTTCGCCAGTTCCAAAAATTTTATCCCAGAAATTATTGTCGACAACATTTGGATCAGCTTTTAATTTATCTAAAGTTGTTTCAAATACAACAGTGTTGTTCTTATCTTTGTTATACAAAAATTCTACATCGATATACTTTCCAAAGTCTTCAGCATTCGCATGTCCATTTAATTTTGCATCTGTAACTGTATAACTCGAATCCAGTGTTACTTTGGAAATATCCTATGAGCCTTTGTTTTCCAGATTAAATGTTCTTGTAATGGTATCTCCAGGCTTTAAGTTCGAAACATCAATAATGGTAGTTGGGCTCGCCGCGAGATCTAAAGTACCTGCAGCAAATGTGTTGGATGTATCAACCTGGTCGCTAAAATACGCATACGTTCCTCCCCCAATCAGTGACAAACCAAGCGCTGCAGTTGCAACGCCCATGCCTAATTTCTTTTTAATGCCCATTCGATTCCCCTCCGGATTTTATTTTTTAATCCGTTATAACGAACTTTTTAGATGAAAAACTTTACAACGAACATTATGTATCTTCATGTAAGTAAAACATGCAGATTCGTTTCTTTTACCTCTTTGGTTCGTTTTAACGAATTAACATGTTTACTATAGCAGGTTTTCTCGCACATAAAAACCTTTAAAATCCGCATGAATTTCGTAATAACGAACAATTATCTCTGTTTTCCACGCTTATTCTTCGTGTTCCTTACCTTTTCATTATTTTATTAAGAACGATTAGTTTTATATAATGGACCAAAACGCAAATTATACGTGATGAGGCCATAAGATGAAGTTCTTAATTAGGAACATTTGGCTGGAAGAAAATGATTCTATCCGATTGAGGCATGAAGGAATGCAATGGATGAAAAAAATGTAGAGGAAGAAAGACACATGAAAAAACTTGCTCCGCTCATCCTGTTATGCGGAGCCGTATTGATTGGAACCGCTCTTTTGCAGCTTTTCCAAACCCATCAACTTCAAAAAGAAAGTTTAGCCGCCGTGAAAGAAAAAATCACCGGTGAAAAACTGAATGAGTCAGACAACACTGGCATCGCCGCTAAGCGTTTTCGCCGGAAATGGGAGAAACCATTGGCATCCTCTTCATTCCAAAGCTGAACGCCGAACTCCCAATTGTAGAGGGAACGGATGAAAACCAACTAAAAAAAGGCGTAGGCCATTATAAAAATTCAACCCTGCCAAACGAACAAGATCAAATCGTTCTTTCCGGGCACCGGGATACGGTTTTCCGCCGTGTCGGAAAGCTTGAAAAAGGAGATGTCCTCATAATCAAGCTGCAGTACGGAACTTTTCGTTACAAAATTTTCAAATTTCAAATTATAAAAGCCAATGACCGTACCATTATCCATTCGATTGCACCCGGGAAATTCTCACACTGACAAATTGTTATACATTTTCTTACATTGGGAACGCGCCGGAAAGGTACATTATTTCAGCAATAAGGGAAACTTCATAACCTTCACCTTGAAGTGTTTTAAATAAACAAAGGACTGACCGAGCCCATATCATGGTCTGTTCAGCCCTTTCTAAAAAATGGCCAGCATTTCAACTGGCGCTTTTGATCAACGCGGAACCCACCCGTTTTCTGACAAGGTAGCCCACGTCTTTACAGAATTCGTAAACTATGCCTTTAATGGAATGCAATGCCACTTTTCCTACTTCAACAACCGATACGCCTGGCTGTAGATCACATCGGCAATTTCCTTGTGCCCTTTATCGTTGGCAAGCCAGCCGTCGCTTTTCCCGGAGGCGGCTTTCTCTCCTTTCGGGCCGTATGTATCGGTGCGGTTCATCCAAACCGATTCAATGTTGGCAACAGGGACATCTTCCGCTTTTCCAACTTCCTGGATTTCACGGTCATAACGAAGCGAAGACTGCCCGCTGTTCCAGGTCGTCACCAAAATGATTTTTATCTTCTTGCCTGCCCCTTTTCTCATTTCCTCTATAAAATTTTCAAGATTTTTCTTAAATTTATCGGCAGAAACATACGTATTTTTTGCATTTGGGTTTAAATCAAACGTTCCAAATTCGATTGTGACAAGATCCGGCTTATTTGCGATGAGATGGGGAAAACTGTCTGTGCCGTTGTCTTTCAGGCCGGTTCCGCTTTTGCCGTAGCCTTCGATCGTTTTTACATCATAGCCCAGATTTTTATGGATGAGCCTGGCCAAAACAGAGACATACGTTTTGCTTTTTTTCGTGGCAAAATTCCCTGCTGTCAGGCTGGAACCTATCGGAAGGTACACCAATTCTTTTCCTTTATGTTTTTCGTAAATTTGTTTTACTTCTTTTTCCTTCTCCGCTTTTGCCGCTGCTGCTCGTTGCTGCTCTTTCAATAAATCCGCCTGATATTGTTGCTGCGCTTTTTCCCCGGTTTTGTTAACCTTCGCCTGATAATAGTAGCCGCCGCCCCCCAAAACCCCAATGGTCATCAGAAATAATATGAAGACGAGCAATCCTTTTTTCCCCAAACTGCCTTCCCTCCGAAATGGTTACTTTATGCCATTATACTAGATTTGCAACCTATAAGGAAAAAAGTTTTGAAGGCCCCGCCCAATAGAACGAAGCCTGCCGAAGATGATTTTTTTACCGCAGCTTCCAGCACTGATGCCACTTCTGCAATGATGATTTCACTGCCTAAAATCGGTGAATCTTCTTTCAGTCCGTTCGATCGTTTATACGCTTCTTTGAAATGGCCGCTGTTCCGCCATGCCTGGAAATGTCCGAGGTTGTCCCAATACATGATGACATTCAGTTCATCGTAGTCTTTCAAATTTTGTGTGGCCATTACTTTAAATTTATTAAATCCATCCTGTTCCTGCAGCGCGCCCGGATTGGTAAACACCGATGCATTTCTCTCGCAAATCCCGCTTTCAACTTGATCAATCATGCCGATCCTAATAAAATGAAAACGGTTTTTCCGCTTTTGTTTTCCCATGCGTCAAGGAGCAGTTTCTGTGCTTCAAATCAAAAGCTTGATATAATAATCAATGGGAAGACCCGCCAGCAAGCTTATTTTTTCCACGGTCCGGCTTTTTTAAATATTTTATCCTATCGTTTTTCATATAAAAACCGGGGAAAATCATCAATAAGGAGGGGACAACAATGAAACGACTTTTTCCATTTGCGGATGCTTCAAACGGCAAAGATGCAGCGGGCGCTTCCGGAAATTCGGACATTTCAACGGCTTATCTCGAAGATGGCGGAACGATCCCGAACAATCCGGACCTTCCTGTTCTGATTTATCACGGCGTGTTCAAAGGGCGGACGGAACAGATCGAGGAAACGTTCCAGAAAAACAATTGGGGAAACAACTGGGAATGGACCATTTTCCCGTACCATCATTTTCACAGCACATCCCACGAGGTGCTCGGGGTACGCCACGGGCAGGCAAAAGTGATGCTCGGCGGCCCGAACGGAAAAATATTCACGATATCCGAAGGGGACTGCATCGTGTTGCCTGCCGGAACCGGGCATAAACGCATCGAAGCAAGGGACGGCTTTTCCGTCGTCGGCGGCTATCCGGGCAGTCAGGATTACGACACGCAGACGAAAGCGGACGAAACGCTGCGGGAAAACATTCAAAAGGTCGGCATACCGGCAACCGATCCGGTATTCGGCAGTGACGGTCCGCTTTTTACGTATTGGAAAAAATAATCCAGGATTACGCTTCTAAAGAAAGCAGCAGACCATCCACATCTTTTATCAATTCATCCACTGTTTCATAAGGTTTTTCAATCTGCAGCATTTTTTTCAAGACAAGGGAGCTTTCCCCCGACAGCGGCAATTCCTCATACCAAGGCCGCTCCTTTTTTTGTTCGGGCCTGTATCCCGAGTACAGCAAAAACAGCGTAAAATGGCCGAGTTTTTCAAAATCAGCGTGAAATTTTTCTCCGTAACTGGCCATGCCGAAATCGATAATCGATACGGCATTTTCTTTCTCATCGAACAAAATATTCGGGATCCTGAGGTCGCCGTGCACAATCCCTTTTCGATGGAAGTAAGACGTAACATCCAATACTTTACGCAGCATGTGGAACGCTTCCTGTTCGGAAAACGTTTTATGCGCCTCAAAAATCAGATCCTCAAACGTCTTGCCGGGCATCTGCTCCATGACAATGAAACGCCTGCCACCCCATTCGAAATCATCAAGCAGTTTCGGAATATGCGGATGGCGGAGCGCCCGTAATATTTCTTTTTCACGCAAAAAATTGGAACTACCATCCGGCCGCTTCCGGAGCTGTTTTAAAACCTTCATTCCCGGGGAGCCGTCTGAAACAAGGTAGGAATAGCCGTAACTGCCAATACCGAGCATTTTTACAATCCGGTAATTTTGGACAACTGCACCGTTTTTGAGCGGCCGGTCGAACAGAACAGCATATAGGCGAAGCCATATTTTCATTTAACTGCTGAAAAACCCACTGCTTCGGTGGCGTTTGGAATAATGCTTGTAGCCGTAATGGGAATGAGTAGCCTTTTCGGAAGAAGAATAACGATGGTACTTTCCGTGGCGGTAACTGCTGGAATAGCGGTAGTTTTTATGGCCGAGAAGATGCCCCAATATTTTTCTTAACATGCGTTCACCCTCGTATAAATAATAAGTTTCGATCCTACTAAATGAGTCAAT
>Ga0207747_1000280_pt1 | contig 63158 bp, 76 predicted proteins | sample HigsolmetaGSP11D_FD_184839 | JGI IMG/M metagenome (GOLD analysis project Ga0207747, IMG submission 184839) | High solid enriched microbial communities from the Joint BioEnergy Institute, USA - SP1-1-D (SPAdes) | ecosystem: Engineered > Bioreactor > SSF (Solid state fermentation) > Aerobic >...
TTTGAGAGGAGCTGTCCTTAGTACGAGAGGACCGGGATGGACGTACCGCTGGTGTACCAGTTGTTCCGCCAGGAGCACCGCTGGGTAGCCAAGTACGGAAGGGATAAGCGCTGAAAGCATCTAAGCGTGAAGCCCCCCTCAAGATAAGATTTCCCAGTAAGTAAGACCCCTTGTAGGCGACGAGGTAGATAGGTTCGAGGTGGAAGCGTGGCAACACGTGGAGCTGACGAATACTAATCGGTCGAGGGCTTATCCAGGGTGGATGCGAGGAAAGGCTTCGTGAGAATGCTATCCAGTTTTCAGGGAGCGATCCCTGAGGATATGGTTTGGTGACAATGGCGGAGGGGAACCACGCGTACCCATCCCGAACACGACCGTTAAGCCCTCCAGCGCCGATGGTACTTGGACCGAAGGGTCCTGGGAGAGTAGGACGTTGCCAAGCCGTACATAGAAACCCGCACCTAAGTGCGGGTTTCTTCGTTATATACGGGTATGGAAGGCAACGTACTCTCCCTGGAGGAGAGTGTCTGTATCTGATTTCGAAGTAAGTCAGGGATGATGTATCGTGGTTAAGTGGAAGATACAGATGCCGACCTCGACGTGAGTGCGAAGGAGTAAGGCTCGGTGCGGAAGGACGTTGCCAAGCCGTACATAGAGAGACCCGCACTTGAAAAGGTGCGGGTTTCTTCGTTATATGCGGGCTAGGAAGAACCACACTTGATGAAGGAGTGGTTCTTTTCATTTATTCGGCCGGATCGTGACGTTGATCAAGTGGTGGCTTCAGAGGCCGTGGCCCTCACTCCTGCCCGTAACGGAACGTCATTCCGCAGCTCCGGGGGCCCTGATTGCGGACATGGATGGAGCCTCATACAAATAGCGGAAGTCCGAAGTGTCTTATTTCGGGAAAATCGGCCAAAATGCCAAAATAGAGGAAGGATCATTTCCGCTAAGCATGGGAATAGCGGAAGAAAACAAGGGGAAAAAGCGCAAATCGGGGAAATAGCGACATTTCGACTTCCGCTATGTTGGGGAAAACGGGCTTCTGGAAGAAATAAGGACGTTTTGACTACCGCTATTTGAGAGAGCAGCGGCAAGGAGGATGAATAGCGGAAGCTGGCCTTCCGCTCACGGTGGCAAGGCTGCGGAAGTGGCGGAAGTTCGCGCTTCCACTATTTGTGAAGTCAACGGCTAAGTAACTGTTTAGCGGAAGCTGGATCACAGCAACAAAGTGGCACCACAGGCCAGTGGGATAAGCAGCATTCTGGCCGGTCAACCAAAGGTCAAACTTCGTCCGCTTCGTATAACATCAAAAAAACTGCAAAAAATAATACTACAGACTTGGCAAACAAAGAATTCATGATTATAATTAAGGTGTGAAGGTCAAAGAAAGTCAAAGTCAATATCATGCGAATGGTCAGGTTCATGCATGAACCCGGACCAGACCAAATGATCTGGTCCAGATTCGAAATTCTGTCGGGAACCGCAACGTGGCGGAAAACTGCGAGCAGGAAGGCAGGTGATTCTGTTTGCGTAATACAACAGACATCATCGAACAATACTTGAAAAGTGTATTGCTGAACAGCCCTGATCAGGTTGTGGAAATCGGGCGCAATGAATTGGCGGAGAAGTTCCAATGCGTGCCTTCGCAGATCAATTACGTCATCCAGACGCGTTTCACGCTGGAAAAAGGTTATCTGGTAGAAAGCAAACGCGGCGGTGGAGGATTCATCCGCATCCAACGCATCAAGCTGCCTGCTCATGGCAAGATCGTCGAACACCTGATGACATCGATCTCCGACTCGGTCGATCAGGAGACGGCCGAAGGGCTGATCGAACAACTGCACGAATCCAACCTGATCACCGAACGGGAAGCGAAGATGCTGCGCGCAAGTATTCATCGCAATTCGATCCCTTTGCGGTTGCCACTCAGAGATGAGATTCGCGCCAAGCTGCTGAAGTCGATGTTGATCGCGTTGTTAAGCAAGTAAGTCGGGTTGCCAGACCAATGCCTAAGGAGGCGACAAGCTATGTTATGTCAAGAATGCGAAAGCAAACCAGCCACTCTTCATTTTACGAAGATTGTCAACGGCGAGAAAACGGAGTATCACATCTGTGAAAGTTGCGCCAGGGAGAAGGGGGAACTTATCCCGGGAAGCTCGAACGGTTTCTCGATTCATAATCTGTTGTCTGGATTGCTCGACTTCGACCCTGGCAGCAAGGGCTCCATGGGTGGCGCGAAATCGCAACCGGTCAGATGCGAAAATTGTGGCTTGACGTACTCCCAATTCAGCAAGATTGGCCGATTTGGATGCAGTTCCTGCTACAAGTACTTCGCGGATCGGCTCGACCCGTTGCTCAAGCGAGTGCATGGCAACATCGTCCATGTGGGCAAGGTGCCGGTACGGACGGGAGGGCGGATCAAGTTTCAGCGTGAGCTCGAACGGCTCAAGCGGGAATTGCAGCTCAAGATCGAACGCGAGGAATTCGAGGCGGCAGCCAGCATCCGCGACCGGATCCGCGAACTTGAACGCAAGATGATGAGCAAGTGAGCTTGCATCAAGAGGAACAAGACATAGGACGGTATCGTTTACTCCATAGACAGTAACAGTCTGGATCATGGAGACAAGGAGGGTTAACCAATGGCCCATGAAACATTATTCAACAAGGCGCTGAGCGACTGGATGCGGGAGTCAGGGCCGGACAGGGACATCGTCTTCAGCAGCCGGATCCGGCTCGCCCGCAATCTGGGATCGCAGCCTTTCCCGATGCTGGCCACCAATCAGCAGTCCGCGGAGGTTCTCGAACAGGTAAGCAGCGTTCTGTCTAACAAGGAACTGGAATCGCTGGGCAACTTCCGTCTGATCGGTCTGAAGGATCTGAATGAGCTTCAGAAGAGGGTGCTGGTGGAGAAGCACCTGATCAGTCCGAATCTGGCGAATGAATCGAGGAACGGTGCGGTTATCCTGAGTGATAACGAATCGTTCAGCATCATGGTCAATGAGGAGGATCACCTGCGCATCCAGTGCTTGCGACCGGGTTTCCAGATCCGCGAGGCGTGGGAGCTGGCTGACAGGATTGATAATATATTCGAGTCTGAGCTGGAGTTCGCCTTTGATGAGAAGCGAGGTTATCTCACCAGCTGCCCGACCAATGTCGGAACGGGTCTGAGGGCATCGGTGATGATGCATCTGCCCGCTCTGGTGATCACCCAGCAGATCAACCGCCTGCTGTCAGCGATCACCCAGGTGGGGCTGGCCGTGCGCGGATTGTATGGGGAAGGCAGCGAGGCGATGGGCAATCTTTTCCAGATCTCGAATCAGATCACGCTGGGCCAATCCGAAGAGGAGATCCTGGACAATCTGTATCGTGTGGCCAAACAGATCATCGCCCACGAGAGGACAGCCCGTCAGAAGCTGCTGGCCGAATCGAAGACCCGCCTGATCGACAGGGTCAATCGCTCCTACGGCATCCTCTGCAATGCTTACATCATCGATTCGAAGGAGGCCGCGCAAAGGCTGTCCGATGTTCGGCTGGGCATGGACCTCGGGCTGATCAACACCAAGGCGACGCCGGAGATCACCGATGAGCTGATCGTGATGACTCAGCCAGGCTTCCTGCAACAGCTGGCTGGCGGCAAGTTGTCCAGCGACGAACGCGATGTGCAGCGGGCTGAATTGATCCGGCGCAAGCTGGGGAGCAACAAGTAGGTCCTGCGCAAAAGAAAATCGTGTCTGAGTCGATTCGGAAGCTCCAGGAAGATGCGCACGCCTGGAGAAGCAACGGGTCAGCCGTGGCCGGGTTATAGCGGGGCGGCAACAACGAGTCAGGTCAGAGCTGTTTCGAAGGTTCCAGAAGATGCGCCACGCCAGGAGTTGCATCGGAACAGCCGTTACCGGGTTACAGCAAGTCACAACAGCCAGTGGGATCGGCGCCGATGCGAAGGCTTCAGGAAGAGATGATGCGCCGAACGGGCGGCTGATCCGACAGTCACCCGGGCAGCGCAGGTGTGGATGCGGATCGACCATCGTTTGGCAGTACAAGATGGGTGTACGTGGGAAAAATTCCTTTCCAACTGATTGTTCAGTTGAATATAATACCAATAACACGCATATGGAGGTGCAGATCAATGATGTTCGGAAGATTCACGGAACGCGCACAGAAAGTGCTGGCTCTGGCGCAGGAAGAAGCTGTCAGACTCGGCCACAATAATATCGGAACGGAGCACATCCTGCTTGGCTTGATACGTGAAGGGGAAGGCATCGCCGCCAAGGCTCTCATCTCTCTGGGCCTGGGGCTGGAAAAAATTCAGGACGAGGTGGAATCGCTGATCGGCCGCGGTCAGGAGCATCAAACCAACTTCGCCTATACACCGCGCGCGAAGAAAGTGATCGAGCTGTCCATGGACGAGGCTCGCAAGCTGGGACATACTTATGTGGGCACTGAACATATCCTGCTCGGCCTGATCCGCGAAGGTGAGGGCGTGGCGGCTCGCGTGCTCAACAACCTCGGCGTCAGCCTGAACAAGGCCCGCCAGCAGGTGCTGCAGTTGCTCGGCAGCAGCGAGTCGATGCCTTCCTCCAGCAACCCGCCGGCCAATGTCAACACGCCGACATTGGACAGTCTGGCGCGAGACCTCACCGCCGCGGCGCGGGAGAACAGCCTCGATCCGGTGATCGGCAGGGCCAAGGAGATCGAACGCGTCATCCAGGTGCTTAGTCGCAGGACGAAGAACAATCCGGTTCTCATCGGCGAGCCCGGGGTTGGCAAGACCGCGATCGCGGAAGGCTTGGCGCAGAGGATCGTCAACAACGAGATTCCGGAGACGCTGCGCGACAAGCGCGTCATGACGCTCGATATGGGTTCGGTGGTCGCAGGCACGAAGTATCGCGGTGAATTCGAGGATCGGCTGAAGAAGATCATGGATGAGATCCGCCAGGCTGGTAACATCATCCTGTTCATCGACGAGCTGCATACGCTCATCGGGGCAGGCGGCGCGGAAGGGGCGATCGACGCGTCCAACATCCTGAAGCCGGCGCTGGCCAGAGGCGAATTGCAATGCATCGGCGCCACGACCCTGGACGAATATCGCAAATACATCGAGAAGGATGCAGCGCTTGAGCGCCGCTTCCAGCCGATCATGGTTGATCAGCCGTCGCCAGAAGAAGCGATTCAGATCCTGCACGGCCTCAGAGACCGCTATGAAGCGCATCACCGGGTGAAGATCTCGGATGAAGCGATCGAACAGGCGGTGAAGCTGTCCGACCGCTACATCACCGACCGCTTCCTGCCGGACAAGGCGATCGACCTGATCGACGAGGCTTGCTCCAAGGTGCGCCTCAGCTCCTATACGATCCCGCCGAATCTGAAGGAGATGGAGAAGAAGCTCGAGGAGCTGCGCAAGGAGAAGGACGCTGCCGTGCAAAGCCAGGAGTTCGAGAAGGCCGCGGCGCTCCGCGACAGCGAGCAGAAGATGCGGGAAGAGCTCGAAGCCTTCAAGAATGAGTGGAAAGAGAAGCAAGGCCGCACGGATTCCGAAGTCACGCCGGAGGACATCGCCCAGGTGGTGGCCAGCTGGACCGGCATCCCGGTGGTGAAGCTGAAGGAGGAAGAGACCGAGCGCCTGCTCAAGATGGAGAGCATCCTGCATGAGCGCGTCATCGGTCAGGATGAGGCGGTCAAGTCCGTCAGCCGCGCGATTCGCCGTTCCCGCGCAGGGCTGAAGGATCCGAAGCGGCCGATGGGCTCGTTCATCTTCCTTGGACCGACGGGCGTGGGCAAGACCGAGCTGGCCAGAGCGTTGGCGGAAGCGCTGTTCGGCGATGAGAATGCGGTCATCCGCATCGACATGTCCGAGTACATGGAGAAGCACTCCACTTCCCGCCTCGTCGGCGCGCCTCCGGGATATGTCGGCTACGAAGAGGGAGGGCAGCTGACGGAGAAGGTCAGACGCAAGCCTTACTCCGTTGTCCTGCTCGATGAGATCGAGAAGGCCCATCCGGAAGTGTTCAACATCCTGCTCCAGGTGCTTGAGGACGGTCGCCTGACGGATTCGAAGGGGCGGGTGGTGGATTTCCGCAATACGCTCATCATCATGACCTCCAACGTCGGCGCGGAAACGATCAAGAAAGGCTCCTCCCTCGGATTCACGGCCACGAACAACAGCGAACAGGACTACAACGCGATGAAGGAGCGGGTCCTGGCGGAGCTGAAACGCAGCTTCCGTCCGGAGTTCCTCAACCGGATCGACGAGACGATCGTCTTCCATCCGTTGGACGAGAAGCATATCGCGGAGATCGTGACGCTGATGGCAGAGGATCTGCGCAAGCGGCTGAAGGAGCAGGAGGTCGACTTCGAGCTGACGGAAGCCGCGAAGAAATTCCTCGCGAAGGAAGGCTACGATCCGACATACGGCGCACGCCCGCTGCGTCGCGCGATTCAGAAGCATATCGAGGATCGCCTGTCCGAATCGCTGCTGCGCGGTGAGATTCAGAAGGGCGATGATCTCGTCATCGACGAGCAGGATGGAGCGCTGGTTGTTCACAAGAAACAAAAGGTTACCGCCAACTGATTCGACAAACCCGTCCATCTGCAAGACAACATTCATCCGCCGGACTGACGCCGGCGAACCATGCGGAAATATGGCGAAGCGCCCCAATTGCGGGGCGCTTTTTTGTTGGATCGCACAAAGCCTTTTCAGTTTCTTTCGCGCATGGTAAACTTTGAAAGAGACTTGTTAACGGTTCATTTATCGCGCTTCACGAACCTCCTTAACAACCCCAGATCAAGCGGGAGAACTAACGATCATGAGTAAATCAAAATCAAAATTTGTCTGCAACGAATGCGGCTATGAGTCACCGAAGTGGATGGGCAAATGCCCCGGCTGCCACGCCTGGAATACGATGACGGAATTCGCCCAGCCCACGGGCAAGCGCCGGGAGATCGCCAGGTCCCCGCTGGCCGCGCAGGAGAAGCCGCGACCGATCGTTGAGGTGGAGCTCAGCCGGGATCCGCGCATCCGCACGAACATCGGGGAACTGGATCGCGTGCTCGGCAGCGGCATCGTGCCAGGCTCGCTCACCCTGGTGGGCGGAGACCCGGGCATCGGCAAGTCCACGCTGCTGTTGCAGACCTCGAACAGCCTGGCTGAGCAAGGCCTGAAGGTGCTGTATATCTCCGGGGAGGAATCGGCCCGGCAAACGAAGCTGAGAGCGGACCGGTTGGGCATCTCATCGCCCAATCTGTATGTGCTGTGTGAAACGGATCTCGAGCTGATGCAAGCGTCGATCGATGAGCTGCGGCCGGATCTGCTCATCGTCGATTCGATCCAGACGGTCTACCTGCCGCAGCTGGAGTCTGCTCCGGGCAGCGTATCGCAAGTTCGGGAGTGCACCAGTCATTTTATGCGCATAGCTAAAGTGAATGGCATCGCTACGATACTGGTCGGTCATGTCACCAAGGAGGGGGCGATCGCGGGCCCCCGCCTGCTGGAGCATATGGTCGATTGTGTCTTGTATTTTGAAGGCGATCGCCATCATACATACAGGATGCTCCGTGCCGTGAAGAACCGCTTCGGCTCGACCAACGAGATCGGGATCTTCGAGATGAGCGAATCCGGCCTGAAAGAAGTGCGCAACCCCAGCGAGATCTTCCTCTCCGAAAGACCGAAGGGCGTATCCGGTTCGATCGTCGTCGCCAGCATGGAAGGGACCAGGCCGGTGCTCGTGGAACTTCAGGCGCTGGTGGCCACGACGAATTTCCCCAGCCCGCGCCGTACAGCGACCGGGGTCGATCATAATCGGCTCGTGCTGATCATGGCTGTGCTGGAGAAGAGGCTGGGCCTGTTCCTTCAGAATCAGGACGCCTATATCAACGTGGCAGGCGGGCTCAAGCTGGATGAGCCGGCGGTTGATCTGGGGATCGCGATCAGCCTCGTGTCCAGTTTCCGCGACATCCCGATCGGTCCTGCAGATGTCGTCTTCGGGGAAGTCGGTCTGACAGGTGAGGTGCGCGCCGTCTCGCGCGTCGAACAGCGCGTCAGGGAAGCGGAGAAGCTCGGATTCCGGAGGGTGATCGTGCCGGAGAAGAGCCTCAAGGGTTGGCAGCCCCCGAAGGGCATTGAAGTGATCGGAGTTCAGACGGTTCAGGAGGCATTAGCTGTCGTATTAGGCGAGGGGGAGTAAATGGTGAGAGAAGAAGAAGATCGCGACCTGATGGGCGAATTGCTCAAACTGGTTGCACCAGGCACTGCATTTCGCGAAGGATTGGAAAACGTACTGCGCGCAAAGACCGGGGCGCTCATCGTCGTCGGATACAGCCCCGAAGTGATGGAGATCGTGGACGGGGGGTTCTCGATCAACTGCGATTTCAGTCCCAACTATCTGTACGAATTGGCAAAGATGGACGGAGCGATCATCCTGAGCGAGGATCTGAAGCGCATCCTGTATGCGAACACTCAGCTCATACCGGATTCCTCCATTCCATCCACCGAGACCGGCATCCGCCATCGGACGGCCGAGCGTGTGGCGAAGCAGACCGGGCGGCTGGTCGTATCCATCTCGCAGCGGAGGAACGTCATCACGCTCTATCAGGGCAATCTTCGTTATTCGCTTAAGGATATCGGCGTGATCCTGACGAAGGCCAACCAGGCGATCCAGACGCTGGAGAAATATAAAGCGGTGCTCGACCAGGCCTTCAAGAATCTGTCCGCTTCCGAGATTGAGGAGCTTGTTACCTTGCAGGATGTCACGAATGTCATCCAGCGGCTGGAGATGGTGCTGCGCGTCAAGCAGGAGATCAAACGGTACATCAATGAGCTGGGCAACGAAGGACGGCTCGTCAGCATGCAGATGGAGGAGCTGGTGGCCGGCCTGGATCAGGAATTTGTCCTGCTGCTGAAGGATTACATCCGCGAGCCAGGCGAAGAGAAGCTGAAGGAAACGATGCATGCCTTGCGCCGGCTGAGCTCGGAGGAATTGCTGGACAGCCACCATATCGTTCGTTTGCTCGGCTATCCAAGCAGCAGCACGGTGATGGATGAGCCGATCTCTCCGCGCGGCTTCCGCATCCTGCACAAGATACCGCGCCTGCCATCGCTGATCATCGGCAACCTGATCGAGCGCTTCGGGTATCTGCCGCATATTTTCATGGCGACGATCGAGGAGCTGGATGAGGTGGACGGCATCGGAGAAGTGAGGGCCAGAGCGATCAAGGACGGACTCAAGCGAATCCAGCAACAAGTGTTCATTGACAGACACATTTAGAATAACCTACAATTAGATAATGCTTTTGCAAATGTTAACGCGAAGGTTCTGGATAGATGTTGGGGTATAGTATACCGTGAGGTGAGCCTGATGATCATAAAAATAATCCCCAATCTGTTCACGGTAGGGAACCTGGCGCTTGGCATCATCGCAATCCTGATGGCTTTTCACGGAGAGCCGTTGACGGCCTCCTTTCTGGTAATCCTGGCGATGCTGGCAGACGGTCTTGATGGCCGAATCGCGCGGGCGCTCAACGTCCAGAGTGAATTCGGCAAGGAGCTGGACAGCTTGTCAGATGTCATCTCCTTCGGCGTAGCTCCCGCATTTGTGGCTTTTGTCACGGCTTTGGGCGAGTTCGGGGCTGCCGGCTGGATTGCCGCCGTGCTGTTCCCGGTATGCGGTGCTCTGAGATTGGCCAGATTCAACGTGAAACCCGCTACGCCAGGCTATTTTATCGGGTTGCCGATACCTGCTGCGGGGGGAGTGTTGTGCACGCTGGCGCTGTTTGTCCCGGATATCCATCCGGCAGTTCTTCTGATCACCTGCGTGTTGTTGTCCTTCCTCATGGTCAGCAATATCCAATATCCGAGCTTCAAGCGCATCACCTTGCCGCGGGCATATCTTTGGTTGACCCCGATTGTGATCATCAGTGCGGTATTGGTAGTGGCGTTCATCCCCGGCATGACCAGATTCGTGTTTGTGCCGCTTGTCCTGTATGCTCTCTGGGGACTAAAAAAAAACGTTAACACGGCAATCGTCAGCCGCATAAGAAAGCACCGCCGTCATGTCCGGCACGAAGAGCAGACGATCAATTCCGATGTTTCATAGCCCATAGCGAGTCGGCTTCAGCCGCACAGCTCGCATGCAGAAATAAAAAGCATTTATTTCTCCTGATCCGGGTGAAATAGGTGCTTTTTCTTTTTGGCCCGATTCCGATGAAAATATCGTCCCTCCGATTAGTATGCTGGCATTTTGTTCATAATTGTAAAGAGGTTGTTTCTGAAATATTGGCAGGAGGTGAAACAATGACAAACAGAGTAAGGCTGATCCTGATCATGGCAGGAGCATATGTCGGGTATCAGCTCAGCCAGGTTTCTCAAGGCAGCTTGTTTGGTTTCGCGGAACGTTTGTTGGGCAGTTATCCGTTAAAAGGCGAGGTATGGTGGTTCATAGGAACAGGCATGGTAGCGGCATGGGTCATCGGTTCATTGACGCACAGACGAATAGGACAATGGTGGGGAGAGGTCGAGGAAAGAATCAACCACCTGTCCGTATCCGGTATCGTTGTCGGTTTGATTGGCTTGTTCGTCGGTTTATTGATCGCGGTGCTCTGCGCCGTCGTGCTCGGAGATTCCGCTCAGGGTGGTCTGTGGCTGCTCGCGGCTGCGTCACTTGGTTTCTTCGGATATCGGATCGGTCAGCTCAAATGGAATCAGATCGGCGATCTCTTAAAGTCGATCAGGCACTCGGGGGCGCCGGCGCCGGAGCAGAAGCTGCACAATGAACACAAGATTCTCGACACCAGCGTCATCATCGACGGCCGCATCGCGGATATCTGCAAGACCGGCTTTCTCGACGGCACGATGGTGATTCCGGAATTTGTGCTGGAGGAGCTTCAACATATCGCCGATTCGTCCGATCTGCTCAAGCGGAACAGGGGGCGGCGCGGGCTGGACATCCTGAACAGGATCCAGAAGGAACTCGATGTGAAGGTGCTCATCTACGAGGGAGACTTCGATGAGATCTCGGAGGTGGACAGCAAGCTGGTCCGACTCGCGAAGGTGCTGCAGGGCAAGGTCGTCACCAACGACTACAATCTGAACAAGGTATGTGAACTGCAAGGGGTGCCGGTGCTGAACATCAATGATCTGGCCAATGCTGTCAAGCCGATCGTGCTGCCGGGAGAAGAGATCGTCGTGCAGGTAATCAAGGATGGCAAGGAATACGGCCAAGGCGTCGCCTATCTGGACGACGGCACGATGATCGTCGTGGAAGGCGGCCGCGATTACATCGGCACGAATATCGAGGTGCTGGTGACGAGTGTCCTTCAGACATCCGCGGGCAGGATGATCTTCGCGAAACCGAAACTGTTGGAAAAAGCGCTATAAAACAGGTATGATAAGAAAAGCTGCAGCAGCCTCCGCGCGGATGATCGGCAGACCAGGCTGGGGCAGCTTTTCATGGTCTTGTCAGCCTGTTCATGGGCAGACCGGGCCCAGCCAGGGTATGGTATACCATCGGGATATGAGGGAGAATCACGGAGATGAAGACAGGGGCGGTTATCGTCGCTGCCGGGCAAGGCTCGCGCATGCGAACGGCGGTCAGCAAGCAATATTTGCCGCTGGCCGGCAAACCTATACTGGTTCATACATTGCTGAAGTTTCAGGCGCATCCGGACATCGGCGTGATCACCGTCGTGGTGCCGCCAGGCGATGAGCGGCAGGTGAGAGAGATGGCGGATCAGTTCGGTTGCGGCAAGGTGCGGCATATCGTCGCCGGCGGCAGCGAGCGGCAGCATTCGGTGGCGCGGGGGCTTGCGACCTTGCGGGGAGAGGCAGACCTCGTGCTGGTGCATGATGCGGTTCGGCCCTTCGTCACGGACGCGATGATCACGGCTGCTTGCGCAGCTGCGGCGACCGACGGCGCGGCTGTGTTGGCTGTGCCGGTCAAGGATACGATCAAGGTCGCCCGGGCGGACGGCACCGTGGAGTCCACGCCGGATCGGCGAAGCTTGTGGGCGGTTCAGACGCCGCAGGCTTTCCGCCTGTCCCTGCTGCTGGACGCGTACGAGCAGGCGGAGCGGGACGGATTCATCGGCACGGACGATGCGATGCTGGTGGAACGGCTTGGCCACCCGGTGCGGATCGTGCATGGCGATTATGCGAATATCAAGATCACGACGCCGGAGGATCTGGACTGGGCGGAGCATAGCCTTAAGAATCGAGACAGAGGGGAGAGGTCATGATGATCAGGATAGGGCAAGGCTTCGATGTTCATGCGTTCGCAGAAGGGCGGCGCTGCATCATAGGCGGCGTCGATATTCCTTATGAGCGAGGGCTTCTCGGACATTCGGACGCCGACGTGCTGCTGCATGCGATCGCTGATGCCGTATTGGGGGCGCTTGGCCTCGGGGATATCGGCAAGCATTTCCCGGATACGGATCAGGCATACAAGGATGCGGACAGCATGGTGCTGCTCGGTCGAGTATGGGAGATGGCGAAGGAGCGCGATTATGCGCTCGGCAACCTGGATGCGACCATCATCGCCCAGGCGCCGAAGATGGCTCCCTATATCCCGCTCATGCGCGAGAAGATCGCGCTGACGCTGGACAGCGTGCCGGAACGGATCAACGTCAAGGCGACGACCACGGAGAGGCTCGGCTTCACCGGACGGGGAGAGGGGATCGCTGCGCAGGCCGTGGTTTGTCTGGTCAAGAAGGATATGCTATCATGATGGATAGATTTTGGGGTCTTGCAGGATCTGCAGATTCGCGTCCATTCAGTCAAGACAGAGGAAATGCCAGGCGGTGGACGACGTCCTGACGGTACGGACGTCAGCCGGGTATTTCTTATCCAAGTTCGGAGGGGAAATCATTGACGAACGATCAAGTGCGCGTCAGATACGCGCCAAGTCCAACCGGCCAATTGCATATCGGCGGTGCGAGAACGGCGCTGTTCAACTATTTGTTCGCGCGGAAGAACAATGGCACCTTCATCTTCCGCATCGAGGATACCGACCAGACCCGGCATGTCGAGACTGCTGAGGCCAGGCAGATGGAGGGCCTGCGCTGGCTCGGCATCGAATGGGACGAAGGCCTGGGCGTCGGAGGGGATCACGGTCCGTACCGGCAGACGGAGCGCCTCGATCTGTATCAAACTTACATAAAGCAGCTGCTGGATCAGGGCCATGCCTATGAATGCTTCTGTACGGAAGAGGAGCTGGCCAGGGAGCGGGCGGAGCAGGAAGCGAGAGGCGAGACGCCGATGTACAGCGGGCGCTGCCGCCATCTGACCTCCGCGGAGAAGGAGAGGCTGCGTGCGGAGGGTCGGAGGCCGACGGTGCGCTTCCACGTGCCGAAGGACCAGGTGATCGAGTTTGAAGACCAGGTGAGGGGGCACGTCGCATTCGAGTCGAACGGCATCGGTGATTTTATCATCGCTCGCGCCGACGGCATCCCGATGTATAACTACGCTTGTGTGATCGACGATCATACGATGCGCATCACGCACGTGATCCGCGGCGAGGAGCACCTGTCCAATACGCCGCGGCAGCTGCTGCTCTATCAGGCCTTCGGTTGGGAAGCGCCGCAGTTCGCTCATATCTCGCTCATCCTGAACCAGGACCGCAAGAAGATGAGCAAGCGCGACGAGTCGATCATCCAGTTCGTCGAGCAGTACAAGGAGCTCGGCTATCTGCCGGAGGCGGTCGTGAACTTCATCGCGCTGCTCGGCTGGTCGCCGAAGGGCGAGAACGAGATCTTCAGCCTGGCCGAGCTCGAGCAGGAGTTCAGCCTCGACCGGATCTCGAAGAGCCCGGCGGTCTTCGACACGGAGAAGCTGGCCTGGATGAACAATGCGTACATGAAGCAGGCGGATACGGAGCGCGTGGTCGGACTGGCGCTGCCGCATCTGCAGCGGGCGGGCCGCGTGTCCGGCGAGCCCGATGAGGCGGAGATGACGTTCGTGCGCGAGCTGGTCGCCCTGTATCAGGATCGACTGCGCGCGGCGTCCGACATCGTCGCCCTGACGGAGCTGTTCTTCCGCGAGGAGGTGCAGCTCGAGCCTGATGCGGAAGCAGTTGCGGCCGAACCGCATGTGCGGGAGGTGGCGGCTTCCTTCCTGAAGAAGGTGGAGGAGGCGGACGATTTCTCGGCCGAGCACATCGGCGCGCTCATCAAGGCGGTGCAGCAGGAGACCGGCTACAAGGGCAAGCAGCTGTTCATGCCGATCCGCGTCGTGCTCACCGGGCAGAATCACGGGCCGGACCTGAACAAGACGATCCACCTGCTGGGCAAGGAGCGCGTGGCGGAACGACTGAAGAAATACCTGAATGGCTGAGTGCCTCAGCCCGAGGATCAGGACAGCGATTCAACCTGGCGTTCAGACACCGGCTGCGGAAATGGATTGTCAGCTTGATCATTTTCAGATATACTGTTCCCGACAGCAATCTTTGACAGTCAATCCAATGAAAGATCCATAGACAGGCGTTGATCAGGAGAGTACTTGATCGGCAGCGATTCGCAGAGAGGATAATCTGGGCGAGCCACAGGCTCGCGCTGGCTGGGAATTATCCATTCGCGCATCAGGGAAATGCACCTGTGAGCCTCCGCTTCAAACGGCGGGCTGGCAAGCCCACGCCCAGTAGAGGCGGACGCATGCGTTCACGTTACGAACGAAGAGTGGAGACGATGGCTGTCTGACAGAGCCAGGCATCGTCTCAAGCAGAGTGGAACCACGGCCGATAACCGTCTCTGCAGCGTCAAGCTGCAGAGACTTTTTTATATCCGGGTGCTATGGGTTGACTTGGCATTCACTACATGAGCAAGAAGGTGTCACGCTATGTTTCGTACGCTACGTGAAGATATCCAGGCGGTATTTGACAATGACCCTGCGGCGCGCAACTGGTTCGAGGTCGTCTTCACCTATTCCGGTCTGCACGCCATATGGGCACATCGGATCGCCCACTGGTTCTACAAGCACCGTATGTTTACGATCGCGAGGATCATCTCCCAGGCGAGCAGATTCTTCACAGGCATCGAGATTCATCCGGGCGCGAAGCTCGGCAGAAGGCTGTTCATCGACCACGGGATGGGGGTCGTGATCGGCGAGACCTGCGAGATCGGCGACGATGTGATCATCTTCCAGGGCGTCACCCTGGGCGGGACGGGCAAGGAGAAGGGCAAGCGTCATCCGACGATCGGCAACCATGTCGTCATCTCGTCCGGCGCCAAGGTGCTCGGATCGTTCACCGTCGGCGATTACTCGCGCATCGGCGCCAACGCCGTCGTGCTGAAAGAAGTCCCTCCGAACAGCACGGTGGTCGGCATACCGGGACGGATCGTGCGCCTGAACGGGGAGCGGGTCGGGCCGCTGGATCACGGCAATGTGAAGGACCCGGTATATGAGATGATCAAGGAGCTGCAGGGCAAGATCGAGGAACTGCAGCAGGAGATCGCGGAGCTGCGCAGCCGGAATGACGGAGGCCATGCAGGCAGGAGCGATGCAGGCGCGAGCCAGGACGGCGGGAGCCCTGTGGAGGCAGGCCATGCCGGCAAAGGGGGGGCCACAGACAGCGACGGTCCGAAGCCCGGGAGCGATCATGGTGAGGCGCATGGTGACAAGGGAAACAGCGGCGCAATGCGTGAGACCGCAAGCGATGGCGGCGTCGGTCATGATAAGGGCGGCGATGACCGCCATGATGGCAACGGCAGCAAGACGCATGCAGACACCGTTCTCGCTGCCAAGGTGATGGTGTGCAATGGCAAACAAGATGGGGGTAAGCAATCCTATGACAATAAAGATCTACAATTCCATGACGCGGAGCAAGGAAATCTTCCAGCCCCTCGAACCGAACAAGGTCAGGATGTACGTATGCGGACCAACGGTCTATGACTATATTCACATCGGCAACGCCCGACCGATGATTTTCTTCGACGTGGTGCGTCGATTCCTGGAGAGACAAGGCTATGAGGTGCGCTATATCGTCAATTTCACCGATGTCGATGACAAGCTGATCCGCAAGGCGGAGCAGACGGGGCTCAGCGTCCCTGAGGTAGCGGACAAGTTCATCGCGGCCTTCTACGAGGATGCGGAGGCGCTGGGTATCCGCAGGGCGACGGTGCATCCGCGCGTCACGGAGAACATCCCGGAGATCATCGAGTTTATCCAGGGTCTGGTCGACCGCGGCATGGCTTATGAGAGCGGCGGCGATGTGTACTTCCGCACGGGCAAGTTCGACGAATACGGGAAGCTGTCGCATCAGAAGCTCGATGAATTGCAGTACGGCATCCGCATCGAGGTGGATGAACGCAAGCAGGATCCGCGCGACTTCGTCCTGTGGAAGGCGGCCAAGCCTGGTGAGATCAAGTGGGACAGTCCCTGGGGCGAGGGCCGGCCGGGCTGGCATATCGAATGCTCGGCGATGGCGAAGAAGTACCTGGGCACGACGATCGATATCCACGGAGGCGGGCAAGACCTGATCTTCCCGCATCACGAGTGCGAGGTCGCCCAGTCGGAGGGCTTGCATGGCCAGACGTTCGCGCGCTACTGGATGCACAATGGCTACATTAATCTCAACAATGAGAAGATGTCGAAATCGCTCGGCAATGTCATCAACGTCAAGGAACTGGTGAAGAAGGTTCGGCCCAATGTGGTTCGCTTCTTCATGCTGTCGTCCCACTATCGCAATCCGCTCAATTTCAGCGATGAGGCGCTTGAGCAGGCGGAGAGCGCGGTGGAGCGCATCGAGAACAGCTACCTGAATCTTGGGCATCGGTTGCAGACCGTATCCTCGCTCGGCATGAACATCGCCGACGAGCAGGAGGTTCAGCGGCTGTCCGGCGAGATCGCGGCGATCCTCGGACGTTTCGATGAGAAGATGAGCGATGATTTCAATACGCCGGACGCCCTGACCGCCGTGTTCGAGCTGGTCAGCCTGACCAACCATGAGCTGAAGAAGGAAGTCGCGGACAGCAGGATGCTGGAGATGCTGAGGCAGGCGTTTGATGATCTCAATCAGGTGCTGGGCATCATAAATGTTGGCGATGCCGGAAGCGAGCTCCTCGATGAAGAGGTGGAACGACTGATCGCCGAGCGCACCGAAGCGCGCCGCGCGAAGAATTGGCAGAGAGCTGACGAGATCCGCAATCTGCTGCAGGAGAAGGGCATCATCCTCGAGGACACTCCGCAAGGCGTGCGGTGGAAGCGCCGATGAGCCGCTCTCTGGCAGGTCGAGTACAGAATGAAGGGAAGCGAGCGGCGGATGGACAGTTTCCTGGATGATTCATTGCTTCACAAGACGCCGGCGTACCCTCCCGAGGAGATGAATCCGCTGGCGCTGGCCTATATCGGGGACGCGGTCTATGAGGTCTATATTCGGCAGCACGTGCTGTCCCAGGACAATCACCGCCCGCATGTGTTGCACAGGAGATCCTCGTCTTACGTCTCCGCCAGGGCACAGGCCAGGGCTCTGCATGCGCTCCTGCCGATCCTGACGGAGGAGGAAGCTGCCATCGTGCGGCGCGGGCGCAATGCCAAATCCGGCACCGCTCCGAAGAATGCCGATATGATCGATTATCGCCACAGCACGGCGCTGGAGTGCCTGATCGGATATCTGTATTACCGGAGAGATGCGGAACGGCTGGCGAAGATCCTGGAGCATGCCCTTCAGGCGACGGAAGCAGATGGAGTCCCAGGAACGACGGTTAGCGACAAGGAGGATTGACGTGGAAGAAATCATCGCAGGCAAGCATGCCGTTCTCGAAGCGTTGCGCTCGGGGCGCACGGTGAACAAGATATGGCTCGCGCAAGGCTCCGCGCCGCACCAGCTGCAAGCCGTCGTGGAGGAAGCGAAGAAGCTCGGCGTCATGTACCAGTTCGTCGATCGGCGCAAGCTCGATCAGATGGTGGACAAGGACATTCGTCACCAGGGGGTGGTCGCTCAGGCGGCGCCTTATGAGTATGCCGATCTTGAGGATCTGTTCCAGGCGGCCAAGGAGCGGGGGGAGGCGCCGTTCTTCGTCATCCTGGATGAGATCGAAGATCCGCACAACCTCGGTTCGGTGATCCGGACGGTGGAATGCGCGGGAGCGCACGGCGTGATCATCCCGAAGAGGCGCTCGGCGCAGGTGACCGCCGTTGTCGCCAGGACCTCCGCAGGAGCGGCAGCGTTCGTGCCGGTGGCGCGCGTATCCAATCTGGCCCAGGCGATCGATGCGCTGAAGGAGAGGGGAGTATGGATCGCGGGCGCGGACGCATCCGCCGGGCAGACCGCTTACGAGGCGGACCTGACCGGACCGCTGGCGATCGTGATCGGCAGCGAAGGCCGGGGGCTGAGTCGCCTGGTCCGCGAGAAATGCGACTTCCTGGTCAAGCTTCCGCTCCTAGGGCGCATCCAGTCGCTGAATGCGTCGGTGGCGGCGGGCATCCTGCTCTATGAGGCGGTTCGTCAGAGAACGGCCAGAGGCTAGAGGCCAGGAAAGCATATGGAAGAAGTATTGATCGTCGATGGCTACAATATGATCGGCGCCTGGCCGGAGCTGTACCGGCTGAAGGATGACCACTTCGAGGAAGCGCGAGACCGATTGATCGAGATGCTCGCCGATTACAAGGGCTACAGCGGCAGGAGGGTCATCCTCGTCTTCGACGCGTACAAGGTTCCCGGACTGGGCGCCAGCTTCAGACAGAACAGTCTGGAGATCATCTATACCAAGGAGAAGGAAACCGCCGATGAATGCATAGAGCGCCTGGTGAAGGATCTGCAGCGCCGCAAGCGCAGCATCATCGTGGCCACGTCGGATTTCACCGAGCAGCACGTCGCCTTTGGCCAGGGGGCGCTTCGCATGTCCGCGCGGGAGCTGCTCATCGAGATTGAGGAGTCGCGAAGCGAGGTGCGCAAGCGGCTGGAGAAGAGGGTCAAGCAGCCCAAGAATCCGCTGGAAGGAAGACTGAGCGAGGAGCTGCAGGACATGTTCGAGCGTTGGAGACGGGGAGATCCATTGGATTAAGTTGCATCGCGTGATAGGATCTGTCTTGGTTGGAGTGCATAGGTTGACGTTTTTTTGCGCCATCATGTATACTTTATTCATATCTTTATGGCATTATGGCATAGCGTTTAGGCTATAGCGTTTAGGCTCTCGGAGGGATATGGAGTGACGACCGACCTCAATGAACGGGCACACGAATACGATTTGCACTCTGATGAAGAGCTTGTCGAATCCGTTCGTGGAGGCGATAGCGAAGCACTTGAGTACTTGATTAACAAGTATCGCAATTTCGTCCGCGCCAAAGCACGCTCCTATTTCCTGATCGGTGCCGATCGGGAGGATATCGTTCAGGAAGGCATGATCGGCTTGTACAAGTCGATTCGCGATTTCCGGGGAGACAAGCTGACTTCTTTTAAAGCTTTTGCCGAGTTATGCATCACGAGACAGATCATCACGGCGATCAAGACGGCTACCCGTCAGAAGCATATTCCTCTTAATTCATATGTTTCGCTGGACAAGCCCATCTATGATGAGGATTCTGATCGTACCTTGCTGGATGTGATCGGCGGTTCGCGTGTGCAAGACCCGGAAGAATTGATGATTAACAAAGAGGAATTCAGCGGGCTGGAAGACAAGATGGGCGAAGTGCTCAGCGATCTTGAACGCAAGGTGCTGATGCTTTATCTGGACGGTCGTTCTTATCAGGAGATCTCTGTCGATCTGGATCGGCATGTCAAATCGATTGATAATGCCCTGCAGAGAGTAAAGAGGAAGCTCGAGCGATATCTGGAGGTTCGCAATATCGCGGAATAAGGATCTGGAACAGGTTCCGGGAACGGAATCGACGATAAGAGGATGAACATGCGGTTGACTTGGAAAGTCCCCGGGCTTGTTGGCTGGGGACTTTCATGTTTTATATCCGCTTGATCTCCGGGCGCGGCGGAGGATGGCCAGGCGGCGTCCTGTTCCGGATGCGCGGTCGCGCGTCAGCGGCAGCGTCGCCAAGCGTTACGTAGGGTGCGGCATACTGTTCCCGGATCTGATCCAGGAAAGCAACATGGGACTGATCAAGGACCCGCGCGACTGCGGCAACTCAGTGTGGTCAGGCCAACCGGATGCAGGTCTGGCAGGGCCTTTGGAAGGGCTTGGGCGGTATTGTGAGCAGAACATCAGCCGGGCATGTTTAGAGATGGCTCTGCCGGAGAATACTGGGGTTGAGCAAACTGTGCAGCTGATCCTCCAGGCGGCCCGGCGATCGTTCCATGTCATGCTCGTCTGCGCGATGGCGCCGTTCCGAGGCGAGTGCATTCCCGAGAGTTGGGTCGCTGGTTTCGTCTGTTTGATGGGTGTGGGCTTCACCCCTTCGCAAGACACAAGAAATACTAGGCGGCTCCATCGCCCATCGGACGAGGCACCGCCAAGTATTTCTATCGCCTGCTTGAATGCTGTTGGAGCGCACATTCATTACAGGCATAAGAAATACTAAACAGCCACCTGCGTTCATGCGAACTTGGTGCCTGTCAAGTATTTCTTTATTGACCTTAATCCCTGATTGTGATAAAGTGTTGTAGGTAACCGTCAAAAATTGTCTCGCCAGACGATTTTGAGATAAAATGAGGTTTCAGGGATTATGGTAGTAACAGGAGGTGTGCAGCAATGCGGGTAATCGTAACTTTGGCGTGTACGGAATGCAAGCAACGCAACTACACGACGAACAAGAACAAGCGTACTCACCCGGACCGCATGGAGCTGAGAAAGCATTGCAAGTTCTGCAATCAGCATACAATTCACCGGGAAACTCGGTAATTAGTCGGAGGTGTCATCCGTGGCATTTATGAGCAAGATCAAGCGCGGCTTCCAATCGACGTTCTCGTTTTTCGGGGACAGCTGGGCAGAACTGCGCAAGGTGAAATGGCCTACACGCAAAGAGTTGGTCAGCTATACGCTTGTTGTACTGGGAACGGTTATTTTCGTTGCCGTATACTTCTATGTTATCGACCTGATCATCTCGGGACTGTTGCGCCTGATATTCGAATAACGAGCCAAAGGTGACCTGATATGGAAAAAGCATGGTATGTCGTGCATACCTACTCCGGTTATGAGAATAAGGTGAAGGCTAACCTCGAGAAGCGCGTCGAATCCATGAATATGGGAGACAAGATTTTTCGCGTCGTCGTTCCGATGGAAGAAGAGATCGTGAACAAGGACGGCAAGAAAAAGGTTGTCAAGCGCAAGGTGTACCCGGGATATGTTCTCGTGGAGATGATCCAGACGGACGATTCCTGGTATGTGGTGCGCAATACGCCTGGCGTGACGGGTTTTGTCGGTTCGACGGGCTCGGGCTCCAAGCCGATTCCGCTTTTGCCGGAAGAAGCTGAGGAGATCTTGAAGCACATGGGTATTGAGGAGCCGAAGCCGGTGATCGACTTCGAGCTTAAGGAGAATGTCCGCGTCAAGGTGGGGCCTTTCGCCAACTTCGTTGGCTCAATCGAAGAAATCTTGCCCGAGAAGAGCAAGATCAAGGTGCACGTCAATATGTTCGGCCGGGAAACCCCGCTTGAGCTGGATTACACTCAGGTGGAGAAAATATAGGTTTCTGAAGCAAGGTCTGCTCATCGAACAGATCTGCAAGTGGGAGGGAGTTTATCCCGTTCTACCACATTACGGGCAAGGAGGTGTTACGCATGGCGAAAAAGGTTATCAAAGTGGTTAAGCTGCAAATTCCGGCAGGTAAAGCGAACCCTGCGCCTCCGGTAGGTCCTGCGCTCGGTCAAGCAGGCGTCAATATCATGGCGTTCTGTAAAGAATTCAATGCACGTACGCAAGATCAAGCGGGGTATGTGATTCCGGTTGAGATCAGCGTATTCGAAGACCGTTCTTTCACATTCATCACCAAGACTCCGCCGGCAGCGGATCTTCTGCGCAAGGCAGCTGGTGTTGAGAAGGGTTCCGGTCAACCGAACCGCGTGAAGGTAGCGACTGTGAAGCGTGCGAAAGTACGCGAGATCGCTGAACTGAAGATGCCTGACCTGAACGCAGCATCTGTTGAAGCTGCGATGCGTATGGTTGAGGGTACAGCCCGCAGCATGGGCATCACGATCGAAGACTGACGACTGATGGAAACCGCAGCATGACAGTCTTCACGCACATCAGTGGGAGGATTATCCGCTAATACCACAGAGGAGGAACATGAACATGGCCAAGGGAGGCAAGAAATATCAAGAGGCTGCCAAGCTTGTGGACGCAAGCAAGCTCTATGAGCCGGAAGAAGCAGTCGCACTCGTCAAGCAAACAGCGAGAGCCAAGTTCGATGAAACCGTCGAAGTGGCCATTCGTCTGGGTGTTGACCCGAAGAAGCAGGATCAAGCCGTTCGTGGTGTGGTTGTATTGCCGCACGGTACCGGCAAGACCCAACGCGTTCTCGTATTCGCCAAGGGTGACAAAGCCAAGGAAGCAGAAGCTGCCGGCGCTGATTATGTAGGGGATGTTGACCTGATCCACAAGATCCAGCAAGGCTGGTTCGAGTTCGATGTCTGCGTCGCCACACCTGACATGATGAGCGAAGTTGGTAAGCTCGGCCGCATCCTCGGCGGTAAAGGCCTCATGCCGAACCCGAAGGCTGGCACGGTCACGTTTGACGTGGCGAGAGCCGTTCAGGAGATCAAGGCCGGTAAGATCGAGTACAGACTGGACAAAGCTGGACAGATTCATGCGCCGATCGGCAAGGTATCGTTCGACGCCGACAAGCTGGCTGAGAACTTCCGCGCGCTGGTTGATGCGGTTAACCGCTCCAAGCCTGCCGCAGCCAAGGGTGTATATCTGAAGAGCATCGCCGTTTCGTCCACGATGGGACCAAGCGTGCGTGTGAACGCAGCTGCGCTCCGTTAATCCTGACTCATCCCGATAATCGAATAGCTTGACCGTAGACAGCAGGTGCCTTGGATCCCAAGGCTTAATATCCCGCCGAGGTTGTGAGAACCGGAATGTACGGCTTCCTGAGCGATGCCGCATGTTCAGGACGTATCCTGCCTTCGTATGTCTACGGAGGCTTTAATATTTTCCGACTGGAAAACAGGAGGTGTAACGATGCCAAACGCCAAAGTGCTTAAAGAAAAACAAGAGATCGTGGCAAGCGTAACCGAGAAGCTGAAGTCAAGCGCATGTACGGTGGTTACTGACTACCGCGGTCTGACCGTTGCTGACGTAACCGAGCTCCGCAAGCAGTTGCGCGAAGCGGGCGTGGAATTCCAGGTTCTGAAGAACACGCTCTGCCGCCGTGCGACAGCTCAAGCGGACTTCACCGAACTGGATGTTCATCTGACGGGTCCGACGGCGATCGCGTTCAGCAAGGACGATCCGGTTGCTCCTGCGAAGATTCTGAATGACTTCGCGAAGAAGAACGAAAACCTCAAGATCAAGGGCGGTATCGTTGAAGGCAAGGTTGTCGGCTACGAGCAGCTGAAGGCTCTTGCAGATCTGCCTTCCCGCGAAGGCCTGCTGTCGATGTTGCTCAGCGTGCTGCAAGCACCGATCCGCAACTTCGCGCTGGCGGTCAAGGCAGTCGCCGAGAAGCAAGAGGGCGGCGCGCAAGCTTGATGAACCGGTGTCGGCATAGACCGGCGCTGACGTATGAAATCACAATAAATCAATAATGGAGGATATCAAAATGAGCAAAGAGCAAATCTTGGAAGCCATCAAGAACATGACCGTTCTTGAACTGAACGATCTGGTCAAGGCAATCGAAGAAGAATTCGGCGTTACTGCAGCAGCTCCTGTAGCTGTTATCGGTGGCGCAGCTGCTGGCGGCGAAGCTGCAGCAGAACAAACTGAATTTGACGTTATCCTGGCTAACGCCGGCGCATCGAAGATCAACGTCATCAAGGTTGTTCGCGAAATCACCGGTCTCGGCCTGAAGGAAGCAAAGGATCTCGTCGACAACGCTCCGAAGCCAATCAAGGAAAAGATCGGCAAGGAAGAAGCAGAAGAGATCAAGAAGAAGCTCGAAGAAGCAGGCGCTACTGTAGAAGTGAAGTAATTCTCGCGCTGAAGGGGGCTGTTTCATACAGGGTATACTACCTGTTGGAACAGCCCTTCTTTTGTTTATCCCATACGACAGGCGGTGTTCATGGAATGGTGGAACATTACTATACGAACAGACCTGTGTCGAAGCATGACGAACAGACATTCGCTACCGTGTTGCGCGGGATCAAGCTCACTTTCACCACCGATTCCGGAGTATTCTCCAGGGATTACATCGACTATGGCAGCAGACTGCTGATCGAGACGATGGACATCCCGAACGGGGCCAAGGTGCTGGATGTCGGATGCGGCTATGGCCCGATCGGCATCGTGGCGGCGCGGCTCAACCCGAAAAATCATGTCACGATGATCGACGTCAACGAACGGGCGGTGGAGCTGGCCAGGCGGAATGCCGCCGCCAACGGGGCGACCAATGTCAGGGTGCTGCTCAGCGACCTGTATGAACAGGTGGAGGATCGGGATTATGATGCGGTGCTGACGAACCCTCCGATACGTGCGGGCAAGCAGGTGGTCCATGCGATCTTCGAGGGAGCTCGCCACGTGCTGAAGGATGGAGGTTCGCTGTGGGTCGTGATCCAGAAGAAACAGGGGGCGCCGTCCGCATATGAGAAGCTGCAGCAGCTGTACGGGCAAGTGGAGGAAGTGACGAAGGACAAGGGATATCGGGTCTTCCGCGCGGTGAAATGAGGAAGCGCGCAGAAGAAAAGCCTCCCTTCGGTCATCCGGGAGGCATAAGCTCGGTATGAATCGGCAAATGGCCAGCATGGTTCAGATAAAATATGTTTGACACGCTCTGGATAGTGTGTTATTATAATAAAATGTCAGTATTAGAATGGGATATGTGTCTTCAGCTTGACCAATCATTGATCGTGTGTCAAGCCATTTTTTACCCTGTTCGAGCTGGCGGGTTCAGTCATCGGCTGGACATATGGGAGATCGGGGTGTCAACGGAGTCCTGACGGAACCGGCACCGGCAGAGGATATCCGCGCGCTTGTTGCAGGTTGTCAGCAGAAACTTGCAAAGATGCGAATAATGATCAATTTTTCGGGAAACTCTACATAATAGAGGTCCTATGAGAATTGGAAGCGATCATTGTCGAGTATTCGTTAATTGCATTTTAACCTGCGAGCAAACGTTTGGCAATCATAAAATTCATCGACAGGCGCAAAACGCTTCAGCAGCAACCAATCGCCGCACTATCGACCGCACGACATATCTTTCAGCAATCGATGATTGATTCTTGCATTTCGACATGACACAGCTGTTCGGAAATATGTGGCTCGCTCGCTTGATCGGGTTGTCCGCCAGGCGATATGGAGCGGCATATTTCTTTCATAGGTGATGGATTTGCCTCAGGTGGCCTGGCCAGGGAAACCGGGCAGATTGATCATCGTTTATGCATATTTATCGAATGAAATGGCATAAGGGGTGGATGTGAGTTGGCAGGTCATCTGGTTCAGTACGGTCGCCGTCAGCGCAGAAGCTATGCTCGGATCAAGGAGGTTCTTGAGGTTCCTAACCTGATCGAGATCCAGCAGCAGTCGTACGAATGGTTCCTAAGAGATGGATTGCGCGAGATGTTCCAGGACATTTCCCCGATCCAGGATTTCACCGGCAACTTGAGTCTCGAGTTTATCGACTACAGTCTGGGTGAACCCAAATACACGGTCGATGAGGCGAAGGAGCGCGACGTTACATACGCTGCCCCCTTGAGAGTCAAAGTTCGGCTGATCAACAAGGAAACCGGCGAAGTGAAGGAGCAAGAGGTGTTCATGGGTGACTTCCCGCTCATGACCGAAACCGGCACCTTCATCATCAATGGCGCGGAACGCGTTATTGTCAGTCAGCTGGTTCGCTCCCCGAGTGTTTATTTCAGTACGAAGGTGGATAAGAACGGGAAGCGCACCTACACCGCTACCGTTATTCCGAACCGCGGCGCATGGCTCGAGCTCGAGACGGACGCCAAGGATATCATCTATGTGCGCATCGACCGCACGCGCAAGATCCCGGTAACCGTTCTGCTCAGAGCGCTTGGCTTCAGCACGGATGAGCAGATCATCAGCCTGCTGGGCGAGGATGAATACATCCGCAACACGCTGGAGAAGGACAACACCGACAGCACGGAGAAGGCGCTCATCGAGATCTACGAACGCCTCCGTCCCGGCGAGCCGCCTACGGTTGAGAATGCCAAGAACCTGCTGATCGCCCGCTTCTTCGATCCGAAGCGGTATGATCTGGCGGCTGTTGGTCGCTACAAGATCAACAAGAAGCTGCATATCAAGAACCGTCTGTTCAATCAGCGTCTGGCTGAACCGATCGTGGATCCGGAGACGGGAGAGATTCTTGCGGAGACGGGCCAGATGATCGACCGCAGGCTGCTGGACCAACTGACGCCTTATCTGGAGAAGAATGTCGGATTCAAGGACTACCGCATGTCTGGCGGGGTGCTGGATGACAATGTGGTGACCTTGCAGAAGATCAACGTGTTCGCGCCGGATGAGGAAAGCAAGATCATCCCGATCATCTCGAACGGTCTTGTCGACAAGTCGGTGAAGCATATCACGCCTGCTGATATTATCTCCTCCATCAACTATTTTATCAATTTGCTGCACGGTGTCGGCAGCACGGACGATATCGACCATCTGGGCAACCGCCGTCTGCGTTCGGTTGGCGAGCTCCTGCAGAACCAGTTCCGCATCGGCCTGTCGCGGATGGAGCGCGTCGTTCGCGAGCGCATGTCGATCCAGGACGCCAATGTCATCACGCCGCAGGCGCTGATCAACATCCGTCCGGTCATCGCGTCGATCAAGGAATTCTTCGGCAGCTCGCAGCTGTCGCAGTTCATGGATCAGACGAATCCGCTCGGCGAGCTGACGCACAAGCGCCGTCTCTCCGCGCTGGGTCCTGGCGGTCTGACTCGCGAACGCGCCGGCTTCGAAGTGCGTGACGTGCACAACTCCCACTATGGCCGGATGTGTCCGATCGAGACGCCGGAAGGTCCGAACATCGGTCTGATCAACTCGCTTTCGACCTATGCGCGCGTCAACGAGTACGGATTTATCGAGACGCCGTATCGTCGCGTCGATCCGGAGACGCACCGCGTCACGGACGTCATCGACTACCTGACGGCGGACGAAGAGGACAACTACGTCATCGCCCAGGCGAATGCGGAGCTCAATGAAGATGGCACGTTCAAGCATGAGAACATCATCGTTCGTTACAACAAGCTGTCCGACAACATCCTGACGATGCCGCGCGAGCGCGTCGATTACATGGACGTATCGCCGAAGCAGGTCGTGTCCGTGGCGACGGCGCTGATCCCGTTCCTGGAGAACGACGACTCGAACCGTGCGCTCATGGGTTCGAACATGCAGCGCCAGGCGGTGCCGTTGCTCCGTCCGGAAGCGCCGCTCGTCGGTACGGGCATGGAGCACAAGGCGGCCAAGGACTCCGGCGTCTGCATCGTGGCCAAGTATGACGGCGTCATCGAGCGGGTGACGGGCAACGAGATCTGGCTCCGCAGACAGGAAGTGATCGACGGCAAGGTCGTGAATGGCGACCTGATCAAATACAAGCTGCAGAAATTCATGCGTTCCAACCAGGGAACCTGCATCAACCAGCGGCCGATCGTGCGCGTGGGCGATGTCGTGAAGAAAGGCGACATCCTGGCGGACGGTCCGTCCACAGAGCAGGGCGAACTTGCTCTCGGCCGCAACGTGGTCGTAGCGTTCATGACCTGGGAGGGCTACAACTACGAGGACGCGATCCTGCTCAGCGAGAAGCTGGTCAAGGAAGACGTCTATACATCCATCCATATCGAGGAGTATGAATCCGAGGCTCGCGACACGAAGCTCGGACCGGAAGAAATCACGCGCGACATTCCGAACGTCGGCGAAGACGCGCTGAAGAACCTCGACGAACGCGGCATCATCCGCGTCGGCGCGGAGATCTCCGCAGGAGACATCCTTGTCGGCAAGGTAACGCCGAAGGGCGTTACGGAGCTGACGGCGGAGGAGCGCCTGCTGCACGCGATCTTCGGCGAGAAGGCGCGCGAGGTTCGCGATACGAGCTTGCGCGTGCCGCACGGTACGGACGGCATCGTCGTCGACGTCAAGGTGTTCACCCGGGAGAACGGAGACGAACTGCCGCCGGGAGTCAACCAGCTGGTGCGCGTCTACATCGCGCAGAAGCGGAAGATACAGGAAGGCGACAAGATGGCGGGCCGTCACGGCAACAAGGGGGTTATCGCCCGCGTATTGCCGGAGGAAGACATGCCATTCCTGCCGGACGGAACGCCGGTTGAAGTTGTGCTGAATCCGCTCGGCGTGCCGTCGCGGATGAACATCGGTCAGGTGCTTGAGGTTCACCTTGGCATGGCTGCGAAGCGGCTCGGCATTCACATCGCAACGCCGGTATTCGACGGTGCGACGGAGAATGACGTGTTCGATACGATGGAAGAAGCGGGCATGCAGCGCAACGGCAAGACGATCCTGTACGACGGCAGAACGGGAGAGCCGTTCGAACGCGAGGTCACGGTCGGCGTCATGTACATGATCAAGCTGGCGCACATGGTCGACGACAAGATCCACGCCCGTTCGACCGGTCCGTACTCGCTGGTTACGCAACAGCCGCTCGGCGGCAAGGCGCAATTCGGCGGACAGCGCTTCGGCGAGATGGAAGTCTGGGCGCTGGAAGCCTATGGCGCGGCTTATACGCTGCAGGAGATTCTGACAGTCAAATCAGACGACGTCGTGGGACGGGTGAAGACGTACGAGGCGATCGTCAAGGGCGAGAACGTCCCTGAACCGGGCGTGCCGGAATCGTTCAAGGTGTTGATTAAGGAACTGCAGAGCCTTGGCATGGACGTCAAGATTCTCAGCGAAAACGAAGAAGAGATCATCATGAAGGAAATCGATGATGAAGAGGATACTTCCGGAGACAAGTTGAACCTGAACCTGGAAGGCGCTGAACTCGGAGCTGAATGATCGTCGATTTGGTTCCACTGAATCCTAGAATCTTGAGGAGGGTTGCTCCTTGACGGACGTCAACAATTTCGAATATATGAAAATCGGCCTCGCTTCCCCGGACAAGATCCGCTCATGGTCGCGCGGTGAGGTCAAGAAGCCGGAAACGATCAACTACCGGACGCTCAAGCCGGAGAAGGAAGGTCTGTTCTGCGAGAAGATCTTCGGACCGACCAAGGACTGGGAATGTCACTGCGGCAAATACAAGCGTGTAAGATACAAAGGCGTCGTCTGCGATCGCTGCGGCGTCGAAGTCACTCGTGCGAAGGTTCGCCGCGAGCGGATGGGCCATATCGAGCTCGCCGCTCCGGTATCGCATATCTGGTATTTCAAGGGCATTCCGAGCCGCATGGGCCTGGCGCTTGACATGTCCCCGCGGTCTCTGGAAGAGATCATCTATTTCGCATCCTATGTCGTAACCGACCCGGGCGATACGCCGCTGGAGAAGAAGCAGCTGCTGTCCGAGAAGGAATACCGCACCAACCGCGAGCGCTACGGTTATGCGTTCCAGGCGGGCATGGGCGCGGAAGCGGTCAAGAAGCTGCTGCAGGATATCGACCTGAACAAGGAGGTCGAGATGCTGAAGGAGGAGCTGAAGACGGCTCAAGGTCAGCGCCGCAACCGCGCGATCAAGCGTCTCGAGGTGCTGGAGGCATTCCGCAATTCCGGCAACCGGCCGGAGTGGATGATCCTCGACGTGCTGCCGGTTATCCCGCCGGAGCTTCGTCCGATGGTTCAGCTCGATGGCGGACGCTTCGCCACTTCCGACCTGAACGACCTGTACCGCCGCGTCATCAACCGCAACAACCGCCTGAAGCGCCTGCTTGATCTCGGCGCACCGGACATCATCGTGCAGAACGAGAAGCGCATGCTGCAAGAAGCGGTTGACGCCCTGATCGACAACGGCCGCCGCGGCCGTCCGGTAACGGGTCCGGGCAATCGCCCGCTCAAGTCCCTGAGCCATATGCTCAAGGGCAAGCAGGGTCGCTTCCGTCAGAACCTGCTCGGCAAGCGCGTCGACTACTCCGGACGTTCGGTTATCGTCGTTGGTCCGTCGCTGAAGATGTACCAATGCGGCCTGCCGAAGGAGATGGCGCTTGAGCTGTTCAAGCCTTTCGTCATGAAAGAGCTGGTGAACAAGGGTCTGGCGCATAACATCAAGAGCGCGAAGCGCAAGGTGGAGAAGGTCAGCCCGGAAGTCTGGGACGTGCTCGAGGAAGTCATCAAGGAGCATCCGGTGCTCCTGAACCGTGCGCCGACGCTCCACAGACTCGGCATCCAGGCATTCGAGCCGATCCTCGTCGAGGGCAAGGCCATCAAGCTGCATCCGCTCGTCTGTACGGCGTACAACGCGGACTTCGACGGCGACCAGATGGCCGTGCACGTGCCGCTCTCCGCAGAAGCCCAAGCGGAAGCGCGCATCCTGATGCTGGCATCCGGCAACATCCTGAACCCGAAGGACGGCAAGCCGGTCGTTACGCCTTCCCAGGACATGGTGCTCGGCAGCTTCTATCTGACCATGGATGATCCGAATGCCAAGGGCACCGGCACGATCCTGCGCTCGACGCATGAAGCGATCTCCGGCTATCAGATGGGACATCTGTCGCTGCATGCCCGCGTGGCGATCCCGGCCAGGGAGCTGAAGAAGACCTGCTTCACCGAGAAGCAGCAGAAGGCGTTCCTGATCACGACCGTTGGCAAGATCATCTTCAACGAGATCTTCCCGGATTCGTTCCCGTACATCAATGAGCCAACGAAGGATAATCTGTTCAACGGAACGCCGGATGAATACTTCGTCTATGAGAAAGGCGTCAACCTGAGGGAATACATGCTGTCGCTGCCGTACAAGGGCGCGATCGGCAAGGATTATCTCGGCGCGATCATCGCCGAGTGCTTCCGCCGCTATCAGACAACGCAAACGTCGATCATCCTCGACAATATCAAACAGCTCGGATTCACGTATTCGACGCGCGCGGGCATCACGATCGCGGTGGCGGACGTGATCGTGCCTGAGGAAAAGGCGCGCATCATGGCCGAATCCGAACAGAAGGTACAGACCGTCATGAACCAGTATCGTCGCGGTCTGATCACCAACGATGAACGGTATGACCGGATCATCAACATCTGGAGTGAAGCGAAGGACGAGATCACGAACATCCTGATGAAGTCGCTCGACCGCTTCAACTCGATCAACATGATGGTGGAGTCCAAGGCTCGCGGTAACAAATCGCAGATCACCCAGCTCGGCGGCATGCGCGGCCTTATGGCGAACCCGTCCGGCCGGATCATCGAGCTGCCGATCAAGTCGAACTTCCGCGAAGGCCTGACCGTCCTCGAGTACTTCATCTCGACCCACGGCGCGCGCAAGGGTCTGGCCGACACGGCGCTCAGAACGGCTGACTCCGGTTACCTGACGCGCCGCCTCGTCGACGTTGCCCAGGACGTCATCGTGCGCGAGGACGACTGCGGCACCGACAAGGGCTTCGTCGTCAGCCGCATCCAGGACGGCCGCGAGGTCATCGAGGATCTGTTCGACCGGATCGAAGGCCGCTATGCATTCGAGACGGTTCGTCATCCGGAGACGGGAGAAGTGCTCGTCAGACCGAACGAGATGATCGACGCTTCCATCGCGGAAGCCATCATCCGCGCCGGCATCGACAAGGTGCAGATCCGCTCGGTGCTCAGCTGCCGCACGCAGCATGGCGTCTGCCGCAAGTGCTACGGGCGCAACCTGGCGACCGGCAAGCATGTCGAGATCGGCGAATCCGTCGGCATCATCGCCGCCCAGTCGATCGGCGAACCGGGTACGCAGCTCACGATGCGTACGTTCCACACCGGCGGTGTCGCTGGCGATGACATCACGCAAGGTCTGCCGCGTATCCAGGAGCTGTTCGAGGCGCGCAATCCGAAGGGCCAAGCGATCATCACCGAGATCGACGGCATCGTGAAGGACATCCGCGATACGAAGGATCGCCGCGAGATCGAGATCGAGGGCGAAGCGGAGAGCAAGGTGTACGCCGTTACCTTCGGTTCGCGCATCCGCGTGACGATCGGACAGCATGTGGAGGCCGGCGACGAGCTGACCGACGGCTCCATCGACCCGAAGGAAATGCTCCGCATCAAGGGCATCCGCGGCGTGCAGAACTACATCCTGCAAGAAGTTCAGCGCGTCTACCGGAACCAGGGCGTAGAGATCAACGACAAGCACATCGAGGTCATGATCCGTCAGATGCTGCGCAAGATCCGGGTCATCGACGCGGGAGACACGCCGCTCCTGCCAGGCTCGTACGTTGACATTCATGAATATGAACAAGCGAACAAGGCTGCGCTGCTGGCAGGCAAGGAGCCTGCTGTGGCCAAGCCGGTCCTGCTCGGGATCACCAAGGCGTCGCTTGAGACCGACTCCTTCCTGTCGGCTGCGTCGTTCCAGGAGACGACGCGCGTCCTGACCGATGCGGCGATCAAGGGCAAGGTTGACCAGCTGCTCGGTCTGAAGGAGAACGTCATCATCGGCAAGCTGATTCCGGCAGGAACGGGCATGGCGCGCTACCGCTCCATCACCATCAATGATCTCGTCGCGAAGGCGGAAGAGATCAGCGAAGCGGAGCAAATGGCGGAAGCAGTGCCGGTTGAGTAAGGCATAGGACCAGGGGGCAGCGGCTTGTCGCAAGCGCCGGAGCGCATGACAGCCTGCCCCTTTTCCATGCGCGCATCACCCATGGATCGGCTCTTGACAGTGAAGATTCGTTGGTGATAATATAACGAAGTGTGCCAAAATCGTCCGTGGACTTTGGAGGATGTTTGCAAGAATGTCTTATGAAAAAGTATCACAGGCCAACAAATTGTGTATCGGCACCAAGCAGACCTTGAAGATGGTTGAAGCGGGACTGGTCGAGCATGTATTTGTGGCAGAGGACGCAGATCCGCGCATTACATCGAAAGTCATCCAGCTATGCAAGAAGAACAACATTCCGATCATCTATGTCGACTCCATGAGGAAGCTCGGCAAGGCGTGCGGAATCGATGTAGGCGCAGCTATGGCAGCTTCAGTGGTGGAATAGAGAGCGAGATGTTTTTGGAGTGAGGCCCTGGGCCGAAGTCCAAAAACATTTCTTTATTGTCAGTGAATGAACCGCCTGGATCTGTGGGCTTGAAATCCGTTCATTGGAAGGAGGTGTCGATATGCCGACAATTAACCAACTGGTACGTAAGGGACGTCAAGCTAAGGTCGTTAAATCGAAATCGCCGGCTCTGCAAAAGGGCTACAATGCGATGCAACGCGAAGAGACGAATCTGAGCTCTCCCCAGAAGCGCGGTGTGTGCACTCGTGTAGGGACGATGACTCCGAAGAAGCCTAACTCTGCACTTCGCAAGTATGCCCGTGTTCGTCTGACGAACCGCATCGAAGTGACCGCCTATATCCCAGGCATCGGACATAACCTGCAAGAGCACAGCGTCGTACTCATCCGCGGTGGCCGTGTCAAGGACCTTCCGGGCGTACGTTATCATATCGTGCGCGGTGCTCTCGATACTGCAGGCGTCAACAACCGCATGCAAGGCCGTTCGAAGTACGGAACGAAGAAGCCGAAGGCCAAGAAATAACATGACAAGCGATTACTCGGTTAAATATTTCCGGAAAGGGGGATAACTATGCCACGTAAAGGTCCAGTACCACGCAGGGATGTACTGCCGGATCCGATCTATAACAGCAAGCTGGTAACGCGCCTGATCAACCGCATCATGATCGACGGCAAGAAAGGCGTTGCTCAGCGCATCCTATACAATGCGTTCGAGATTATCCGTGAACGTACGGGCAAGGAACCGATGGAAGTGTTCGAAGCGGCACTCAAGAACATCATGCCGGTTCTTGAAGTCAAGGCACGCCGTGTCGGCGGTGCGAACTATCAGGTGCCTGTAGAGGTGAAGCCTGAACGCCGTACTACGTTGGGACTTCGCTGGTTGGTCAACTACGCGCGTCTGCGCGGTGAGAAGACGATGGAAGAGCGTCTGGCTGCAGAGATCATCGATGCCAGCAACAACACGGGCGCTTCCGTCAAGAAACGCGAAGATACTCACAAGATGGCTGAAGCCAACAAGGCATTCGCTCATTACCGCTGGTAAGGTGCAAGCCGCATCATAATCCAGACTATACCGGAAAGGAGAAATAACCATGCCAAGAGCGTTCTCCTTGCAGAATACGCGCAACATAGGTATCATGGCGCATATTGATGCGGGCAAAACGACAACAACAGAACGCATCTTGTTCTACACGGGCCGTACGCACAAGATTGGCGAAACCCACGAAGGTTCCGCCACGATGGACTGGATGGCTCAGGAACAAGAACGCGGGATCACGATCACATCCGCTGCAACGACCGCTCAGTGGAAGGGGCATCGCATCAACATCATCGATACCCCGGGACACGTTGACTTCACGGTAGAAGTTGAACGTTCCCTCCGCGTGCTGGACGGCGCAGTAGGTGTCTTCTGTGCCAAGGGCGGCGTTGAACCGCAATCGGAGACCGTATGGCGTCAGGCTGACCGCTACGGTGTTCCGCGGATCGCCTACGTCAACAAGATGGACATCATCGGCGCGAACTTCCTGGGCGCAGTCGAACAGATGCGCACGAAGCTGCAGGCCAATGCTGTTCCGATTCAACTGCCGATCGGTGCGGAGAATGATTTCTCGGGTATCATCGACCTGATCGAGAACTGTGCCTACTTCTATAAGGATGACCTGGGCAAGGAAATCGTCAAGGCCGAGATCCCGGATGAGTACAAGGCACAAGCAGAAGAGTTCCGCAACCAGCTGATCGAGAAGGTTGCAGAGCTTGACGAAGAATTGACAATGAAGTACCTTGAAGGTGAAGAGATCACCGTACCAGAGATCAAGAGGGCGCTTCGCCAGGGAACGATCAACGTGCAGATCACTCCGGTGCTGTGCGGATCTTCCTACCGCAACAAGGGCGTTCAATTGATGCTGGACGCGGTGGTTGACTACCTGCCTGCTCCGACGGATATCCCTCATATCAAGGGGACCCTGCCGGACGGAACGGAGACCGAGAGAATCTCCGGAGACGACCAGCCGTTCTCGGCGCTGGCGTTCAAGATCATGACCGACCCGTACGTCGGCAAGCTGACGTTCTTCCGCGTGTACTCCGGCGTGCTCCAGTCCGGTTCGTACGTGCTGAACTCGACGAAGGGCAAGCGCGAGCGCATCGGCCGTCTGCTGCAGATGCATGCGAACCACCGCGAGGAGATCACGGAGGTATACGCAGGGGACATCGCCGCAGCCGTAGGTCTCAAGGATACGACGACCGGCGATACGCTGTGCGATGAGAAGAACCCGGTTATCCTCGAATCGATGACGTTCCCGGATCCGGTTATCGACATCGCGATTGAACCGAAGTCCAAGGCGGACCAGGACAAGATGGCGATCGCGCTGCAGAAGCTGGCTGAAGAAGATCCAACCTTCCACGCCAGAACCGATGAGGAGACGGGGCAGACGATCATCTCCGGCATGGGCGAGCTTCACCTCGACATCATCGTCGACCGCATGATGCGCGAATTCAAGGTGGAAGCGAACGTCGGCAAGCCTCAGGTTGCTTACCGCGAGACGTTCCGCAAGGCTGCCCGCGTAGAGGGCAAGTTCGTCAGACAGTCCGGCGGCCGTGGTCAATACGGTCACGTCTGGATCGAGTTCGAACCGCTTGAGCCGGGTACAGGCTTCGTGTTCGAGAGCAAGATCGTCGGCGGTGTCGTTCCGAGGGAATACTTTGCCCCAACGCAACAAGGTATCGAAGAGGCCATGAAGAATGGCGTTCTCGCTGGCTTCCCGCTCGTGGACATCAAGGCCACGCTCGTTGACGGTTCGTACCACGACGTTGACTCCAGCGAAATGGCGTTCAAGATCGCCGGTTCCATGGCCCTGAAGGCCGCGAAGAACCATTGTAACCCGGTTCTGCTCGAGCCGATCATGAAGGTTGAAGTGACGGTTCCGGAAGAATACATGGGTGACGTCATGGGCGACCTGAACTCCCGTCGCGGACGCATCGAGGGTATGGAGACTCGCGCCGGATCCCAGGTGATCAAGGCGAAGGTTCCGCTCGCAGAGATGTTCGGCTACTCGACGACCTTGCGTTCGAAGACACAAGGCCGCGGCAGCTATGCGATGGAGATCTCCCACTACGAAGAAGTGCCGAAGTCGATCGCGGAAGAGATCATCTCGAAGCATCAAGGCGCTTGATGACCATGCTTTTGTAGCCGATCGGATATCACGCGGGGATGTTCCCCGCGCAATCTCCGGCTGGCCCAAATAATATGTTATTGGTTTAATAAGGAGGAAAAGTGAACAATGGCAAAGGCAAAATTTGAACGCACGAAACCACACGTTAACATTGGTACGATCGGTCACGTCGACCACGGCAAGACAACGTTGACGGCTGCGATCACAACTGTTCTGAACAAGCGTTTCGGCACTGGCTCTGCAGTTGCATACGACCAGATCGACAAGGCTCCGGAAGAGCGCGAACGCGGAATCACGATCTCGACGGCACACGTTGAGTATGAAACGGCTAACCGCCACTATGCACACGTTGACTGCCCAGGACACGCCGACTACGTCAAGAACATGATCACCGGTGCTGCTCAAATGGACGGCGCGATCCTCGTTGTGTCCGCTGCTGACGGCCCAATGCCGCAAACTCGCGAACACATCCTGCTGTCCCGCCAGGTAGGCGTTCCGTACATCGTCGTATTCCTGAACAAGTGCGACATGGTGGAAGACGAAGAACTGCTCGAACTGGTTGAGATGGAAGTTCGCGACCTGCTGAGCGAGTACGACTTCCCGGGCGACGAAACTCCGATCATCCGCGGATCCGCTCGTGAAGCTCTGCAAAACCCGGACGGTCCTTGGGCTGACAAGATCGTTGAGCTGTTCGAGCAAATCGACAACTACATCCCGACTCCTGAACGCGAGATCGACAAGCCGTTCCTGATGCCGGTCGAAGACGTGTTCACGATCACTGGCCGCGGTACGGTTGCTACTGGCCGTGTTGAACGCGGTACGGTCAAGGCTGGCGACGAAGTTGAAATCGTAGGTCTGGCTGAAGAAACTCGCAAGACCGTCGTTACGGGTGTTGAAATGTTCCGCAAGCTGCTCGACCAGGCACAAGCGGGCGACAACATCGGCGCTCTGCTCCGCGGTGTTGAACGCAAGGAGATCGAACGCGGTCAGGTTCTCGTTAAGCCAGGTTCGATCAAGCCTCACACTTCCTTCACCGCTCAGGTTTACGTCCTGACGAAGGAAGAAGGCGGACGCCATAAGCCGTTCTTCTCCGGCTATCGTCCTCAGTTCTACTTCCGTACAACGGACGTTACGGGCATCATCAACCTGCCGGAAGGCACAGAGATGGTTATGCCTGGCGACAACATCACCGTTACGGTTGAACTGATCTCGCCGATCGCGATCGAAGAAGGTACTCGCTTCGCTATCCGCGAAGGCGGCCGTACGGTAGGCGCTGGCGCCGTTGCATCGATCATCAAGTAATTCCCTTCGATAGACAAGACCCTCTGATCCCTGATCAGAGGGTCTTGTTATTGCTTCATGCAACCATGAGGGCCGGAACGTGGCGGGCGGCTCTCTCGTTATAGGCGGACATTGCTTTTGTTATATTATTAATGACAGGTTGGAATCATGCCTAAAGACGCATGATTTTTTTCTTGCATTCATCCTGCATTTTCGATATAATTGTGAACGTTGGTCTGTGACGTTGCGATGATGTGAGAGGTTGCTGACACACCCGGCCCCTTTGCCATGACGGGTTGTCAGGTAAATTTTCACGGAGTATGTCCGAAACAAATTTGGGCGATAGAAGGAGGTAAAGCTATGGCAAAGCAAAAAATTCGCATTCGTTTAAAAGCGTATGATCACAGGGTGTTGGATCAATCTGCCGAGAAGATCGTGGAAACAGCCAAGCGTTCCGGTGCAGGAGTATCCGGCCCGATCCCGCTTCCGACGGAGAAGCAAGTGATCACGATCCTGCGCGCTGTGCACAAGTACAAGGATTCGCGTGAACAGTTCGAGATGCGCACGCACAAGCGTCTGATCGACATCGTGAATCCGACGCCGCAAACGGTGGATGCGCTGATGCGTCTCGACTTGCCGTCCGGTGTGGACATTGAAATCAAACTGTAATCGTTCGTGATGAACAATAGAATGGTGCAAATACAGAACTTTATTCAATGGGTAGAAAAGAGGTGTCAACATGACGAAGGGTATCTTGGGCAGAAAGCTGGGCATGACTCAAGTATTCAGTCCTGAAGGCTTGGTTTATCCGGTGACGGTTATCGAAGCAGGCCCATGCGTAGTTCTGCAGAAGAAGAACGTGGAAAACGACGGATACGAAGCGATCCAGCTCGGTTTTGACGATAAGAAGGAAAAGAATGCGAACAAGCCTGAACTTGGTCATGCGAAAAAGGCGAATACGACGGCTAAGCGTTTTATTCGTGAGATTCGCGGTGTGAATGTGAACGAGTATGAGCTCGGACAGGAGCTGAAGGCGGACATCTTCGCTGAAGGCGAGTATGTTGACGTAACAGCAACTTCCAAGGGCAAGGGCTTCGCGGGCGTGATCAAGCGCCACGGCCAAAGCCGCGGTCCGATGGCTCACGGTTCGAAGTATCATCGCGGCATCGGTTCGATGGCGGTGATCCGCGATGCCAACCGCGTGCCGAAGGGCAAGAACATGCCGGGGCACATGGGTCATGAGACGGTTACGATCCAGAATCTGCAGATCGTCAAGGTCGATGCAGAGCGCAATGTGATCCTGGTCAAGGGCTCGATACCGGGACCGAAGAACGGATATGTCAAGATCAGATCTTCTGTGAAGAAGTAATCGAAGCTGGAGAAAGGAGGATTTCAAGTGCCTAAAGTAGCATTATATAACGTTGCCGGTCAACAGATCGGAGATATCGAATTGTCTGATGCGGTGTTCGGCATCGAACCGAATCGCCATGTGCTGTTCGATGCGGTGCAGATGCAACGCGCATCTCTGCGTCTCGGTACGCACAAGGTGAAAGGACGCTCCGAAGTAAGAGGCGGTGGACGCAAGCCGTGGCGTCAGAAGGGAACTGGACGCGCTCGCCAGGGCAGCATTCGCGCTCCTCAATGGAAGGGCGGCGGCGTCGTGTTTGGACCAACTCCGCGCAGCTACGCATACAAGCTGCCGAAGAAAGTACGTCGACTGGCGATCAAGTCGGCATTGTCGAGCAAGGTTCTGGACGGTGAAATCATCGTACTTGATCAGCTGACTCTGGCGCAGCCGAAGACGAAGGAATTCGTATCGATCCTGAACAACCTGAAGGTGGACAGCAAGGCGCTCGTCGTATCCGCAGGTCTGGAGGACAACATCCTGCTCTCGTCCCGCAACGTTCCGGGAATCAAGTACGTAGCGGCTGATGGAATCAACGTGCTCGATGTACTGACCTACGACAAGCTGATCATTACGAAGGAAGCAGTACAGAAAGTAGAGGAGGTGCTTGCGTAATGAAGGATCCTCGCGATATTATCAAGCGCCCGATTATCACTGAGCGCACCAGCGATCTGATGGCGAACAAGTGCTACGTATTTGAGGTGGACACGCGCGCCAACAAGACGGAGATCAAGCAGGCCGTCGAACAGATCTTCAAGGTCAAGGTTACCAAGGTCAACACGATCAACTATTCTGGCAAGCCGAAAACTTACGGCAGATATTCCGGATATACAGCGAAATGGAAGAAGGCATTCGTTCAGCTGAGTGAAGACAGCAAGGAACTGGAATTCTTCGAGACTGTGTAACGGGCATTTGAATAAGCAAGGAGGGAATCAACGTGCCAATCAAATCGTTCAAACCGATTACTCCAGGCCGTCGTCAAATGACCGTCTCGACGTTCCAAGAGATCACGACGAGTGAGCCGGAGAAATCGCTCCTGGCGCCGCTTCACAAGAAGGCAGGCCGCAACAACCAAGGTAAGATCACCGTTCGCCATCATGGCGGAGGACACAAGCGCAAGTACAGAATCATCGACTTCAAGCGCAACAAGGACGGAATTCCGGGACGCGTTGCGACGATCGAATACGATCCGAACCGCACGGCCAACATCGCGTTGATCAACTATGCGGACGGTGAGAAGCGTTACATCATCGCTCCGAAGGGTCTGAAGGTCGGCGACGTGATCGAATCCGGTCCTAACGTGGACATCAAGATCGGCAATGCGCTGCCGCTGGAGAACATACCTGTCGGTACGCTGATCCACAACATCGAGCTGAAGCCTGGCAAGGGCGGACAACTCGTGCGCGCAGCAGGCGGCGAAGCTCAGCTGCTCGGCAAGGAAGATGGCAAGTATGTCTCGATTCGTCTCGCATCCGGTGAAGTTCGCCGCGTGCTGAAGGCTTGCCGCGCAACGATCGGCACCGTGGGCAACGAAGACCATGAGCTGATCAAGATCGGTAAGGCTGGACGTTCCCGTTGGCTTGGCAGACGCCCTGTCGTTCGCGGTGTCGTCATGAACCCGGTAGATCACCCGCACGGTGGTGGTGAAGGCCGCGCTCCAATCGGTCGCAAATCTCCGATGTCTCCATGGGGCAAGCCGACGCTCGGATACAAGACGCGCAAGAAGAACAAGGCATCGAATAAGTACATTATTCGTTCCCGCTCGAAATAATAGAGCCAAAGTTGCTTGAAGGGAGGATGGCAGATGGGACGCAGTTTGAAGAAGGGGCCTTTTGTAGACGGTTATCTGCTCAAGAAGGTTGAAGAGCTGAACAACTCCGGCAAGAAGGTTGTGATCAAGACCTGGTCGCGCCGCTCGACGATATTCCCGCAATTCGTCGGCCACACATTCGCTGTGTACGATGGACGGAAGCATGTTCCGGTATATGTGACGGAAGATATGGTTGGCCATAAGTTGGGTGAGTTCGCACCAACCCGTACGTTCAAGGGCCACACCGACGATGACAAGAAAACTGGCAAGCGATAATACACGATGGTGTTTTGAGAGGAGGTATTTCCATGCAGGCTAAAGCAATTGCCAGATACGTGCGCATTGCGCCGCGCAAGGTGAGACTGGTCGTCGATCTGATTCGCGGCAAGCGTGTGGACGAAGCGTTCGCCATTCTTCGCCATACGCCAAGAGCGGCATCCCCTGTTCTGGAAAAACTGTTGAACTCGGCAGTTGCCAATGCGGAGCACAATTATTCGATGGACGTGAATAATCTTGTGATCAGCCAGGCATATGTCAATGAAGGACCGATTATGAAGCGATACCAACCGCACGCGCAAGGTCGTGCTTTCCCGATCAAAAAGCGGACCAGCCACATCACATTAGTGGTAGCTGAGAAATAAGGAGGGACACAAGAGTGGGTCAAAAAGTCAACCCGGTAGGCTTAAGAATCGGCATCATTCGTGACTGGGAATCGAAATGGTATGCTAATGACAAGGATTTCGGCACCCTGCTGCTCGAAGATGTGAAGATTCGCGAATTCCTGAAGAACAAGCTGAAGGACTCCGCGGTTTCCCGCATCGAGATCGAACGTGCAGCGAACCGCGTTAACGTAACTATTCATACGGCGAAGCCAGGCATGGTCATCGGCAAGGGTGGCGCTGAAGTCGAGAATCTGCGCGTGCAGATCGCGAAGATCACCGGTGGCAGAAAAGTGCATATCAACATCAGCGAGATCAAGAATCCGGATCTCGATGCGATCCTCGTAGCAGAGAGCATCGCTCAGCAGCTGGAACGCCGCATCTCGTTCCGCCGCGCCATGAAGCAAGCGATCCAAAGATCGATGCGCGCTGGTGCGAAGGGGATCAAGACGATGGTCAGCGGTCGCCTCGGCGGCGCGGAAATCGCCCGCAGCGAAGGCTACAGCGAAGGCACTGTGCCGCTGCACACGCTGCGTGCGGACATCGACTATGGTACGGCTGAAGCTCACACAACGTACGGACGTCTGGGCGTAAAAGTCTGGATCTATCGTGGAGAAGTTCTTCCTCAAGCGAAGAAGAGAGTGAACCAGGAAGGAGGTAATTGAGCATGTTAATGCCAAAACGCGTCAAGCATCGCAAGGAACATCGCGGAACTATGAAAGGTCGTGCAAAGGGCGGCACCGAGATCGCATTCGGTGAATATGGCTTGCAAGCTCTGGAGCCTGCCTGGGTTACGAACCGTCAGATTGAAGCTGCCCGTATCGCGATGACACGTTACATCAAGCGCGGCGGTAAAGTATGGATCAAGATCTTCCCTTCTAAGCCGATCACGCAGAAGCCGCTTGAAGTTCGTATGGGTAGCGGTAAAGGTAACGTAGAGAAGTGGGTATGTGTTGTTAAGCCTGGCAAGATCCTTTTCGAATTGGCCGGAGTAAGTGAAGAGGTTGCTCGTGAAGCGATGCGCCTCGCTGCTCATAAGCTTCCGATCAAGACGAAATTCGTGAAACGCGAAGAATTGGGTGGTGAAGCAAATGAAAGCTAGTGAGTTCCGCAATCTGACTTCTGCAGAGATCGAACAGAAAATTGCAGGATACAAGGAAGAATTGTTCAACCTCCGTTTTCAACTAGCTACAGGTCAACTTGATAACCCAGCCCAAATCCGTAATGTGCGCAAAGCGATCGCACGTGCCAAAACCGTATTACGTGAAAGAGAGCTCGGGATTAGTTAATCGAATGGAAAGGAGGGCGCCGTAAATGAGTGCAACTCGCAACGAACGCAAGGTTCAGATCGGCAAGGTCGTCAGCGACAAGATGGACAAGACGATTGTCGTGTCGGTTGAAACTTACAAGAAGCATCCGCTTTATCACAAGCGCATCAAATACACCAAGAAGTTCAAGGCTCATGACGAAAACAATCAGGCGAAGATCGGGGACACGGTCAAGATCATGGAGACTCGTCCGCTGTCCAAGGATAAGCGCTGGAGATTGGTTGAGATCGTAGAGCAAGCAGTCGAGGTATAAGGAGGGACGAAAAATGATTCAACCGTTTACCCGTTTGAAAGCTGCTGACAACTCGGGAGCCAAGGAACTGATGTGTATCCGCGTGCTCGGGGGAACAGGCCGCCGCATGGCTGGTATCGGCGATACCATCGTGTGCTCTGTCAAGCAAGCAACACCAGGGGGCGTTGTCAAGAAGGGCGATGTCGTGAAGGCCGTTATCGTGCGTACCGTTCGCCCGACGAGACGCAAGGACGGCTCCTACATCCGCTTCGACGAAAACGCAGCAGTGATCATCAAGGAAGATAAAAGCCCGCGCGGCACTCGTATCTTCGGACCGGTTGCGCGTGAGCTTCGCGACAAGGATTACATGAAAATCATTTCGCTGGCGCCTGAGGTTCTGTAAGGGACGGCCAGCAGCCCGTAGGAGGTGTTACCATCATGGCGAACAAAAAGGTGCCTGCAAACCATAACAATAAATTGCACGTGAAGAAGGAAGATACGGTTATCGTCATCAGCGGCAAGGATAAGGGCAAGAAGGGTCGCGTCATCGCAGCCTTCCCGCGCGAGAACAAGGTTCTCGTTGAAGGTGTGAACCTGGTGAAGAAGCATGCGAGACCTTCGCAGACGAATCCGCAAGGCGGCATCGTCACGCAGGAAGCGCCGATCCACGCATCGAACGTCATGCTCGTGGATCCGAAGACCGGACTTCCGACTCGCATCGGATACAAGGTATTGGAGAACGGCAAGAAGGTCCGGGTAGCGAAGAGATCCGGAGCAGTCATCGACTAATTGAAGGAGCAGGAAGGAGGTTAATCCGTACATGGCAGCAAGACTGAAAGAACGTTTCTTGAACGAAGTCACTCCTAGCTTGATGCAAAAGTTTAATTATACAACGGTTATGCAAGTGCCGAGAATCGAGAAGGTTGTCATCAACATGGGCGTTGGTGAAGCGGTTGGCAACCCGAAAGCGATCGATTCTGCTGTCAACGATCTGCAACTGATCGCTGGCCAGAAGCCTGTCGTGACGAGAGCGAAGAAGTCCATTGCCGGCTTCAAGCTGCGTGAAGGCATGCCGATCGGCGTGAAGGTGACGCTGCGCGGCGACAGAATGTATTACTTCCTGGATAAGCTGTTTAATATCGCGCTTCCTCGCGTGCGCGACTTCCGCGGAGTCTCGACCAAGGCTTTCGACGGCCGTGGCAACTACACGCTCGGCCTGAAGGAACAGCTCATCTTCCCAGAGATCGAGTATGACAAGGTTGACAAGGTGCGCGGTATGGACGTGGTCATTGTAACAACAGCCAAGACGGACGAAGAAGCCCGCGAACTGTTGGATCAATTGGGAATGCCGTTCGCCAAAGCCTAATGAATGGGAGGTGTAACCCACAAATGGCAAAGACTTCGATGATCGTGAAGCAGCAACGCAAGCCGAAGTTCAAGGTTCGCGCCTACACGCGTTGTGAACGCTGCGGCCGTCCTCACTCCGTATTGCGGAAATTCAAGATTTGCCGGATATGTTTCCGTGAACTAGCATACAAAGGCCAGATTCCTGGCGTTAAGAAAGCCAGCTGGTAATTATCGATTATCCGGAAGGAGGTAAGCAATATGTCTATGTCCGATCCAATTGCAGATATGCTTACACGCATTCGCAATGCCAATATGGTTCGTCACGAGAAGGTTGAAGTTCCCGCTTCCAAGATCAAGAAGGAAATCGCGGAGATCCTGAAGCGTGAAGGCTTCATCCGTGACGCAGAATATATCGAAGACAACAAGCAGGGGATCATCCGCATCTTCCTGAAGTACGGTCCGAATAACGAGCGCGTCATCACGGGTCTGAAGCGCATCAGCAAGCCTGGTCTGCGCGTGTACGCCAAGGCCAGCGAGATTCCGAAGGTGCTCGGCGGCCTCGGTATCGCCATCATCTCGACATCGAAGGGCGTCATGACTGACAAGGAAGCACGTCAGGCGAAGTCCGGCGGAGAAGTTATCTGCTACGTGTGGTAATCTAGAAGTTCAAGTGAATGGAGGTGCTAGCATGTCCCGTATTGGCCGCAAACCAATCGAGATTCCTAACGGTGTGACTGTGACCGTTGATCAACAACAAGTAACAGTAAAAGGACCCAAAGGTGCGTTGACGCGCAATCTTCACAAGGATATGATCGTCACGATTGAAGGCAATGTGCTCACCGTATCCCGTCCTTCGGACAATAAATTGCATCGTTCCTTGCACGGTACAACCCGCAGCGTGATCAACAACATGATCATCGGCGTAACGCAAGGCTACGAGAAATCCCTGGAGCTCGTCGGTGTCGGATACCGCGCCAACAAGCAAGGCAACAAGCTCGTTCTCAACGTAGGTTATTCCCATCCGGTGGAGTTCGAGCCGGAACAAGGCATCGAGTTCGACGTTCCTACGCAAACGAAGATCGTCGTCAAGGGGATCGACAAGGAGCGCGTAGGCGAGATCGCCTCCAACATCCGCAGCGTACGTCCGCCTGAGCCTTACAAGGGCAAAGGGATCAAGTACGAAGGCGAACGCATCCTGCGCAAGGAAGGCAAGGCTGGCAAGAAGAAATAATAACAGGCAGCTGTTCATCGCGATGGGCATCGCGGTATAGATCGGAATTGACCGGTTGAAGGGAGTGACACAAATGCTTATTAAAGCTGATAAGAATAAAGCCCGTCTGAAGAGACACGTGCGCGTGCGCAAAAAAATCAGCGGCACAGCTGAGCGTCCTCGTCTGAACGTGTACCGTTCTTCGAAGCATATCTACGCGCAGCTGATCGACGATGTCAAGGGCGTCACGCTGGCAGCAGCGTCCACGCTGGACAAGGAACTGCGCGATCAGATCGAAAATGGCGGCAACGTGGAAGCAGCTCGCAAGGTTGGCGAGTTGATCGGCAGGAGAGCACAGGCTGCTGGCATCAAGAAGGTCGTGTTCGACCGCGGAGGTTACCTGTACCATGGTCGTGTGCAGGCTCTGGCTGATGCAGCACGCGAAGCAGGACTCGAATTCTAGGGACAAACTTGAGGATAAGGGAGGTTAATGACTTGCGCGTAGATCCGAATACGTTAGAATTAACAGAGAAGGTCGTTGCCATTAATCGCGTCGCGAAGGTTGTAAAGGGCGGACGCCGTTTCAGCTTCAGTGCGCTCGTCGTGGTTGGCGACGGCAAGGGCTGGGTAGGCGCTGGCATCGGCAAGGCTTCCGAAGTGCCTGACGCGATCCGCAAGGGCATCGAGGATGCGAAGAAACATCTGATTCATGTTCCGATCGTAGGAACGACGATTCCACATCAGATCATCGGTGAGTTCGGTGCAGGCAAGGTTCTCCTGAAGCCGGCGTCCGAAGGTACCGGAGTGATCGCCGGCGGTCCGGTTCGTGCAGTGCTCGAAGCGGCAGGCATCGGCGATATCTTGACGAAATCGTTAGGTTCTTCGAACTCCACGAACATGGTCCATGCGACCCTGGAAGGTTTAAGCCGACTGAAGAGAGCCGAGGATGTAGCGAAGCTTCGCGGCAAAACGGTCGAAGAACTTTTAGGTTAAGGAGGGGAATCGAATGGCCAAAGAGTTGAGAATCACCCTCAAACGCAGCTTGATCGGCCGTCCGGAGGATCAACGCGTCACGGTTCGTTCACTCGGACTTCGCAAGACCAATCATTCTGTTGTACAACCGGACAATGCTGCAATTCGCGGCATGATTGAAAAAGTAAAACACCTGGTTGAAGTTCAGGAAATCTGAGCTTTGATGATATGAACTGCAAGGAAATGGCGATATTAAGGAGGTGCAAACGATGAAATTGCATGAATTGACACCAGCTCCGGGTTCCCGTCACAGCCGCAAGCGTCTTGGACGTGGTCCAGGAAGCGGTCTTGGCAAAACATCCGGTCGCGGTCATAAAGGTCAATGGGCTCGTTCTGGCGGCGGCGTTCGTCCGGGCTTCGAGGGCGGTCAAAACCCGCTGTTCCGACGTCTTCCGAAACGCGGATTTACGAACATTCATCGTAAAGAGTTTGCGGTTGTGAACGTTGAAGAATTGAACCGGTTTGAAGCCGGTACCGAAGTGACTCCTGAACTGCTTGTTGAATCCGGGATCGTAAAGAACCCGAGAGACGGCATCAAGATCTTGGGCGACGGAGATCTTGCAGTCAACCTCACCGTGAAAGCAAACAAATTTTCGCAATCTGCGGTCGAGAAAATTCAGGCTGCCGGTGGAAAAACTGAGGTGATCTAATGTTCAGAACTATCTCCAATATCATGAAGGTAGCTGATCTTCGGAGCAAGATCCTCTTTACATTAGGGATCCTGATCGTGTTCCGGATCGGCTCCTTTATCCCTGTACCGAATGTGGATACCGATGTTTTCATCGGACTCGATGAATCGCAAGGCGGCGGATTCTTCGCGATGATGAACACCTTCTCCGGAGGGGCGCTGTTCAACTTCTCGATCTTCGCCATGAGCATCTTCCCGTACATCACCGCTTCGATCATCGTCCAACTGTTGTCGATGGATGTCATTCCAAAGTTCGCGCAGTGGGCCAAGGAAGGTGAATCTGGAAGACGCAAGCTTGCACAGGTCACCAGGTACGGTACAGTGGTGCTCGGCCTGATTCAGGCATTCGGTACATCGATCGGTTTCCATAACTATTATGGAATGGTCATCGATCCAACACCGGCGACGTTTACGGTCATTGCCATAGTTCTGACAGCAGGTACCGCCTTGCTCATGTGGTTGGGCGAACAGATTACGGAGAGAGGCATCGGCAACGGCATCTCGATCATCATCTTCGCAGGGATCGTCGCTGATATTCCTACGACCATCTCGACGCTCTATACGCATTTCTTCGGCGGAACGAGCACGGATGGATTGTTCCTGAACATTCTGTACGTGATCTTGCTCCTGATCGGCGTTGTGCTTCTGATCGCTGCCGTCATCTATGTGCAGCAAGGGGTTCGCAAGATCCCGGTTCAATACGCGAAGCGGATCGTTGGACGCAAGATGTATGGCGGTCAATCGACGCATATTCCGATCAAGGTCAATGCGGCAGGGGTCATCCCGGTCATCTTCGCGATGTCGCTCGTCATCTTCCCGCCAACGCTGGCCAGCTTCTGGCAAGGCAACGCGGTGGCGAACTGGATCATGACGAACATGGCGATGGATGCACCGCTCGGCATGACGTTGTACGTATTGCTCATCATCGGATTTACGTATTTCTACACGTTCGTTCAGATCAATCCGCAACAAATGGCGGAGAATCTGAAGAAGAACGGCGGATATATCCCAGGAGTTCGCCCGGGTCAAACGACGGTCAAATATCTGACCAGAGTGCTGAACCGACTCACCTTGAGCGGTGCGCTGTTCCTGGCGGTTATCGCCATCCTGCCACTCATCGTTACTGCGGCCGCGGGTCTGCCCAGCCAGGTAAGAATTGGCGGTACATCGCTTCTGATCCTCGTAGGTGTGGCTCTGGAGACGATGAAGCAGATCGAAAGCCAACTCATCAAGCGCCACTACAAAGGCTTCATCAACAAGTGACGGTTGATACGATACCGGAATTGGGAGGTTTAGCTTCATGAATATCGTCTTCATGGGTCCCCCGGGAGCCGGAAAAGGAACACAAGCAGAATACATCGTTGAACAGTTCGGAATCCCGCATATTTCAACAGGCGATGCATTCCGTCTTGCGATGAAGCAGGGCACCGAGCTGGGCCTCGTCGCCAAGCAATATGTCGATGCCGGCAAGCTCGTGCCTGACGAAGTCACGATCGGCATCGTACGCGATCGGCTTCAGCAGGAGGATTGCAAGCAGGGCTTCCTGCTCGATGGTTTTCCGCGTACGATCTCTCAAGCCGAAGCGCTTGACGAGATCGTCGCAGCCATGGGCAGACAGATCGACCACGTGATCAACCTCGCCGTGGATCGTGACAAGCTGCTCGCAAGGCTGACAGGGCGCCGCATCTGCAGATCCTGCGGAGCTACGTACCACATCCTGTTCAACCCGCCGAAGCAGGAAGGCGTCTGTGACAAGTGCGGAGGAGAACTGTATCAGCGCTCCGACGACACGGAGGAGAAGGTCGGAACCAGACTCGACGAATACATCACCAAGACGGCTCCGCTTCTCGAATATTACGCGAATAAGGGACTGCTCCGACAAGTCAACGGTGAACAGGACATCGCGCAGGTGTCCGCAGAGATCAGCGCCATCCTGAGAGGTCAGCGGCAATGATCGTCTGCAAGACCGAAGCGGAACTCGCATGCATGCGTGAAGCTGGGCGGATCGTCGCTGAGACGCTCCAGCACTTGAAGGAGCATATTCGGGCAGGCGTCACGACCGCCGAACTGGACCGAATCGCGGGTGACTTCATTCGCAGTCAGGGAGCAATACCATCTTTTAAAGGTTATAACGGTTTTCCCGGTAATATCTGCACATCAGTCAATAACGTATTGGTTCACGGTATACCGAGTAAAACCCAGGTGCTGAAAGACGGCGACATTATCACACTTGACATCGGCGCACAATACAAAGGCTACCACGGCGACTCGGCCTGGACATATGCGGTAGGCGAAGTGTCGGACGAGGTTCGCAGACTGCTTGAGGTGACTGAGCGGTCCTTGATGGAGGGCCTGGCACACGCAGGGCCTGATGTTCGGTTGTATACGATCTCGCACGCCATTCAACAATGCGTGGAGGCAGAAGGATTCTCTATCGTCAGGGAGTATGTCGGACACGGCATCGGTGCCAATCTGCACGAGGAGCCGCAGGTTCCGAACTACGGATTGCCGGAGCGCGGCCCCAGGCTGAAGCCCGGCATGACGCTGGCGATTGAACCGATGGTTGTCATCGGCGAGCGCTATGTCAAAACGCTCGAGGACAACTGGACGGTAGTGACGGTAGACGGCACATGGTGTGCGCATTTTGAGCATACGATCGCGATTACGCCAGACGGCTATGAGATCCTGACACAAACCAAATCGTAGGTGATGAATGTGGGCGAGTCGAAGCTGCCGCACCCGGGGCAATTCGTCCAGGTGTTGCAAGGAAGAGACAGCGGCAAATATGCGATCATCGTAGAGGTCATCGACAGCAAGTTCGTCAAGATCGCCGATGGAGACAAGCGCAAGTTCGACAAAGCCAAGAAGAAGAACTTGCTGCACCTTAAGCTGTTTGCCGATACAAGCAGTGAAGTCGCAGACAGCTTGCGGGAAACAGGCCGTGTGACAAATGGGAAATTGCGTTTTGCTCTCAGCAAGTTCGTCGAGAAGCAAAACATGAATGTGCATGATCAGAAAGGAGATTGACTGTGGCCAAAGAAGATGTTATTGAAGTCGAAGGGACGGTTATCGAACCCCTCCCAAATGCGATGTTTCGTGTAGAGCTGGAAAACGGTCACCAGATCCTTGCTCATGTATCCGGCAAGTTGCGCATGCATTTTATCCGGATCCTGACAGGAGACAGAGTCGTCATTCAACTGTCCCCTTATGATCTCACAAGAGGACGGATCACTTATCGGAAATAGATATCCGTAAATCTGGGAGGTTGTTAATATGAAGGTGAGACCTTCGGTCAAGCCGATTTGCGAGAAATGCAAAGTCATCAAGCGCAGAGGCAATGTCATGGTCATCTGCGAAAATCCGAAGCATAAACAAAAACAAGGATAAGGAGGCGAATGCTGAATGGCTCGTATAGCTGGTGTTGACCTGCCTCGCGACAAGCGCATCGAGATCGGTCTGACGTACATCTACGGCATCGGTCTTGCAACATCCAGGAAGATCCTCGCCGAAACCGGCGTGAACCCGGATACTCGCGTGCGTGATCTGACGGAAGATGAGATCAGCAAGCTGCGCGAAACGATCGACAAGAACTACAAGGTTGAGGGCGATCTGCGCCGTGAAGTCGCGCTGAACATCAAGCGCCTGATCGAAATCGGCTGCTATCGCGGCATCCGTCATCGCCGCGGACTTCCGGTACGCGGGCAACGGACCAAGACGAACGCGCGCACTCGCAAGGGACCGCGCCGCACAGTTGCGAACAAGAAGAAATAATAAAAGCAAGGAGGGATAGCGTACAATGGCGAAACCTAAGTCCAAAGTATCTCGTACGAAACGCCGTGACCGCAAGAATATTGAAGCTGGAGTCGCGCATATTCGTTCCACGTTCAACAATACGATCGTTACCATCACCGACCCTCATGGTAATGCGATTGCCTGGGCAAGCGCCGGCAACCTTGGTTTCAAGGGCTCCCGCAAGAGCACTCCATATGCGGCTCAGATGGCAGCTGAAGCAGCAGCCAAGGCAGCTATGGAACATGGCATGAAGACCGTTGAAGTTATGGTCAAGGGACCTGGAGCAGGCCGTGAAGCTGCGATCCGTTCGCTTCAAGCCGCTGGCCTTGACGTGAACATGATCAAGGACGTAACTCCTGTTCCACACAACGGCTGCCGTCCGCCGAAACGTCGTCGCGTTTAATTCTCACAACGAGGTATACAAAAACTTCCGCTTGTGAATAATGGTTGAGAAGGATAGGCATACTACTAAGTTTGCGCTGAATTAAACCATAGGTACGACGTTTCCTAAGGGAGGGTTATGGAATGATCGAAATCGAAAAACCAAAAATCGAAACGGTAACCGTGAGCGAGGACGGAACCTACGGCAAATTTGTTGTAGAACCGCTGGAGCGCGGCTACGGCACAACGCTTGGTAACTCCTTGCGCAGGATCTTGCTTTCGTCCCTGCCCGGCGCAGCTGTTACCTCCGTGCAAATCGACGGAGTGTTGCATGAATTCTCCACGATCCCTGGTGTCGTAGAAGACGTCACGGAGATCGTGTTGAATCTGAAGGCCCTGTCTCTGAAGATTCATTCCGATGAAGAGAAGCTGCTGGAGATCGAGGCAGAGGGGCCAGGAACGGTGCTGGCGGGCGATATTCGCGGCGACAGCGATGTCGAGATCCTGAATCCGGACCTGACGATTGCAACGTTGGCCGACGGTGCGCGTCTGCATATGCGCATCTGGGCCAATCGCGGCCGTGGATACGTGCCGGCTGACCGCAACAAACGCGAGGATCAGCCGATTGGCGTCATTCCGATCGACTCCATCTACACACCGATCACCAGAGTGAACTACACTGTGGAAAATACTCGCGTCGGCCAGGTCACCAACTACGACAAGTTAACCCTCGAGGTCTGGACTGACGGAAGTATACGACCGGAAGAAGCGGTCAGCCTGGGCGCGAAGATCATGACCGAGCATCTGATGCTGTTCGTGGGTCTCACCGACGAAGCCAAGGATGCGGAGATCATGGTAGAGAAGGAAGAGGACAAGAAGGAGAAGGTTCTGGAGATGACGATCGAGGAACTGGATCTTTCTGTGCGTTCGTATAACTGCCTGAAGCGCGCGGGCATCAACACCGTGCAAGAATTGATCACGAAGACTGAGGAAGACATGATGAAGGTACGCAACCTCGGTCGCAAATCGTTGGAGGAAGTGCAAGAGAAGCTGGCTGAGCTGAATCTGTCGCTTCGTTCCGACGACTAAACTGCTGCGAAGGAGGGAAACAACATGGCAACCCAAAAGAAATTAGGACGCGATTCCAGTGCTCGCAAAGCATTGTTCCGCGATCTGGTAACCGACCTGTTCATCTATGAGCGCATCCAAACGACGGAAGCCAAAGCGAAGGAAGTTCGTCCGATCGCAGAGAAGTTGATCACGCTCGCCAAGCGCGGTGATCTGCACGCTCGTCGTCAAGTCGCTGCCTATGTCCGCAAGGAAGAAGCAGGCGAAGGCAAGGACGCTATCCAGAAGCTGTTCTCGGATCTGGCACCGCGTTATGCAGACAGACAAGGCGGGTATACACGCATCCTGAAGCTTGGACCGCGCAGAGGCGATTCTGCTGATATGGTCTATCTGGAACTCGTCGACCGAGCTTAATCTGCCAACATACACAAAGGGTGGACGGAACCCGCGGTTCTGCTGAAGCCCTTTTTTCGTACTGCTGAGCTTCCACCCATCGTCGCAGATGGTGGAAGCTTAGTTGTATCAGACAGTTTCATGCAGGTGGTGGCGATGATGCGGAATATCATGCTGACGGTCAGCTATGACGGAACGGAATATCACGGCTTTCAGGCCCAGTCGCATACGGAGCGGACGATTCAGACGCAGCTGGAGCTGGCGCTGCGCAAGCTGACAGGGGCTGAGACGAGCGTCATTGGATCCGGGCGGACAGACGCAGGCGTACACGCGCGGGCACAGGTCGTGAACTTCCTCACGTCATCGAGGATTCCGGAGAATCGCTGGGCTCTGGCGATGAACAGCCTGCTGCCGGATGACATCGTTGTGACGGATGCGCGGGAGGTTCCCCTGGACTTCCATGCGAGGAAAAGCGCGAAGCGCAAGACCTATCGCTATACGATCGACAACAACCGATTTCCCGACGTGCTGCAGCGCCGGTATCGCTGCCATGTCCCGCTGCCGCTCGACGAGGAGCGGATGAGACAGGCGCTCAAGCTGCTGGAGGGAGAGCATGACTTCACCTCGTTCTGCTCGGTCAGGTCGACGCAGAAGTCGCATGTGCGCACCATCTACGAGGCGGAGCTTGAGGCTGACGGGGACGGTGTGTACCATATCTATGTGACGGGAAACGGATTTCTATACAACATGGTGCGGATCATCGCGGGGACGGTCATCGAGGTGGGACTCGGCAAACGGACGATTGAACAGTTCGCTGCGCTGGTCGAGGCGCGCGATCGCACGAAGAGCGGGATCACGGCACCGCCGCATGGCCTCGTGCTCTGGAAGGTTGATTATGATCATGAAAATTTTCTTGATTCTGTTCATGTAATATTGTAAGATATTTATTGGCGCATTTTCGAGATGGGTATCCCACGCCCCCCCAAGTCTTGAATGCCCGCAATCTTCCAGAACCATTTTTTGAATGCAACCAGGCAATACTGACAATGAACCATGAAATAGAGGAGAATGCAACTCCGAACGTTTTGAAGGAGGACGTGACATGCGTACCACTTATATGGCGAAGCCTAACGAGGTCGAACGCAAATGGTATATCATCGACGCAGAAGGCAAGACTCTTGGCCGTCTCGCCAGCGAAGCGGCAAGCATTCTGCGCGGCAAACATAAACCACAATTCACACCGCATGTGGATACCGGCGATTTCGTGATCATCATCAACGCCGAGAAGATCCAGGTAACAGGCAAAAAGTTGCAAGACAAGTTCTACTACAGACATTCCGGTTATCCAGGCGGACTCAAGAAGACTTCTCTGAACGACTTGCTGAAGACGAAGCCGGAACGTGCTCTTCAGCATGCGATCCACGGCATGTTGCCGAAGAATCGTCTGGGTCGCAAGCTTCAAACGAAGCTGAGGATCTATGCTGGTCCTGAGCACCCGCATGCGGCACAACAGCCAGAAGTCTGGGAACTACGCGGATAATTTAAGAGGAGGTCAGTTTTGTGGCACAGGTACAATATTATGGAACCGGACGCCGCAAGAACTCGGTCGCACGGGTTCGCTTGGTTCCGGGTGAAGGCAAGATCGTGATCAACAAGCGTGATATAAACGAATACTTTGGTCTTGAAACGTTGAAGCTGATCGTGAAGCAACCGCTCGCTCTGACCGATACGCTCGGCAAGTATGACGTGCTCGTCAACACCAGCGGCGGCGGCATCTCGGGTCAAGCTGGCGCGATCCGTCACGGCATCGCCCGCGCGCTTCTGAAGGTGGATCCTGAATATCGTCAGACGCTGAAGAAGGCAGGATTCCTGACTCGCGACCCTCGCATGAAGGAACGCAAGAAGTACGGTCTCAAGGCTGCCCGTCGTGCGCCTCAATTCTCGAAGCGCTGATCGATCCCGGCATTACAACACAGGGTTGGATGGAAAACTTGGTTTTCCGTCCAACCCTTTCTTCATTTCTTCCAGGGCAGCGGCACACATCCGGGAATCGACGGGAAGATCTTCAAGTGGATCAGGGGATCGGAACATCCCTTTACGGATATCGGCTCACTCCTGGCCCTTTAGGCGAATATAATGGATATGGTATGGTGGTGATATGGAATTTCATTGACAAACCAAGAAAAAGTTATATACAATCAATAAATAGATTATACACATGAAAATACTAGGAATTAAAAATGACGCCTAATGGAGGTTACGAGATGAACCTGCTGGAGAAGGAACGGCTCATCGCCGAAGCGGCTGAGGCGTACGAGCATCAGAGCCCGGAAGCGCTGCTGGAGTATGCGGTGAAGACATTCCCGAAGATCGCATTCGCATGCAGCTTCGGCGCCGAGGACGTGGTGCTGGTCGATATGCTGCAGAAGATCAGCCCGAAGACCGATATCTTCTATCTGGACACGGATTTCCACTTCAAGGAGACCTACGAGACGCGTGATCGCATCGCTGCCCGCTACGGAATCGAGTTCATCCAGGTGAAGTCGAATCTGACACCTGAAGAGCAGGCGGAGCAGTACGGACCGGAGCTGTGGAGGAAGGATCCGAACTTGTGCTGCAATCTTCGCAAGGTCGAACCGCTCACGCGGATCCTGGCGAAGTATGACGCCTGGATCACCGGCATCCGCCGCGATCAGGCGCCGACGCGGGCGAATGCGAAGAAGGTGGAATATGATACGAAGTTTGGGCTCGTGAAGTTCAACCCGCTGGCGAGCTGGACGTCTGATGATGTGTGGGATTATATCCGCCGGCATGATGTGATCTACAATCCTCTGCATGATCGCCAGTATCCGAGCATCGGTTGCGAACATTGCACGAGGCCGGTGAGGCCCGGAGAAGATCCGCGGGCCGGCAGATGGTCCGGCTTCGACAAGACGGAATGCGGGTTGCACAAGTAACCATCTGTCAGGTAGGGAGACGTTCGGACAAGAGTGAACAGATTGCGGAATCATCAGCAGGAGGTCATGGCTATGTCATTACAACCACATGGAGGCACATTAATCAACCGTCTGGCGACGGGGGCTGAACGAGAGCAACTGTTGCGCGAAGCGGGGGAGCTTCAGACGATTACGATCAATACATGGACGATCTCGGATCTGGACTGCATCGCAACGGGGGCATTCTCACCGTTAACCGGGTTTCTGAATGAACAGGATTATCGATCCGTTGTTGATCATATGCGTCTGGCGGACGGTACGGTGTGGAGCATCCCGATCACCCTGGCGGTGGATGAGACTCTGGCCGCGAAGCTCCGGACAGGCGAGCGTGTGGCGCTCGTCGGACAGGACCGAACCGTATACGCCATACTGACGGTGGAGAGCATCTACCGGGTCGATCAGAAGGACGAGGCGCGCAAGGTGTTCAAGACGGACGATCCGGAACATCCTGGCGTTGCCAAGCTGTACGAACGCTCCTCCGTTTATGTCGGCGGCCCGATCACGGTATTGAACAGGCCGAAGAGGGAGAAGTTCGAGGAGTTTTACTTCGACCCGGCAGACACGCGGCGCATCTTCGCAGAGAAGGGCTGGAAGCGGATCGTGGGCTTTCAGACGCGCAACCCGGTGCATCGCGCGCATGAGTACATTCAGAAGAGCGCCATGGAGATCGTCGACGGCTTGTTCCTGAATCCGCTGGTGGGGGAGACGAAGTCGGATGACATCTCGGCAGAAGTTCGCATGAAGAGCTACCTGGTGCTGCTCGAGCATTACTATCCGAAGGATCGCGTCTTCCTCGGCGTCTTCCCGGCAGCGATGCGCTACGCAGGCCCGCGGGAGGCCATCTTCCATGCGATCGTGCGCAAGAACTACGGATGTACGCACTTCATCGTCGGCCGCGATCACGCAGGCGTGGGCGACTACTACGGCACCTATGAGGCGCAGGAGATCTTCTTCAACTTTGCTCCGGAAGAGCTGGGCATCACGCCGCTGTTCTTCGAGCACAGCTTCTACTGCACCATATGCGGCAACATGGCTTCCAGCAAGACATGTCCGCATGACAAGTCGGCGCACCTGCATCTGTCCGGCACGAAGGTACGCGCCATGCTGCGAGAGGGCCAATGCCCTCCGCCTGAGTTCACCCGTCCAGAAGTTGCACGGGTGCTCATCGAAGGCATGAGTGAGCGGGCTCCGAGCGGCGCGAATTGAGTGATTCCATCGGCCAGGCCTGTCATATTTGTCCACCCCGACCCATATAGATAAGTGAATCTATGGAGCCGGGGTGGATTTTAGATATGCAGAAGTCGCGCAAGAACCTGATTGTCTGGATCAGATATCCGAAGGGATGGAGACTGCTCCTGGCTGTTTGCACGCTTGTGGTGCTGGCGGCGATCGTGGTGAGCGAGCTGCGTGCGGACCGGACCTGGAATGAATGGTCATTGCCGCTGTCGGGCAAGGTGATCGTCCTCGATCCGGGGCATGGCGGCCCCGATGGAGGCGCGGTGGCGAAGAGTGGTCTTGTCGAGAAGCATGTGACGCTGTCGGTCAGCCAGATGTTGAGGGATTACCTGCAGCAGGCGGGGGCGGTCGTCTATCTGACCAGAGAGAAGGATCAGGACCTGGCTGATCCGGACAATCGCACGAACCGCAAGCGGCAGGATCTGACCAGGCGAGCGCAATTCGTGAAGCAGGTGAACCCGGATATCCTGCTGACCATCCACCTGAACAGCATTCCCTCTCCGAGATACAGAGGCGCCCAGACGTTCTATTATCCAAGCCTCGAGGAGAACAGGCAGCTGGCGATGCTCATCCAGGATTCGTTCATCCAGAACCTGCAGAATACCAAACGCATCGCGAAAGAGGCTCCGAACGAGGTGTATCTGCTCAAATCCGCCAAGGTCCCGGCTGCCCTGGTGGAGATCGGTTTCCTGTCCAATCCGGAGGAAGCAGAGCTGCTGGCGGATGCCGCATACCAGCAGAAGGTGGCTTATGCCATCTATGAAGGCGTGTTGAGATATATGTCCGGCGAAAGGCTTGGTACAGACGGCGATAATTGATATAATTGACATAATGGAGTCAAGTCTTGGAATACGACGAGGTGTGACATGCTGACCAGAGATCAAGTTTTGGAGGCGCTTGGCGGACTGAGAGAGCCTCATTATGAACGAGGGTATGTCGAATTGAATCTGATCCGGGATGTGATGGTGCGCGACCAGCAGGTGAACCTGACGGTGGTGCTGGTTCAGGAAAGCGAAGAAGAGCGAGCCAGACTCGGCAAGCTGATCCCGTCGATCATCAGGGAGATCGGCGGCGGCGAGCCTCATATCCGCTTCCGCGCCATTACGGATATCGAACGGGAACAGCTGGAGAGACAGGTGCGGGGGGGCGCCGGCAGCCAGAGCGCATCGCATGCGAGAGCGGCAGGACCGAGCAGGGGAAGCGCTCATGTGATCAGCCCGCTGCTCGATCCCGGTTCGGGCGTCCACTATATCGCCGTCGCGAGCGGCAAGGGCGGCGTCGGCAAGTCAACGGTGACCGTGAATCTGGCGGTGGCGCTGGCCAGGGAAGGCAAGAAGGTCGGGATCGTCGATTGTGACATCTACGGCTTCAGCATCCCGGACATGATGGGCATCGACAGCACGCCGAAGCTCATCGACAACAGGATTCATCCTGTGGAGCGCATGGGCGTCAAGGTCATCTCGATGAGCTTCTTCGTTCAGGACAATGCCCCGGTCATCTGGAGAGGCCCGATGCTCGGCAAGATGTTGCGCAATTTCTTCGCTGAAGTGGAATGGGGCGATGTGGAATACATCCTGCTCGATCTTCCACCGGGTACAGGCGATGTCGCGCTCGATATTCATCAGATGATCCCACACAGCAAGGAACTGCTCGTGACCACGCCACATGCCACCGCCGCTTTCGTAGCTGCGCGGGCAGGCACCATGGCCCTGCAGACGGATCATGAGATCCTGGGCGTCGTTGAGAATATGGCCTATTATGTGTGCGCCCATTGCGGAGAGAAGGACTATGTGTATGGCCGAGGCGGAGGCGCGAGGCTTGCGGCGGAGCTGCATACCGAATTGTTGGCGCAGTTGCCGCTTGGAGCGCCGGACAATCATCCGTCCGAGCCGGATTATTCCCCTTCCGTGTACAAGGCGGACTCTGAGACCGGTCAGATGTATGCGGAGCTGGCGAAGCGGATCATCGCGAAGATCGAATCGGCATAAAAATCAACAAGCCTTGTTGGAGGTGTTCCCAACAAGGCTTTCTTCATGCGCTCATGATGGCTCATGATGTACTGCCTCCGTTCCCGCCTTCGCCTCCACCGCCTCCGCCGCCGCTTTCCTCCCTGGATTTCTCTTCCTTCGGCTTGGATTCCTCTTCCATGACCTTCTTCATCAGTTCCATCAGTTCGGTGCGGAACAGCGGATTTTCCAGGGCTTCCTGCATGATCGTCATCGTCTGCTTCCGATACTCCTTGCCTTTCATGACCTCCAGGATCAGCTTGCGGAATTCCTCGTTTTTCATGACATCCAGCAGCAACGTCTGATACTCGGGATCGGTCATCAGCTGCTTGTGGATCTCCTTGTTGGCCTCTTGAACTGCTTTGGCGAATTCTCCGGCGAACTTCGGATCGCTCATCATCTGCTTCAGGATCTCGGGATATTGCGGGTCGGTCAACACTTCCTTGACGGCCATCTGGATCTGTTGGCCCTGCGGCGACGACAGCATCTGCATGATCTGGCTCGAATGTTGCTGTTGGCCATTTTGCTGCGCTTCCTGGATCGCTTTTTTGCCTTCTTCCGTCTTCAGTATGTCGACGACCATCGATTTGATCTCTTTATAATCAGGACCGCTGGACGGTTGTTGGGCAGCACAGGAGGAGAGCAGTACGATGAGGCTGAGCGTTATGGCGATCTGCCTGGCACGCAGCATGCGTGATCCCTCCTCATAACAGTATGGAATATGTGTTAGTATGCGGGAATTGTCGGTTCTTTATGATGAGACGCATTCGCTTTTTTCTGTGAACGTTGGTACAATAATCTATGATTATATACTGGAGAGGAATAGGGATATGACACTGCGCAAATGGTTCTATCTGTTCACCACCACACTGCTCGTGGGCGGCCTTGGCGGTTTGCTGGCCGGAGTGCTGTTGCTCATGGCAGATCAGCCGAACCTGCCCGATATGTCAGGTTATGACTGGTGGATCAACCTTCGCGACTTCTTCCTGGCGGGCTTGCTGTTCAGCATTGTCAGCCAGGCTGGTTTCTTTGCCTATATGATGCTGAATTTCATCGTCAGAGGGGTGCTTCGCACCAACACATGGAATCTGATTCAGATGTTCGTGGTGGCGATCGCGATCATCTATCTGGAGATGGTCACGTTCAGTGAGACGAGCTCCTTTGTCCATTATATCCTCTTGCCTCTGGCCATCTTCCTGTTCTCCTGGCTGGTGGCGTACTTCAAGGTCAAGATAACGAACGGCCAAGCGCTTATCCCGACGATGTTCTTCATGGTCGTAGCGACGACGTTTGAAGCGGCGCCCTCGCTGCGCGGTGGGGCGGTCGAAAGCATCGTCGTAGGCATATTGCCGCTGCTCTTGTGCAATGCCTGGCAGATCCTGAAGCTGACCAGTCTGGTCGGAAGTCCGGCGAGCAGCGACGCTTCGCAGAAGGCGGCGACACCCGCCCGGAAGTGATCCTGCAGGGCGTCCGCGATGAGGTGTGGTGATCAGCGATGGTCGCGCACCTCATTGCTCTGAATGCGGGTATGATTGATCAATTCGCTTACCGTGACGAAAGTGTAACCCTTGGTACGCAGCTTGTCGATGATCTTCGGCAGGGCCAGATGGGTCTGTTCGGCGGTGTCGCTGGCATGCATGAGCACGATATCGCCGGGATGGGCATTCTTGACGACGCGGTTCACGATGTTGTCGACGCCAGGATTCTTGTAATCGAGGGAGTCGGTATCCCATTGGATGACGGTCAGCCCGAGTCGGTTGGCCACCTGCAGCACCCGCTTGTCATAATCACCGTTGGGCAGGCGAACCAGCGTCGGCGTCTTGCCGGTTACCTCGCTCAGGATCTGGTTGGCGATCATCAGCTGCTTGCGTATCTCCTCATCCTCGAAGGTGCTGTAGTTGTCATACTTGTGGCCGTGGCTGCCGATCTCGAACCCTTCCTGGACGATCCGCTCGGTAATCTCGGGGTGCTGCTTGCTCCAGGGCGCGGAGAGGAAGAATGTCGCTTTCTCCACCCCTTTCTGCTTGAGCGCATCCAGCACCTGCACAACCGTCTGCTCTCCCCAGCTGATGTCGAACGTCAGCGCGATCATCTTCTCATCGGTCACCACGCTGTAGATGGCTGAGGGTTCCTCATACGAGAATACGGAGATGTGGTTCTTTTCCACATAAACGACGGATATCGTAAACAGGACAGCGACGACCAGGAAGGCGGCATGCTTCAGTTTCCTGCCGTTGATGACGTAGAAGACATTCATGCGAGTGTTCCTCCTTGTGTATGTGGGATGTTGGATGACACGGGATGGGGTTGCGGAAACTCGTCCTTATATATCGTTATATGTATGCCTGATCGGAGTGGATATGCCATATACACGTCTCCTGGCCGAATGGATGCATACAGGATGGGCGCGTGCGGAAGGGATGCGACCAATCGGGTAGAAGGGGACAACGTTCATTAAGGTGATGAAGGAGGTTGGCGGATGGGGCGCATTCGCAACATATGGAGCATGGTGGCGGCTGAGATTGGCCGATCGAAGTTTTACATCCTCGCTGCCGCGATTCTTTTCGGGTTCGGGATCTATTCGGGGTACTCCTCGGATGAGTTTGATGAGGTGCTGTCGAAAGCGACGGCTCAGGTCTTCGGTGAAGTCAGGGACCAGATCACACAATCGGACAATCCGACGTTGACGTCGATCTGGCTCATCTTTCTCAACAATGTCAGGGCGGTCTTCTTCATGATGGCGTTGGGTCTGCTCCTGGCGATCATGCCGATCATCTCGATGCTGTTGAACGGGATCCTGATCGGCTTCGTCCTGCGTCTGCAGGAGGCGTCCGGTCTCTCGGTGGCAGAGTTGATCTTCAAGGGGCTGCTGCCGCACGGCTTGTTGGAGATGCCGGCGATCATCATCGGAGCTGGCTACGGCATAAGGCTCGGCGTCACCTTGATTCTCAGGCTGTTCCCTTCAATGCGGACCAACCTGCAGACGATTCGGGAAGCGGCGCTGTCGGGCGTCCCGCTGTTTGGCTTTCTGGTGGTGTTGCTGTTCTTCGCTGCCATTATCGAGAGTACGCTGACCGCATTTCTCCTGCTGGGATAGAGGCATAAAAATGCCAAAATGTGAGCATACCATTAACGCGATGTGATAAATGTGCGTGATCAGAAACGCCATTTATGAACACCGCGTTTTTTCGCTATAGAGATGACAGTTCGAGAAAGGGGCAAGCGTATGATCGGCCTTTTGTTGGATGAGCGTGAGAGCAAGGAGTTGGACTATATACTGCGCAAGGAACTGGACGAGATGCTGCTGGACCTGAAGGATCGGCGAATCGACGAAAACATACGGAGGGCGATCGATGCCCGCTACAAGGTCATCTTCCGCATGTTCGCCAGATTGGCGTCTCCCAAGGAGTTGTCCAAGTACGCGAGACACAGCCATTTTAAATAATGCAGTCCGATGAAAACGCATATAATGATTCGTGACGTCTTGCCCGCAGTCAGGCCGGGGGCGAATCATGCCGACTGATCTATGGCGGCGGGCAGCATATCATGGCTTGATGCCGGCGCTTGTGTACGGACATGGTGTGCGAAAATGGACAAATGGCTGTTTTTGCTATTGACTTCATATTGGACCTGTGATAAATTATTTTTCGCCGCTGAACCGGAAACAGCCAATGTCTGCCGGTTCTGAGGGCTGGAAGCTGCGTGAGACGTTGCTTCCGGCACGGATTCCACGGCGGATGAGGAGCTGATCGGTGGGCTGACAGCCGCTGCATCGGCAGGCTGGTGGTTGTGATCGTCGGAAATGATAAGACGTGATCAAAAAATACCAGTTGCAAATACCCCTGGATCTGTGGTATATTAATAAAGTCGCCTTGAGGCACTGACGAAAGTCGGGGTCGATGAAATGGCGATGAACAAACAGCAACTTGTTCTTTGAAAACTGCAGAACGAACGAATGAAACGTCCTGATGAGCGAGACATGGCTGGCCAACCGGGCTGGCGCATCTTGCTCGCGTCAAT
>Ga0207747_1000281_pt1 | contig 62682 bp, 60 predicted proteins | sample HigsolmetaGSP11D_FD_184839 | JGI IMG/M metagenome (GOLD analysis project Ga0207747, IMG submission 184839) | High solid enriched microbial communities from the Joint BioEnergy Institute, USA - SP1-1-D (SPAdes) | ecosystem: Engineered > Bioreactor > SSF (Solid state fermentation) > Aerobic >...
CGTGCGGGTTCTTCGACGCGGTGCCCGCGATATCGCGCCGGCTGCAGACCCTGCGCGACGTCGGGCTCGGGTACATCCGGCTCGGCCAGCCCGCCACCACGCTCTCCGGCGGCGAGGCCCAGCGGGTGAAGCTCGCGAGCGAGCTCGGGAAGAAGGCCACCGGAAAGACCCTCTACATCCTCGACGAGCCGACGACGGGGCTGCACTTCGCCGACGTCGAGCGGCTGCTCGACATCCTGCACCGGCTCGTGGACGCCGGCAACACCGTCATCGTCATCGAGCACAACCTCGACGTGATCCGCTGTGCGGACTATCTCATAGACCTCGGTCCCGAGGGTGGTGACGAAGGGGGAGAGGTGGTCGCCGTCGGTACCCCGGAAGAGGTCGCCCGCGTCGAGGGTTCGCACACCGGGCGCTTTCTGCGCGAACTTTTGCCGGACGTCGCGGCCGCAAGTTGACATCCGTCACAAAGCGTTACGAAATCGTTACCAAAAACCCCGTCTCCGCCTTTGAAAGCACGCCCCCCTGCTGATATGTTTTGTCTGCCATGAGCGAGAGCAGGAAGCTATCGGAGGTCGTGAGCGGCAGCGCGATAATCGCCGGGGGGATAGCCTCGGCGACCGCGGCGGCGGTCACTTCGAAGTTCGGTGTCGCGGGCACCATCGGCGGGGCTGCGTTGACCTCCATGATCATCATCTCAGTCTCGTCGATCGTGAAGGCCCACCTCGAAGCGGCACACTCGAAGGTGCGGCGGCTCGGCAGCGGCCTTCAGACGCGGAACGTGAGGAAGGGCGGCTTCAGCCCTCTGCGGAGCGTGGGGCGATTCGGGGAGGCGCTCAGGTGGTTCTCTTTGATGCCCGGCTACCGCAGGAAGGCGATCGTGGTCCGCATCATGTTCGCCGCCGTGCTCACCTTCGTCGTGGGCCTCGCTATCATCACCGCGACCGAGGCTTCGTTCGGCAAGAGCCTCTCCTGCAAGATCTGGGGCAACTGCCCGGTCGTGACCACCGCGGGAGGCACCACCGAGAAGGCGACGAGCACGGGGCTTTCGATCTTCGGCGGCGGTGCTAAGGTGACGGGCAGCGGGACCGTTACGAGCAGCGGCTCGAGCGGAGCCCCCGCGGTTCAGCAGCAGAGCCCGAGTTCTCCCGCGCCTTCCGGAGGGACCCCCTCCAACGTGCAGAGCGCTCCGGCCAACGGCTCGCAGAACAACCCCGCGCAGCCTTCGGGCGGCAATCAGCAGTCCGCTGCACCCTCCGGCGGCAACCAGCAGTCCGCCCCGGCGGGAGGAGCGCAGCAGCCGGTGACACCCTCCGGCGGCAACCAGCAGGCAGCCCCTTCCGGGAACGGGGCGATGCCCTCCGGAGGTGGGCAGGGATCCGTCCAGGTTCCTTCCGGGAACGCAGTCGGTACTCCGTGAGAGACGAGGAAGGGGGCCGGTACCGACCCCCTTCCTCGTTGCCGCGCTGTGGGGATTTCTCTACGCCATACCACCTCCGAGCCTCTCCTCCATCTCCTCTTCCTCGGGGGTGACGAGGCCGGTGCCGGACTCGTTTAGCTCCTTCATCTCTTCGGTCTGGTAGCCCGAGGCCACGCCCCAGTAGTAGGAGATCAGACCGATGCCCAGCGCGATCAAGTTATCCCACGGGAAGGGGATGAGCGGGGACTTCAGGTCTCCGTAGGAGCCGTAGTAGGAGAGCAGATATAGCGTGAGCACCATGAACATCAGCCACCAGGCGGCATGCACCTCGCGCTTGTGGCTGGTGACGCGCCACACCAGCCCGGCGAACCCCAGGACCTCGGCCGAGGTGAGCGCCCAGTACAGCAGGAACGGCATGGAGTTCGCGAACAGGGGCCCGAAGTACTGGGTGGCGGCGAAGATGGCCAGGTACGGTATGCCTATGGCGAGCCCGGTGCCGCTGCTGAACCGTCCCCGGGCCGGAGCCTGGAAGAAAGCGTAGAGGCACAGCCCGATCAGGACCGAGGCGACCACGCCCTTCAGGCTGTCGAAGCCGGCCCAGTAGAAGATCATGCTGCCCGAGAGGAACCCGAGGGGGGAGAGTAGCCAGGCTCCCTTGAGGTAGAACGGCCTCTCAAGGTCCGGCGCGGTGCGCCGCATCACCTGTAGCTGCAGGCTGCCCATGACGAAGGTCAGCACCGTCGCCGAGGTTATGAACTCGACCAGCAGCGCCCACCCGGAGTACGGGATGAGGAAGAAGCTGCCGACTATCAGCGAGGCGACGAGAGCGACCCACGGTATCCGGTACCGCTCGCTCACTTTCGTCAGGCCACCCGGCAGGTCGCGATGCATGCCCATCCCGTAGAAGACCCGGGTGGAGGCTCCCATGTAGATGAGCCCCGTCCCGGAGGGGGATATGATCGCGTCGGCCAGAAGCACGTACGCGAAGTACGCCAGGAGCGCTATCCCGGCGGCGTTCAACGCGTGGTAGAGCGGTCCGTCGGCCCACTTGCTCGTCGAGAGCGCGGCCCAGTCTCCGGGGTGTACCCCGGCAGCGTTCCAGTCCAGCGCTCCGAGGAAAGCTATCTGCAGCAGGACGTAGATGGCTGCGGCGACGACCACCGAGCCGATGGTGGCCAGCGGTATGTCACGCTGGGGGTTGCGCGCCTCGCCGCCGAAGTCCAGACCCTGCCGGAACCCGAAGTACGAGAACACGATGCCCGAGACCGCCACCGCGTTGAAGACCGCGCCCCCGCCCAGCGGGGCGAATCCTCCGTAGGAGGTGAAGTTGGATCCCTTGAACGCGAAGAAGAGCAACACGAACGTGATCACCGGGATGGCGAACTTCCACCAGGTCACCCACCGGTTGAACTCACCGAAGAACTTGACCCCGAAGAAGTTGATGAGGAAGAAGACGAACATCAGGAAGATCGCGAAGACCAGGCCGAGACCGGTGAGGATGGTGACCCCGTTCGAGGTGGTGGTCAGGTGCATGTCCGTCGCGTAGGATGCCGCGTACTGGACGGCCGCCTCGGCCTCTACCCCGGTCACCGAGACGGTCGCCAGCAGGAACGCCCAGGCCATGATGAAGCCCAGGAACCCGCCGTGGGATAGGTGTGGATAACGCACCACCGCGCCGCTGCGCGGAAGCATGCACGAAACTTCAGCGTAGTTTAGCGCGATGAAACAGACCAGTATCCCGCCGATGATCCAGGAGATGATCGCCGAAGGGCCGGTGACCGCGCTCGCGCGCATGGTCGCGAAGAGCCAGCCGCTGCCTATGATGCTTCCGAAAGAGATGAAGAAGAGCTGTTGTACCCCTAGTTCCCTCCTGAGTTTCCTGTCCGAAGCCTCCCATTCCCTGCTGTGTGAGGATGACATGCAACTCCTTTCTCCCCGATGGCCCGCAACGATTTCCAACCATTTTAGGGCATCGATATCTGCCGCCGCAAATATCCCACAGGGGGCGTTTTGCGGTAGAGATCACCCCCAATGCCTGGATTGCGGCTAAAATAGGTAAGGTTTGAGCCTGCCGACCGACAGAACCGTGGCGAAGCCCGTGCTGCTGCTGGTGCTCGACGGCATCCGGCCGGACGTGCTGCGGGATGCCGTCGAGGAGGGGGAGGCCCCCGCCCTCGGTGCGCTCGCGCAGGCCGGGGAGGCCGTCTGGGACGGGGTCTCCGTGTTCCCCAGCATCACCCCGGCGGCGACCGCGGCCATAGCGACCGGATGTCCACCGGCGCAGAGCGGCATCCTCGGCCACGCCTGGTACGACCGTCGTGAGGGGAGGCTCATCGTCTACGGGGCGATGACCGAGACGGTCATCCGCAGCGGCCCGATAAAGGTCTTCCACAACAACGTCTACCGCCTGAACCGGGACGATCTGCTCGTGCCGACGATCTTCGAGCGGCTGCACGAGCGTGGTATAGACGGCTCGTGCGTGAACTTCCCGATCCGACGCGGTCCGCACGAGCACCCGGTGCGCTCGAAGGTCATCGACGGGTACGCGAGCCGGGGCGGGCGTTACCTGGGGCAGGCCGTGCGCGGGCCCAAGGAGTACTACCTCGGGGATCTCTTCTACACCCGCCAGACGAAAGCCAACGGCCGCAGGGGGAGCGGCGGCCTCCTGCGCTCGGTCGGGATAAACGACGAGTACGCCTCCGAGGTGGGGGCGATGCTGATCCGGGAGCGGGCCACCCCCTTCACGCTGCTCTACTTCTTCCGGGGGGACAAGATCGCCCACCACAAGGGGCTCGCCGCGCAGCGGCGCTACGTCGCGCAGCTCGACGGATACGTCGGGCGCGTCTTCGAGGCCGGGGGCGGGCTGGAGCGGTTGCTCGATGAGTACGTCATCCTCGCCCTCTCCGATCACGGACACGACCCCCTCCTGCCCGAGAGCCGCTACGTAGACCTGCGCTGGATACCGGGATACAGGGTCTCGATAGGGACGCGGGCCAGGCTGACGCCTAGACGCGATGTCGTCGCGGTGCCGGGAGGGCGCTCGGCGATGCTGTACCTGCGGGAGGGCATCCCGGCGGAGCAGGTTGCCGATGCGCTCATGGGGCGCCGCGGCGTGGACCTCGCCGCCTGGATGGAAGACGGGTGGGTGAGGGTGCGCAAGCCGGGTGGAGACCTGAGGTTCAGGCCCGGCGGGGGCCTGCTCGATCCTTACGGGGGCTGCTGGAGGCTGGAGGGGGAGCCCGGCGTGCTCGACATCGAGGTCGGCGAGGTGGCGATCTCTTACGGCGACTACCCCGACGCCCTGGAGAGGCTCTGGGGGGCGCTCCGCTCGCCCCGTTGCGGGGACGTGGTCCTCTCTGCGGCGCCTGGATACACGTTCGGCGAAGTGGCCCGCAGCTTCCACGACGCGAGCGATCACGGCTCGCTGCACGCCTCCGACTCGAGCGTCTTCGTTCTGGCGAGCGGGATCTCCGCTCCCCGGCGGATCACAGAGGTCGTCCCGGTCGTGCTCTCGCACTTCGAGGGCCACAGGGAGCGGTATGCCGTCTGAGGAGCGGCTGGCTTCCGGAAAACGCGGCGAGGAGGCGGGCCTGCGCTCCCCCCACCGGCGGGCCTTCGGTTGCGTGAGCTGGTTCTACACCGCGACACTCGTGCTGCTCGCGGCCGCCTTCCTGCTCTCCGTGCCCTTCCGCTACGCCGGTGAGCGGGAGGTGTACCGGGTCGTGCTCTCGATCGTGGACCTCTACGGCTTCGTGCTCATCGTGCCGGGCACCTTCCTGGCCGCGGCGGTGGGCGCGCGCACGCAGAAGACCGACGCCCGGGCCGCCGGGAGGGCCGGGGCGGCGGGCGGAGCCGTGCTCGGGTGGGCCTCCTTTCTTCTCATAGCCTGGGTCATGAACGCGATGGGCCTGCAGGAGCGGCGGGATCTCTCCTCCAGCGTCGTCTTCGTCGGTTTGCACGCGGGAGCCCTGCTCTACGGGTTCATAGCGCTCTCTCTGGTCTCCATATTGCTGCTCCTCGCCGCCGTTCTCCCGCTCGCCGGTACCCGTACCCGGGAGCGGGCGCTGCTGTTCGCCGCCCTGTTCGCCGCTCTGCCCGGCCTGGCGAGCCTCGCCCTCACCCCGAGCCTCCTCGCCGTCGCCGGGCTCGCGGTCTCCACCATCTCCTGCGCCCTGGCCGGGTGGGTGATGGGCTACGGCTACGCCCGGGCCGGGGGCAGGGAGGCACCCTCGCGAGGGTGACGCCCGGCCCGGCGGTATAATCTCTTTCGTATGCCAGAGGACGAGGTACTCCCCGACCGCTCGCATCTTCCCACCGCACCCGGCGTCTACATCTTCAGGGACGCCGAAGGGAAGATCCTCTACGTCGGGAAAGCCAGGAACATCCGCAGCCGGGTGGCGAACTACTTCACCCGCTCGGGAGACGGCAGGCCCAAGGTGGCCGAGCTGCGCTCCCGCGTGCGGCGGATAGACTTCATCACGACCCGCGGTGAGACCGAGGCGCTCGTGCTGGAGTCCAACCTCATAAAGCGCCACCGGCCGCGCTTCAACGCCTCGCTGCGCGACGACAAGAGCTACCCGTACATCGTCGTCACCACCGGCGACGAGTACCCGCGCGTCTTCGCCACCCGCTCGGCCCACGACCCGCGCCACCGCTACTTCGGCCCGTTCCCGAGCGCGGGGAGCGTCCACGCCACCCTCGACGTCCTGAACAAGACCTTCCCGTTCCGCAAGTGCCGCGGCGCTAAGCCCGGGCGCAAAAGCGGCGTGCCCTGCCTGAACTACCACATCGGTCGCTCGTCCGCCCCCTGTATAGGAGCGATCTCGAAGGAGGAGTACGCCCGCATCATAGACGAGGTGATCGCCTTCCTCGAAGGGCGGGTGGATGGTCTGATCCGCGATCGGGAGGAGGCGATGCGCGAGGCTGCTTCCCGGATGGACTTCGAGCGGGCGGCGAAGCTGCGCGACGAGCTCTCCGCGCTCCGTCACGTGCGCGACCGGCAGCAGGCGACGCTCGCCTCCGAGGACTCCTTCGACGCCTTCGGAGTCCATGCCGGGGGAGAGTCGGCCTGCGTGCAGGTCTTCGCCGTGCGCGGCGGGCAGATCGTGAACCGGGATTCCTTCCTGCTGGACAACTACGGCGAGGTGGGAGAAGAATCGATCGTCCTGCAGTTCGTCCCCCAGTACTACGAGAACGCCGCCGTACCCCGCGAGGTGCTCGTCCCGGCGGACGCCGGGCTGGAGCCGCTCGCGGAGCACCTCTCCTCCCTGCGGGGCGGCCGGGTCGACGTGCACCGTCCCCGGCGCGGAGACAAACGGCGGGTGCTCGAGCTCGCGATGAAGAACGCCGAGGCCGGACTCGAGCACGAGCGCGCGCTCGAGGAGGCGCGCCGCAGCCGCATCGCCTCCACGCTCGAGCGGTTGCAGGAGGAGCTCGCCCTCCCGAAGCTCCCCGTGCGCATCGAGTGCTACGACATCTCCAACACGATGGGTACCGACTCGGTCGCCTCGATGGTCGTCTTCCAGGGCGGTCGCCCGGCGAAGGACCAGTACCGCCGGTTCAGGATAAAGACCGTCGAGGGATCAGACGACTTCGCGAGCATGGCCGAGGTGATAAGGCGACGGCTCGCCCGCCTGAGGGAGGGGGACGAGAAGTTCTCCCCGGCGCCGGATCTGATGCTCCTCGACGGCGGCAAGGGGCAGCTCTCGGCGGTGGTTCCGGTCCTGGAGGAGATGGGCGTTGGGGACGAGCTGCCGGACATCCCGTTGCGCTCGCTCGCCAAGCGGGAGGAGGAGGTCTTCGAGCCCGGAAGGCCCGAGCCGGTCCTGCTCGGGCGTGATTCCCCCGAGCTCCACCTTCTGCAGCGGGTACGCGACGAGGCCCACCGCTTCGCAAACACCTACCACCGCAGCCTGCGTGGGAGGCGGATGACCACCTCTATCCTCGACGAGCTCCCCGGCGTAGGCCCGGCGCGCAAGAAGAGGCTGCTCGAGCATTTTGGAACCCCCGAGGCCTTCATGGACGCCTCCCTGGAGGAGCTGGAGTCGGTCCCCGGCATCCCCGGCCGGGTGGCCCGGGAGATACACGCCCGGCTCCACCGTTGAGGGACCGGGGGGGCGGTGCTAACCTCTGCGAGGTGGCCGGTCGCCCGGAAGGTAAGGTGCGCGGAGTGTACGCCGCAGGAGGAGAAGCAGAGGAGTCCTCGCCCGATCGAGAGCGCCGGGTCGTCGTCATCACCGGCCTCTCCGGGGCGGGGAAGACCGGAGCCCTGAAGGCCTTCGAGGACGCGGGATACTTCTGCGTGGACAACCTGCCTCCCGCCTTGATCCCTGCGTTCGTCGATGCCGTCGAGGGGCGTGAGGAGGGACCGGAGAAGCTCGCGGTGGTCGCGGACATCCGGGGGCGTCGCTACTTCGGCGGCGGGCTTGAAGGGGTGTTGAACGAGCTTCGCGTCCGGAGGAGGTGGGAGAGCCGGCTCATCTTCGTCGAAGCCGACGAGCCGACCATCGTCCGGCGCTACAAGGAGAGCCGCCGGCCGCACCCCGTCGCGCGGGACGGGGACGTCCCATCGGCGATCCGGGCCGAACGCCGCGACCTCGCCCCCTTGCGGGAGCTCGCCGACGTCGTGGTGGACACCTCTTCGCTCTCTCCGGCCGAGTTGCGCGGGCGTTTCGACGCGCTGGCCCGATCCCATGCCGGTCGGCTGGCGGTGAGCCTCGTCTCGTTCGGCTTCAAGAACGGAACGCCCCTGGACGTGGACATGCTGTTCGACGTGAGGTTCCTGCCCAATCCCTACTACGACCCCGCCCTGAGGCCCCTCACCGGTCGCGACGAGCCGGTGAGGGACGCGGTGCTCTCATCCGGGGATGCCCGGGAGTTTCTGGAGCGGACCGAAGGGTTGCTCTCCTTCCTCGTACCGCGCTACCTGGCGGAGGGCAAGGCCTACTTCACGCTCGGGGTGGGGTGCACGGGGGGGCGGCACCGCTCCGTGGCGATCGTCGAGGAACTCGCCCGCCGGCTCTCCTCGTGTCCTCGCATCGACCTCTTCGTCCGCCACCGCGACCTCCCGCGGTCTGACGGTTAGAATCGGTTGGCCGGGAGATACGCTGGAAGGAGGCACGGTTGGCACCGGGCATGATGGTAGAGGGGGTCTGGAAGACCGAGAGGCAGGAGCAGGACGAGGGGGGCCGCTTCATCCGGCCCGAGACGAGCTTTCGCGGCAGGATCACCGCCGACGGTTCGAGCGGCTTCCCCGCCGAGAGCGGACGTTACCACCTCTACATCGCCTGGGCCTGTCCCTGGGCGCACCGCACGGCGATCATCCGCTCCCTCAAGGGGCTCGAGGATGCGATCTCCATCTCCGTCGTCGACCCGCACATGGGCGAGATGGGCTGGGAGTTCACCGAGGGACCGGGCCGCATCCCCGACACCATCAACGGCGCCCGCTACCTGCACGAGATCTACGCCCTCGCCGACCCGCACTACACCGGGCGATGCTCCACGCCCGTCCTGTGGGACAAGGAGCGGCGCACGATAGTCAACAACGAGTCGCGCGAGATCCTGCGCATGCTCGACACCGAGTTCGGGGAGTTCGCGAAGAACGACGTCGACCTCTGCCCCGAAGAGCTGCGCGAGGAGATAGACGCGACCATAGACGCCATCTACGAACCGATAAACAACGGCGTCTACCGGGCCGGCTTCGCCGCGACCCAAAAGGCCTACGAGGAGGCGGTCACGGAGCTCTTCGAGGCCCTGGATCACTGGGAGGAGGTCCTCTCCGGGCGGCGCTACCTGTGTGGAGAGCGCCTCACCGAGGCGGACATCTGCATGTTCACGACCCTCTACCGCTTCGACCCGGTCTACCACTACCACTTCAAGTGCAACCTCAGGCGCTTGCGGGACTACCCGAACCTCTGGGGCTACACCCGGGACATCTACCAGCACCCCGGCGTCAGGGAGACCTGCCACCTCGACCACATAAAAGAGCACTACTACACGAGCCACCCGCACGTAAACCCCACCCGCGTCGTCCCGAAGGGCCCGATCATCGACTACGACGAGCCGCACGGGAGAGGCTAACGCTGGCGGTTATACTGGTGGTGTGGAGAGAGCGGCTGATCTCAGGGTTGTCGCCTTCGGCGGCGGGACGGGGTTGCCGGTGCTCCTGCGCGGTCTCAAGGATCTGGTAGGCGATCTCACGGCCGTCGTCACGGTCGCCGACGACGGGGGCTCGAGCGGCAGGATCCGGGATGAGCTCGGCGTGGCTCCTCCGGGGGACGTGCGCAACTGCCTGGTCGCGCTCGCCGAGCGCAGGTGGCTCGCGGAGGTCTTCAACTACCGCTTCGAGGGCGGCCGGGATCTCCGGGACCACAGCGTGGGCAACATCATCATCGCCGCCCTCACGGACATGGCCGGGGGATTCTGCGAAGGGGTCGAGCAGGCGGCCCACTTCCTGCGGGCGAAGGGACGGGTCTACCCGGCGGCGGCCCTGCCGCTCACCCTCTTCGTCCGTTACGAGGATGGCTCCGTGGTGCGCGGAGAATCCGTGGTGCGCGAGGTCGGCAAGCGCATCTCGCGCGTGTGGGTCGAACCGGAGGCCCCGGCCCCGGAGGGGGCTATCGAGGCCGTCTCTCAGGCCGACGTGGTGGTCCTCAGCGCCGGCAGCCTCTTCACCAGCACGATCCCCGCGCTGCTCGGCGTGGGGGTGCGGGCGGCGCTCGCGGGCTTCGGAGGCCCCGTGATCTACGTGGCGAACGTCATGACCCAGCCCGGAGAGACGTCCGGGTTCACCGTCTCCGACCACCTGCGGGCCATAGCCGAACATGCCGGGCCTGTCGTGACCGACGTACTGGTCCACTCCGGGAAGCTGCCGCCGGACGTCCTCGCCCGCTACGAGGCCGAGGGGGCGCATCCGGTCGAGCTCGATCGGGAAGAGGTCGAGGCGATGGAGGTGCGCGTACACGAAGGAGAGCTTCTGGCGGACGATTTCGGAGCCGGCGTGCGCCACGACCCGCAGAAGCTCGCGCGGGAGGTGCTCGCCGCTGCCCTCGTACGCCTCTGAGCTGCGCCGGGAGCTGGCTGCCCACACGGGGGACTCCCCCCGCGAGCGACGGGCCGAGCTGGCCGGGCTGGTCGACGCGGCCGGAAACTGGGACGAAGAAGGGGTCACCGTCCGTACCCCGAGCGCGGCGGTCGCCCGCAGGGTGATGCGCCTCTGGCGCTCGGAGTTCGGGGTTGCGGCGCACCTCGAGGCCGGGGGGAAGGCCCGGGGGAGCTTCGGCCGGTCCAGCTATCCCGTGCGTGCCGCGGGCAACCGGGTGCTGCAGGCGTCCGAGGAGCTGCGCGTCTCCCGGCTGGGGCGCTCGGCGGCGGAGCGCAACGCTTATCTGCGCGGGGCCTTCCAGGGGGCCGGATACGTGGTGCGTCCCGGGTATGCGAGGGGACACCACCTGGAGTTCGTCCACCGCGAGGAGTCCTTCGTCCGGCGGGTCGCCGGGATCTCCAGGGCCCCTCTCAAGGTCACCCGGCGGCGGGGAAGATGGGTTGCGTACACCAAGAGCGCCGAGGGGGTGACGACGGTGCTCTCGCAGATGGGGTTGCACGGGGCGGTGTTAGACTACGAGACGCGGGCCGTGCTGGGCGAGGCCAAGGCGAACGCCAACCGGGTGACCAACTTCGACGCGGCCAACGCCACCCGGGTTGCCCTCGCTGCGGCGCGACAGCAGAAGGCCATCTCCGGGCTCGACCCGGAGAGGTTGCCCCCGGCGCTGCGTGAGATGCGCGAGCTCCGGCTCGCGCACCCCGACGCCTCGCTCTCCGAGCTGGCACGTCTCGGCGGGATCTCCAAGAGCGCCGCCAACCACCGCCTGAGGAGGCTGCTCGCCATGGCCGACGAAGGGTGAGGGCGCTGTTAATCGGGAGGCGATTCGGGCAAAATACGACTGGAAGCGAACGCGAGAAACGGAGGGAAAATGGCCGTACGGATAGGGATAAACGGCTTCGGCCGGATCGGGATGATGGTCGCCAAGGCCGCGATGAAGCGGGGGGATCTGGAGGTCGTGGCGGCGAACGACCTGATGCCGTTCGAGAGCCTGGCGCTCCTGTTCAAGCGCGACTCGACCCACGGCGTCTGGGAGGAGGACGTAGAGTTCGACGGGAGCATCCTGCGCGTCGGGGGGCGGGAGATAAAGACCTTCTCCGAGCGCGAGCCGAAGAACATCCCCTGGGGGGACCTCGGGGTGGACATCGTCATCGAGTCGAGCGGGGTCTTCACCAACCGGGACGCGGCGGCCGGTCACCTCGAGGGCGGGGCGAAGAAGGTCGTGATAAGCGCGCCGGCCAAGGGTGCGGACGCCACCTTCGTCTACAAGGTCAACCACGAGACCTACGACCCGCAGAACCACCACGTCGTCTCCAACGCCAGCTGCACGACCAACTGCATCATCCCGATGGTCAAGGTCCTGCAGGACAACTTCGGGATAGAGTCCGGCTACATGACCACGGTCCACGCCTACACCAACGACCAGAGCCTCTTGGATGCGGCGCACAAGGACCCCCGCAGGGCCCGCAGCGCCCCGAACAACATCGTCCCCACCTCCACGGGGGCCGCGCGTACGGCCGGCGTGATCTACCCGGAGTTGCAGGGCAAGATCGACGGGATGGCGATGCGCGTGCCGGTGAAGGACGGCTCGATAACCGACTTCGTCGCGCAGGTCAGCCGCGAGGTCACCACCGAAGAGGTGAACGCCGCCTTCAGGCAGGCCGCCGAGGGGGAGCTCGCCGGCATCCTCGAGTACTCCGAAGCCCCGATAGTCTCGACCGACATCATCGGCAACCCGGCCTCGTGCGTCTTCGACTCCCCGCTCACCATGTCCACCGGCAGGACCGTCAAGGTCTTGGGCTGGTACGACAACGAGTGGGGCTACTCCAACCGCACCTGCGACATCACGGCCTACATCGGCAGCAAGCTCTAGCTGGCGTTCTCTGCGGCTATCTTCCGCCGGGCGGCCCGGAGCGCTACCCTCCGGGCCGCCCGCGGTGAGGAGGTGATATGAACAAGAGGAGCGTGAGGGACCTCGACGTGCGGGGCAAGCGGGTGCTCGTGCGGGTCGATTTCAACGTGCCGATAAAGGACGGGCGGGTCACCGACGACACCCGGATAAGGCGGGCGTTGCCGACGATCCGCTACCTGTTCTCCGAGGGGGCGCGGCCGATCCTGATCTCGCACCTCGGGCGCCCCAAGGGCGAGCCCGACCCGAAGTACAGGATGGACCCGGTCGCCCGGCGCCTCGGCGAACTCCTCGACCGGCAGGTACTCAAGCTGGATGAGGCCGTAGGTCCCGAGGTCGAGCGGGCGCTCGCGGAGTGGGACGGGCAGGGGGTGGTGTTGCTGGAGAACTCCCGCTTCTACCCCGGCGAGACGAAGAACGATCCCGAGTTCGCGAGACAGCTCGCCGCGCTCGCCGACCTCTACGTGAACGACGCCTTCGGCGCGGCGCACCGGGCGCACGCCACGACCGTCGGGGTCGCGCGTCTTCTCCCGTCCGCTGCGGGTTTTCTGCTGGAAGAGGAGCTCGACTACCTCGACGCCGTGCTCGAGTCCCCGGAGCGCCCGTTCGTCGCGATCCTCGGCGGGGCGAAAGTCTCGGACAAGCTCGGGGTGATAAAGAGCCTCCTGGAGCGGGCGGACACCCTGCTCGTCGGCGGGGCGATGTGCTTCACGTTCTTCAAGGCCAGGGGCTACGAGGTGGGGAGCTCCCTCGTCGAGGACGATTACGTCGAGCAGGCGAAAGAGCTGATGGAGAGCGCCGGGGAGCGCCTCGTCCTGCCCGTGGACGTGGTCGTCGCACGCGAGATGGAGGAGGGCGCCGAGAGCAGGACGGTGCCGGCGGACGGCATCCCGGAGGGCTGGATGGGCCTCGACATAGGCCCCGAGACGGTCGAGCTCTTCGGGCGGCACATCTCCTCAGCGCGCACGATCTTTTGGAACGGCCCTATGGGCGTCTTCGAGATCGAAGCGTTCGCGAAAGGTACCGAGGGTGTGGCGAAGGCGGTCGCCGAGAGCGGGGCTACGAGCGTCGTCGGCGGCGGGGACTCTGTCGCCGCGGTGCGCAAGCTCGGGCTCGAGGATGAGATGAGCCACATCTCTACCGGCGGCGGGGCCTCGCTCGAGTACGTGGAAGGCAGGGAGCTGCCCGGCGTCGCGGTGCTCCCGGAGAAGGAGGGGTAGCAGCGTATGGCGAGAAGACCGATGATGGCGGCGAACTGGAAGATGAACAAGACCGTGCGCGAGGCGCAGGATTACATGGCCGCCCTGATCCCCTACGCCAGCGACGCCGAAGGGGTGGACGTGGCCGTCTTCGCCCCGTTCACCTGCCTCTCCGAGGTCGCCCGGATGGCCGAGGGCACCCCGATCATCCCCGGCGCCCAGAACTTCTTCTACGAGGATGCCGGGGCGTACACCGGCGAGATCTCCGCTCCCATGCTCCTCGACCTCGGCGTGGAGGCGGTCATAGTCGGGCACTCCGAGCGGCGCGAGATCTTCGGCGAGACTGACGAGATGGTCGCGCGCAAGGCGGCGAAGGCCGTCTCGTCGGGCCTGCTCCCGGTCGTCTGCGTGGGGGAGACCAAGGAGGAACGCGACGCCGGTGGGATGTGGGAGAAGGTCTCCGGGCAGGTCAGGAGCGTCGTCGAGGCGCTGGACGATGGCACGGGAGGCGGCTCCATAGTCTTCGCCTACGAGCCGATCTGGGCCATCGGCACCGGGGATACGGCCACCCCGGAGGATGCACAGGATGCCATCGGCAGGATCCGGGATTTCCTCGGGGAGCTCAGGGGAGATGATTTCGCCTCGGAGGTGCGCATCCTCTACGGCGGTTCGATAAAACCGGAGAACGTGGCGCAGATCGTAGCCCAGAAGGACGTCGACGGCGGGCTCGTCGGCGGAGCGAGCCTCGAGGTGGATTCTTTCGCGAGGTTGATCGAGGCCGCCGGGTAGGGCGGACCATTCGCCCGGAGGCGCCGGAAAAAAGACGTCCGGGGCGGGAGAGTTTGTGGTAGAGTACGCTGCATGATCTACGTGCTCGCGTTCTTCCACATAATGTTCTGCATCGCGCTGGTCGTCCTCATCCTGCTGCACTCCGGGAAGGGCGGCGGGCTCACCACCACCTTCGGAGGTGGTATAGGGAGCACTTTCTCGGGAACCACGATAATGGAGAAGAACCTCAACAAGCTCACGGGGGTCGTCATCGTGCTGTTCCTGATAACGACGGTGCTCCTGATCTACTTCGGCTGACGAAAGAAAAAGAGGAGCCGCCCGGGGAGGATGGGGAGAACAGGCGACTCCTGAGGTTCATTATACAACGGATGGGGCTTTTCAACGTGCGGTCTGCCACGAAAGGGCGGGGAACCACCCGGGGTATCTCCGCGGGCCCGACGCCCGGCGGATTCTCGTGGGAGCACGCAGGTTCGTCGCGAGCGTGTTCCGACCCCCGATGTGTCGGAGGGGGGACTCGAACCCCCACGTCCTTGTATCGGACACTAGCCCCTCAAGCTAGCGCGTCTACCTATTCCGCCACTCCGACATGGCTGCGTGCGGAGAGTATACGAGAGATGCCCGCGGTATTCAAATCCTCTCTACCGGGGGCAGGAGGTTTGTGCCGTGTGCTAATGTTGTCTCTGCTGTGGTGAAGCGGAGAGGATCTCGGGGGCTACTCGGGAAGAGCTGGCCGGTGAACCTGGCTCACCGCGGGGCGTCGGCCAGGGCGCCCGAGAACACGCTGGAGGCCTTCCGGGCGGGCCTCGAAGATGGCGCGGGCGGCCTGGAGCTCGACCTGCGTCTGACCTCGGACGGGCACGTGGTGGTCATGCACGACGCCACCGTCGACAGGACCACGGATGGTTCCGGACCGGTGCGCGACATGACCCTCGAAGTGATCAGAAAGCTGGATGCCGGCTACCGCTTCACACCCGACGGTGGCCGTACCCACCCGTTTCGGGGCAGGGGGGTCGTGGTTCCGACCTTCGAGGAGATCCTCGAGGCCTTCCCCGACGTACCGGTAAACGCCGACATAAAGGATCCCATCCCCGGGGTGGAGAGGATCGTCCTCTCGGTGATAGAGAGAGCGGGAGCCAGAGAGCGTGTCATCGTCGCCTCCCGCCACCTGGGCGTGATGCGGCGGTTCAGGCGGCTGGTCGCCGGGCGTGTGCCCACTGCCGCCTCGGGGCCGGAGATCCGGGCGTTCTACCTGCTCGCCGGGGCCGGACTGCAGCGGGTCCTCAGGCCGGGGTACGAGGCGTTGCAGGTGCCTTCGGTCTACAGGGGCGTGCGGGTCGTGACCCCGCGCTTCGTGCGAGCGGCTCACGGGATGGGGTTGAGGGTGGACGTCTGGACGATAAACGGGGCGGAGGAGATGCGATCCCTGCTCGACATGGGGGTCGACGTGATCATGACCGACCATCCCGGTGTGCTCGCCGGGGTGTTGCGGCGGAGATCTCACGAAAGGACGGGTGAGGATTGAGCCAGGATTCGATCATCGCTGATCCCGCGCTCGCCCCCGAGGGGGAGCGCAAGATAGGCTGGGTGGCGCAGCACGCGCCGGTGATGAACGCCGTCTACGAGCGTTTCCTCTCCGACGGGAGGCTGCGGGGGCGCAGGATCGCGATGGCGATCCACCTCGAAGCGAAGACCGCCTACCTCGCGCTGCTCTTCGCCCGGGCCGGGGCGGAGGTCACCGTCACCGGGAGCAACCCGCTCTCCACGCAGGACGACGTGTGCGCCGCGCTCGCCGCCCGCGGGGTCCGGGTCTACGCTACCCACGACCCGACCGAGGAGGAGTTCGAGGGGTACCTGCTGCGTACGATAGAGACCGCCCCCGAGCTAATCGTCGACGACGGGGCCGAGCTCGTGAGCCGCCTGGTGCGGATGCGGCCGGACCTCGTCGACGGAGTCGTGGGCGCCTCGGAGGAGACGACGACCGGGATCATCAAGCTGCGCGCGATGACCGAGGAGGGGGTGCTACCCTTCCCGGTCCTCGCGGCGAACGATGCCCGGTGCAAGCACCTCTTCGACAACCGATACGGAACCGGCCACTCAGCGCTCGTGAGCCTGCTCGCCGCCACGAACCTGTTCATCTCGGGTAAGACGGTGGTGGTGATGGGCTTCGGGTGGGTGGGGCGCGGGCTCGCCCGCTACGCGCATGGCCTCGGCGCCCGGGTCGTCGTCTGCGAGGCCGACCCGGTTAAGCTGCTGGAGGCCCATGCGGAGGGCTACGAGGTGATGAACTCCCTCCGGGCTGCGGAGGAAGGGGACGTCTTCCTCACCGGCACCGGCAACCTGAAGGTGCTGCGCGCCGAGCACTTCGAGCGGATGAAGGACGGCGCAATACTCGCCAACGCCGGCCACTACGACCACGAGTTCGACCTGGCCGCGCTCAAGGAGATGGCCGTGACCGAGCGGGAGGCCCGCAGGAACGTGACCGAGTACGAGCTCCCCGACGGCAGGAGGTTGCACGTCCTCGCCCGCGGCAGGCTGGTCAACATCGCCGCCGGGGACGGCCATCCCGTCGAGATCATGGACCTCACCTTCTCGGTGCAGGCGCTGTGCGCCCACTATCTGGCCGGGGATGCTTCCAGGCTCGAACCGGGGCTGCGTCCCATACCACCCGAGATAGACGAGTACGTCGCCCGTACCAAGCTCTCGACGCTCGGCGTCGAGCCGGAGAGGCTCACGGAGGAGCAGATCGCCTACCAGAGGAGCTGGAGGTAGCGCGTAGAGTTGGAAGACATCCTGAGCTTTCGCCCGATGACCGCGGACGATGTGGACGCCGCATACGAGCTGGTCTCCCATGCCTTCGCGAGAGACCGGGAGGAGATACTCAGGCGTACCCCGGGAGAGGTGGCCCACCGCAAGGACCGCTACCGGCACTTCCTCGCCACCGATCCCGGCGGAGCCTGGATCGCTGAGGAGGGGGGCAGGCTCGCGGGGATCTCGATCGCCCTCAGACGGGAGGGGCTCTGGATACTCTCCCTGCTCGCCGTGGACGAAAGATGCAGGGGGCGGGGCGTGGGGAAGAGGCTTTTGCAGAGGGCCATGAGCTACGCCGAGGGGTGCCGGGGGAGCATGATCGCCTCCTCCACACACCCGGCGGCGATGAGGAGTTATGCGCTTGCCGGGTTCACGTTACGTCCCACCCTCACGGCCAGAGGGTACGTGGACCGACGGAGTCTGCCCGGCAGGATACGGGTGCGCGAGGGAGGGGAACAGGACATCGAGCTCGCCGCTGAGGTGGACGGGTTCGTGCGGGGTGCGCCGCACGGTCCGGACCTCGAGTTCCTGCTCGGCGCCGGGGCGCGCATGTTCGTCTGTGAGGTGGGGGAGGAGAGGGGCTACGCGCTTACACACAAGGGACGTCCCCTGATCCTCGCGGCCGAAGGCGAGAGAACGGCCACGACCCTCCTCTGGCGGGTGCTGGCGAACGCCGAGCCACAGAGGGAGGTCGAGATCTCCTGGATCACGGCGGAGCAGCAGTGGGCCGTGAGGGTGGCGCTCGCGGCCGGTCTCGTACTCGAACCCGGCGGGCCCGTCTGCATCCGGGGGACGGTCGGGCCGCTCGCCCCTTACCTGCCGAGCGGTGCGTTCCTGTAGCGTCTAGCGGGCCTTGATCGTCCGGGATGTGGCCAGCACTCCGCCTGCGCTATCCACGGCCTGCACGGCGAAGTACGGCCCCCCGCCACGCACGGTTATGGCCGTCTCGAACCCTTTCTTCGATGCCTCACCGGCTGGCGTGAGGCCGGAGGAGTCTCTGCCGGAGAGAACCCGCCACCTGCTCACCCCGGTGGCCCCGTTCCAGCTCACGTACACGACGGCGGCGTCACCCTGCTTCTCCACCACCAGGGCGGGCCTGTCCGGGGGACGACCCTCCCAGGAGAACCAGTAGGTCCGGTACGAGCGGCCCAGGCCGGGGAGGCGGGCGTCGAAGTCCAGATCCCCGCTTCGGCCGAAGCCCGAGAAGAACGGCTCGTAGCCCCACCCGATGAAGGCTTCTCCGGTGGGGAGCATCTGTACGTTGCCCTCGGCCCCGGCGAGGAGTTTCTTCCCCGGGTGGACGTATTCGCGCACCAGGTCTGCCTTCATGTTCTCCGTGTCCAGCCGGATCACCACACCCCGGGATTGCTCGTGCACCGGCGGGTTGCCGCCGTTGTCGAAGATCGTGATCGTGCCGTCCGGGTGGCGCCTGGCGTCGTGCTGGTAGGCGGTCCTGGTGCCGGGGCCCATCTCGAAGTCGCTCTTCTTGCCGCCCAGACGCCAGATCACGTGCCCGTCTTTCCTGTCTACTTTGTAGACGGCCCAGGTGTTGCGGGAAGAGATGAGGAGGTTGCCGTCGTGGTCTACGTCTATGGAGTTTATGTGGAAGTAGTCGAAGGGTATGTCCGATTTCTTCGGGGGCCTGCCGTAGGATAGCTCTACGGGCACGTGGTCGAGGCTGTGCCACTCGAAGAGCACCTTCCCGCTCTCGACATCGACTTCCTGGGCGATGCCGTCGTAGACCAGGGCGTCTTTGCTCCCTCCTGCGGGGGTGAGATCGTGGCGCACGGGGTGGTAGACGGTGAAGAGGGCCGTTCCCTGTGGCGTGATGAGGAACTCGTGCAGGTCGCCTTTGTATCCGTTACCGGCCCTCACCCTCTTTGTCTCCCGGTAGGAACGGTCGAGCAGCACGTACTCGCCGAGTCCATGCCCGTTCGTGACCCGGCCTTCCCACCACGTCAGAACCGGCTCGTCGTGGTAGCGCTGCACCCGGAAGTTCTCCAGCCTGCGGCCCTCCGGCTGGTAGAACCACACGAGGTGCCCCTCGCCGTCGAGGATCATCGCCCCGTAATGTCCTGGGGTCTTGGGTTGCGGGGCGAGGAAGACGTAGTCGCCCTTTCGGTCGAAGATGCCCCTCGGTTTCTTCTCGATCTCGACGGCGGGGGGCTTCAGGTCCGGGCGCGAACGGAAACGCAGCACGTTCCCTTCGGGTACGGTCCGGGCGACGTTCTCTATCCGCGCCCGCCGCTCGGTCTGACGCACCGTCCACGCACCGCCGCCGGCTAGCACCCCCGCGCCGACCAGCGCCCCGATGAACTTCTTTCGCGTGATCTTCACGCGGGAGATTATGCAACGTCAGCGCCTCCTGCGTTAGACTCACGTCTGCCAGAAGGCTCTTCGGAGGGTGTTTTCCTGTGAGGAAGATCACGATCCGCTACACCGGGTTCCGGGAGTGCCCCAACTGCGGTGGTCTGGGAGACGACGGGGCTTCCTGGCGTCCGATCCCGTGCCGGCGCTGCAGAGGACACGGGGTTCTGGTCACCGACGTCGAGGTGGAGGACTCGGAGGAGGGCGTCCTGCCCCGCTCGCGCTACGACTTCAACGCCCTCGGGGAGGTCTTCCTGCTCGACTTCGACGAGGACGAGGAGATGGAAGTCATCCGTCCCGAGGCCCCGTGGGATCGAAGTGGGCTATCCTGATGAGCAGCCAGGAGAAAGCGGCGGCTCCTCCGACGGAGAGGATGTCCCAGAGCGCCCACCGCTCGTAAGGAGGACGGGTGAATCCGGCGAAGCGCCGCTCGTAGCCCGAAGGATCGGGGATGCTGGCGAACCCGAGCGCCGTGGAGAGGAGGGCCCACTCCGCCGCGGTGGCCACGACGACCATGAAGAGGGCGGCGACCACGCCTCTCCATCCGCCCTGGAAGACGAGCAGAACCCCAAGCGCCACGTACACGAGGAGCCGGGCCGTCTGGATCAAAGCCTCCCTCCCCACGTGCCCCGCGTAGACGCTCCTGAAGGAGAACACGTCGCTCCCGAACCCGAATATGGTCGCCGCGAGCGCGCAGGCCAGCGTGAGCGCGGCGAGAGATCTCACGCTCTTCTCCATGCAGGAGATTATAAGGACGCGGTCCCGGAGCGCACCTCAACCCGTGTGTTAGGATGCTCCCGTGGCTGATGGTCGCCGAAGGAGCCGGGGAAGACCCAGGTCCAAACCCCCCGCCGAACGCCGAAAGGAATTCCTCGAAGCGGCGCTGGAGCTCTTCACCGAGCACGGTTACGAGAGCACCAGCGTGGAGGAGCTCTGCCGCCGGGTCGGGGTCGCCAAAGGAACCTTCTACCTCTACTTCGGAAGCAAGGAAGACCTCGCCCTCGCCCTGCGCGAACGCTTCGTCGAGGAGAGCCGAACCCGGCTGATGCGCCTCGTCGAGGGCTGGGAAGGCCCTTTCACGGAGCTCATCGACGCCGCTATAGACTTCGTCTTCGAGTTCCACCACACCAACCGTTCGCTCTTCAGCCTCTTCTACCGCCACTACCCGACGGAGTTCGGACCCGGCGCCGCAGACAACCGTCGGCGCTACGTGGAGCCCATGTCCCGTATCATCGAAGAGGCGGTGAAACGCCGGGAGGCCGACGCCGCCGGATACCCAACCCTCTTCGCTTACCTGATCTCCGGCGCCGTCGAGGAGAACCTCTTCTCCTCCATGGCCTTCGGAATCCCCGATGACCCGGAAGCCCTGAAACAGGCGACCAAGCTCTTCGTCCGTAAAGCCCTCGCCCCTTCCTCCTGATCCACATGCCTTGCCCCCAACCCCATCCCGGTGTATTTTATGACCGACGGTCAGTCATAAAATGATTGGGAGTATTGAGATGCGTGAGAAGATCAGGTATTCGAGGGTATGGGTGTTGCGCTCGCCGGCGCGGTTCACGGTGTTGCTCGGGGTTGGGGTGTTCGTTTTGCAGATGCTCTTCATCTGGTCTTACGTGGGAGCGCTGCATGCTCCCAAGCCGCACGAGGTTCCGGTCGCGGTCGTCGGGTCGCAAGGTGCGGTGGTCCGGTTCGAGCGGGTGGTGGAGGGGGCGGTGGGGAACGACCTGAAGCTGGAGAGGAAGCGTGGGGTGTCGGAGGCGCGAGGAGCGATAGACGACCGCGAGGTTTACGGGGCCGTCGTTTTGGGGCGTGGGGGAGATCGCCTGCTGGTCGCGGATGCTGCGAGCCCGATCGTCTCGCGCATGCTCCGGGAGGAGTTCTCCGGGATCGAACGCTCTCAGGGCCGGACGCTCAGCGTGAAGGACGTCAAGCCGCTCCCGGGTGGGGACTCCAGGGGGCTCTCGTCCTTCTACGCGGTCGTCGGCTGGGTCGTCGGGGGCTATTTGCTGGCGACGGCGGTGGCGATCCTGCGTGGCAGGAACGTGGAGGGCTGGCGGGCGGCGCTGGGGCGCGTGGGAGGCTTCGCCGCGTACGCGGTAGCGGCCGGGGCGATCGGGGCGGTGTTGCTGGAGGGAGTAATCGGGGCGCTCGGCGGTCCGGGGGCGGATCTGGCCGCGATCGGCGCCCTCGTCGTCTTCGCCACCGCCGTCGCAGCGGCGGCCCTGCAGGCGCTCTTGGGGATCGCGGGGACGGGGATCGCGATACTGCTGTTCGTCGTGCTCGGGAATCCTTCGTCCGGGGGGCCTTACGCGCCGGAGCTTTTACCGCAGCCCTGGCGGGCGTTGGGCATCTTGCTGCCGCCGGGGGCCGGGACGACGCTGGTGCGGAATACGGTGTACTTCGGAGGGAGCCACATCGCGGGCGCGCTCGCGGTGCTCGCGGCTTACGCGATGGTCGGGAGCGTCGTAATCCTCTTGGCGGGGGAACGGGCGAGGAGGCGTGGCGGCAGCACCGAGGGGAGCCGGTCTGGACGGGACGAGAGATTGCTCGCGGCTTTCTTCCTCGAGTATCTTGCTCTCTACGTGGAGGGGAATGCCGGGGGATCTCCCGCGCTCGTCGGCGCGGTGGCCCGGCTCGTCCCCGAGGTCGAAGGAGAGACGGAGATGGCGCGTGCCCGGCGCGCGGCGTCCGAGGTCCTGCGGCCGATGGCCGCGAGGGTGCTGGCGTCGTCGGTTGAAACGAGCACGTCTTCGGGCGTGCGGAGGTGGTAGAAACAGGAGCCGATGTGCGGGTCCACTCCCGCGGAGCACCGGTATGACGGAGGGGTTTTGATCCGCTCGCGACCAGAGCAGAAGGGTTTCAGAGAAGAAGGCGGCCGGCGCGGTGAGAGCCTGCTCGGGAGGTGGGCGCGCCTGGCGGTCAGGAGGAGATGGGCGGTCATCGTCTGCTGGGCCGTCGTGCTCAGCGTCTTTGGCGTTCTCTCCCAGGTCTACGGAGGTCATTTCGTAGACTCCTTCAAGCTGCCCGGGGCCGAGTCCCAGAAGGCGCTCGATCTGCTCCGGAGCAGGTTCCCGAGTCAGGCTGGGGATTCCGCCACCCTGGTCTTCAAGGCGCGCCGGGGCGAGATTGCCAGCCCAGGGGTGGAACGGAAGATACAGAAGATCCTGCGCAGGGCGGAGAAGCTTCCGGAGGTGACGGGGGTCAGCTCGCCCTACAGGATGCCCGGCGCCATCTCGAAGGATGGCAGGATAGCCTACGCCGTCGTGCAGTACGACAAGCTCGCACCCGCGGTCGACCCCGAGAGCGTGAAGAAGCTGGAAGATCTCGCTGATAACTCGAACACGAAGACGCTCAGGGTCGAGGTCGGGGGGCAGGTGATCTCGGCGACCGAGACCACCCCTCCCGGGCGCTCCGAGGCGATAGGCCTCGCCGCCGCGGTTGCCATACTCCTCGTCGCGTTCGGCTCCGTCGTGGCGATGGGGCTGCCGATAGCCACCGCGCTCGCCGGGCTCGGGACCGGGCTGGCCGGCGTGGAGCTTCTCACGCGCGTCACGGACCTCAGCACCTTCACCCCGGCGTTCGGGGCCATGATCGGGCTCGGCGTCGGGATAGACTACGCGCTCTTCGTCGTCGTACGTTTCCGTGAGGGGCTCTCCTCCGGGCTCGGGGTGGAGGAGGCGGTGGCGCAGGCGGTCGACACCTCCGGCAGGGCGGTGGTCTCGGCCGGCACGATCGTCGCCATAGCGCTTCTGGGGCTTTTCACCATGGGCATACCGTTCATAACCGCACTCGGTGTGGCGGCCGCCCTCGTGGTGGCTCTCAGCGTCGTGGTCGCGGTGACGCTCCTTCCTGCGCTGCTGGCGCTCGCCGGGCGCAACGTGGACCGGTGGCGGGTTCCGCTGCCGCGGGGTGAGGGGAGGAGCTCTCTGGGGAGCCGCTTCAGCGGGCAGATACAGAGGCGTCCGCTCGTGTATGCGGTCCTGGCGGCCTCCCTCCTGGTGGTGCTCGCGCTGCCGGTCTTCAGCATGCGCCTGGGGTTCTCCGACGACGGGAACAAACCCACCTCGATGCACAGCCGCAGAGCCTACGATCTCTTGACCGAGGGGTTCGGGCCCGGGTTCAACGCGCCGCTGCTCGTGGTGCTCGAGAAGAACGGGGGGCTCTCCAGGTCCACCCTGAGCCGTGTGGAGCGGGCGCTCGGGAGCACCGGGGGCGTGGCCGAGGTGACGCCGCCGAACCTCAACCAGGAAGGCAACACCGCCGTCATAACCGCCTACCCGACGACTTCACCCCAGAGCCAGAAGACCACGGATACCGTAAAGCGTCTGCGGGCTCACGTGTTGCCCCGGGTGCTCGGGGGTACCGGTGTCAAGGCGTACGTGGGCGGGGCGACGGCCGCGTTCATAGACATCGGCGACAAGATCTCCTCCCGGATGCCCTACTTCTTCACGCTCGTGATCGGGCTGAGCTTCCTTCTCCTGATGGCCGTCTTCCGCTCGGTGCTGGTGCCGCTGAAGGCCGCGGTGATGAACCTGCTCTCGATCGGGGCGGCCTATGGCGTCCTGGTCGCCGTCTTCCAGTGGGGGTGGGCGGCGGGTATCTTCGGGGTCGGGAAGACCGGCCCGATCGAATCCTACCTGCCTATGATGCTCTTCGCGATCCTCTTCGGCCTCTCGATGGACTACGAGGTTTTCCTGGTCAGCCGCATCCGGGAGAGCTACGTGAGGAGCAGGGACCCGAGGGGTTCGGTGGGGGAGGGGCTCGCGCTCACCGCGCGCGTCATAACGGCCGCCGCCGCGATAATGGTCCTGGTCTTCCTCTCGTTCGTCATCGGGGACGACAGGATCATCAAGGAGTTCGGGCTGGGGCTGGCCACCGCGATCTTCGTCGACGCCACCGTGATCCGGCTGGTCCTCGTCCCGGCGACGATGACGTTGCTCGGGAGGTGGAACTGGTGGTTCCCGCGCTGGCTGGACCGGATCGTTCCCCGGCTGAACATCGAGGGCAAGACCGCGGAAGGGTCGCCTGAGGTGCACCGGCTGCTGCTCGCGGGGGTGACGCTGGAGTACCTGGCACGCAGGGTGGAGAGCGCCGACGGCAGGATGCCGAACCTGATGCGCGCGGCGGCGAGGCTCTCGCCGGACGGTTCCGGGACGGAGGAGGAGCGGGCCCGCAGGGCGGCCCGGGAGGTCCTCCGGCCGCTCGCCATCCGCCTGCTCGCTGGTGCGATCAGGGGACGCTAGAGCCGCTCGAGCACGTCCGCGGGGCGCAGCCGGCCCTTGAACGGGATCACCCCGCTCTCCGCGGCCTCCGAGAGGGCTTCCGGGGAGACGGAGAGGCGTTCCGAGGCCGCGACGAGCACCCTCTTCCCCCGCTTCGCGGCCTCCCGGACCAGATGCACCCGCTCGACGAGGTGGCGTCTGCTCCAGAAGCCGAGGATCTCCAGGTAGACCTCTTCTTCGTCCCGGCGCAGCGTGAAGTCCGGTACGAGCGCGGTGCCGAGCTCGGGGAGGGGGATGATCGAGGTTTCGGCGTCGAGCTCCCAGCCGGCGACATCCCGGGTGCGCTCCCAGGACGTACGGAAGGCGGAGCGCAGGTCCTCTTCCTCCGCCGCCTCGGGTGCCGCGTAGTGGCTCTCGAGATCACAGCTCTTAGAGTCGAGCTCCAGACGGGCCTCGCGGCCGCGCCAGGTCACGTCCGCGGAGAGGCGCCACGGCGAGGTCAGAAGCAGGGCGGGGAGAAACTTGGCGATCCTCAGGCCGTAGCGGCGGGTGCCGCTGAAGATCGAGAGCGGGCCGTCGAGGTGGAGCCGGTATCCATCCGGGGTGATCTCCAGGCGGTAGATCAGACCGAGCAGCTTCACGTAGCCGAAGACCGTCCTGGCGTCGGCCTCGCGGCCCAGGTCCACCACCAGCTCGCGTGCGGAGTAGAGCACGCCCTGGACCTGAGCGGTGTTGTAGCGGGCGATGAGCTCCTCGGGGGAGGGTTCGGAGAAGCTCGCGAGGATCTGCTCGGCCTGCCGGTCGGCGTACATGACGGCGGATGGATCCTCGAGACCGGTCTCGCGCGAGACCTGCGCGAGCACCTCCTCGCGGGTAGCCACGTCGAGGAGCCCGGGCTCGGAGGCCGGGAGCTCGGGCATCGCGGCGGCGAGCTCGAAGATGCGGGTGCGCACGGTGTAGGGGTCGGCGTCGGTCGGGGGAGCCCACCCGGATCGCTCCTCGAGGAGCTTCGCCAGCGCCCGCACCACCCGGAAGCCGCGCCTCGGGTCGAGCCGGGGACCGGCCTCCTCCTCGGCGCGGGAGAGGGCCTCTTCGAGCTCGCGTCTCGGACGGCCCAGATGCGAGGCGTAGACGCGGCAGACCTCGCCCGCCGCCTCGAGTGCCCGGCCGTCTTCGGGCGAGAGCCGGTGCGGGACGACGAACCCGCGCCGGAGGTGGGCCATCACGTGCTCGCCGCGCAGCATCAGGCGAAGGCCTCGCGCCTGCGCCGGGAGGTGAACTCCTCGCCGGTCGCGCTCGTCACCAGCTCGTAGAGCACGGCCCGCTTGCCGTCTCTCGGGCGCAGGATCCGCCCCAGCCGCTGGACGTACTCGCGCACCGAGGCGCTTCCGGCCAGGATCATGGCGACGTTCGCGTCCGGCACGTCGACCCCTTCGTTGAGGACGTCGGAGGCGATTATCGCCCGGTAGCGGCCCTCGCGGAAGCGGTCCAGGATCTCCTTGCGCTCCTTCGCCGGGGTCTCGTAGGTTATGCCCGGGATCAGGAACCTGCGGCTCAGCGCGTAGACCTCCTCGACGCTCTTGGTGAAGACGATCGAGCGGTCGTCCCAGTGCTTTTTGAGGAGGCTCTCGAGCGTCGTCACCTTGCGCACCGCCGAGGACTGGATCTCGCGCCTCCTCCTGGCGGCGAGCAGCGCCTCCCTGCCCCCGGAGTGGCTGGTCGAGGCGACGAGGATGAACCTCTGCCAGTCCTCCGGAGAGCGCACGCTGAGCTGGTGCTTCCGAAGGAAATCCCGGTAGACGGCGTCCGCCTGGGCGTACTCGAAGCGCTCTTTTGCGGTGAGCTCGACCGGGATGCGCACCAGCTCGTAGGGGGCCAGGTACGATCCCGCGAGATCCTCCGCCGAGCGACGGTAGACCACGCCCCCCACCAGCTCCGGAAGCAGCTCGTGGCCGCCGTCCGGACGCTCGGGGGTCGCGGTGAGCCCGAGGGCGTAGGGGGCGACGAGCATCTTCGGGATTATTGCGTACTTCTCGGCGGGCAGGTGGTGAACCTCGTCGTAGACGACGAGCGCGAAGCGGTCGCCGTAGCGCTCGGCGTGGATGTACGCCGAGTCGTAGGTGGTGACCGTGATCGGGGTGATCTCGTGGTAGCCGCCGCCGAGGAGCCCGATCTCTATCGATCCTCCGAAGGCGTCCTGCAGGACAGAGTACCACTGCTTCATCAGCGCGAGCGTGGGGACCACGACCAGCGTGCTGCGCGCCGTCCGCTCCATCGCCCGGACCGCCACGGTGGTCTTGCCGGCGCCGGTGGGGAGCACTACCACCCCGCGCAGGCCCGCCTTCCACCAGGCGGCGAGCGCCTGGCTCTGGTAGGGCCGCATCTCGATGGAGACGCGCGATTCGAGCCGAAGCTTCTCGAAGTTTCCCGCGAGATCCCGGTGCGGCGCGCCAGACTCCCGCAGGGAGAGCACGGTCTCGCGGTAGGCGTCCGCCGGGGCCCGCCACTGACGGGTTCTGGAGTCCCAGACGAAGGGCTCCGGCGGCTTCTCGCCCGTGGCGACCAGCGTACCGGATTCGTATCTGAGCTCTATCACGCCAACCAAAGGATAACCGAGAGCGGGATGGTTCTCAGCCCCGGTGTGCTGCACCCTCCCGTTGTATAGTGGAACCGGATGGTTCTCTCGTGACACACTCTGGGAAAAGCAGGCCGGTGAGGGCCCTCCTGCTTCTTGCAGCCGTGGCCGTGCTGCTCCTGGCTACCGACTGCTCGGGGCGGGGTGGGACGGACCGCCGTTCCCATTCGACGACGGATGCGTCCGCCCAAAAGGTTCCGTCCACGGGCGATACCGGTGGGAAGCGGGACCCCACGCTCAAAGACGAGGTGAAGAGTATGAGCCTGCGCGATGCCGTGGGGCAGATGTTCATCGTGGGTATGCCCGGGACCACGCCGGACCGTCGCGTAGAGGGCATGATCCGGGAGGAGAACATCGGCGGGGTGATGCTCTTCGGCTACAACATGCAGAGCCGGGAGCAGACCCGGGCGCTGACCGGCGCGCTGCAGCGGGAGGCCCGCATACCGCTCTTCATAGCCACCGACCAGGAGGGAGGGGAGGTCGCCGACGCCCCCTGGGTCTCCCCGGAGCCCTCCGCCGAGGTGATAGGACGCGGCGGGGATCCCGGAGAGGCGCGGGAGGTGGCCCTGAAGATGGGACGGCAGCTCCGTGCCGGTGGCGTCAACACGGACTTCGCCCCGGTTGTGGATACCGGGTTCGGGGCCGCGATCGGCTCGCGCTCCTACGGGGAGGATCCGGCCCTCGTTTCTAAGATGGGGGCGGCGGCCGTGCGCGGTTTCCGGGAGGCGGGTGTGGTCTCGACCGCCAAGCACTTCCCGAACCACGGGGTTGCGACCAGCGACTCCCACACCGGCCTGCCGGTCGTCGATCACGACCTGCGCACCGTGCGCTCGTACGATCTGCCACCGTTCGAGACGGCGGTGCGGGCCGGGGTGCCGATGGTGATGGTCGGGCACCTGCTCTACCCGGCGATAGATCCCGAGCGGCCCGCGAGCCTCTCCCCGAAGGCGATCGGGATGCTACGCCACGATCTCGGGTTCCGGGGCGTGATCGTCACCGACGACCTCAACATGGCCGGGGCCACGGGGTCGGGCACTCCGGCCGAGGCCGCCGTCCGGGCCGCGAAGGCCGGGGCCGACCTTCTGCTCATAACCTCCTCTTACGGGCAGGAGGAGGCGGCGTACCGCGCCGTGCTCCGGGCGGTGAGGTCCGGGGAGATCCCGGAGCGGCAGGTCCGCGCCTCGGTCCGGCGCATACTCGAAGTCAAAAGAGAGTACCTGGGCTACGAAACGCATGCCCGATAGGTTAGAATCCGAAGTGAAGCAGCAGTGGTGGGAACAGAGGCCCCCGCAGACGTCGCGTGTGGGCGCGGGAGGCTCGCGGCGGTCTGAGGGCCGAGGAAGGAGGTCCGTCTCATGGCGGAGGTCACGCTAGAGAACATAACCAAGGTCTACGGCGACGACGTGGTGGCCGTCAGGGACATGAACATAGACATCTCGGACGGTGAGTTCATAGTCTTCGTCGGGCCCTCGGGGTGCGGGAAGACGACGGCGCTCAGGATGATCGCGGGTCTCGAAGACATCACCGAGGGGCGGCTGTACATAGGTGACGAGGTCGTCAACGACCTCCCCCCGCGCGACCGGGACATCGCGATGGTCTTCCAGAACTACGCCCTCTACCCGCACATGAACGTGCGGGAGAACATGGCCTTCGCCCTCAAGCTGCGCAAGACCCCCAAGGACGAGATCGCCCGACGCGTCGAGGAGGCGGCGCGAATCCTCGGCATCGAGCGCTTCCTCGACCGCAAGCCGAAAGCGCTCTCCGGTGGTCAGCGGCAGCGGGTCGCGCTGGGCCGGGCGATAGTCCGCGAGCCCAAGGCCTTCCTGATGGACGAGCCGCTCTCGAACCTCGACGCCAAGCTGCGCGTTCAGATGCGCACCGAGATCTCCAAGCTACACAACCGCATCGGCACGACCACCATCTACGTCACCCACGACCAGACCGAGGCCATGACCATGGCCGACAGGATCGTGGTCATCAAAGACGGTGTCGTGCAGCAGATCGCCGATCCCCAGCGGATGTACGAGTACCCGGAGAACATCTTCGTCGCCGGGTTCATCGGATCTCCGGCGATGAACTTCATCCGGGCGCACGTCGAGCGTGACGACGGAGATTACGCGGTCGTCTTCGGGCGCACGCGGATCCCGGTCTCCAGGGAGCTGGCCGCGAGAGGCAAGCAGATCTACGGCCGCGACGTCGGCGAGTACCTGAACAAGGAGGTGATCCTCGGTATCCGGCCCGAGCACATGGAGGACGCGAGCCTGGCGGAGGATCTGGGAGCCGGAAGCGAGCAGAGCGTCCTGGAGGTCACCCCGCAGGTCCTGGAGAGCATGGGCAGCGAGAAGTACGTCTACTTCGAGATACCGAAGGAACAGGCGGCCCACCTGGAGACCCTGGAGGAGATGACCGAGGGAGCGGGCTCACAGGAGGAGGGTGCCGGGGAGGTTTCCAACGAGACGCCCGGCGACATGATGGTGGCTCGCATCTCCGCCGAGAGCGAGGCCCGCGAGGGAGGTAAGATCCGCCTGGCGATAGACGCGAGCAAGATCCACCTCTTCGACCCGGAGAGCGAGGAGGCCGTGCTCTAGTTTCGCTGCGACGGGATCAAGAGGGCCCCGGCTGAAGCGCCGGGGCTCTCTGCTATCGCGTGCTCTGACGCAGGACGAGGGTGGTGGGGAGCACGAGGTGCTCTTGCGTAACGTCTGCTCCTTCTATCGCCCGGACGAGCAGGTTCGCCGCGGCCGCTCCCTTCTCGACGGTGGGCTGGCGTACCGTCGAGAGCGGTGGATGGGAGATCCTGGCCGCGGGAATGTCGTCGAAGCCCACCACCTCCAGGTCTTCGGGCACCCGAAGCCCGAGCTCTCTGGCCGCGAGGAGAGCTCCCAGGGCGGCGGCGTCGCTCATGCAGATCAGGGCCGTCGGCCGCCTGCCCGCTCTCCAGAGCCCGAGCATACAGCTCCTCCCTCCCTCGAGGGAGCACGGAACGTCCAGAACGTGACCTTCATCCCAGCCCGCTCCCGCTTCCTCGAACGCCCGCCGGTAGCCAGCCATCCTGCGCTGCCCGACGTCCCGGTAGGGATCGTCCCGGTAGCGTTCCGGCTTCAGGAAGGACATCAAGAGCACGTCCTCGTGACCGTGCGATAGAATGAAAGCGGCGGCCTCGTAGGCGCCCCTTTCGTCCTCGACGTTCACCGAAGGTGCGTACTCCGAAGCCCCGTCTACCACCACGAACGGCACCCCCCGACGCGCCAGCGGCGCGATGTCTTCGTGGTCCTCGCCGAGCCCGACCACCACGAACCCGTCCGCCGGCGCCCGCGTGATCGCCTCGCCGATCGACTCGTCTATGGGCGAGACGATCATCATCGAAAGCTCCCGCTCGTTGCACACCCTCCCGACCCCCTGTACGAAGCAGGAGTAGAACGGGTTGGCGAACGCGTCGGTGATGCTCTCCGGTACGAGAAGCCCCAGGACCCCGGACCTGCTGGAGAGCAGCGCCTTCGCGTGCGGGTTCGGAGCATAGCCAAGCTCCCTGGAGGTCTCCAGAACCCTCCGTACCGTCTCCGGGCTCAGCTCCCAGGGGCGGTTGAACGTGAAAGAAACCGTAGTCGGCGAGACCCCGGCTCGCCGCGCGACATCGGAGATAGTAACGCGTGCCATAAACGCCACCCCAAACCAGTTTACTAAAGCCCTTTAGTATGTTACCGTACGGTAAAACCACGAGCAAAGAGCGAGGGAAAGGGGCTTCGCTGATGGAGAAAAAGAGTGGTGATGCCGGGAGGAAGCTGAGCCGCGGGGACTTCCTGCGCATTGGGGGAGGAGGTCTTGCGGGGGCGGCGCTGCTCGGGGCGGCGGGCTGTGGAGGGGGGAGCAGCAGCGGCGGCTCCGGCAGCGGCGGGCCGGTGAACATCACCGTGGCGTTCGGCCGGGAGGCTTCGGGGACGCTGGCGCAGCTCATCAAGGAGTTCAACAAGCAGAACGGCGGCAAGATCAAGGTGACCTGGCGCCACATGCCTTCGGACACGGGGCAGTATTTCAACCAGATCCAGACCGAGTTCCAGGCGCAGAAGACCAACATAGACCTGATCGGGGGGGACGTGATCTGGCCGGCGCAGCTGGCTGCGAACGGCTGGATCCTCGACCTATCCGACCGCTTCACCGAGAGCGAACAGAAGAAGTTTCTGCCCGGACCGATACAGTCGATGACCTGGCAGGGCAAGATCTGGGGCGTGCCTTGGTTTACCGACGCGGGGATGCTCTACTACCGCAAGGACCTTCTGGCCAAAAGCGGCTACAAGAACCCGCCCAAGACCTGGGACGAGTTGAAGTCGATGGCCGAGAAGATAACCAAGGAGCAGGGCATCCAGAACGGCTTCGTCTTCCAGGGAGACAAGTACGAGGGCGGGGTCTGCGATGCGATGGAGTACATCTGGACCAACGGGGGCAACGTCCTGAAGGACTACAACACCAACACGGTGGTGGTCGGGCAGCCGCCGGCGATCCAGGGAATCGCCACCGAGCGGAGCATGGTCACCAGCGGGGTGGCGCCGCAGGCCGTCGCGACCTACCAGGAGCCGCAGACCGAGCCGGTCTTCCTCGGGGGCAAGGCCGTCTTCGCCCGCAACTGGCCGTACATGTACGGGCTCGCCTCGCAGTACAAGATGAAGCCGAGCCAGATCGGGCTCGCCCCGATACCGGTCTCGGGGAACAACGAGACGGCGAGCACCCTGGGGGGTTGGAACTTCTACATAAGCGCTCTCTCGGACAAGAGCAAGCAGGATGCCGCCTACAAGTTCATCCAGTTCATGACCTCGCCCGAGAACGAGAAGAAGTTCGCGATCAAGGGTGGTTATCTGCCGACGCTCAGCGCTCTCTACAAAGACAAGGAGCTTTTGAACAAGGTTCCAACGATGCGGAACTCGGCCGCGATCAGCCACACCCATCCGCGGCCGGTCTCGCCGTACTACTCTGACATGTCGCTGAAGATGCAGGAGCAGTTCAACGACTCGCTCAAGGGGACGGAGAGCCCCAAGCAGGCGGCGGACACGCTGCAGAAGCAGCTCACCCAGATCATCAAGCAGGGCAAGAACGCCTGAGCCTCAGGGAAAGGAGTAGCGGGTGACCACCGCAGCCAAGCCGCGAAGGCGCGGCGGAGGATGGCTGAAGGAGGAGTTCGGCAACCCCGAGCGCAGGACGGCCTACCTCATGGTGCTGCCGGTGTTCGTGATCGTGCTGGCGGTCGCGTTCTACCCGGTGGCGGATGCGATCTGGCTGAGCCTGCACGGGGGCACGCCGACCATCACGGGCTCGTTCGTCGGGGTCCAGAACTACGTGAACATGTTCCAGAACTCCGACTTCCAGAGCGGGCTCGTCAACACGATAATCTTCACGGTGGCCAGCGTGACCATAGAGCTTGTGGTCGGGATGGCGATCGCGCTGGCGATAAACCGCTCCTTCAGGGGGCGGGGGTTGGTTCGGGCGGCGGTTCTGATCCCCTGGGCCTTCCCGACGGTCATCTCGGCCACGATGTGGCGGCTGATGTTCCAGGACCAGGTCGGCGTCATAAGCTACGTGGCGCACGCCCTCGGGCTGGTCAGCCATCCCATACTCTCGGACCAGACGCTTCTCATGATCGCCTGCGTGATAGTCGACGCCTGGAAGACGACGCCGTTCATGGCGCTGCTCTTGCTGGCCGGGCTGCAGACGATCCCGGGAGACGTCTACGAGGCCGCGAGGGTGGACGGGGCCAACGCGATCCAGCGCTTCATCCGGATAACGCTGCCGCTTCTGAAGCCGACGATGCTCGTCGCGCTGCTGTTCAGGATCCTCGACGCCTACAGGGTCTTCGACCTGTTCTGGGTTCTGGGTGGCCAGCAGCTCGAGTCGCTCTCGACGTTCGTCTACCAGTCGGTGAGGGTGAGCCAGCTCCAGTTCCCGGAGGGCAACGCGGCGGCGGTGTTCATCTTCATCTCCGCGCTGCTCATCGCGCTGTTCTTCATAAGGGTCCTCGGGATGCAGACCTCCACGGAGGAGTGAGAGATGGCAGGTGCGACTACCACCGCGGCGTCCGCGGGCAGAAGGAAGAGGAGGAGCCGGGGGTTCAGCCTCAACATGGTCCTCTTCTACCTGTTCGTCACGCTCTTCGTGCTGGTGAGCGTGGCGCCCCTTCTGTGGGTGTTCAAGATGAGCATCGTCACCAAGACCGAGCTCTTCGCCTCGCCACCCACCTTCCTGCCCCAACATACGACCGGCAGCCACTGGCACACCATCTTCGCCAACAGGGACTTCCTGCTGGCTTTGAGGAACAGCGTGATCATCGCCGGAATAACGACCATAGTCTGTCTGTTCTTCGGCTCGATCGCGGCGTACGCGATAGCCCGGCTGCGCTTCCGGTTCAAGAGCACCGTGCTGACGTTCATCCTGGCGGTGGCCTTCTTCCCGCAGGTGGCGATCATCGCCCCGCTCTTCAAGCAGTTCAGCGACATCGGCCTGATAAACACCTACTGGGCGGCGATCATCGCCGATACGGTCTTCGCGCTGCCCCTCACGGTCTGGCTTCTGGTAGCCTTCTTCAAGGAGCTGCCGAAGGATCTCGAGGAGGCCGCGAGGGTGGACGGGGCGACGACGCTGCAGGCCTTCCGGAAGGTGATCGTCCCGCTCGCCGCACCGGGCGTGTTCACGGCGGCGATCCTGACCTTCATCCAGGCGTGGGGCGACTACCTCTTCGCGCTCACGTTCCTCTTCACCGCCTCGACCCAGCCCGTGACGGTGGTGATACCGAACTTCGCCGGGATACACACCATAGACTACGGCGCGCAGGCGGCGGCCGCGGTGGTCGTGACGGTCCCGCTTGTTATACTGGTGTTGATATTCCAGCGCAGGATAGTCTCCGGGCTCACCGCCGGGGCGGTCAAGGGATAACCGGAGCTAGAGGAGCAGAGACACTCTGGGGAAAGAGAGGTTCTGGGCAAGAGATCTCGAGCCGGGCATGAGGCTCGACGCGACTTTCCTGGCGACGGACGCCGCGGTGCGCAACGACAGCCGCGGCGTCCCCTATATGGCGCTCCGGCTGGTCGACAGGACGGGATCGGTGGACGCGAGGATGTGGAAGTTGCCCAAGGATCTCCTCGGCGGCCTCGACGGGCCGGAGTACGTCCGCGTCGAGGGCGTCACCCATGAGTACCGGGGGATGCTGCAGGTGAAGGTCGAACGCCTCACGATCCTCGGCCGGGAAGAGGTTGACGAAGAGGACTACGTCCCGGTCACCGAGAGGAACCTGGCGGCGCTGGCGGCCGAGATGGAGTCGGTCGGAGAGGAGCTGGAGGATGTCCACCTGAAGCGGCTCTTCGACGCCATGGTGGCGGACGAGGATTTCTGGGAGGCGTTCTGCACTGCCCCTGCGGCCAAGAGCATGCACCACGCGCGCATCGGGGGGCTGCTCGAGCATTCGGTGCAATGCGTGCGGGTGGCGCGGGCTCTGGCCGAGATCTACCCGGTCGACCGGGACCTCCTGTTGTTCGGGGCGGCCTTCCACGACGTGGGCAAGGTCGATGAGCTGTCCTGGGACGGGGGAGGGTTCTCATACTCCGACAGGGGACGCCTGCAGGGTCACGTGGTGCTGGGGGAGAGGATCCTGCACCGTTACGTCGGGCGGGTGCCGGGCTTCCCCGAGGAGCTGGAGCTGGAACTCTCTCACATCCTGCTCTCACATCAGGGAGAGCCGGAGTACGGGGCTCCCGAGCGTCCGCGGACGCTGGAGGCGATGCTGATCCATCACATAGACAACCTGGACGCGCGGGTGGCGATGTTTTTGGAGGCTACCGAGAACGTGAGCCGCGGCGGGTGGAGCAACCACGAGAACCCGCTCCGGCGTGCTCTCTACGTGCCGCCCGCTCGGAGCGGCTCGGCGGAAGAGAAGGAAGGCTGAAAGAGAAGCTCAGGAGGAAGAGCGAGCTCCTCCACCGGCGGGGCCGTCCTCCCCGCCCCGGGCTTCCGCACCCGACTTCCTGGCGCGTTCGCGCGGGGGCTCGTAATCCTCGTCTTCTTCTTCGAAGACCTCTCTCTCCGGCTCCCCGCGCCCACCGCCGTAGTAGTCCTCGAAGTCTTCGTCCTCCTCGAAGGAGTTCCCGTCGCTCTCGGCGGTGAGTTCTTCCTTGATCTCGTCTATCGACTGACGAGCCTCGTTGACGAAGCGCCCCAGGTCACGCGCCATCTGCGGCAGCTTGTTGGGTCCGAAGAGCACCAGCACGATGACGCCGATGATCAACATCTCCTGGAAGCCGATGCCGAAGCCCATGCAAGGAATATAACCCCTGGCCGGGGCAATGGCAACCGCGTGGAGCCCGGCCGGCGTTATACTCCTGGTTGTGATGGTTGTCTCGGGAAGAGAGAGGCGATGATCTCCTGGGGTGCAGCCCGCGCCATAGCGGTGGCGCTGGCCGCGCGTACCGAGAGCCGCCCGGCCGCGGATGGCTTCGACTACCCGGCCGCGGTCCGTCACGCCCTCGGCCCACTCTGTGAGTTCACCGGGATCCCGCTCCGGGAGCCCTTCGAGTCGCAGCGGGTGCTGGTCTCAGACCGCGCGCGGTGGATAGACCTCAACATCGAGAACTTCGGTGCCGTGCTGGAGCCTATATTGAGGCAGGCCGCCGGGAGCACCGGAGACCTCGCGTGGGCGCTCGGCGGTGTGACGCTCACGGCCCAGGTCGGGGTCCTGCTCGGGTTCCTCTCCACGCGGGTTCTGGGGCAGTACGACGCCGGACCATTCGCGGCGCGGCGTGAGAGGCCCGGCAGGGTCTTCTTCCTGGATGGGAACATCGCCTCCGCCGCCGCGAGGCTCGGGGTTCCACTCGACGGGCTCAGGCTCTGGATAGTTCTGCACGAGATGACCCACGCGCTGCAGTTCGAGGGGGCTGCCTGGCTCGGCGAGCACCTCGGGGATCTCATGCAGGGGTTGCTCGCACCCCTGGCCGAGCGGCTCGGTCTGCGCGAGCTTCTGCGGCGTCTGGCCGACAACCTCTCCAGCGGAGGACGCCCGCTCGAGCTCCTGATGAGCCGCTCCCAACGGGCGACCTTCGACCGGGTGCAGGCCGTGATGTCGCTCGTGGAGGGCTACTCGGATTACGTGATGCACCGGGTGGGCAGGGAGATGGTGCCCCACTACGAGCACATAAGCTCCGCGATGGCCCGCAGCCGGGAGCATCGTCCTCCGCTGGAGAGCGCCATCTTCAGGCTGACCGGGCTCGACCTCAAGATGGAACAGTACCGCCTCGGCGAGCAGTTCGCGGAGGTCGTCGCGAGACGGGTCGGCATGGAAGGGCTCGGGCGTGTCTGGGAGCGGCCGGAGAACCTGCCGAGCCTCGCGGAGATCCACGACCCGGGACTCTGGTTGTCGCGCATGGAATTTGAGCGGGAGGCAGGCTGAGATGGCTGATCCCGGAGAGAGAACCCGGGCGATAGGTTACGAGTTCGCCCGCGAGGACGAGGCGCGCGGCTGTGCGGCCGAGCTGGCGCGCAGGTTCTCCGAGCGGGAGATCGTGGGGCTCAGGATCTACAGGATACGGTGGAACGGGGACTATCTGGTCGAGGCGGTCTTCGGGGAGGGTGTGCCGGAGCAGCGGGTGCGGGATGCCCGGGCCATCCTCGGCGAGCTGGGGGCCCCCATCCGGGAGGAGGACCTCGAGGACTACAAACGCGCCACGGAGGCCGGCTTCAACGAGGGGCTGCCGACCTGGATCCGCCGGCTCTTCGGCCGCTGAGAGGGCCGATCAGCCCCGCCGACCCTCGAGGTTCTCGATCTGCTCGCGCAGCTCTTCGATCTCGCGCTCGAGGTAGGCTTCGCGCCCCCGCAGACGGGTGTAGCCGGACTCGAAGGTCGTTGCGAGGCCGTCCGCGGCCCGTGAGAGGGCGCTCCCCAGGTGGCGGGCGGAGATGCCGAGGCCCCCGAGCAGAGAGTGTCCGGCGGAGCGGGCCGCCGGGGTCGTGACGAAGGATCCGGCGGCGAACCCACCCAGGGCGCCGAGAAGGACGCCGGCGAGAAACTTTGTAGATCCTTCCCTCAAGAAAAGAGTCCTCCCTGTCCTCTCCGATACAGGAACTTCCAGCGGGGACCCAGTTTAGCATAGCCGCGCGGAGGTTCTTGCCGAGACCGTTATATACTGGCGAGGGTATGCGGGATTCCCTGAAGAAAGAGAGGCTGCGGGCGCTTCCTTCCGTCGATGCCGTGATGAGATCGCCCGAGGCCGGCCGCGCCGCCGGGCGGTACGGGCGCGCCGTGCTGACCGGAGCGGTGAGGCGTGTGCTTGAAGCCAGGCGCAGGGACATCCTCGAAGGCGCCGGAGAGGGGAAGGTCTCCGTGGAGGACGTGGTGGGCGAGGCCGAGCGGGATCTCGCGCGGCGCGGGCTGCGGCGGGTCATCAACGCCACGGGCGTCGTCCTGCACACCAACCTCGGCCGTTCGGTCCTCTCGCGGCGCGCGGCCGAGGCGGCCTACGTCGCGGCGACCGGCTACTCCAACCTGGAATACGACCTCGGGCGCGGGAAGAGGGGTTCCCGCTATGACCACGCCGTCTCGCTGCTCACGGACCTGACCGGAGCGGAGGACGCGCTGGTGGTCAACAACTGCGCCGGGGCGGCGCTGCTCGCGCTCACGGCCGTGGCCCGGGGAGGAGAGGTCATCGTCTCCCGGGGGCAGCTCGTCGAGATCGGAGGCGGCTTCCGCATACCCGAGGTGCTGGCCCTCTCAGGAGCGAAGCTGCGCGAGGTGGGGACGACCAACCGAACCCGTCTTTCTGACTACGAGGCCGCGCTCGGGGAGGAGACACGGGCCATCCTCTGGGTGCACCAGAGCAACTTCGAGACGGTCGGGTTCACGGAATCCGTGTGGATCGACGAGCTCGCCTCGCTGGGCTTCCCGGTGATCGCCGACGTGGGCAGCGGGGCCCTTTTGCCGATCGCCGACGAGCCGCTCGTGCAGCGGGCGGTGAGGGACGGGGCTGCCATCGTGACGTTCTCCGGGGACAAGCTCCTGGGCGGTCCGCAGGCCGGGATCGCGGTGGGATCGTCGCAGATCGTCTCGTCCATGCGCTCCCATCCCCTGACCCGTGCCCTTCGCGCGGACAAGATGTGCCTGGCGGCGCTCTCGGAGACGCTGCGGGCGTATCTGGAGGGCTCCGCCCGGGACGAGCTCCCGGCGCTCCGGATGCTCGCTGCAGCGCCCGGTGAGGTTGAAGAGCGGGCAAGGGCGCTCGCGTCCCGCATCGAAAAGAAACTCCCGGAAGTCCGGGTCGGGGTCGTGCCCTCGGTGGCCCGCAGCGGCGGCGGTACGCTGCCGACGCACGAAGTCCCCTCTTTCGCCGTCAGGATCGAGGCGCACGATCCCGAAGGGCTCGCCGGGAGGCTTCGGAGGTTCGAGCCCCCCGTCATCGGGAGGGTTCAGGACGATGCGTTGCTGCTCGATCTCAGAACGATACTCCCCGGTGAGGAAGAGGAGGTGTGCTCTGCGCTTGCAGAAGCCTGCAGAGGTGTCTGAGGAGAGGCCCATAGCCCTGACTATCGGGACGGCCGGGCACATAGACCACGGCAAGACCACCCTGGTGCGCCGCATGACCGGCACCGACACCGACAGGCTCGAAGAGGAGCACCGGCGCGGGATCTCCATCGTCCCGGGTTACGCGGAGCTCACGCTGCCGAGCGGGCGACGGGCGAGCCTGGTCGACGTGCCGGGGCACGAGCGGTTCGTCAGGAACATGGTCTCCGGGGCGACGGGCGTGGATGCCTTCCTGCTCGTGGTCGCGGCGGACGACGGGGTCATGCCCCAGACGCGAGAGCACATGGACGTGCTCAGGATCCTCGGCGTCGAGCAGGGGGTGGTGGCGCTGACCAAGATAGACGCGGTCGACGAGGAGACGGCCGCTCTGGCCGAGCTCGACGTGGAGGAGTACCTGGAGTCGGTCGGGATAGAGGCCCCGGTGGTGCGGGTCAGCGGCGTCACGGGAGAAGGTGTGGGGGAGTTGCTCGAGGCCCTGGACCGTCTGGTGGAGACGGTGAGGCCGGGACGCGGCGCGGAGGACGTCGCCCGGCTCCCCGTGGACCGGGCCTTCGTCTTGCAGGGGATAGGGGTGGTCGTGACCGGGACGTTGTGGTCGGGGGAGATACGGGTCGGGGATATGCTGTATACCTCCTCCGGGCTGCGCCCGAGGGTGCGCAGCATCCAGAACCACGGCCGTCCGGCCGAGATCGCCCGCCGGGGGGCGCGGACGGCGCTCAACCTCGCCGGGGTGGAGATCTCGGAGATCTCCGCCGGTGACGTGCTGCTCTCCGAGCCCCATCCTCCCACGCGCACGATCGACGCGAGGATAAGGCTTCTGGAGGGAGCCCGGCCGCTCGGGCACGGTGTCAGGGTGCGGTTTCATCACGCCACCACCTCGGTCAACGCCCGGGTGCTCCTGGCGGGGCGGGAGAGGCTCGCGCCCGGGGAGAGCGCGCTGGGGCGTCTCAGGCTCGAAGCTCCGGTGGTGGCGTTCTTCGGCGACCGGTTCGTGCTGCGTTCTCTGGCCCCCCAGGTCACGATAGGGGGCGGGACGGTGCTGGATCCGCATCCTGCGGGACGGAGGCCGGACGAGGGGTGGCTCGGCGCGCTCGAGGATGGGGATCTCACGAAGATACTGCCGGCCGCCCTGCGCCGCTCTCCGGACTCCGGGCTCTCCCGGGAGGAGGTGGCGGAGCTTGTCCCGTCCTCCCGGGGCAGATTGCGGGGCGACGAGAAGATCGAGGGCGTCGTCTTCGTCGGCGGGATGTACGCCCTCGAGTCCGCCGTAGAAGAGGGGGAGAGGAGGCTGCTGCGGGCGGTGCGGGAGCGTTACGAGGGATCTCCCGAGAGCCCCGAGCTCTCGCTCGCGGAGGCGCGTGCCGTGACGGGTCTGGAGGAGCGCCTCGCCGACGCCGTCGTGGATGGGCTTGCAAAAGCCGGGAAAGTGAGGGTCTCCGAGGCCGGGGTGAGTCTCCCGGAGGCGGAGGTGCCCGAGGAGATCGAGGAGGGAGCACGCAGGCTCCTTTCGCGCCTGCGCGAGGCGGGGGTGGAGGCGCCGACGCTGGAGGAGAGCCCGGAGCTTCGGCTGCTGTTGCGCCGGGGCGAGGCGGTGAGGGTCGGGGAGAACATGTTCGCCGCCCGGGAGGTCGCGCGCAGGATGATCGAGGAGATAATCGCGTTCTGCAGGGAGTCGGACGAGGTGACCCTCGCCGGCTTCCGGGACCGCATGTCCACGAGCCGCAAGTACGCTCAGGCCTGGCTTGAGTACGCGGATGGAGAGGGCGTGACGCGGAGGGTGGGGGACAGGAGGGTCCTCACCCGCCGCTACCGGCAGGGGCTGTATTAAAATCCGTCTCGGAATGCGTGGGCCTGGTGGCCCGGCCGGTCTTCAAAACCGGTTTGCGGCCCCGGTGGGGGCCGTGGTGGTTCGATTCCCCCGCATTCCGCAGCAGGTTTTTGTAAACTCTTGGAGATCGGTCGGTGATGGACGAGTTCTCGCACATAGACGCCGGGGGCGCCGCCCGGATGGTCGACGTCGGTGGGAAGCCCGTCGTCCGGCGCGCCGCCCGGGCGACGGGACGCATCAGCCTCTCCCCGAGGACGGTCGATCTCCTGAGGCAGAAGGCGCTCCCGAAAGGGGATGCCCTCAACACGGCCAGGATCGCCGGGATCATGGCTGCCAAGCGCACGCCGGAGCTCATCCCGCTGTGCCACGGCATCGCTCTGAGCCACGTGGACGTCGAGTTCGAGGTCGAGGAGGACGGGATCGCGATAGAGGCCACCGCCCGGGCTTCGGATCGGACGGGGGTGGAGATGGAGGCGCTCACGGCGGTGAGCGTCGCTGCGCTCACGCTGTATGACATGTGCAAGGCGGTGGACAAAAACATGCGGATAGAGGGCGTGAGGCTCGTCGAAAAAACCAAGAGCCTGCCGGAGTGATCATCGATACGGAATTCCGAAAAGATTTGTGAGAGGATCTGCCAACCGAAATCCTTCCTGGTCAGAGACTTGAGCGTTGGAGGTGCTTTGCCGGAGGAGCCCGCGAAAGAAGATTCCTTCCTCTACCCCGTGTTCTTCGACCTGCGCGGCCGGCGGTGCGTGGTGATAGGAGGAGGCGGGGTCGCGACCCGCAAGGCCCTCGAGCTCGCCCGGGCCGGTGCGGAGGTGGTCGCCGTGGCACCCTGCGTCGGGCCGGAGATCATGAGGGTCTGTCGGGAGGTTCGCGAGCGGCCCTACCGGAGCGGGGATCTCGATGGAGCCTTCCTGGCTTTCGCGGCGACCGACTCCCGGGAGGTGAACCGGGCGGTGGCGGAGGAGGCGCACCGGCGGGGCATCCCGGTGAACGTCGCCGACCGTCCGGCGGAGGGTGATTTCTTCCTTCCTTCGGTGCTCCGGCGGGGACCCCTCCAGATAGCGGTCTCCACGAGCGGTGCGTCCCCCGCTCTGGCGCGTTCCATCCGGAGGCAGCTGGAAGGGTTGTTCGGGCGGGAGTGGGAGGATCTCGTGCGGCGTGTGGGGGAGACGCGACGTCTGGGGGAGCATGACGAAGGGCTCGAAGAGGAGGTGAGGGCTTGCTTGTCGCGGTTGCGGGGATAAGCTACAAGACCACACCGGTCGAGATCAGGGAGAAGGTCGCGTTCCCGGTGTGTGCCGGACGTAGCTTCCTGCGGCGCATCAGGGAGGAAGGCCTCGTCTCGGAGGCTGTCCTGCTCTCCACGTGCAACAGGACGGAGCTCTACGCCGTCCTCGATGACGAAGGGATGCGCGCCCCGTTGCTGGCGGCGATCTCCGAGGACCGGGGGGTGCAGCTCGCGACGCTGGAGCGCGAGTCCTACTGGCTGACCGACGAGGAGGCCGTGGAGCACCTCTACCGGGTGGCGAGTTCGCTCGACTCCATGGTCGTCGGTGAAGCCCAGATACTGGGACAGGTGCGCGAGGCCTACCGCGTGGCGACGGAGGAGAAAGCGACCGGCCATATCACCAACCGGCTCTTTCACACCGCGCTCAGGATCGGCAAGCGGGTGCGGGCGCAGACCGGGATCGGGGACGGCTCGGTCTCGGTGCCGCACGTGGCGGCGAAGCTGGCCGAGGAGGTCTTCGGCGGGCTGCGCGGTCGGCGGGCGCTGGTGATCGGCGCGGGTGACATGAGCGAGCTGGTCGTCAAGCACCTGAGATCTCGCGGCATCGGGGAGGTGAGGATAGCCAACCGCACCCCGGAGCGTGCCCGGCTGCTGGCCGATCGCCTGGAGGGAGTCGCCGTCGGGTTCGAGAACATCGGCCGGGAGCTCGCCGCTGCGGACGTCGTGGTGAGCTCCACGGGATCCGGAGAGTGGGTCGTTCGCCTAGAGGAGGTCGGGCGGGCCGTCGAGAGACGGACGGCGCCGCTCTTCTTCGTCGATATCGCGGTGCCCCGGGACGTAGACCCCCGGGTGCAGAGCCTCCGAGGGGTCCACCTCTACGACATAGACGACCTGCAGGCGGTCGTCGAACGCAACGCCTGCGACCGGAAGGCCGCGGCGGAGGCGGGGGAGGCCATGATCTCCCCCGCCGTCATGGAGTTCATGAGCTGGCTCTCGACCCTGGACGTGGTGCCGGTCATCAAAGAGATGAGGGACGAGGCGGAGGGGATCCGGCGCCACGAGCTGGCGCGGGCGCTGAAGAGGCTCGACCTCTCTCCGGAAGAGGAGCAGGTGCTGGAGAAGATGACCCACGCCATCGTCAACAAGCTGCTGCACGGTCCGATCCAGGAGGTGAAGTCCCGGGCTTCTTCTCCTCTGCAGAGCCCGGAGGTGCGGAGGCGACTGTGGGAGCGGGAGGGGTTCGAGGTCGAACTGCACGGTCCGAAGCGCGGATGAGCCGCCGGCGTCTCGTACTCGGCACCAGGGGCTCGCGGCTTGCTCTGGCCCAGGCGGAACTCTGCGCGCGGCGGCTGCGCGAGAGTGGCCTGGAGGTCGAGATCAGAACCATAAAGGCGACGAGCGACCACCGTCCGGAGGAGCCGCTCTCGAGGATGGACGAGCGCGACGTCTTCACCCGCCAGCTCGACGAGGCCCTCCTGCAGGGTGGGATCGACCTGGCGGTCCACTCCTGCAAGGACGTCCCAACCGAGATCCCATCTGGCATCTTTATCGTTGCCACCGTGGAGCGTGAGGACCCGAGGGACGTCCTCGTCTCCGATGCCCAGACCTCCCTCGATGCCCTCCCCGCGGGCGCTACGGTCGCCACCTCCAGCCTCAGAAGACGCTCCCAACTCCTCCACCTCCGACCCGACCTCCATGTGGTCGAGATCCGGGGCAACATAGATACCCGCCTCCAGAAACTCGCCCGCGGCGACGCGCTCGCCCTCGTCCTCGCCCGCGCCGGCCTCCTCAGATTGAAGCTCGACGTAAGGTATACGGTCATGTCGGTAGAGACCCTCGTGCCGGCCGTCGGGCAGGGGGCGCTGGCGGTGACGATGCGGGAGGGGGATCCTCTGGCCGGTGTGGTGCGTGGGGTCCTCGACCACCGGCCCACGGCGGTCGCGGTCGAGGCGGAGAGGGCTTTCCTGCGGGCGCTGGAGGGCGGCTGCCGGGTTCCGGTGGGGGCGAACGCGGTGGTCGAGGGGGGCGAAGTACGGTTGAGGGGGCGGGTGGGGTCGGTGGACGGGAGCGAGATGTACGAGGGGGAGGCGTCTGGCGCTGGAGCGCGGGAGGTCGGGGAGCGGCTGGCCGGTGAGCTTCTGGCGCGGGGGGCTGGAAGGGTTCTCGAAGAGGTACGTCGGGCGAGGAGCGGGGCGTGATCTACCTGGTCGGGAGCGGGCCCGGGGATCCGGGGCTCTTCACGCTGAAGGGGTTGAGGTGTCTCGAGCGGGCCGATGTCGTGGTCTACGACCGGCTGGCCCCCGAGGAACTACTGAGATATGCCCCTGCCGGGGCCGAGCTCGTCTACGTCGGGAAGCTGCCCGGACGTCCTACGATGCGGCAGGAGGAGATAAACGAGCTCCTCGTGCGCAAGGGGCGTGAGGGGAAGACCGTCGTCAGGCTCAAGGGGGGCGACCCCTACGTCTTCGGGCGTGGCGGGGAGGAGGCGCTCGCGCTCGCCGAGGCCGGGCTCCCCTTCGAGGTCGTACCCGGAGTGACGAGCGGAATCGCCGCGCCGGCCTACGCGGGCATCCCGGTCACCCACCGCGGGATCGCCGCGAGCGTGGCCTTCGTCACCGGCCACGAAGACCCCGAGAAGGGCAGGGTCGACGTGGACTGGGAGAGGGTGGCGCGGGGTGCGGACACCCTCATCCTCTACATGGGGGTGGGCAGGATCCGCCAGATCGCGCGGAGCCTCGTCGAGGCGGGCAGGCGTCCCGAGACGCCGGTCGCCTGCATCCGGTGGGGGACCTTGCCCGAGCAGCGGACGGTGACGGGGACGCTCGAGGACATCGCCGGGCGGGTGGAAGAGGCTGGTCTTGGTCCCCCGGCCGTGATCGTCGTCGGAGAAGTCGTCCGGCTCAGGGAAAAGGGTCTCGGATGGTACGAGAGTAAGCCGCTCTTCGGCAGGAGAATAGTCGTCACCCGGGCGAGGAAGCAGGCCGGGGAGCTCTCCCGCAGGCTGGAGGAGCTCGGCGCCGAGGCCATCGAGTTTCCCACCATAGAGATCCGTCCCCCCCGGGACTTCGGTTTGCTGGATAAGGCGATAGACCGGCTCGACTCCTACGATTGGCTCGTCTTCACCAGCGTCAACGGCGTGGAGAGCTTTCTGGGGCGCCTGCGAGATCGCGGCCTCGACATACGCTCCGTGCCGAGGGGGGCGAAGATCGCGGCGATAGGCCCGGCGACCGCCCGGCGGGTGGAGGAGGCCGGGCTCAAGGTCGATGCGGTGCCCTCCGAGTACCGGGCGGAGGCTCTGATCCCGGAGGTTTCAGGGGATGGTTCGCTGGCGGGGAATAGGATTCTCATCCCGCGGGCGAAGGTTGCCCGGGAGGTGCTCCCCGAGAGGTTGAGGGAGGCCGGAGCCGAAGTGGACGTGCCTCCGGCCTACGAGTCGGTCCCGGATGCCAGCGGGGCGGAAGCCCTCGCGCGGAGGATCGAGGACGGCGAGGTGGACTGCGTCACGTTCACGGCGAGCTCGACCGTCGAGAACTTCGTCCGGGCCTTCGGGGAGGAGCGCTCCGTCCGGCTGCTGCGGAAGACGAAGGTCGCCTGCATCGGCCCGCTGACCGCCCAAACCGCGCGCGGGCACGGCTTACGCGTCGATGCCGTCGCGCGGGAGTACACTATCCCCGGACTGGTGGAAGCCGTCACGGAGCTCATGAGTTCCGCAGCGTCTGAAGGAGAGGTCGGATAACATGCCGTTTCCACAGCAGAGACTGCGCAGGATGCGCCGCACCGGGAGGCTGAGGTCGCTGGTGCAGGAGACACGCCTCTCGCCCGAGGACCTCATCTACCCCATGTTCGTCACCGTCGGGGAGGACGTCAGGAACCCGGTCCCTTCGATGCCGGGCGTCTTCCAGCTCTCCATAGACAACGCCGTCGAGGAAGCCCGGCGCGTCAGCTCGCTCGGGGTACCGGGGGTGATGCTCTTCGGCATCCCGGAGCACAAAGACGAGGCCGCCTCAGGAGCCTACGACCCCGAGGGTATCATCCAGCTCGCCGTGCGGGCCATGAAGGACGCCCTGCCGGAGCTTCTGGTCATCACCGACGTATGCCTCTGCGAGTACACGAGCCACGGCCACTGCGGCGTGGTCGAGAAAGAGACCGGCGAGATCCTCAACGACGTCAGCCTCGAGCTTCTGGCGCGCACCGCGGCCTCCCAGGCCGAGGCGGGGGCAGACATCGTCGCCCCCTCGGACATGATGGACGGACGGGTCGCCGCCATCCGCTCCGAGCTCGACCGCGAGGGGTTCGAGAACACCCCGATCATGGCCTACTCCGCCAAGTACGCGACCACCTTCTACGGTCCCTTCCGCGACGCCGCCGAGAGCGCCCCCGCCTTCGGCGACCGGCGCAGCTACCAGATGGACCCGGCCAACGCGCGCGAGGCGCTGCGCGAGGTCGCCCTCGACGTCGAGGAGGGGGCGGACATCGTGATGGTCAAGCCGGCGCTTCCCTACCTCGACGTCATCCACAGGGTGAGGGAGGCCACCGACCTCCCGGTGGCGGCTTACAACGTGAGCGGAGAGTACGCGATGATAAAGGCCGCCGCGCAGAACGGGTGGCTGGACGAGCGCGCGGCCGTCCTGGAGGTGCTCACGAGCATAAAGCGCGCTGGCGCGGGGATGATAATAAGCTACCATGCACCGGACGCCGCCCGCTGGCTGTCGGGCGAGTAAGCGGCATTACGGCCGATTTTGCGTTTGTCGTATACAAAGACCAGGCTTTCGAGAGACGGAGGTTATGAGCCGGTTGCGAGGTAGCGGAGAGAGCGGCGGGAGCGTTCCGGCGGTGGAGCGCTCGGCCCGGCTCATGCGCCGGGCCGCTTCGAGGATGCCCGGCGGCGTCAACAGCCCCGTCAGAGCCTTCCGTTCGGTGGGCGGTGATCCCCTGTTCATCCGCAGAGGGGAGGGGGCTCGTATCTTCGACGTGGACGGCAACTCTTACATCGACTACGTGATGAGTTACGGGCCTCTCATCCTCGGGCACGCCCATCCCCGCGTCGTGGAGGCCCTCGAGCGGGTGGTGCGAGACGGGACCAGCTTCGGCGCCCCGACCGAGCTCGAGGTGGAGCTGGCGGAACTCGTCTGCGAGGCCGTGCCCTCCGTGGAGATGGTCAGGATGACCAACTCCGGGACCGAGGCCACGATGAGCGCCGTACGCCTCGCACGCGGCTACACCGGGCGCGAGAAGATCGTCAAGTTCGAGGGCAACTACCACGGGCACGGGGATCCGCTGCTCGCTTCGGCCGGGAGCGGGGTCGCCACCTTCGGGCTCCCGGACAGCCCCGGGGTGACGCGTGGTGCGGCGGCCGACACCGTAGTGCTGCCGTACAACGACCTGGATGCCGTGGGGGCCCTCTTCGAGCGGGAGGGCGAGAACGTGGCCGCCGTGATCGTGGAGCCGGTGGCCGGGAACATGGGGTGCGTGCCCCCCGTGGAAGGGTTTCTCGAGGGCCTCAGGGAGATGACGCGGGTTCACGGTGCTTTGCTCATCTTCGACGAGGTGATGACCGGATTCAGGGTGGCCTACGGCGGGGCGCAGGAACGCTTCGGTGTGGTGCCGGACCTCACCACGCTCGGCAAGGTCATCGGCGGGGGGCTCCCGGTCGGTGCGTTCGGGGGGAAGCGTGAGATCATGCAGCTCGTCGCCCCCTCCGGGCCCGTCTACCAGGCAGGGACGCTCTCTGGCAACCCGCTGGCGATGGCCGCAGGGCTTGCGACGCTGCGGACCGTGCGGGAAGAGAACGTCTACGAGCGGCTCGAAGAACTGGGGCGGCTCTGGAAGGAAGGCATGCAGCGGGCCGCCTCGGAGGGAGGGGTGAGCGTCACGGTACACCAGGTGGGCTCGATGGTGAGCGTCTTCTTCACCGAAGGGCCGGTCAGGGACTTCGCCTCCGCCGCCCGTTCCGACCTCGGGGCCTTCAAGGACTTCTTCTGGCACATGCTCCGGAGGGGTGTCTACCTCGCCCCCAGCCAGTACGAGACCATTTTCCTCTCGGCGGCGCACACGGCGGAGGACGTCGAGCGCACCGTCGAGGCGGCGTCGGAGTGGTTCTCCCGGGTCGGAGGGAGCTGAGTGGTGCGGGCCGCCCGCAAGAGGACGCCTCAAGTATCCCTCAAAGGGGTGTTTCTGCACGCGGTCAAAGCCGTCGGCGGGGACGACCATCGCGGCGGGGTGGTGGCGGAGGCGCTGGATTTTCTGCAGCGGGGTTTCGACGCCCACTACGCGCAAGGACACGCCGCCGACGGGGAGATACTCGCCGGGGACGATGCCTACGCCGGAGCCGTCGAGATCATCTCGTGCCTCAACGAGCCGCACTTCGTGGCGGTGGCGAGCAGGATGATCCGCGACGGCGCCGGGCACATCTCCTCCGGCGGTGAGGTCTCGCTCGAGACCTGGGTGCCCCACCTGGCCGATCTTTTGCGCATCATCTCCGGGGAGAGCGTCGAGCGCTCGCGCGATCGGGTGCGCCGGGCGGCGCGCGAGGCCGCGGGTTGAAGATGGGAGCGGGACCTTCGGGATCCGGCGGGGTCTCTGCGGAGCGGGCCCGGTACGTGCGCGAGATGTTCGACAGGATCTCCCGGCGCTACGAGCTGCTCAACTTCCTCATGACCGCCGGGATGTACCGCAGATGGAACGCCCGGGTCGTCGAGGTGGCCGGGGTGAGGCCCGGAGCGAGGGTGCTCGACCTCGCGTGCGGCACGGGGAGCCTCAGCCGGGAGCTCGCCCGTGCCGTGGGACCCGACGGGTACGTGCTGGGGATCGATTTCTCCCCCGAGATGCTCCGGATCGCCAGGCGCAGGATGTACGCGAATCTGGAGTACCGCCTCGGGGATGCGACCGATCTGAAGGAGGTAGAGAGCAGGAGCTTCGACGTGGCGACGATCGCTTATGGGGCGCGCAACATACCGGACCTCGCCGCGCTCTTCTCCGAGATGAGGCGGTGCCTCAAGCCCGGAGGACGAGCCGTCTGCCTCGAGATAGCCCGGCCCGGGGGCGTCCCGGCGCGTGCCTTCTACGGGATCTGGTTCGACAGGATCGTTCCCCTCCTCGGAGGGATGATCTCAGGGGACAGGGAGGCCTACGCCTACCTCCCGCGGTCGGTAAAGGAGTTCGTGGCGCCCGCAGAGCTGGCTGGCATAATGGAGAGAAGTGGACTACGAAACGTTACATGGGAAAGACTCGCCGGTGGAATTATCACGCTCCACAGTGGAACCAAGCCTCGCTAGCCTGAGGGCGTTGCTCCCGGAGGAGATCGGGGAGCAACTGGGGGCGGTGGAGAAGACGCTAGTCGGTGTCGCTGAGGGGGCTCCGCGACCGCTCGCCGCGCCGGTCCACGAGGTGCTCACCTCCGGCGGTAAGAGGCTGCGCCCGCTGCTCATGATCCTGAGCGCGAACATGGGGGAGCCGGACCGGGAGGCGCTCGTCTCCGCGGCGGCGGCGGTGGAGGTACTCCACACGGCCACGCTCATCCACGACGACGTGGTGGACCGGGCCGAGAGCCGCCGGGGGCGCCCGACCACCGTCGCGGCCTACGGACGGGAGGTGGCCGTGGCGACCGGGGACTACCTCTTCGCGGAGTCTTTCGCGCGGCTGGCCGATATCGGGGACCCGAGGATAGTACGGGTCTTCGCCGAGGCGGCCCGCGATCTCGCCTCCGGGGAGCTCGAACAGTTCCGGGCCTCCGGGGACGAGGTCGGCATCGAGGAATATCTGCGGCACATCAGGATGAAGACCGCCGGGCTCTTCAAGGCGGCGTGCGTCGCCGGGGGGACCCTCGGTGGGCTCTCCATCCGGAGGATAGACGCCCTCGCGACCTACGGTCAATCGCTCGGGGTCGCCTTCCAGATGTCCGACGACGTGATGGACTTCGTCGGGGAGCCCGGCGTCATGGGCAAGGGGGCGGGTTCGGATCTCGCGGAGGGTACGATCACGCTGCCCATCATCCTCGCCATGCAGGAGGGTAACGCCGGGCTGATCCGGAAGGTGCTCAGGACGCCGCGGCCGGAGAAGGCCCTGCTCGAGGCCGGGATCGAGGCCGTGCTCGAGACCCGGGCGATCGCGGGGACGGAAGAGCGGGCGAGAAAGGAGATAGAGACCGCCCTGATGGAGCTCGAGCTCCTGCCTGCGGGGCCCGAGCGCGACGTACTGCACATGATAGCCAGCGAGGTGGTGGGAAGAGATGCCTGAGATCTTCGCCGCGGGGGTCTTGCTGCCGGTGGAGGGTGAGGTCATCCGCGAGGGGGGCGTGCTGGTGGAGGAGGGGAGGATAGGCTCCGTGGGGCCGCTGGGGGAGATCTCGCGGGAGCATCCCGGTGTGGAGGTACGCTACTTCCCCCGGTGCGCTCTCGTGCCCGGGGCGGTCAACGCGCACGCCCACCTGGGTTTCGCCCGGGGAGAGGGGCCGGAAGGGGGGAGTTTCTCCCGCTGGCTCAAGGGCCTGATCGAACGCCTCCCGGAGAAGGATACGGCCCGGGCCGCCGAGGCGGGCGCCCGAGAAGCGGTCGAGGCCGGGACCACCTACATGGCGGAATCCTCGCCTTACGGCGAGTGTCTGCCGCAGCTCGCCGCGAGCGGGATGGCGGGGAGGGTCTACGCCGAGTTCTTCCCGCACGAGATCGGTGACGGGACGCCCGGCGAGGCGGTCGAGTACATAATCCGCAGGGTGCGTGAGCTGAGGGAGGGGCTTCCTCCCAGGGTCGAGGCTCACGTGAGCGTACACTCGCCCTACACCGTGGACCCCGAGTCCTCGCGGCTCGCGGCGCGGCGCACGAGAGAGCTCGGGGACCTGCTCGCGATACACCTCTCCGAGAGCCCGGAGGAGGTGGAGTTCGTGCGCAACGGGAAGGGACCCCTGCGGGACATCTTCGGGGAGAACGACTGGGGAGGTGTCGGGCTCTCCCCGGTGGCCTACGCCGAGAGCGTCGAGCTCCTCGCCCCGCAGACGATAGCCGCGCATCTGGCCACCGGGGTCTCGACCGCGGACATCGAGATACTCGCCCGTACGGGTACCGCCGTGGCGCACTGCCCGCGCTCGAACGATTTCCTCGGGTGCGGGGTCTCTCCGGTGCCGGACATGCTGGCGCGGGGGGTGCGCGTGGGGATGGGCACCGACGGCCTCTGGAGCAGCCCGAGCCTCAACCTCTTCGAGGAGACGCTCCACGCCGTGAGGCTGCACGGCTTCAGCGGCGCGGAGGGCCTGCGCCTCGCCACGCTCGGAGGGGCCGAGGCGCTGGGCATCGCCCGGGAGACCGGGAGCCTCGTGCCCGGCAAGTGGGCGGATTTCGCCATCGTGGAGTGCTCCCCGGGCGGGCACGAGCCGGAGATGGAGGTGCTCGAAGCCGCAGCAGATGGTGGTGTCATGGCGACTGTCGCCAGGGGCGAGCTGATATACAATCGGGTCGAGAGCTGAACCAACCTCCCCGAGAGAGGCCTCCCCGCGATGATGATGGACCGCGACAGGATAAGCTTCTGGACCAGGATCGGTGCATTCGCGCTCATCGTGCTGTTTCTGGCTACCTTCCTCTTCGCGGGACTCGGAACCGGCCTCAACATCGACTTCCTCCAGGCCTTTTTCAAGAACCGGAATCAACCGGCCGGTCAGCAACACCCGCAGACGGTGAGCGCGAGAGAGCAGATCAGGTACGCCGAGAGCTACGTGAAGGATCACCCGAAGGACCCCGCCGCCGTATTCCGGCTGGGCTACCTCTACGCCCAGGACGGCAAGATGCGTAAGGCCGGGCAGGTCCTCGAGAAGGGCCGGAAGGACTTCCCGAAGAACGCTCAGATCGCCATGCTCCTCGGGGACGTCTACGCGCAGCAGGCCCAATCGGCTTCCGGGAAGGAGCAGAAGAAGCTCTACGGGAAGGCCGCAGACGCGTTCGCCGGGGCCTCGAAGATCGCTCCGAGCGGTGACGTCGCGCGTCTGTACCTGGCCGCAGGAGAGGCTTACCAGCGGGCCGGACAGCCGGGGCTCGCGGTCAAATACTGGAACAAGTACCTCGACAAACATCCCAAGGGCAAACAGGCGGATCAGGTACGCAAGCAGATCTCCGACGCCCTGCACGGTGGCAGCACCGGATGATGTTTTCGGGAGGTAGTAGAATGAGTCCAGCGCTCTTTCGCGAGGCAGGACTTCAGAACGAGGAGGAGAAACCTTGCCGGGTTACCTGGGTGGATCCGAGCTACTGATAGTATTGATCATCGTGCTCTTGCTCTTCGGAGCCAGACGCATCCCCGAGCTGGCCAGAGGGCTCGGCAGCGGGGTCCGCGAGTTCCGCAGGGGGATCTCCGGCGAGGAGCACGACGAGGAAGAGCAGCGGCCCCGTTCCGTGGAGGGCAATCGCGACTGAAGTATCGGAGTAATCCCGGGAGGCGAGGCTGAGCTTTGGCTGGTAACCGCCTGAGGGCGCTGGCGCGTCCCCGCGACGAGAAGAGGATGACCCTGATCGAACACCTCGAGGAGCTGCGCTCGAGGATAATCAAGGTCGGGGTGGCCTTCGTCGTGGCGACGGTCGTCGCCTGGTTCTTCCGGGTGCGGATCTACGACTGGCTCCTGGCCCCCTCCGGGCTCAAAAAACTTCACTTCACCGGGGTCACCGCGCCGGTCTTCACCGACCTCAAGCTGGCCCTCTACGCGGCGTTCGTGGTGACGCTTCCGGTCTTGATCTACCAGGCGTGGGCGTTCGTGGCCCCGGCGGTGGGCGAGGCCGGGCGCATCTTCACCTATATCTTGATCGGCTTCTCCTCGCTCCTCTTCATCGCCGGGATCGGCTTCGCATACTACGCGGCGCTACCGGTGGCGTTGCACTTCCTGCTCCACTACGCGCCGAACCGCTACACCGAGATCATCACCGCCGACACCTACCTCTCCTTCGTCACGCGCTTTCTGCTCGCCTTCGGGATAGTCTTCGAGTTCCCGGCCGCCACCTTCGTCGGGGCGAAACTCGGTCTCGTGGACGGAGACTTCCTCAAGAAGTACCGCCGGCATGCGGTCGTCGTCATCGCTGTGGTCGCCGCCGCCCTCACCCCGACCCCGGACCCGTTCACGATGCTCCTCATGATGGCCCCGATGCTCGTCATGTACGAGGCGAGCGTCCTGATCGCGCGCTACGTGAACCCAGCGACCGTCCCGCCGGAACCCGGCGACGGGGTCGAGCGCGAGGAGGAGCTCGAGCGCAGCGTCTACGGGGACGACGATCGCTGAAATGACCCGCCGGAGGAGAGGTAGGAGCCCAGTCTCCTGAGCGAGCGACGCAGCAGGTCGTCGGCGGCCCGCCGGAAGAAGGGGCGGGCCGCGATCCGGTCCAGCCACCGCGGTTCCACCACGTAGTTCGTCGTGAAGGTCACGCGCACGCTTCCTGCGCTTTCCCGGTCCACCGCCAGACCGCCGGTACCGCTGGCACCTCTCGTGTAACGCCACTGCAGGGTCCGGGGAGGATCCACGACGGTGATGGTGCTCTCCACCTCGTGGCGGATGCCGGCTGCGTTCAGGGCGAAGCTCAGCGCGGTGCCCGGGCGCACCTCGCGGCCGCCTCCGAGTACGCTGACCCGCTCCAGCCCGCAAGCCCATTCCGGGAAGCGCCAGACTTCGAGCAGGGCCGCGAAGACCTCCTCCTGGGAGGGGCCGCTGATCGGGTAGCTGGCGCTCACGTAGTGTCCGCCCGTTACCACCATCAGAAGATCGTGCCCAGCAGGATTCCGGCCGCGTAGAGCAGCCCGAAGATGGCGTGCAGCCCGGCCGTGCGCTTGACCACGGGGTCGAGGCGTTCCGGGGAGGTGCTGGCGAGGATGGCGCGCCAGAGGCGCAGCGCGATCGGGATGCTGAGGAAGACGAGCAGGACGCTCCAGGGGAGGATCCCGACGATCGGGAGCATCGCCGCCCAGAGGTAGGCGCCCGCCAGGAGGGCGCGGTAGACGGCCGCGCCGCCCCTGCGGCCGAGGACTATCGGGAGCGTCTTCCTGTTGCCGCGCCGGTCGGACTCCAGGTCCCGGATGTTGTTCGCGAGCAGTATGGCGGAGACGAGAAAGCCCACCGGGACCGCGACGAGCGGGACCGTGGCCGGGTAGCCGTGGGTCTGCGCGCCGTAGGTGATCACGACTATGATCAGCCCCATGAACACGAAGACCGTCGCCTCGCTCGCCGGGGTGTAGGCGATGGGGCGCGGGCCCGCGGAGTAGACGTAGCCGCCGAGCGCCGAGAGGCATCCGAGAACGAGGATCGGCCAGCCCCCGACCGCGACCAGGTAGAGGCTGAAGAAGAGCGCGAGCGTGTAGCAGAGGAGTGCCCCCAGAAGGACCGCCCGCGCCGGGAGTCTCCCCTTGACTATCGATCCGGCTATCCCGACCGAGCGCTCGGTGTCCAGCCCGCGTTTCTCGTCGTAGAACTCGTTGAACATGTTCGTCGCCGCCTGGATGAGGACGCTGGCCAGGAGCATCGCCAGCGCGGGGCCTGCCCGGAACCCGCCCTCCAGCGCCGCCAGGGAGGAGCCGACCAGCACGGGAACGACCGCCGCCGTCAGCGAGAAAGGCCGCGCGAGCCAGAACCACTCCGAGAGCGAGCGCCGACCGATCAACCGCTTCCCCTGCCGGTCTTTTCCGAGATCTCCTTCAAGGTCCCCACATATATAGCCGATCGCCGGTCACCCTGCCGGGTATTTTGCCAGCACCACAAGGATCGTGCCCGCCTTCCCGAAGACTTTGGCCGGCGTTTGTGGTAGAACCGGCTTTCGTGAAGACCGTCGGCCTCAGCATGAAAAACCCCTACCTGCGGTTGGCGCGACCCAAACAATGGACGAAGAACGGGTTCGTGCTGGCGGGGCTCCTCTTCGCGCGGCAGGCCTACCATCCCCCGGCGGTCCTCTCCGCCCTCGTCGCTTTCGTGGCCTTCTGCGCCCTCTCCTCCGCGACCTACGCTGCGAACGATACCCTGGACGTCGAGGAGGACCGGGAGCACCCGACCAAGAGGTTCCGGCCCGTGGCGAGCGGTGAGATAAAGCCACGGGCCGCGCTGACCTTCGCGATCGTCCTGGCCGCCATCGGGCTCGGGTTGTGCTTCGCGATCGGGCCGGTCGTGGGACTCTCCGCGATCGCCTACCTGCTGCTTCAGGCCTTCTACACGCTCGTTCTCAAGCATCTGGTGATACTGGACGTGATGGCCATCTCGGCCGGCTTCGTCATCCGGGCGCTCGCAGGCGTCGCCGCGGTGCACAGCCCGGTCTCGCCCTGGCTGATAGTCTGCACCGGGCTCCTGACGCTCTTCCTGGGTTTCTCCAAGCGCCGCCACGAGCTCGCGGTGCTCGGCGAGGATGCCGGAGGGCACAGGCGGAACCTGGAGGACTACTCGGTCGAGATGCTCGACCAGATGATGAACATCATGCTCGCGGCGACCATAATCGCCTACTCGATGTACACGTTCTTCGTGTACAAGAGCGAGGCCGAGAACTACATGATGGCGACGATACCTTTCGTCATCTACGGCGTCTTCCGCTACATGCTGCTGGTACACCGGGCGGGAGGGGGCAACCCGGACACGCTGCTCCTGCGGGACCGGCCGCTGCAGATCACGCTGCTTCTGTGGCTCGTCGTGGTGTTCCTCGTCCTCTACGTGCAGTAGGGGTGGGTGGGTGAACCGCATCAAGCGCAACCTCGCGCTCGCGCTGAGCTTCGCGGTCGCGGTCTATCTGGCGCTCGCGGTCTACTCGGGGTTGGGCGACTTCGAGTCGGCGCTAGGGCGGTTCCGGTGGTCGCTCCTGCCGGCGATCCTGGGGCTCGTGCTCCTCTCTTACGTGGGGCGTTTCGTCCGCTGGAGGTACTATCTGGGCGTCATCGGGGTGGAGGTGCCGCTGGCGGCGAACGTGGCCATCTTCGCCTCCGGGCTCTCCATGGCGATCTCGCCGGGCAAGCTCGGGGAGGTGCTCAAGAGCGCCTTCATCCGGCAGGTGAACGGCACCCCGATAGCCCGCACCGCCCCGGCGGTCGTGGCCGAGCGGGCGACGGACGGGACCGGGATGGTGCTGTGGGGGCTGCTCGGCGCTCTCTCGTTCAGCTTCGGCCCGGAGGTTCTGCTCCTGTTTCTGGCGGTGGCCGTCGTGGGGATCGCGGTGCTGAGATCCGAGAGGCTCTCGCTGGTCGCCGAGCGTATCCTGAGCCGGCTCCCGCTGCTCGACCGGCTCGCGCCGCACGTGAGGGTGTTTCACGGAGCTTCGAGCGAGCTTCTGGGGCTGCGGCCTCTGGTGGCAGGGACGGGGATCTCCTTCGTATCCTGGGGATTCGAGTGTTCCGCGGTCTATCTCTGTTCGGTGGCGCTCGGTGTGCAGCGGCCTTTTCTGATGGTGGTCTTCATCTTCGCGGTGAGCTCGCTCGTCGGGGTGGGGAGCATGCTGCCTGGAGGTATCGGGGCCGCGGAGGCCGGTCTTACGGGGATGTTCGACGGGCTGGCCGGGCTCCCGGCCGGGCTCGCGGTCGCGCTCACCTTCCTCATCCGGCTCGCCACGCTCTGGTTCGCCACCCTCATCGGGATCGTCGGTCTTTTCGTCGTGCGGGCTTTCGTCGGGGGGGAAGCAGGGTTGAGCGCGGCCCGCAAGCGCTGATAGACTTCCCCGGGCGTGGGGGTGTGAACGCGCGTTCTTCGCCCCGGCGCATCGTATTCGTGTTGTGTTATAAACAGGATCAAGATGCGATTAATAATCTCTGAGAAGGCGAATGCGGCCAGGAAGATAGCTTCGTTTCTGGCCGAGGGCAAGGTAAAGGACGGCAAGCACCGCAGCGTGCCCTACCACTCCTTCGAGTGGAAGGGCGAAGAGTGCGTCTCGGTCGGGCTCAAAGGGCACGTGCTCAACCCGGAGTACCCCGAGGAGTACTCGAACTGGCAGAAGGTCGAGCCGCGCGAGCTGATAGACGCCAGGATCCTCAAGTCCGTCTCCGAGAAGGGCGTGGCCGAGGCGATAAAGTCGCTGGCTAAGAAGGCCGACAGGATCGTCGTCGCCACCGACTTCGACCGGGAGGGCGAGCTCATCGGGGTGGAGGCGCTCACGCTCGCGCTCGACGCCAACCCGAAGCTGGTCGACAACGTGGAGCGGGCGCGCTTCTCGGCGCTCACCAGGGGGGAGGTGACGCGTGCCTTCGAGGATCTTGTGGAGGTCTCGCACGAACTCGCCGCCGCGGGCGAGGCCCGCCAGGACATAGACCTCATCTGGGGCGCGACCCTCACCCGCTGGGTCTCCAGGGCGGTGAAGCGCTACGGGAGCGCCTTCCTCTCGGTGGGGAGGGTGCAGTCCCCGACGTTGGTCTTGATCGCCGAGCGGGAGCTGGAGCGCCGGGCGTTCGTCCCCGAGCCCTACTGGGAGATAGAGGCGCTGCTCGAGAACGGCGAGCGGTTCACCGCCCGCCACGCCGCCGGGCGCTTCAAGGAGGAGGATGCGGCCCGGGCCGCGCACGCGAACCTCACCGACGAGGCGGTCGTCACGAACGTCGAGCAGCGCTCCGCCAGCCGCCCGGCCCCGGCTCCGTTCAACACGACGGCCTTCCTCTCGGCGGCGGCGAACCTGGGGATCGGACCCTCACGTGCGGCGCGCATCGCGGAGGATCTCTACACCGAGGGGTACATCTCCTACCCGCGCACGGACAACACCGTCTATCCGGAGTCACTCGATCTGCGCGAGGTCGTGGATTTCCTGCGCGGGGTGGAGGGTGTGGCGCCTTACGCCGAGAAGCTCTCCGGACAGAAGCGCTTCACCCCGACCCGCGGCAGGCGGCAGACCACCGACCACCCCCCGATCTACCCGACTGGACCCGCCCGCAAGGGTGATCTGCGGGACGATCAGTGGAAGATCTACCAGCTCGTGGTGAGGAGGTTTCTGGCGACCCTCTCCGGACCGGCGCAGACGCTGCGCACCACGCTGCGCTTCGAGTCCGGTGGGGAGCCCCTCATCGCCCGCGGCACGGTCCTCACCGAGGAGGGGTGGCTCGGGGTCTACCCCTACGGGCGCAGGCCGGACGAGGAGCTTCCAGCGCTCGAAGAGGGGCAGCGGGTGCGGCTCGTCGAGGCCGAGGTGCTCTCGAAGCAGACCCAGCCGCCGGGACGCTACGGGCAGGGGCGTCTCATAAGGGTGATGGAGGATCTCGGGCTCGGCACGAAGGCCACCCGGCCGGCGATAATCCAGAACCTCTACGACAGGGGCTACATCCACGGTGATCCGATAGTCCCGACGGAGACCGGGATGGCGGTGGCGCGGGCGCTCAAGCAGTTCGCTTCGGAGATAGCCTCGCACGAGATGACCGCCGAGCTGGAGAGGAGCATGGACGCGATCTCCGAGGGCCGGGTCGAGAAGGAGTCCGTGGTGGACGCCTCGCGCGAGGTGCTGCGCCGGGTCTACGATCACCTGACGAGCCAGGAGGAGAAGTTCGCGGACATCGTCTGGGAGGGCATCCGCGGGGACGAGACGCTCGGACCCTGTCCGGTCTGCGGTCGCAACCTGAAGATAAGGCGCAACCGCAAGAGCGGCAAGCGCTTCGCCGGCTGCGAGGGGTACCCGGAGTGCCGCACGACCTTCCCGCTCCCCCAGAAGGGGGACATCATCCCTCTGGGGACGCTCTGCGACGCCTGCGGTGCCCCGGAGATAAAGGTCATCGGCAAGCGTCGTCCGTGGACCACCTGCATAAACATGGACTGCCCGAAGAAACGCGAGAACGGAAAGGGTGAGGAGCGATCGCGAGAGGCAGCGAAGGAAGAGCTGGAGAAGTCCACCACATAAGCCACCGGGTGGACCTTCGGGAACGCCCCGCTCCTTACAGAGTTTCTCCTCCCGGACGTGCCTGCGCCGCTGGATACGTGCTCCTGGCGGTCCTATCCGCTCTGGTCTGCTACGCCGCGACGCTGTAGGCCATCATGGGGACGCGGACGGCTCATCGGAGGCGAATTGAATCAGACCCGGTAATCGGCGTGAGCGCGACGCTCAAGGATGACACGGAGACGGTGGCGGAGCGTCCGCTCGGGCGCTTCGTGCGGGCCGACCTGGACTACGTGCAGAGCGTGGTGGAGGCCGGAGGGGTGCCGGTGGTGCTGCCTCCCGTCGTCGGCCGTGGTGCCGTGGACGCGCTTTTGGGCGGGATCGACGGCTTGCTCCTCTCGGGGGGCAGCGACCTCGATCCCTCTCACTACGGGGAAGAGAGGATGCCCGAGACGGGCACGACGCTCCCCGAGCGTGACGCTTTCGAGCTCGCGCTCGCCGGGCGGGCGCTGGAGGCGGGGCTGCCCGTGCTCGGCATCTGCCGGGGGCTGCAGGTGCTGAACGTGCTGCTCGGCGGCAGCCTTTACCAGGATCTTCACGCTCAGTTCGGCGAAGGGGTGCTCGAGCACAGGCAGAAAGAGCCGAAGTGGGTTCCGGCGCATGAGGTCGAGATCGCCGGTGAATCCCTTCTCGGGAGGATACTCGGTAAGGAGCGGCTCGCGGTCAACTCGTACCATCACCAGGCCGTGAAGGAGGTCGCCGGGGATCTGCGGGTGAGCGCGCGCTCTCCCGACGGTGTGGTAGAAGCCCTCGAGTGGCGCGACGGGTCCCGCTGGGTCTTGGGTATCCAGTGGCACGCCGAGGCCATGCGGGAGGCGTGGCCGGAGCAACGTCGGCTTTTCTCCGCTTTCGTCGAGGCGGCCGGGTGTGGATCCGGCAGGCGGGCGGCCTAGAAGAGGGGGCAGGGCTGTTCGTCACCGTAGAAGGCGCCGACTTCTCGGGGAAGTCGACGCTGGCGAGGTTCCTCAGGAACCACTTCCCGCAGGCTCATTTCACCCGGGAGCCCGGGGGGACCCCAACGGCCGAGCGTATCCGGGAGGTGTTGCTCGACCCCCACCTCGAGATGGACCCCTGGACCGAGGCTTACCTCTACGCGGCGGCGCGCGCGGACCACACCAGGCGTGAGATACTGCCTCGCCTCGGACGGGGTCAGCTCGTCGTCTGCGAGCGGTATCTCGACTCCAGCATCGCATACCAGGGATACGGCCGGGGGTTAGGCGCCGACGCCGTGCGACAGATCAACGCCCGCGCGGTCGATGACCTCGTCCCGGACGTGACCTTCTACCTTCGTGTCGAAGAGGACGAGAGGATGGAACGTGCCCGGCGTGCCGGCCTTCCGCCGGACAGGATCGAACGTCTGGGGGAAGGGTTCATGAGACGGGTCGTCGAGGGATTCGAGGAGATCGCCCGCTCCGAGCCCGGACGCGTCGTCACGCTCGACGGCCGCAGGGAGCCGGCGCACCTCGTCACCGTCGTGAGGGAGGAGATCCTGCGGCGCTATACTCCGTAGGAGGATGGATCCTATCTTCGATGGTGTGATCGGCAACCCGGGTGTCCGGCGGCTGCTCAGCGGTGCGCTTCAGAGCGGGGACGTCTCTCACGCCTATCTCTTCTACGGGCCACGAGGCGTCGGGAAGCGTACCGTGGCGCGCAGGTTCGCCGCCGCTCTTGTGGCGGGGGATGATCCCGTGGCCAGGGAGCGGGTCTTGCGCGGGCACCACCCGGATGTGGTCGAGGTGGTGCCGGAGGGGGCGTTCACCACCATAGGGCAGGTGCGCGAGGTGATCCGCGGAGCCTCGAGCCGCCCGTTCGAGGGTCTGCGGCGCGTCTTCCTGCTTCGCGCGGACACGCTGAACCTGCAGGCCGCAAACGCCTTGCTCAAAACCCTCGAAGAGCCGGATGGGGAGGCGGTTTTCGTCCTGATCTCGACTTCCCGGGATGAGGTGCTCCCGACCGTGGTCTCCAGAGCCCGCGGGGTGCGCTTCGATCCCGTCCCGGTTCCCGAGGTTGAGCGGTTCCTCGCAGAGCGGGGGGTCGAAAACCCGGCGCTCGCCGCCTCGCTGGGGAGGGGGAGCGTGGGGCGTTCACTGCGTTATGCGGATGAGGGGATGATGCTGCTCAGGGATGCCGCCCTCGAGGCCGCTTTCGACCTCTCTTCCGGGGTGGGGGGTGTGCTCCGGCATGCGGAGGCCATGGCGGATCGTGCGGAGGGGGTTGGAGAGGGAAAGGAGCGGGATTTCCTCGAAGCGGCCCGAGAGCAGGACCGACGCACCAGGGATGACGCGCGCCGCGCCGGACGGGCGGCGCGGGAGGAGGCGACGGAGGAGGCGCTCGACCTCCTGAAGCTTGCCTATCGTGACGCCGCGGTTACGGCCGCGGGGGCACCGGAGCTGGTCGCGAACGTGGACCGCAGAGACAAAATAGAGGATGTCGTGGCGAGCTTCCCGGGAGCCGACTGGGTAGGTGCTGCCCGGGAGGTGGACGAAGGGCTTTCGGCGCTGGCGTATAATGCCTCTCCAGAGGCTGTACTGGAGGTGGTGCTATCGAGAGCGCGGCAGAAGATCCTGGAACCCTCCCGCGGCTGGTAGACGTCAGACTACCCGGCTGGAGCGTCACGCGACTCTGCTACGCACATGACCTCGACCTCAGGGTCGGCTACAGGGTCGTCGTCGACACCGAGGTGGGGCCGCTGCTCGGCCGGGTCGCTCTCACCCCGCGCCGCCGGGAGCCGTACACCACGCCCTACGAGATAATCCGGGTCGCCACCGAGGAGGACGAGCGGGTCGAGGACCGTCACAGGGAACTCGGCCGGGAGGTGCGCGTCGAGGCCGAAAAGCTGGCCCGCGATCACCGTATTCAGGGGGTAAGGTTCATCGGGTGTGACCTCACGCTCGATGAGTCCTACATCGAGGTGAAGTACCAGTCCGACGGCAGGCCCGACCTGCGTCCCGTACAGGCCGGGCTGGAGCGGAAGTACGGGGCCAGCGTCTCGCTCAAGCGCTACACGTTCATCGAGCGCTCCGGGCGGGCCGGCGGGTGCGATACCTGCGGGCTACCGCTGTGCTGCGCGACCTGGAGCGGGGCCAGGAGCCTCGGGCCCGTGAACCCTCGCCTCGCCCGCCAGCAGGGCGTAACGCCGAACGAGAAGATCATCGGCTGCTGCGGCGAGGTGAAGTGCTGCATGCGCTACGAGCACGAGGTCTACAAGGAGTTCAAACAGCGGGCTCCCTTCAAGAACACCACGGTCAGGCTCGGGAAGCGCGAGGGTAAGGTCGTGGACTACTCGATGGTGAAAGACGCCGTCTTCGTCCGCTTCGAGCCGCAGGTGAAACCCGAGCTCGTCCCGCTCGGCCGTCTCGCCCGGGACAACCCCGGCGTGCGGCCCGCGGATCCCGAGGAGTGGGGGCTGTCGTCGAAGGACGAGGAGCCCGGTGGCTGACGACCTCTGCGACGTGCCCGGCGTGAGGGTGGGGCACGCGACGGATGCGGAGGGCGTGACCGGCTGCACGGCGATCCTCTTCGACCGTCCGGCCACGGTGGGAGTGGACGTGCGCGGAGCCTCACCAGGCACCCGGGAGACGGATTCTCTGAGCCCGACCGGACGGGTCGGGGAGGTGCACGGGTTGCTTCTGACCGGCGGGAGCGCCCTGGGCCTCGCGGCCGCCGACGGGGTGGTCGGGTTTCTCCTGGAGCGGGGGGTCGGGCTGGACGTGGGGGTGGCACGGGTGCCGATCGTGCCGGCGGCGGTGATCTTCGACCTCACGATCGGCGCGCACGATGCCTACCCAGAC
>Ga0207747_1000283_pt1 | contig 62640 bp, 53 predicted proteins | sample HigsolmetaGSP11D_FD_184839 | JGI IMG/M metagenome (GOLD analysis project Ga0207747, IMG submission 184839) | High solid enriched microbial communities from the Joint BioEnergy Institute, USA - SP1-1-D (SPAdes) | ecosystem: Engineered > Bioreactor > SSF (Solid state fermentation) > Aerobic >...
CACCCGCAATGCCCCTTCCTTGGCATTCTCCCTAGGACGGGTCTTGTCCCACACGGCCGCATGTCCCGGCCTCCAAGCCGCGACGGCGGCCGACCCATGGCTGTCCGCGACGACGATCGCAACGGCCGGCGCTCCGTACTTTCCCGTCAGTCGTCGCAGCGCTGAAATGTCCATGTGGTCCAGCTGCTCCCCGTCGACGAGGCGCGCGTCCTCGGAGTCCCCCGTGACGGCCACCGTGCGAAGCCCCCCGACGGCCCTCGGGACGACCCATTGCCTCGTCCATGGATCTGCTCGGTTCCACGCGCTCACCTTGCCGGCGTCGTCCCGCGTGACGGGAACGACGAGAACCCAGTCCGGACGAGGTAGGACCTGCCCCCTCGCTTCGGGCGGCCATTGCCCTTCTGGCCCAGCGGCCGCAGCCACGGGAAGAAGCCCGACGAGCAGTGCGAGAGCATTTCGCTTCATGGAAGGGTCCCAAGCGGTTCGATTGCGGGCTGCCGACGTCCTCGGCTCGAGGCCCGATATTGAGTCCTTGCGCCTTCGGATCCCATCATGACACCGAAGGAGGCGTCATCATGGGCATCACCAGGAGATCGTTCGTCGCCGGTCTCGCGGCCGGACTCTCGATCGCCGGAGCGTCGCCAGTGGCAGCCGTCGGCCTCCCGGCGGGCCCCGATCTCGAGGCTGCCTTCGCGTCGATGACCGCGCTGACCGAGGGACGCGGCAGGGGCGTCGTGCATATCCTCTACGCTCCCTGGTGCCATGCCTCGCCCTCCATCTATCGCGAAAGCCGAAAGGCTCTCTCATGGGTGACGTTGCGATGGATCCCCTTCTCTGGCGGGCAGCCCGAGGGAAGGGAATCGGTCGAGGTTCTCCTCAGGAACATGGACCCGGCCCTGATACCGTCGACGTTCACGACCATCCGGCCGTTGGGGGATCCGATGCCGACGCCGTTGTGCGATCGCCAGGATGCCGAAGTGGAGCGTCTCGTGGCACCCTTGGTCATCCGTGACACGGGCCGCGTCCTAAGGACCCCCACGCTCGCCTATCGCTTTCGTGACGGCAGGGTTCGGGTCATCCCGGGCGGGATCGGGCTCGAGGAATTCCGCAAGATCGCGGAGCTCGCCTCCTGAGCCCGGTTCCTCCGAGAGACCGTCAGGCGTCCAGCCCGAGGGCCGTCGACTTGAGGGCGCCCATGGCGTAGCCTGGCGGGAACCTTGTTATGCCGTGCTGCGCGATGAATGCCTCGATGAGTTCCTGGTCAGACTTCTGACCCGGGGGCGGCGGCGGCAATTTGCGGCGCCTGCGGCGCATCTGGGGCGCGCCCGCCTTGCCCTTCGGTGCGTTGCTGTTCTGCATCTGGACTCCTGAATACGGATTCATGCCGCCCTGACGCGGCGGTCGTTGTGCTTCTAGCAAGCTATGAAGGATTCGCGCAAGCCTCTCTCAAGGATTCGTCCACCAAGTTGCGCGCGCGCAACGGTCCCCCGGGGGGGCCTCGAATCCTTGCCGGGGGCTTTATGCCGGCGGGGGTTGGGGGATACCCTTCCTCGGAGGGATCGACGGGAAGCTGGCATGAGCGTCAAGGCCATCAGGGGTGTTCGCGAGGGGACGACGATCCGCGACGAGCAGATCGTGCGCGACACGCGCACCCGCGGCGCCAAGATCATCGACTGGCACCGCATCCCGCGGAACATGGCGACCACCCTCTTCGTGCTTGGCGCCATCGCGTTCCTCGTTCCGGCCGTCTGTGACATCTGCCTGGTCCTTGCCGTCGGCCTCGCCGCATGGGGCCTTACCCGCAAGGAGGAACTCCCGCTCAAGATGCCGGTGACGAGCGGGAAGATGGACCCACACGAACGCCACCCAGCGACGGGCAAGCCGTCGCCCGCGAACGGCATCTTCTTCCTCGGGAACGAGCTCAGGACCGGGAGGGAGGTCTGGCTCACCAACTCCGACTGCCGCCAGCATTTCCTTGTCCTCGGCACCACCGGTGCCGGTAAGACCGAAGCCCTGCTCGGATTCGCCTCGAACGCGGTCACGTGGGGATCCGGGTTCCTCTACTGTGACGGCAAAGGCGACGTCAGTCTCTTCGCCAAGGTCTACGCCCTCGCCCGGCGCTTCGGGCGGGAGGACGACCTTCTCGTCCTCAACTTCATGACCGGCAACCAGGACATCGGCTCCTCGGATGGCAAGCTACGGTCCAACACCCTTAACCCGTTCGCCACGGGTTCATCCGACACGCTCACCCAGATGGTCGTCAGCCTCATGGATGAGACCGGCGGCGACGGCGCCATGTGGAAAGGCCGCGCGACGGCCATGTTCACGGGTGTGATGCGCGCCCTTACCTGGCTCCGAGACCAAGGGATGATCGACCTGAATGTCGGTGAGATCCGGGATCACCTGAACCTGAACCGGATCATCGACATGGCGGATCAGAACAAGTACCCGGACATGCCACAGGCGATCCGGAAATCGATCCGCAGCTACCTCACGTCACTGCCGGGCTACCAGGAAGAGAAACACTACAAGCAAGCGCAGACTACGCTCGACCAGCACGGCTACCTCGAGATGCAGTTCACCAAGATCCTCGGGTCGCTAGCCGACGTGTACGGGTACATTTTCAAAACCCCGTACGGCGAGATCGACATGGCCGATGTCGTTCTCAATCGCCGCATCCTCGTGGTCATGCTCCCGGCCCTCGAGAAGTCGTCGGACGAAATCGCCAACCTGGGCAAGATCGTCGTCGCCACCCTCAAGGGCATGATGGGCGGAACGCTGGGGTCAAAGATCGAGGGAAGCTGGTTCGAGGTCGTCGAGCAACGTCCCACCACGTCGCCGACCCCGTTCATCTGCATCCTCGACGAGGTCGGCTACTACATGGTCGACGGTATGGACCTCATGGCGGCCCAGGCCCGATCGCTAGGCTTCAGCCTTGTGTTCGCGGGCCAGGACATCAACGCCATGAAGCGCCTCAACGAGAAGGTGTTCGGCTCCGTCCAGGGCAACACGAACACCAAGATCATCATGAGGACGGAGGACCCCGAGACAGCCAAGATCGCTATCGAAGCCGCCGGGAAGGCATACATCGCCAGTGGCAAGAACTTCGACGGCGAGGTCGGCGAGGTCGGCAAGACCTACCGCGACACCATGCAGGCCCAGATCGAGCAGATCGATCGCATCAACCCCCTTGACCTCAAAGCGCAGGACGAGGGCGAGATGCACATCCTGCACAAGGAATGGCTGGTGAGGGCGAAGTCTTTCTACGCGGCCCCGGAAAGCAGCCTCGACAAGCGCGCCCTTTCCCTGCGAACGAACCACTTCATCACGGTGGCGATCCCCGACCGCGATGAAATCGAAGCCCATCGGAAGATTCCCGAGATCGTCCGCATTCTGGCCGACCCAGAGTGCGCGGCGCGGATGAAGGCCGAGGTGGCTAACGCTCTGGCGGCGGCCGCGAACGGGACCGACGAGATCTCCGCCCTCGCCGCCACCTTCAGGGAACTCGAGCAGTCCAAGCGCTCGGTCGCGAGTCCCGTCGATGCCGCGTGCGTGGCCTTCGCCAAGCTGTTGTCCGGCAACCGGGCCGTCAATGACGCCTATGCGAAGGACGTCCGCAGTTCCTTCTCCGCGCCTGTTGGCACGTCGCCGATCGCGGACAGCCTGCTGGGCGCGTCGCGTCCCCCGTCTCGCCCGCAAGGTCGTCCGATGCCGAGCGACATCGAGGATCTCGGACCTTTCGACGGATTTGCGGGAGGATCCTTCGACCTCGACGACGAGGACGACGACTTGCCGGAAACCCGTACGCCGCCGAAGCGCCCCGTCTCCCGACCGCTCGGCGCCGGCCGCCTGCGCAAGGACGTGCCCCACGGTGCCCAGTTCGACAACGGCGAACTTCTCGACATGGCGGACCGCATCGCCTCGAACGACAGCGTCATGCGGACCCTCGCCGCGTTCGACTTCGATCCGTCCCTCAAGACGGCTTCCGAGGTCGACAATGCCATCGAGGAGGCCCTCTCGGGAGACCCGACAAACGACCGCATCCCGGCCGACAACGCCCCATTCGACCGCAGGTTCGTGGAGACCGCGGACAAGGCGGCGCGGCGCGCCCTGCCCGATTACGAGGACGACTTCGACGACGACCTGAGCGGCGGCGCGACCACCGAGTTCCTCGAAGCGCTCCTGCTGGACGACGGGGACGACGACGACGACAGGAAGGATTGACGCATGAACTCCGGCATCGGCGCCGCCATGCAGGGCGGCCGTCGGGGCAACGGCGTAGAACGCCCCCGCCAGCACCTCGATTGGTATCCGACGCCCCCGGATTGCACCGAGGCGCTGCTCGACAGGATTCATCTCAAAGGACCCGTGTGGGAACCGTGCTGCGGCGACGGCTCGCTCGCGCGCGTCATGGAGGCTCGTGGCCTCAAGGTGATCGGCACTGACCTGTTCGACCGCGGGTATGGCGAGGGGCACGGCGACGCCTACGATATTCTCAAGGTGACCGAACTGCTCGCAGACGAGGTCGTTACCAACCCCCCATTCAACATCGCCGCCCCGATCATCCGGCACCTGCTGTCGCTGCGTCCAAGGACGCTGGCCCTCCTCCTCAAGAGCTCCTTCTGGCACGCCTCCTCGCGCGCAGCGCTTTTCCACGAGCATCCGCCATCGCGGATCATCGCCCTGACCTGGCGCCCTGACTTCCTCGGGCTGAAACGGCCGGCGATGGAAGTCATCTGGACCGTCTGGGAAAGGGACCACGAGGGTCCGACCGCCTACGAGCTGGCGGCCCGTCCACGTGGCGGAAGGATTCGGCTACGCGATTCGCACCCCGGCGTCATTGACAGTCCCGGTGGCTCGATCGACCATTCTGGGACCATCGATTAGGGAGACGGCGCATGGGTGTCGGCGGCAAGATCGCCATCCTCCTCAACGGTCCGCCGCGGGCGGGCAAGGACACGGCGGTAGCGGCGCTAGAGAGCGCCTTCGGTCCGCACGCCGAGACGTTGAAGTTCACCCGCCCCATCAAGGACCTCACCCACTCCAGGTTTGGACTCGATTGCTCGCACGACGCCTTCGAGGATCTGAAGGACGTTCCACTTCCCGAGTTCGGCGGCATGACGCCGCGCGAGGCTTACATCGATACGAGCGCCAAGCTCAAGGCGGAGCGCGGAGACGATGCCGTCTGCAGGCTGTTCGTCGAAGCGATAGACGCATGCAACGCATCTCTCATCCTCAACCCTGACGCCGGGAACGACATGGAGGCCGAGGCAGTCGCCGAGGCGCTGGGTGCGGACCGAGTGCTGGTAATCCGCATCCACCGCGACGGTCACGATTTTTCGCAGTGCTGCCGAACGTGGATCTCCTCGCCGTCCCTGCACATCGTCGACGTCACAAACAGGGAAGGCGAGCGCCGCGTCTTCGAATCCGAGGTGGTGGCGCTGTCACGAGCGTTCGTCGAGACCGTGAGGGCACGCGACGCCGCCTCCTGCAATGAAACCGTTATGAGAATGGCCAGCTAGCTAGGCTGCCTTCGGAAGGGTTCCCGGTTCGACCGTAACCACGAGCTTGATCCCGCGGGTGTTTCCGGCCTTCATCAGCACGTCGAAAGCCGCCATCTCGCAAGCCATCTGGAGGTCCAGCTCAAGCCTTTCCGAGAAATGGTGGGGGATCTGGATGTACTTCCGCTGAACGGGCTGTCCCGCGTAATAGCTCTCCGCCAGCCAACGGTAGAACTGTCCTTTCGGCGGCCACGTGATGTGGGCTGAGCCGATGCGGCCGTGCACGCCGACGCTCTCGCCGGACCTTGGGTCGTAGACCCAGAACTTTGGCTCCGGATTTTGCCTAAGCCACTCCTCGCCTGCGGCATTCGCCGCCCTGGCGGCCGCCCTCATCAGCGCCGAATACATCCGGTCCTGGACGTGCGTGATCTCGGCCTTGCGCTCGGCCTTCTCCTCGAGCGCCCGGTCGATGAGTTCAGAGGCTTGGTCGCGGGTCAGTCCCTTGCCGCGATGGTCAATGCCGGTCAGCGACCTGAGGAACGACAACTGCTTCTTGGTCGCTCCCAGCTTACCAGGATCGCTAAGTCCGACATTCCAATATTTCCCGCCGCTGCCGTACGCCATGGCCGCCTCCGGATTCGGTTGCGGGGCATGTTTGCAGCCGTCGGACGGCGGGGTCAACAACGTATTGGCCCGGCGACTCCTTCGGAGCCGACCCTTGATGCCGACGGGACTCCGGTGATCAGTTCAGGACAATGACGATCTTGTTCTGGTCCGTGGAGCCGGAGACCCTGGACACGACTTCGGCCAGGTCAGACAAGGACGCCGTGGTCCCATTGAGCCTGAAGATCCTCGGCCCCAGGATCTCGACCTTGTTGCCTGCTTCCTCGACGAGCCTGATCGCCTCCGGCAGCGACAGGGGCCGGACGACCTTTCCGACACGCGTTGCCTCGGTAACGAGGGCGGCAGCGGCCCCGGAGCCGACGGTCCTGACGACGGGGACATCCTCCGTCTCGGTGATTTCGGGCCTCGGCGGCTCCTTCCTGGGCCTGCGGCGGAGCTTCACCTCCTCCGCAAGGTACCCCTCGGGCACGCGGATCATCACGGATCCTTCCTCGACCTCCGTCGGAACAAGGGTCTGGGACAGCGGGGTGTCGCGCAGGCCAAGCGTCGACGTCGCCGCCTCGAAGGCGTGACGGGCATGGGATTTCCCGCGGGCGGCAGGGAACCGGATCCTTCCCTGCTCGTCGGCATGGATGACGATCACCCCCTCGCAGCAGCGCGCGGTGACCCTCGTCCCGGCGACGAGGCCCGCCTTCCGGGCGACGGACTCCGGAATCGAGATCCGGCCGTACCAGCGGCTCCCGTCGCCTCTCGCGGTGATCGCCAATGTTCCCTGCTCCGGCATCTCCCGATTCCTGTCATTTCTCCGGCTCAAGGAATCGTGGTCCTAATTCGCGACTCACGCAAGGACTCGTCGAATCCTTTGACCCCTTCGAGCGACGGATGAATCATCAGGCAATGGCAGGAGGCGCGTCATGCGGCCGGAGATCCACGAACTGATCGAGGCGGTCCGGGCACTGGACCTGCGGCTCACAGGGAAACCGTCGCCAAGGTGCATCCGCATCGGCGGAGACCCGGCTGACTTTCCGCGACGCCTGGCGGACCTTCAGGAGAAGCTCGAGCGCGTTGACGCGTCGGGCGCGCTCGCGGAGGAAGTCTCGGCTCCGGCGTCCGACGAGATAGCCAAGTATAAGAAGGCGCTGGACGGTCTCCTGCGCTTCATCCAGGTCGGAAACGTCGACATGGAGACGGCGGTGGACATCGTGGCCGAAGCCCTCGGCGTCGAGGCTGCCAAGAGGCAGAAGGCCTACGAAACGCTTCCCGCGTTCGCACCCAAGGGCTGGAAGCGAAAGAAGCGGTTCAGCCCACGCCTCCGTCTGCTCCCCGACCAACCAGGCGATGTCAGCCTATCGCTCCTGCGATCGCTGGCATTCGAGGCCGACATGACCGCAGCAATGATGGGACAGGCGTTCGAACGTCCCCGGGAAGCCCCCGATAGGGAGCCTCGCGTCCCTCGGCATGCACCGCAACCCTGAGGCGGCTCCTCAGGGTTGCTACGCGACGGTTGCCTGCGTCGGCCCTCCATCGGGGCGGCAGTGATCAGGTCCGAGGATTGCGTTCGAGAAAGAGCGAGGTGATCAACATCAGCGGCGTCGACGCGAAGACCATCAGTTCCTCGGTGGTCGGCGATGCGAAGCCGCGACTAGCGAAGTCAGAGGCCATTGCGGCAGCCATGATCGTCTGGATTACCGTCAAGGTATCGATCATGGGGACGAGGCGGCTCTCAATTCGCCTGACGATGGCGCAGGCCAGAACCGCCAGCCAAGCGATCATCGGGGCAACGAGCCACGGAAGCCGCGGGTTGGCGAGCGGAACCATGGACACGACATGGGCGATCAGCGGGACGCCCCACGCCAGATTGAGAGGATGGCTCGGCGAGAACCGATCCGTGATCGTCGAGCCGAAGCCTTTCGGCGGCATCGTGATGGTTGGGCCACGTTCGCCAACCCGCTCGAGAAATGACGGGATCCTGAACTCCTCGGTGTCCTCTGCCACGGCCAGCGTTTGGATCGATCGGTCGCGCCTCGCAAACTGGATCACCGATGCAGGCGGCTGCTGAGCCGACTGCGGAGGCTGCGACGCCGCGTCGGCCGGATCCGTCGGGCTCATGGCATCCGCGACAAGCGGTTCCGCCGGACGCGCCTCTGAAGTCTCGGCATCGAAGCGCGCCACCTCCTCGTCTGTCACGAGCTGAAGCGTCCGAATCTTGCGCATGGGCACCGGCCTAGACGTGGGCGAACGCCGACGCGGGTGCGGCGTGGTAGGCGGGCTCCTCGACGGAGAGGAGCGGCTTCATGGCATCCTGGAAGTCCCTCATCCAGTTGACGAGCTTCTTCTTGTGGACGCGCGCACTGACGAGATCAAGGTTCGCCGCCGAAGCAAGCTCGTCGGCGTGCTCAAGGCACTGGAGCGGGTTAAAGCCGTGTGCCTTGCCGTGCTCGAGCAGGAGGCTATCGCAGTACGGCACCTGAAGGATCTGCAGCTTTCGGGCCGCGCTCAGGCCAAGAAGTTCACGGAAGGACGGATTGTTCTGGTAAGGCTCGAAGCCGGTCGTCCCAGAAAGGTCGTTCAGGACCACGTAGAACTCCGCCGGACCGAGTGTGTCCATTGCCTCGCGGATGGCGGTGAGAGCGGACTTGATGGCCTGTTCGTCGGGCGACGCGCAGGCGACGAACTGGAACGCGATGTCATCCTCCGCAGCGAGCTCTGCGATGTCGCACTGGCGGAACCACGACATCAGGGCCGTCGTCACGTTGGCGCCGAGGTCCGTGACCGAGGGGCCCTTGGTCCACTCGATGTAGACCGGGTTGTAAAAGGATTCGGCCGCGTGTCGGTTGCGGCTGATCTCCTGGAGGTCGGCAGACGCCGCGAGGCTGAGGTTCACGCGCTCGGGTCCCAACGCGGACGACAGCTTGCGCTGGTTGTCGAGCTCGATGACAGTGAGCGGGACGCCCGCCTTGTCGTGAACGAGGACCTTGAACGTCGCGATCATCGACTTGCCGACGCCGCCCTTGTCCGAGCCGACGATCGTGCAAATCTTCCGGTATCCGTTCATCGATTAAACCCCCTGCGTGGGATCCGCCGCCGGGACGCTGGACGTCCGGCCGCGTCAACATTCTTGAACCGCACGGAGATGATCACGTGAAAGGATTCAGGTCAAGAGGATTCGTCGGATTTTCGGATCGAATCCGTTGTCTTTTCTAGGGGCGGCCCGACGCTGATAGGATTCGTATGAAGGAGGGGAGCCATGCCGACCGTCGACTTCGGGACCGTACGCGCCTTCGTGGACGATGATCGCATCGACGTGTTCTTTCCGCGCGGCAACGATGGGCTTCAGGCCGCCCTTAAGGAGATGAAGGGCCGCTGGAACCCGGAACGCAGGTGTTGGACCGTCGTGCCGCGCTTCGCCAGGAAAAGCCGCGAGGAGGTCGTGGATCGCATCGGCGAGACACTGCTGGCGGCCGCGCCCGACGGCTGGAAGGACGCGGTGGACAAGTTCGGTGGCTTCGCCTGCGCGACCCGCAGGTACGAAATCAAGGTCGGCATCGGCGGCATCCGCATCAGGCTCCCAGACGGGCACCCCAGCCACTGGGTCCTGAAGAGTATCGAGGGATGCCAGCGGGACGGAGAATCGTGGCTCCTCCCGGCGCGGTCCTGCGCGGCGTCCGTGATCAGACCTGTCCTTGAACGCGTGGTCCGGGAGGACTACGACTTCTTCATCTCCCACATCGAGCATCTGGAGGGACGCAGCATCCGCGGCGTCGTTCCCGTGAAGCCGTACGAGGCCAACGAGCTCGGGCTGGAACCCGGAAAGTATGCGCATGCCGACTACGCCTTCCTGAAGGTCGCTGACCCACAGGTGCGGAACGGCCCCGTCCATTCCTGGCCGTTCATGGTGGCTAGCCGACGGGACATGGAGGACGGGGCCGATGTCCGCCTCGCCTACCCGGATCCCGACATCGCGTACAAGGCCGTCAGGCATCGCATGGCCATGGCGCCGGAGGACCGTCAGCCGCTCCTCGACATCACCCACGCCACCGGGAAATGGTCCTCGCGACTGGACTGATCCTTACCAAGGGATCACGTCATCGAGCTCGTCGAACTCGCCGATGCTTTCGGGAAGTTCGGGATCGGCGTCCATGACATGGTTGCCCGCTCCCTCGTAGCTGACGTCGGCGTCCAAGCCTTCGGCATGGCGCTTCGCCGCGTCGGCACCAAGATCATGGTCCGCCGAGCGCCGCACAGACTTCCAGATGTTCTCGATGACGACCTTTGCCCTCACCTCGTCGAGGCTCAGCCGTTCCTGATCCTTGCGGCCTTCCCCTTCGTCCTCCTCGCCCTCGAGAGGGCCTACTCCCGCCGGGATCATCAGGGGCACTGGGCGCTCCTTCCTGTCGAGGAGATGCCGCAGCGCCTCCGGCGTAGCCGACATAAGCACGTCCATGGCCACGCGTTCCGAGAGCCTGCGCTCGGCGCTCCGTCGCTCCTCAGGGGTCCCGAGTTCGGTCTCGATCTTATCGGGCAGACGACCCCTCGCCATCGTCTGGCCGCGGGACTGCGAGATTCTTTCGACTTCCACGGCCTCGATGCCGAGGTGCTCGCCAAGAGCGTTACGTAACGCTTCCTCGGCATCCTGGATCTCCGCGCGAACGAAGCCTACTCCCGTCTTGCCGTCTGGTGTCTTCCAGCGAACGGCAACGAGGCCCCACCCAGCTCGGCCCGAGATCTCGCCCGTCTGAGGGTTGAGACCAGCCATCCGCATCTCATCGATCACGGCCTTGCGCGACGGGTAGAGATCCTCGCACGTCGCTGCGGCGACATCCGCATCGAGGACGCCCCTGGCGCGCCGCATGGCCTCCCAGATCCGCAGTTCGCGCGGGTAGGCACCGCGAAGCAAATCGTCGATGTGGATCAGGTCGTCGACGATTACCTCCTCCGGAATGACCGACGAGAGGCTGAACCAGATGGGTGCGTCACCCTCGCGGTACACCGGACGTAGGCGGCCGAGGAACTGGAGGAGCTCCTCCTCTCGGTACTGCTTCTGGATCATGCGTCCCCAGCGCCCGGGGAACATGGGGACGGGCATCTCGACGTCATGACCGCTGCGAAGCTTGATCCTCTGCACGCCCATCGGGATGCGCAGCGGTTGGCCGTCGGGCCCGAGGCCAGTGCCGTGAAGGTCATAGGGCTTTTCTGGATCATCGTCATCGTAGGTCAAGGCGGCAACCAGACCATCGATGGTCCTGATGGGGAGTTCCATGCGCCCTACCGAAACGGCAGCCGCATGGTGTTTCGCAAAGTCCAGGCCGCGCATGGCACCGAAATGGCACCAGTCAACGTTGTGCGGTCCTTCCCAATCGGTGTTCACCGCCCGCCGAACGAGGATCGATCCACCCGCCACGACGCGGCTCCACCCGTAAAGGCCGGAAAGCATGGAGATGACCTTTCGGACCTTGTTGAGCAGCCGCGCCGAGGTGAGCTTCTCCTGCGGCGTTGCGGACGGAGGTGCCACCACGGACGCGTTCGAGTAGGTCCTGTCGACGACGGCCACGACGCGCACGTTGAGGGCGGCCGGGATATCGTGAACGACAACCTCCTTTCCAGACCAAATCTTACTGATCATGTCCGGCGCGGCTGATGCGTCGAGTAGCAGCAGCGGGCGATCCACCCAGTTCGGTTGCTGGCGCCACGAGATCCGGATCCGCGTTACAACCTGTCCGTCTTGGCCGACGTCCTCGAGCACCTGGATGCGGTATTCCCTGTCACCCTTGGTCTTGCGCGGCGGCGGTTCCCGGCCAGCCTCGCGAGCCAGCCGCTCGTGCAGGATTTCCTGGATGCGCAGCTCCAGGCGCTCCTCGACGATCTTCCAGAAGCGGTACTCCTCGCGGGCCTGATGACCCGTCGGCTGTGCGCAGAGTTCCCGCACCTCCTCAAGGGTCATGTCAGGGGTAATCGTTCCGTCGCGCTGGATCGCGGCGCCGCATGCCCTGATGGCGGACCGGACCAGGCGCAGCGCCGTCGGTGTGCCGTCGGGATCCCGTCCCGGATGGCGCGCCAGAGCCTCCACCGGGCACTGCTTCGTGTGGATCGCCAGATTGACGATCTTGACCGCCTCCTCGCGGTCCCACTGGAACTCCTCGGCGATTACTCCGGCCTCGCGTTCGGCCTTCGTCAGCCTCGGCGGCTTCCTCGGTTTGAGGAAGGTCAAAGTATCGAGTTCGGCCGTGTGGAGGAACAGGTGATGGATGCGCTCGTCGGCCACGACGGCGCGGACGTTCTTCAGCTCCTCGGGGATCGTGAGCGACAAGAACGCGTGAGGCATGAACACCACGTGACTGCGCTCGATCATCTTGCGCTGACGGATGGCCTCGCAGGTGTCGTAGAACTCGCAGTACTTGGTCTCCTTCTTCGGCCGACCCTGTTCGTCCTTCTTGTCCGTCACCACCTCGGCCTGACAGAACCCGGCCGTGCCAATGCCGGCCTCCATGGCGAGCTTGACCTTCTCATGCATCCGGCAGCCGGCCTTGAGCTTCCCGGAATAGATCATGGTCCTGAGGCCAGCCTTTTTCGCGTCGCGGCGGAGTTCTGCTAGGCGCTCCTCGAGATCGTCCTCGTGGATGAGGCCCATTTCCTCCGCCTGCTCCCGCAATTGCGCGTCGGGCAGCGATGGATCGAGGTTGAGCACCTGCGCCCGGTGCCTAAGCTCCTCGATGTTGGCGTACGTAGGCAACAGGAAAACGATGGGAGAACGCCCATGATGGATGGTCTCCCCGTTCGGCCCACGAACCGTGTAGTCCTCTTTCGTGCGAGGGTCGGTGGCGATGAACTGGATGCCCCGCGACGTCTTGCCCGCGCCCGTTGGGGCCTTGAGGATATGGACACGCGTTTGCGTGCGGCTCGCGTCGTAGACCTCGTCCCAGAATGCCTTGAAGGCGGCCTGCAACGCGCTCGCAACCCCTTCCGCGACCTTGGATCGATCCTCGGCGATACGGCGCTCTTCCGCCGCGCCCTCTCTTGGCTCATGGACGACGCACTTGATCGGTCTTCGCTGTCCTGGCGCGTTCGGATCGAACCCAGGGGACCTGACGTCGACGGCAGGTGGCAGGAAGTCGAGGGAATCCCCGCCCTGCCTGCGCGGCTGCGGCGGGATGTGGTTCGCCCCGTTGATGGTCGGCATGTAGACGCCGCTGGCGTCCCGGATGGGGGCCCGGGTCTGCAGCTTGCCGCTGCGGATCTTCTCCGCAGTCCGCATGACCTTGCTTCGAGCCTCGCGCTCAAGGGTCTTGCCGCGCCAGCGCCCAGTCGTCTCCGCCGTCGCCATGAACTGCTCGACGACGATTTTCGTCAGCATCTCCGTTCCACGACCCGAGGTGTCATGGGCCAGGTGGGCGTTCGCCGTAACGATGCGGTGGGCAAGACGGGTCAGGTATGCCTCGCGACCGTCGATGACGATTCCATTCTCGTCCTCGACCCAGTTGGTGGCGGCGCCCGAGGACCGGATGCGAGGGATGTGGATCCTGGCGTTCTCGTCCCATTCCCACGTCGTCACCGTCGCGAAGTCGAAGGAGGATGACTTGTGGAACTGCCTGACGCTGTCCACGGCATCGAGGAAGTCGTTCACCTGCGCCGCCGTGACCAATGGCGCGGCCTCTGGCCCGAGTATGCTTGGCGAACCCTCGAGCCACCGGAAATACTTGCCCGTGCCGTGGTGCTTGCCAAAAAAGGTCATCGCCTGGCCGCTCGAGATGATCTCGATGCCCTGGTCGCCCCGGATGACATTCCCGGCGGCGTCGTAGGCGGCGAACTTGGGCGATCGGCCTGGGATCTCCTCGTCAGGCGCGTGCCGGTAGACCAGCGCCATCTTCGGCTCTCGGCCGACGCGGCGAAGCGGCGTCCGGCCAAGGATCCGTTCCGCCAGTTCCTGGATCTGGGCGCTCAGATCCGGCTCGGTAACGTCGATGTCCACCACGAACGTGTGCCCGCTGGCGGGGCCAAGGACGACCGCAACGTTCAATGACGCGCATTGGGCGCACCACAGGTCCAGGGTCTTCGGGTCAGGTCGGCGGTTGGCGAGATCATACTTCTCGCTCCACCGGATCATCTCATTGTTCACGGTTCCCGGACGACGTTGCCCGAACGGCTCCTGCGGGAACACACTCCAGCCCCTCGCGACCATATCCCGAGCCACCGCGCCGAACACGGGCTCGTTGAGCTTGTACATATGTTCGACGGTGGGATCTTCCGTCGGGGTGACGTCGCGCGCGACGACCCTGGCACCGGGTAACGAGCGCTCCAGCAGCCCGAGGAAATCATCCGCACGTTCGTCGACTGGCATTCCAACCTCTCGAGATCTCGCCGTTGATGGATTCGACGGGGTGGATTGTCAACAGGAATGGCACTGAGTCCTTGCACCGCCCAGTGGAAGAATGAAGATGAGGCACCGTCCCATCAAGGAGTGGAGGACCAGCGATGGCCTTGAAGCCAGTCGGCCTGCGGAGAGCCGCCCGCACAGGGTCGGCCGACATCGCGGACTCGATCGCGACCGCAGCCGATGCAGCGCGCAGGCCGCACGTCATTTCCGAGGCCACGTGGGAGGCAATCCCAGAGCGTTACAGGCAAGCCGCGCTGGCGCGCGCCGCCGTCGATCTCACGAAGTGCATCCACCCCGAGGATTCGGTCCGGCGATTCCTAGCCGAAAATGGCCTCCCGTCACCGCGCAGGACCCTCTCGGCAGCCGTCAGGCGACAAGCGCCGCCTGGTCCGGCGCCGACGCCAGCCGCACAGGCAGCGACGCCGATGGCCGCGCGTCCGTCGCTTCTTTCCAAACTGTCCCGTCGGCCCGCGCAGTCAGCCCCGACAACCTTCCGATCCCGTATCGGTCCGGCCATCGCCGCCGCCGGGGTTGCCCTGGATGATGCCGGGCGGATGGAGGGGATGCTGCTGTCCGCGATCCGGCGCTGGCCCGAGATCGCGTTTTCCGACCCAGAATGCCTCGCATTCCTCGGTCGCGGGCTGTCCGTCAGGATCCTCGTCGACGCGTCGGATGTGATCAGAGAGGAGGCAGGCAAGGAAATCGATGATCGACGGCGCCGCAAGGCCGCCGGGGACCCCGAACTCGACGACTGGATCGATCCGGACGGATGGAGCTTCGGGCTTGACGACGAGCCTGGGCATTGCGCACCACGCCCGTGAGGGGGATCATCTCGACGAATCCCTCGTCGAGGTATCCATGACTCTGCTCCGATTCCTTTCCATGGCCTTGCTCCCCGTGGTCGCCGCCTGCGGCATCATCGATCATCGGGTCGATCCGGGGCCGTTGCCTCCCATCGACCAGCAGGACTGGGTGATTTACGACGACGCCCCCCGCCGTGGCACGCCCGTCACCTCTCCATCGCCAAGAGGGACGGTCGATGGGCAATGGGAACCATACAGGCGTACGGTGCGGACGGGAAACTGGAAGGGGAATTCCGCTTGGAGGTATCCGCCGAAAGTGCGAGACACTCGCACCTCCACTTCGGGCGAGAGATGTGTCGCATCGATCATGATGCGCTCTGGTTTCGCTCCTTCGCCTGCAAGCCCGGCGAAGATGCGGTCGAACACTACCCTTCCGGCTCTGGCGGATGAAGCGGTTTTAGAGCGTCTTGTGCGGGCGGTAGCCGCTGGCGCATCCTTCCACTGAAGCCCGTTGCGGATCACATGGACGATGCCGCTCATCACCCGACGGTCATTGACGCGCGCAACTGCGTGCGACAGCTGGAAGAACGGCGATCTGTGTCACAGCTTGTCGCGCACATGGGTAGGTCGCAGAGCGAAAGGGCGTGAGGCTCGATATTCTGCAAGGCATCCTGGTCTCCCGAGCTTCCACTAGAAGACAGTCGCCGCGGCGAAGATGGTGCCGAGAGCTACGCTACGGGCTACAAGCTGTCATTCACGTTCGCGGAATTTCGCTAGTCTCAAGGCATGCGGCCGTGTGGCGGTGTCTACGATCGTGAGTTAGCCATTTGGGTGCCAGGGCAATCCGCCGTAGGACGAGACCCGCCCCCGCTGCACCCGTCTGCGCTTCCACGGCTGTGCGACCGCTCGTGTTCGGGCTGAGCGTCGTCGCGGTGATCTCCGGCCCTCTTCATCTCGGGGTGCTTGCGATGGAGCGACTCGGGGCTTCGCGACGATCCCGAACTCGGAGCTGCGTCGGTTCGTGCGCCACGCTCCCACGAAGAGGGTATGGGTGATGGTCAATAGCAATCGGTTTCCCGCAACCTCGACCGTCCGCATTCCGGCAAATCAAAGTTCCTTGTCGTCAAAAGGAGGGCGGGGGCTGCCGTCAGCTGCGATTCATTCAATGCCAACAGGCGGTTGGAGAACCTGCATAGCGAGCGCGACGTGCCGATCCACCCGGACGACCGTTTGTCACTGGGGCACCCTATGCCTTGAGCAGCGTCGCCAGCCAGCCGGCGAACGCATCGGGCTCGAGCGCCATTCCCAGATGGTTGCCCGGCGCCTCGACGAACGGTGCGCCTGTTCGGGCTGCGACGGCCTCGGCCGCCTTGCGCGCGGGCTGACCGACGGACGCCGACCCGGCCGCCACCACCAGCTTGTCACGCGGCAGGGCCGCGAAGGCCGGCCAATAGTTGACCGTCACCGGCGCCATCGTGCCCAGGGCGAAGCGCTGCTTTTCGAGCTCGGCCTGCGGCATCGGCGGCAGCGTCACGGGGTCCGGCCGCGGCCATTCGGCGAAGGTTCGATGCAGCGCCTCGCTGACGTCGAAGAAGGCCTGGGCGCCGGCCTGCGGATCGGTCGCCGCCAGACGAAAGGCCGCATTGGCCCGTTCCAGCAACCGGTCGCAATCGGGAGCCAGACCGAACAGGGGCGGCTCGTGAACGACGAGCCGGCCGACCACCGAGGGAAACCGCGAGACGAGATCGAGGGCGACCACGGCGCCGCCGCTGGTCCCGAACAGCGTAACCGGCTCGTCGCCGGCGACCTCTCTGACGATGGTCAGCAGGTCGTCGGACAGATCGTTCAGCGACAGCGAGGCTGTCGCCGGGATCGCGCTCAGGCCGATGCCCCTGGGGTCGTGCCGCACGACGGTAAAGTCGGACGACAGCTTCGACGCCAGCCCGGCAAAGCCCTCGATTCCCACCGGTGCGCCGGTCAGCACCAGCGTCGGCCCGGAGCCTTCGACCATGTAGTGCAGCTTCACACCGTCGCCAACGGCGACACGCAGGCTCATGAAGGTTTCCCCTCAGCGCGTCGTCTCACACGAAGCCGCGCCTTCTGAAGCCAGGAGATGGGGTTGTCAACCCGGGCCGCGGGTTCATCGATCAGGCCGGAACCGGGCATGCGGAGCGTCTGGTCCGCGCCCCGTTGCGGAAGTTGCCAGCCTTTTCCTCATCCCCTGAAGCGAACCTGCTTTCTAGTTTCCGCAGGAAAGGGATCTCGAGATCTCCGGCACCAAAGCGTCCCAGTTGGTCTGCCAAAGGATCCGATTCTATTGGCGGAATATTGCCGGCCGATCGCCCTTGGGATGCTGCCCATTGTTTGATTGGTTGAGAACAACAAATGGTGGAGCCGGAGTATTGTCATGCCGATCAAAAGGGTGATCGGCGGCGTGGCTTACGTTTACCTGCTTCCCGACACGTTCGAGGTGTCACCCTCATCGACTCGGCTTCTCTTGCCGCGGGCTTTTGGTGGGCGACGGCGGGGGTTCTGTTCGGGTTAATGCGACGAGCGAATTAATCGCCGCTCGCCTTCAAGCTGAGTAGAGCGTCGCGCTCCGCTGGATGCTCCCCAGGATCGGTGGCGGATCTAGACTGAGGCTTCGTGGTCCTCGCCAGCCAGCAGCGCCGGGTACTGCCTGCCCATCTTGGCCTTCAGCCATTCCAGGTGCTCTTCTTCGGCCGGCGTCCTGTTCCGCCTGGCGCCGGGCGCGAGATGTTTCATCGCAGGCATCCGAAACGAAGGGCCTCAGCATGTGAGACAGTTCACATGCAGCCGCTGGAGGTAGGCTTGACTGCGGACACCAACAGGCCTACTGGTATGTTCACCAGACCACTAGACCTGTGGGAAGGCGAGGGGGAGGACCCTTGGATTTACGCGCGATTCTGAGTGACGACGGGAGGACGCTGAGCGGCGTGCCCAAGCAGTCCATGAAGGACTACGTCGTTCAGAAGATCGCGACGGCCATTGCAACCGGTATCCTGGATGTGGGGGATGCGCTGCCCAGCGAGCGCGAACTCGCGGCTGCTTTGTCCGTAAGCCGTGAAACGGTGCGCGGCGCGATCCTCATCCTTTCTACGAAGGGAATCCTGTCGGTAGCCCAAGGCACGCGTACCGTTGTCGCCTCCGCCGATGTCGGAGAGCTGGCGGTTCATACTGCGCGCTTCCGCGACATCTCCCGTTACAGCCTGGACGATGTGCATGAGGCGCGGCTGCTGATTGAGGACAAAGTGGCTCGTGCCGCAGCCACCAGGATCAAGCCGGCAACGCTTGATACCTTGCGCAAGTCAATCGAGGCGCAGGAGGCGGCAATCAACGATCCTGTCCGCTTCCTCATATGCGATCGCGAGTTTCACACGGCCATCTATCGGGCAGGGGGCAATGCCGCGCTGGCCGATATGGCGGCCGATCTTTATTCGTATCTTCTTGACCACCGTCGACGCGTGGTGGCCAAGCCCTCAAGCATTGCGACGAGCATCGCCGACCATCGAGCCATCCTCGCCGGGCTCGAAGCTGGCGATCCCGAAGCGACTGCGAGGGCCTTCGCAGTCCACGAGACGCGCATCTACACCACGACGAAGCAGCTTCTGAATCATTCCGCTCGAAGGAGATGAGGGCGGATTGCCAGATAACGGTGCAGCGCAACAGGGAGGAAATTCCATGCTGACAAGACGCATATTTGCATCCATGGCCATTGCGGGCGTTACCGCGCTTGCCGGCATTGCCGGTACGGCGACTGCCGCATTCGCCCAATCCAAGGAACTGGTCTATCTGACCCCTGGCCTGGACCTCGCCTTCTGGCGCTATCTGTCCAAGGGCATTGAGAATGTCGTTACGGCTGAGGGCTACAGCTATCAGGCGCTGGATTCGGGCAACAATGCCCAGACCCAGCTCCAGAACGCCAAGGACGCAATCGCCCGTGGCGTGGCCGGCATCATCATCTCGCCGACCGACAGCTCGACCGCGCCTGCCGTTCTCGACCTCGCCAAGCAGGCGAACATTCCGGTGGTCATTGCCGATATCGGCACTGACAGCGGCGAGTACGTCTCCTTCATTATCTCAGACAACTATCAGGGCGCCTACGGTGTCGGTAAGGCTCTCGCGGCGGCGATGAAGGCCGCCGGCAAGCAGGACGGCAGCGTGGGCATCGTCGGTATCAGTCAGGCCCGCCTGAACGGTCAGGCTCGTACCAAGGGCTTCAAGGACGCTCTGGCAGAAGAGGGCATCACCAAGGATGCAGGCCTGCAGCAGATGCAGACCTACACTGCTGACGAGACGTTCAAGTTCACGCAAGACATGACGACCGCCAACCCGGACATGAAGGGACTGTTCGTCCAAACCGACGGTCCGACCCTCGGCGCACTGCAGGCGATCAAGGCGGCCCGTCTCACCGGCGAGGTCCTGGTAGCCGGCTTTGACGGCGTTCCGGAGTTCGTGCCCCTGCTGCAGTCCGGTGAACTGGTCGTCTCTGGCATGCAGCAGCCCTACCTGATGGGTCAGGAGTCCGGCCGCGCCATGGTCGACTACCTCGCGGGCAAGACGCCTCCGAAGGAAATCCTGGTGCCGATCAAGATCGTGACCAGCTCCAACATTGAGCAGGAGCTCCCGACCATCAAGGAAACCGTTTTCGCCAACGAGATGTGATGGCGAGATCCGCATAGTCGCTGGTCCGGGGCATTGCTCCCGGACTTCTTTCCCGGAAACTCTCACCGATGCCGGACAGCAAGACACAAGAGCCTCTGCTTGTCGCCCGGGGTGTGACGCGCGTCTTCGGCAGCGCGTATGCACTCAAGGACGCGACGGTTGCGTTCCGCTGTCACGAGATCTGCGGGCTGCTCGGCGCGAACGGTGCCGGCAAGTCGACGCTCTCCAGGATCATCTGCGGTCATCTTTCGCCCACTTCGGGCGAGATCCTTTACAAGAATGCGCCGCTGGTTGTGGGTTCGGCACGCGATGCGCTTCGCTCCGGCATCGCCATGGTGGCGCAGGAAACCAGCCTGGCACCCGACATGAACGTGCTGGAGAACATTTTCCTGCCGAGCTACGCCATGCGCGGGCGGCTTTCCTTCGCGCAGCTGCGGCAGAAGGCACAGGCCATTCTGTCCGAGCTCGGCCACGACCATGTGCTGCCGCTCGACATGGAAGTGCGGAGGCTTTCGGCGGCACAGCGCCAACTCGTCGAGATCGCCAAGGCGCTGGCCCTCAACGCCGATCTTGTGATCTTCGACGAGCCTACCGCCTCCCTGTCGCCCACCGAGGTCGATCGCCTGTTCGACATCATGACTCGGCTGAAGGACAGCGGTAAGGCGCTCGGCTTCGTCTCGCATCGGCTTGAGGAAGTGTTTGCCATCACCGATCGCGTCACCATCCTCCGGGAGGGGCGGACGGTGGTCGAGGGCGTGCCGACGGCGAGCCTCACGCAGGCGGACATCATCCGCCACATGGTGGGGCGTGACATCGGCGATGTCTATCGCAAGGCACCGGCGGCGAAGGCGGCGGAGGAACGTCCAGTGGCGCTGGAGGTAAGGGGCCTGTCGGCTCCCCCGGCCGTGCGCGACGTTTCCTTCGTTGTACGCAAGGGCGAGATTCTCGGCCTGGGTGGACTCGTCGGTGCAGGCCGCTCGGAAAGTGCGGAGGCGATCTTCGGTCTGCGTCATCGAAGTGCCGGCACGGTTCTGGTGGGCGGCAGAGAAATTCCGCCCAACAAGCCAATCGCCGCGATCCGGGCCGGACTCGGTATGGTTGCAGAGGATCGTCGCGCCCAGAACATCGTGCCTGATATGAACGTCGGCGAAAACCTCTTCCTTGCACAGATGGGCAAGCACAAGGGGTTCGGACGCGGCCATGCAGCTCGACGCCAGCAGGCGAGGGAGCTGATTGCGCGCCTCGGTCTGCCCGCCGACCGCATGAACGCCAACCTGCTTCAATTCTCCGGCGGTATGCAGCAGAAGGTCATCATTGCGCGCTGGCTGCTGACCGAACCGGAAGTGCTCATCCTCGACGAGCCGACCAAGGGCGTCGATATCGGTACGCGCCAGACGATCTACGAAATCCTCCGCGAGGTTGCCGACCGAGGCATCGCCGTGGTGGTTATTTCATCCGATTTCGAGGAACTGCTGGGTGTGTGCGAGCGCATCGTCGTGGTCAGCGACGGCTGTACGATCGCCGATCTCGCAGCCTCGAGCCTCAACGAGGAAAGCCTGACGCTTCTGGCGGCACCCCGCAGCTCGGCCGAGCGCAATGCAGCATTTCTGCGCGATCTGGTCGCCAGCTACGGCGGCACTGCCTTCTGGGGCCTGATCGACGAAGACCGCTTCGTCTGCCTTTCGGTAGCCGAGGCGGGAGCGCAGGCATCGATGGGACTTTCGGCGGGACATGTCTTTCCGATACGTGAGACGTCGATCCCCCTGGCGCTCGAACGTCGGGAGTCGGGCTTCGTCGCCGAGGCGGACGGTCGTTCAACGTTGCTGACTCGATTATCCAATCGCCGCGGACATGACCTCGGCTGGATTGGCCTCAGCCTGCCGCCGGGTTCACGCCTTCCGGACACGGCATCCCTTTCGGCCCGAATGGCGGGCCTGTTCGAAAACACCTGAGAACGCAGAGATCGTCGCATGAGCACGCCCAATCGATCCCTGGCGATACGCAAGCTCGTCAATACGCTCGAGTTCCGGATGCTCGGACTGGCACTCGTGCTGGCGATCATCCTGTCCTTCATCTCGCCGCACTTCCTGACCGAGCGGAATGTGTTCAACATCCTCGACCAGTCGGTGGTGCTGGGCATCGTCGCGGTCGGCATGACGCTGGTGATCCTGACCGGAGGCATCGATCTCTCGGTCGGCTCCGTTGCCGGCCTGACGGGCATCATTCTCGCGCTGCTTCTGAAGGAGTTCCCCATTCCGGTCGCGATCGCGCTCGCGGTCACCTGCGGCGCACTGATCGGCCTGTTTTCCGGTGTCCTCATCGCCGTCTTCGGGCTGGCGCCTTTCGTGGTGACACTCGGCGTCATGGCGATGGGGCGGAGCCTCGCCTACATCGTCTCCGGGCAGCGCTCGATCTCAGGGTTGCCGATGGGGCTACAGGACATCGTCTACACGACGGTGCTGGGTATTCCCACCAACGTTCTGTTCCTGCTCGCGCTCTATGTCGCGACCTGGGCGTGGCTGACCTATTCCAAGGGCGGCCGGACAATTTACGCAGTCGGCTCGAACATTGAGGCCGCGCGTGCCGCCGGTCTGAACACGCTCTTCTATTCGATCTTCCCTTATGTCGCCTCCGGCGCGCTGGCGGCCACTGCGATGACCTTCTCGCTGGCGCAAATCATGTCGGCCGACCCGATCGGTGGAAACCAGCTCGAACTCGACGCCATCGCGGCTGTGGTGATCGGCGGCGCAAGCCTCTACGGCGGGCGCGGCTCGATCTTTGGAACGCTGATGGGCGTCCTGATCATGGTGATGATCCGCAACGGCCTTAATCTGCTGGGCGTGTCCCCGTTCTGGCAGGGCACGGCCATCGGCGCGATCATCATCCTTGCCCTGCTCGCTGAGCGCCTCATCACCTGGAGATCACGCCGCGTCTGAAACGGGAGAATACCATGACGAACCTCGAACCCTCCCGCCCCGTCCGCCTCTACGGCACGGAGGAACCGCCTGCCGAAGAGCGTCTGCTCCAGGCTGGGCCGCTCAGCGTCCTATTTGATGGGGCGAACCTGCGCGACATACGCATGCACGGTGAGGAGGTGATCCGCGCCGTTTCCTTCGTGGTCCGCGACAAGGACTGGGCGACGCTCATTCCGGAGATAACCGACCTCAGGATCGAGGAGGAGGAGGATCGTTTCCGCATCTCCTATCGCGCCCGCGTCGACAGCAAGGGCGAAGCCTTCGACTACGAAGTCGTCATTGAAGGCAGCGCTTCTGGTGTGCTGACCTACTCGGGTCGCGGAAAGACAGAGACCGGTCTTCTCACGAACCGGACTGGCTTCGTCGTCCTTCATCCGATCGAGGGTGTCAGCGGATCGCCGGCCACGATCGTGCACACCAATGGCGAGAAGGTCGAAACCCGGTTCCCGGTGGAGATCGACCCGGTCCAGCCGATGATGGATCTGCGCGAGATCATTCATCACACGCCGGGTGGCCAGCGGGTGAGCTGCCTGATGGAAGGCGGCGCCTTCGAGATGGAGGACCAGCGGAACTGGACCGACGCTTCGTACAAGACCTATGTGCGGCCGCTCGCCCTGCCGTGGCCTTACCGGATCGAGCCCGGTGAGATCGTCGAGCAGAAGATCACCCTGACCATTACGGGATCGCCGAAGGTTTCGTCGCCTGAGGCGGATGGCGGTGTGGTGGTGACGCTGGCTGAGCCGCAAGGCAAGGTACCTCCGCTCGGGGTTGGGCTGCAGCCGGAAGATGCTCCTGCGGCGCTGGAACATGCTGCGACGCTCAGCAAACTTGGGATCGCCCATGTGATTTGCCACTACGACCCGCGACGCGGCCACGGACGCGAGACACTTGCCCGGCAGGTTCAAGTGGCGAAGGCAATGGGTGCCGAAGCCTGGCTGGAGGCGGTGATAGAGCGCGTCGATGACGAAGGCGCCTCGGCCGAAGTCGCTGCCCTTGGCGAGGTCGTGGCGGACCTTGGTCATCCGTTCAAGACCTTGTTGGTCTCGCCGGCACCCGATCTCAAGTGCACGCTGCCGGGTAGCCCCTGGCCGCCTGCGCCCGATGCGGCGAAGCTCTATGCGGCAACGCGCCGGGCCTTCCCGAAATCACGCATCGGCGGCGGCATGTTCAGCTTCTTTACCGAGCTGAACCGCAAGCGCCCCCCGACGGAAGCGCTCGATCTTGTGACCTTCACCACCGCGGCGATCTTCCATGCCGGCGACGACCGCTCGATGATGGAGACGCTCGAGTGCCTGCCCCACATCGTTCGCACGCTTCCATCAATCACGAAGGGCTTGCCCTATTCGGTCGGCCCCTCGGCAATCGGCCTGCGGGACAACCCGTACGGCGAAGCGCCTGTAGCCAATCCCCGCAACATCAGGCAGGCGGTCAACTTCAACGACCCGCGCCAGCGCGGAATCATGGGAGCTGCCTGGAACCTCGGTTACTTCGCCGCCTTTGCGGAAGGCGGGGCTTCTGCCATCGCGCTCGGTGGCGCCGTCGGGCCTTTCGGCGTCCTGTCGGTGCCGATGCAATTCCCGCAACCCTGGTTCACGGGCAAAGGTGAGCTCTATCCCGTCTGGCATATCATTCGAGGTATGGCGAAGCTCCGCGGATGCCCGATCCGTCCGCTTCGGTCGTCTGTTCCAGGGGCGATGCGAGGGATCGCGGCCGATACCGAGAAGGGCACGGAGTTGTGGATCTGCAATCCCTCACCCAATGCGCTGGAGGTGCGCCTGCCCGACGGTTTTGCGATGGCTGCAACGCTCGATGCCGGCTCCTTCGTCGAGGCAGCTCGTCAGCCCGATCTGCTCGACCAGCTGGCGCCTGTTGAAACGCAGACTCTGTCACTCGACGCCTATGCGGTGGTGCGCGCCCTCAAGCCGGCATGACGCGGCATCGCGGGTCAATTCCAGAAGAGAACGGGATTTCCATGCACATACTCATCACCGGCGCAGGTGGAATGATCGGCCGCAAGCTCGCGGCGGAGCTCGCGCGTACGGGAACGCTTGGAGACGGCAAGATTGATCGCCTGACACTGGTGGACGTTACGAAGCCGCCGGTGCCAACCGGAGAAATCGGGTCCGTTGAAGCCATTGCCGCGGATATTTCTGCTTCCGGCGCGGCCGAGGATCTCGCCGCGCGCCGTGCCGACGTCATCTTCCATCTCGCCGCGATCGTGTCCGGCGAAGCCGAGCGCGATTTCGAGAAGGGGTATCGGATCAATCTGGACGGAACGCGTGCGCTTTTCGACGCGATACGACTGGAAGGAGCCCGGCAAAGATATGTCCCCCGGCTCGTCTTCACCTCTTCGATCGCGGTTTACGGCGCACCTCTGCCGGACCCCATTCCCGACGATTACGTGCTTGCCCCGCTCACCAGCTACGGCACCCAGAAGGCGATATGCGAGCTATTGTTAGCGGACTATTCGCGCCGCGGCTTCCTTGACGGTGTCGGAATTCGCCTGCCGACAATCGTAATTCGGCCTGGCGCTCCCAACGCCGCGGCCTCGAGCTTCTTTTCCAGCATCTTGCGCGAGCCGCTTGCGGGCCAACGCGCCGTGCTGCCGGTAAAGGAGACGGTCAAGCATTGGCTTGCGAGCCCGCGCTCGGCCGTGGCGTTTCTCATCCATGCGGCGACACTCGACACATCGGAGCTCGGCGCCCGACGGACGCTGAACATGCCGGGCGTGGCTGCCACAGTGGCGGATCAGCTTGCCGCGCTTCGCCGCGTCGCAGGTGCCGAGGCCGAAGCATTGATAGATCGCAAGCCCGACGAGGCGATCGAGGCGATCATCGCCAGCTGGCCAAGATCCTTTTTGCCCGAGCGAGCCAGCAGGCTTGGCTTCGTCGCGGAGAGCGCGGTCGACGAGCTTATTGATGTCTATCTGACGGACGACGCGCCGAGGGCTCCTTGATCGTGGAGAACGATCCACGAGCCTTTCGTGGCAGTTGAAAAGGGGAAGCTCTGATGCTCCTTGGCTGCATCGGCGATGACTTTACGGGGTCATCGGATCTCGCCAACACACTGGCGAGGGGTGGCATGCGCGTGGTGCAGTACAATGGCGTGCCGTCCACCGATGCGGCTCCGGAGGTCGAGGCCGGCGTTGTCGCGCTCAAAACGCGCACTGCACCTGTCCGGGAAGCCGTCGGGATCTGTTGCAAACTTTTCGGTAACTCAGTTCAGCGTACGCCTCCGGCACGCTCCGGGGGTGCAAGATGTTCAAAGGCCGCCATTTCGATCGCTCGTTGATCCTGCTCTGCGTCCGCTGGTATCTCGCTTACAGCCTGAGCCTGCGCATCTCGAGGAGATGATGGCGGAGCGCGGCATCTCCGTCGACCACACCACCATCCATCGCTGGACCGTCCACTATGCTCCGCTCCTGCTGGAGCAGTTCAATCGGCGCAAGCGCTCGGTCACCGGCAGGTGGCATATCGACGAGACTTATATCAAGGTCCGTGGGCATTGGATGTATCTCTACCGCGCCATCGACAGCAACGGCGATACGGTTGAGTTCTGGTTCAGTGAGCGGCGGAATCTGGCTGCGGCCAAGCGGTTCCTGCGCCAGGCGCTCAAGCGGCATGGCCGTCCTGAACGGATTGTCATCGATGGTAGTCAGACCAACAAGGAGGCGATCCTGTCCTGCGACACCGCAGACCGGCTCCAGAACAGATCACGACGCGGTCTGAAACCCATTCGCATCCGCCAAAGCGCCTACCTCAACAATCGCATCGAGCAGGATCATCGGGCGATCAAGCGGCGCATTCGTCCGATGCTTGGTTTCAAGTCAACGAAGAGCGCTCGCGTGATCCTGGGCGGGATCGAGATGGTTCACATTATGTGCAAACAGCAGGGGAAGTATGCCCGCAATCCGCAGCCATCACTGGCCGAGCAGTTTGAGTTGCTCGCCGCCTGAACGCCCTACCGAGCGACTGGCCCTTTCGCGTCTCCTCTCCAAGTTTGCGACACAACCCGGGCGAGACGAACCGCCAGTGGGCTGAACGCTGGGTGGGGCCGGCGGAGAAGGACGCCTTCCATCAGGCGCTGCTCGCGGCCGCTGCTGGACGGGAGGGCGCTGGACCTCGTCAGACGGAGGCGTCGGTATCGCGACGCCGGCTCGCATTGTCGGCGGTTGCAGGGTCGTGGAAGTGATGCTCACGAACGACGGAGGCCTGCCGATAAGGTCGAGGGGAACCGTCACTGAGTGTCCGTAAGAAACCTCCTGGATGGGACCTGGAACCCCTTGAAGGCATCACCCCATAACTGCGCGCTGCGTCGCTCGAGGGAGACGGGCACGGCGCCGAACGTGCCTGTCGTGCCATCGGACGCTGCGCGGGACCAAGGCCCTATACCGCCGGCCGGCCCCTGCCCGGTTGGCAAACGAGGTGAAGATGAACCCAGCCATGGGAAGACGCGGTGCGCCAGTTCTGGAGCCTTGGTTTCAGTTGCTACGCCCGCGACAGTCCTGGCTGGCGGAAGAGGGAGCCAGGTCCCTCCGCCTGGACCTGAGGAATCCTTGACCGGCAGGAGGCGGCCAGCGACCATTCCACGATGAGCAGCCCGCCGGGGAGCGGGAAAACGGGAACCGTCCGGACGGCAAACCGGGAGAGGTCATGTCGATCACGAGCATCATTTCGTCGGTCATGGGCGCCTACGGCGTCGGAACCAAGAAGGATATTTCCTCCTTCTGTTTCCTCGAGACCTCCGACGGATCCGAGATTCTTGTGGCGAAGGACGGCTCGCTCGCGACCGTTATCCGCATCGATGGCATCAAGCAGATCATCGGCGACGAGGAGATGAGCCATATCATCGAGTCGATGAATACGACGATGTCCACCTACTTCAAGGAAGAGGGACACGCGATCCAGGTGTGGTTCGCTAGGGATCCCGACCTGTCCGCGGAAATGGTGCGCGATCTCGTCTCCCCGGCGCGCCGCGTTGCCAAGAGCCTGTCCTTGGACCTAGAGGACGTGTTCGCCGAGCGCGAGCGTCACCTGCCGAAGTTCGTCGTCTGGGAAGGCTTCTACATCGTTCTCTGGACGCGTCTCTCGCTCCTCACGAAAAGGGAGATCAACCTTGCGAAGGAGGAGATGAAGGTTCCGAAAGTGTGGCCCGGCATCGCGGATACGCAGGACCCATTCCGGGTGGCGCGAATCCTGAAGGACCGTCACCGGGCGTTCGTCTCGAGCTTTCTGGTGGACCTGAAGGATATCGGGAGCCGCAAGGATGTCTCGATCCGTGCCGAGGCCCTCGACGTGCATGAGGCCCTCAAGGCCATGAAGTGGTCGATCTATCCCGACCTCATCGGGGCCGATTGGCGCGCGACGATGCCTGGCGATCCGCTTCGGGAGCGCGTTCCCGAAATCAACGACTTCGATGCATCGCACCTGCTCTGGCCGAGGATCGAGACGCAGCTGTTCGACCGCGAGGCAGAAACGATCAACCCGCGCATCGTCCGGATCGGCAACCGGTACTTCGCTGGTCTCGACATGACGATCGGACCGCAGACCACCCTGCCTTTCGCGGCGCTGCTGCAACGAATGATCGAGCTCGATGAGTTCCCGTGGCGGATCTCGTTTCTGATAGAAGGGAACGGCCTCAAGAACCTGAACATCAAGCAATTCCTCGCGTCGATCTTCCAGTTTACGAACAGCGACAACAGGCTGATCCGCGAAGCCATCAAGGAGTTGCGCGAGAATCCAAACGTCTTGGCGACGAAGCTGCGCATTTCCTTCGCCACCTGGGCCCCATACGATCCGAACAACCTGAGCCTCATCGAGGAGCGCGCGGCGCGCCTGCAGCGGGCGGCGGAAAGCTGGGGCTACTGCCATGTCTCACCGCTGGTCGGTGATCCTCTCGCGGCAGTTGTCTCAACCATGCTCGGCATCAATGTGGCTCCGACAGCTCCGGCTGGGGCCGTACCCTTGCCGGAGGTCATCTCGATGCTGCCTTGGAACAGGGATGCGAGTCCGTGGAAGTTCGGCTCCGTCCTATTCCGCACGCCCGATGGTCGTCCCTGGCCGTACCAGCCTGGCTCGTCGCTTCAGGACACCTTCATCGACCTGATCTTCGCGCCTCCGGGCAAGGGTAAGTCCGTCTACATGAACACGACAGCCCTTGCTCTCTGCCTGTCTCACGCGTCGACGGCCGGCACAGGCGGTGCACAGCTTCCGAGGATCGCGATCATCGACGTCGGCCCGTCGTCGTCCGGCCTCATCTCGCTGCTTCAGGAAGCGCTTCCGATCGACCGTCGGCACGAGGTGGCCTATCACCGCCTCAGGATGATCCACGAGAACGCGATCAACCCCTTCGATACGCAGCTCGGATGTCGTTACCCGCTGCCGCTCGAGCGCGCCTTCCTCGTCAACTTTCTGACCACTCTGGGCACGGAGGCAGGTCAGAGCAGTCCGCCCGAAGGCCTGACGGGCATCGTCGGCGCCGCGATCGATGCCGTCTACGAGAAGCTGGACGACAGGCACGAGAAGGGCGTGCCGCTCCGCTACAACCCCGGTGAATCCCTTGCGGTCGACCGTGCCATCGCCGCCCACAACATCGACATCGTCCCCGGCGTCACTTGCTGGTGGAACGTGGTCGACAAGCTTTTCCAGAAAGGTGACATCCACCACGCCATTCTTGCCCAGCGTCATGCCGTGCCGCGCCTCGAGCACCTCATGACGGTGCTGCGGTCCGAGCAGGTCATGGATGTGCATGGACGAGCAAGGATCGGCACCGGGGAGTTGCTCGTGGACGTCCTGTCCCGCGTGATCTCAACCGCCGTGCGCGAGTTCCCGATCCTCCAGCGTCCAACGCAATTCGACATCGGCGATGCCCGTGTGGTCGCGCTCGACCTTGACGAGGTGGCTCCCAAGGGCGGTCCGTCGGCCGACAAGCAAACGGCCCTGATGTACATGCTCGCGCGCTTTGTCCTAGCCCGCGACTTCTACCTGAACAAAGAGAACATCAGGCAGTTCCCGGAGGACTACGTCGAGTACCACAGCAGCCGGATCCGCCGGATCAGGGAAACTCCGAAACGCCTCGTATATGACGAGTTCCACCGCACGGCGAACGCTCCGATGGTTCGTGCCCAGGTCCTCAACGACATGCGCGAAGGCCGCAAGTGGGGCGTTCATATTGCCCTGGCCAGTCAGCTCCTTCAGGACTTCGACACTGACATGGTCGACATGGCCAGCGGCATTTGGATCATGGGCGTCTCCAACGAGCGATCGGCCAACGACGTCCAAGCGATGTTCGGCCTGTCGCAGACGGCACTTGAGATCGTGAAGCGGGACCTCAACGGCCCTACCAGTAAGGGTGCCCCCTTTCTGGCCGTCCTCAACCTCAAGGAAGGACGGCACGAGCACCTGCTCTATAACACGCTCGGCCCAACCGAGATCTGGGCCTTCTCGACGACTGCCGAGGACGCGGCGCTGCGTGGTAGGCTTTACGACATCCTCGGCCCGGTCGAGGCGCGCAAGCGCTTGGCGCGACGTTTTCCAGAAGGGTCGGCAAAGGCCGAGATCGAACGCCGGGTCCGCGTGATGATGGAGCGCGGCGTCAAGAACGAGCGCGAGGCCGAGCAGGGCATCATCGAGCAGCTGGTGAAGGAGCTGGCGACGGGCACCGGGATTTGACGACGAAACCTTGTTGACACGAATCCTTCCCGACCCCGAAGATCGTCGAGCGATGTGCGGCGATCGGACGAGCAATGGCCAGGATTAACAGGGAGCAGGCAGCGGCGGCTTCACACCCCGCCGGACACGCGATCGTCCTGGCCGGTCCTGGCACGGGAAAGACGAGCACGCTCGTCGCGAGGCATTCCTTCCTCCGGTCCCGGGGCCGCGACAGCCTCGGGATTATGGTTGTCACCTTCACCCAAAAGGCAGCAGAGGAGCTCAGGACGCGTCTCGGCGCCGCGGCTCCCAAGCAGGCGTTCGTCGGGACCTTCCACTCGATCTGTGTGCGTCTGCTGCGGCGTTTCAGGACCGAGGCCGGGCTTCGTCCAAACTTCAGGATCCTTGACCAGCAGGCCCAGTGGAGACTCCTGCTCGACATGGGCGTGCGGTGGGCCGCCGACGACGGTGACCTCACCGACATCATCGGACGGTGGAAGGATTCCCTGATCGATCCGGCCGAAGCGGCCGACCAAGCGGCGTCCGTCGGTGATGGAAACGCCGTAATGAGGATGGCTGCCGAGCACTATCGCTCCTACGAGCGGGAACTGGCACGCCGGGGCGATCTGGACTTCGCCGACCTGATCGCGAGGGCATGGAAACTCGTCGGGGAATCGTCCACCGTCGGCGAATTCATCTCCTCGCGGATCACCGACGTTCTCGTAGACGAGTTCCAGGACGTGAACCGCCTCCAGGTGGAGTTCCTCCAGGCGCTTTCCCGCCACGGCGCGTCGATTTGGGCCGTCGCCGACGACGATCAGGCCCTATACGGCTGGCGAGGAGGGGACGTCGGGCTCACGGTCAACTTCGCGGACCGATTTCCGGGCGCGCGAATGTACAGGCTTGTCGAGAACTATCGATGCGATCCAGCCATCCTTGCCGCAGCCAACAATCTCATCGCTCACAACCGCACCCGCGTGCGGAAGGCTCTCCGAGCCGCCCGTCCGCATCATCCGGACAACGTGGTCAGGGTTAGGGGCTTCCGGACCGAGCAGGAGGAAGCAACTTGGATCGCGACAGACGTCGCGAGGAGGATGGCCTCCGGAACGCGCCCTGGTGACATCTGCGTTCTCTTCAGGACGGCATCTGCAACCCCAGTCATCCAGCAGGCCCTCGAGGCGGCGCGCATTCCCGTTGCCCTCGCGGGAACGGCAAACTTCTGGGAGATGCCGGAGGTGACGTTCCTCGTCGATCTTCTGTCGGAGATAGAAGCCGGACAGCCAGGCCCGGCGGCGGCTCGCTCGAAGGCAGCCCGGGAGATCGTGATTTCCATGGCCGGATTCCGTCCTCCCCAAGCGGCGGCCGCGGCCGGGAGGGCGGTAGCCGAGTCCGTGCCTCCCGGCTCGGCGAGCGAACGCGCAGCCCTGTGGTCCGATACCGCCGAGGCGGCAGCGGCCATGGCGAAGCGCATGCCATCGGCAGATGCATTCCGACGGTACGTGGCGGCGATGGCCGCACGAACGGTCCAAGACGGCGGGAATGCCGTGACGCTGAGCACCATCCACTCAGCCAAGGGTCTTGAGTGGGGGCACGTCTACATCGCGGCAGCCGAGGCGGCGATGTTGCCGCACCATCGCTCGACCGACGTGGAGGAGGAACGTCGTCTCCTCTACGTCGCGCTGACGCGCTCCAAGGGTGCCGTCGACATTTCCCACGCCAGGTCTCGGTTCGGCCGAGGGCAGAATCCGTCTCCCTTCCTATCGGAGATGATGGATGCGGCGGTCTGGGTCGGTTTGGAGGACAAGCCCGCCGATCTACCAGCGGGGCGGAACCGACCAACAACGCCCGTCGGCGACGGCAAGGGGACGGGACGCCTGCTCGCAAACGGGATCCGTGTCTACAGGAAACGTGGCGGCAAGAGCCTGATCCCGCCGGACGAAGAGTCATGAGGAAACAGAGGACTTCGCACCGATTCAGGATCTACCGCGCCGTGCGCAGGGTCCTGATGAGGAGGTACCCGCGCGCCTTCCCGGGACGCGGCCGCAGGCCACCGCTCAAGGTCGGGATCCTGCGGGACATCGTTCATCGTGGCCACCCCGGCGTCTCGGCGTCGCAGGTCAGGATCTTCCTCCAGGTCTGGACCTCGTCGACGGCGTACCTCGCGAGCGTCGCGATGGGAGGACCAAGGACGGATCTCGACGGTGCCCCGGCCGGCATGGTCGACGATTCCCACGCCAGGGAGGCCAGGGAACGCGTGGCCGCTCGCCGTAGGGAGCGGGCGGCGAGGTTGACGCCTAAGGCCTCCAAGGATACGCAGTCTGTCAACGATACGAGGATCGGAAGATGACGGAAGGATTCGAGTTCTGCGCTGGGGCTTCACTGCGCGGGAGGACGTGGACGCTCCGTCGGCCTGTTCCCCACGTCGTGCCCGACGGGGTCCCTGCCGCCGCAGCGGCCCTAGCGGCGGCGCGGGGCTTCGATGATCTCGAATCCTTCTTCTCGCCAACGTTGAAGGCGTGCATGCCGGATCCGTCCACCCTGAAGGGAATGGACGACGCCGTTCGGGTGTTCTGCGATGCGGTGCAGGCTGGACGTCGAATGGCCCTTTACGGGGACTATGACGTAGACGGGGCAACTTCGACGGCACTTGTCCTGCGATGGCTTCACGCCATGGGTGCTGATCCGGTCTTCTACATCCCTGACCGCCTCAAGGAAGGATACGGTCCCAATGCGGATGCCATCAGGCGCCTGAGAGAAGCCGAGGGCGTCGAGTTCCTGCTCGTGCTCGACAGCGGTACGACCGCCCACGGCCCCCTCGGGGTCGCTGCCGAACTCGGCATGGAGATCGTCATACTGGATCATCATGAACCCGACGACAGGATGCCGCCGGGGACGCTGGTCAATCCGAAGCGCAGGGACGAAGATCGGAGCCTTGCCTACCTGTGCACTGCGGGGATCGCGTTCCTTTTCCTCGTCGCGGTCCAAAGGGAAATGCGCCGCCGCGGGTTCTTCGGCCCCGGGAGGCCCGAGGTGGACCTGCGTCGTTGGCTTGGCATCGTCGCGCTCGGCACCATCGCCGACGTCGTTCCCCTCGTTGGCTTAAACCGGGCCTACGTCTCGGCGGGATTGCCCCGAATGGGCGACGTCCTCGGGATCAGGGCGCTGAGCGAAGCCACGGGCGAGAAGACGTTCACGACTGGAACTTGCGGCTTCAAGTTTGGCCCGTGCATCAACGCCTCGGGCCGCATCGGCGATACGAGACTCGGCACGATGCTGCTCGCCACCGAGGACCTGAGGCTGGCAGAAACCATCGCCCGCGAACTCGTAGAGACGAACAGGGAACGGCAGGACCTCGAGCGATCCATCGTAGATTCCGCCGTCGAGATGGCCAGGGAGATGGACGACCCGGTCATCGTTCTTGCGAACGAGAATTGGCATCCCGGGGTCGTGGGCCTGGTCGCGTCCCGGGTCAAGGATGCGATGAACAGGCCGGCCGTCATCATCGGAGCGGGCGGAACCGCCTCCTGCCGATCAGTCGAAGGCTTTGACATCGGTCAAGCGGTCATCGCGGCGAGGGAGGCCGGTATCCTGATCAAGGGTGGCGGTCACGCTGCCGCGGCGGGGCTAACGGTTGCGGCCGACCGCATCAACGATCTACGCGCCTTCCTGTCTGAACGCGCAAGCGGCTTCGTCGCGCCGCCCGTGGTGATCGATGTTGCCGTCCCGTGCGGATCACTCGATCTCGAACTCAATGCCTCGCTTGCACGGCTCCAACCGTTCGGGGCGGGCAACAGCGCACCGAAAATCGCAGTTGTCGGCGGACGCGTGAAGCGGTCGATGATTATGGCTGGAAAGCACTTGCGCCTGATCCTTTCCGGCCCTGAGGGGGAAACCGAGGCCAAGCTGTGGCGCGCCGTGGATACGCCTCTCGGCGACGCACTCATCGGAACGGATGGGTTGCGCGTCGATGTCCTCGGCGAGGCCGTCTACGACGAGTATGGCGGTCGTCCCCACGTCTACCTCCGCATCGAGGACGCCATGGTGGAGCAGGTCGCGGCGGAGGAATTGGCCGCATAAGGTGGCCCACGCGCGCAGCGGGGTGTTTCCACGAGCTGCGCGTGATGGCCGAAGCGTAAGGTTCAAGGAAGGCCAGCAGGCACAGGGCAGTACGCTCGTCCTGCCGCGGGAGGGATATGCCACTCCCTTGGGAACAGTAGCCTGCTCCTCCCAAACTGCCGACGACGCCGGATTAGGGGCGCGGTCCTGCCGATGGCTCATGATCCCGGCGCCTGACTGCCCTCGATAGCAGGCCACGTCCCGGGGATTCCGTAGACTGCCGCTGTCCCTCCCCGATTGACCCGGGTGGCACTCGCCTGGACAGGAGTCCCCTGCGCGTGGTCTGTCCCGTCGCATTCGACATCGAGGGGCCATACTCGGACGCGTCGGCCACGTCGAGCTTCGCCAGGTTTTCCTCGAGAAATGCCTTGAGGCGCGTCCGTCGGTGGGTGGCAGTCACGCGTTCCACCGCCATCTCGAACGCCTCCCTCTCTCCAACAAGGACCAGAAAATCCTCCGCTCTGGTCCATTCGGTGTAGACCAGAGTTCGCTCCAGCATCTTCGAGTGGGCCGTAGTCATCGGCATGATGACCATCTTGTACTGGCTGCCCTGCGACTTGTGCCCCGTGATGGCGTAGGCAAGGATCAGGTCGCGCCAGCGACTGACCGGGAAATCGGCGACGGGACCGGAGTCGAACTCCACCCTGATCATCGTTTGCTCGCGGCTGCCCACCTTGACCACGTGCGTTCCCGTGATGGTGCCGACGTCGCCGTTCATCACCTTCTTTTCGGGTTCGTTCTTCGTCAGCATGACCCGGTCGCCGACACGGGGCACGGGCATCTTCGGCGGGTCATTGGGCCCAAGCGCGACGCCAGGGATGCTGGCTCCGTCGGGGTTGAGTTCGGCGGACAGCCGCGTGTTGATCTCCCAAGTCCCTGCAGGACCAGGAGCCTGCGGACAAAGGATCGCGACCTCCTTGCGGGGGTCGAGCCTCAGCTGCCTCTGAACCGGGCCCAGGATCATGGAGCAGATGCGGTCGACGATCTGGGGCGTCCTGTGCTCGAAGAACGCGACGCCGCCGCGGAACTTGTTGTCGAGCGCCGGGACCTTGCCCTCCTTGACGAGCGCCGCCCCCGTGGCGATGCCGGAACCCGCGTCCTGTCGATAGACCTTGACGAGTTCGGAAGACGGGACCTTCAGGCCATTAGGCGCGCTGGCGGCAAGTAGGTCGCCCAGGACATACCCCGGTCCGACGCTGGGAAGCTGGAAACGGTCGCCAACGAGCAGGAGCCTCCCGTCGGGAGGCAGGGCCTCGAGCAGGGCGGCAGCGGTCTCGACATCAAGCATCGACGCTTCGTCGACGATGACAAAGCAGCCCTCCTTGAGCGGGTTCTGCCTGTTTCTCCTGAAGACGTGTCGCCCACCATCGACGTACGACCCAAGCCCGCTGTGTACGGTGGACGCAGGCCGTCCTGTCGCTTCCTCGAGACGGCGGGCCGCCTTCCCTGTCGGTGCAAGGAGGATGACCGATCCCGGTGCCACGGATTCGGCAATGTCGGCAATTGCCTTAGTGACGCTCGATTTGCCTGTCCCAGGGCCACCCGTGAGAATAGCGATCGACTCCCGGGCGGACCTGGCTACGGCGTCCCTCTGGACGTCATCGAGACGTTCATACTTCGGATCGGACAGAACCGAGCTGGTTGCTGCCTCGATCCTGCTTCGCAGGGCATCCGGCATTCTGCGCCCGACGAGGCGAGCAACCTCCCTTGCCACCGTTTGCTCGGCCTCTCCGATGTCGGCCTGCTGCGCAATGGCCGCGCCATCGAGGATGTCGAACCGCAAGCGCGTAGCGACGTCCGTCTTGCCGATACGTGCGGAGATGGTCGCTCGCAAGTATTCAGGGACGATGCGACGCTCGACGAGGAAGGGGGCGACCTCGGACACAGGGATGAAGGTGTGTCCGTTCGTGTCGATCCGGCTTATTGCGTCCGCTACCGCCGCCGTGACACGTCGCGGATCCCCGTCCGGGATGTTGAAGAGTCCGCCGAGCTTGTCGGCGCTGTCGAACCCTACCTCGGGCAAGGCCACCAACTGATATGGGTTCGCCTTGATGATGTTGATGGCGTCGTCCCGGTACGCATCCAGGACGGCATCAACCATCTTCGGCGTGAACTTGGCCTGTTCCAGAAGGACGACGGCGGCCCGGCCGGAGTTACGTCGTCCCCAGTCGCGCAGGATGGCCGAGCGAAAGCGTTCCGGGTCGGAACTCATTGACAGCAGCAGCTCCGGATCCCGCTCGACACGGCGCGCGCATTCGTCGCCGTGTTCCTCGACGAACCTCCTGATCGCATCCGCTTCGATGCCATGCTCTTCTGCGGAGAAGGTCCTCAGGAGAAGGTCCCTGGCTCCGGCCTTTGTCATGGGCAGATCCGGGCGGATAGTCCTGGCGTTGAACACCTCCTCGGGAACGCCTTTCCAAACGTTGGTCTTCCACTCGCCATGCGCGATGAACCAGTCACCGGGTTTCATCCCGGCAGGAAAGAACCCGCCGACCTTTGTCGGCGTGAGGCCGGTCCCCGTCTCGTAGTTCACGACCGCGAACCCGCGCGACCTTCCGTCGGCGGGTGCCTTCTTCCACTGAAGGAGCGTTCCGCGCAGTGTGTCCATTATCACCTGCCCGGCATTGCTCCCGATCCACCGAACCGGGGTCTACCCTCGGTCCGGTGCCCGGCGTGAACGATCATACTGCCTTTGCCCTTGAACCCAGGTTGCGTGGCACGCCAAGAGCTTACGGCGGCTATCAGCAAGCGACATTCTGGTGGCGGGGCCGCTCGCGAAGTTTATCAAGGGTTGATGAGCGCGATCATCTCGATCTGCATCGCGATGACGAAGGCCGGCCCCATCGGAATCCATTCCACGCCCCGCTTCCTCATGATCAGCGCATAGATCAGGAAGATGCCGCAGGTCATGAGCAGCAGCGACGGAACTCCGTGAAAGCCAACCCAGGCGCCTGCGGCGGCTGCGATCGCGACATCTCCTCCTGAATAGGCGTCGATGCCCCGTAGCCGCGACATCACCGACATCGTGCCCCATACCAGCGCGGCAGCGGTTGCGGCCCCGACGCTCCTGAGCCATGGATCCGGCTCGAACGGAGACAGGATGAGCCCAGCGAACATCAGCGGCATCGTCAGCACTTCCGGCAGTATCCGGTAACGGAGGTCGCACCACATGAGGATGGTGCCGACCCAGAGCATGCCGACGAGAACCGCAGCCTCGACCGGGTCGTCGACCATCACTGGGATCAGCGCCGTGCCAGTTCCCAGGAAAGCCTCGAACTTCGGATACCAGCTCGGAACGGCCACCCCGCAGTGTCCGCATCGTCCGCGCTTGATGATCCACCCGAACACCGGGATCAGCGCCATCCAGCCGATCCGATTCCCGCAGGAGTCGCAGGTCGACGGGGGAAAGCAGATGCCGCGCTCGTCCTCGTCGTCCAAGCCTAGGATCCCTGGGAGCCTGTCGACGAAGAGTCCGCCGAAGCTCGCCACGGACGCACCTACCATCCAGATGGTGGCGGACACGAGGACCGACAGCCACGCGGGCACGTCTCCCCGCCAGGTTGCCGCCTCGATGAACACGGGCAGCATCGCCTCGATCGTTTCCCGGAATTCCGTCATCCGCAGCACCTCCTTCGGGAAGTGTGCAGCGAAGGACTCGAACGCAAAAGGATTCGATCACTCGGCTGGAGCGCGTTCCGGCAAAACGGCCTGTGACTGCCTTGGATGGGCCATGTCCCGTGATGCCGCCACGGCGAATGCCCCGAAGCACAGCGTCCACTCCCTGAACGCGTCGAGCACCTCCCCAACAGGGTCATGTCTCTCGTACCAGGCACGCTTCTCGGCTTCGGTCTTGTTAGCCAGGAGCGCGACTACCTCCCTGGCCTTGCGCTCGTAGCATGCCTCGAGGATCGAGCTGAGATTCCTGGCGACAGTCTGGGTCACGTTGCGGACATCCGCCTCGCTGGCTTCTTCCCCGAGCAGTTCCCTTCCGGTACTGGCGGCGGCGGAGACAATGGTTTCGGTAAGACGCCGAAGGACGGCCTCCCTCCCCGCCCGGAAGTCGTACTTCTCCACTGCCCGGGCGAGCGTGGCTACCGCGTTCACCGCCGTGATCATGAGTGACGCGTTGTCAGAAAGACCCTCGTCTCTGTAGGGATCGTGATCCCACGACCCGTCCGCGAGCGCGGCCGCACGGGCGATCTCCTCAGCGGCCCGCTCCACGTCCATGTCGACGCGCGACAGCCAGCGATGCGCGACATACGAGGCCGCGGCAGCACGGAAGAAACGGGCATCCGCGGCGGAAACCTCGGAAGGGTCCTTGCGCATGACCTTGGCGGCCACAAGCGTGGCTAGCCGCGCCGCCTGAGTGACAGGCCTCCTGAGAACCTCCCCCTCGACAACGTCGGTCACCGGGATCCCGACCCGCGCGAACGCGGAGAAGATGGGCCCGTTATGGTTCATGAACTGCTGGACTGCGACCTTGGCGCGGAATGCGGCTTCCCGTCTCTCGCGCGCCTCCTCTTCCCGCCTGTCCTGTTCGAGAGCTTCCTGCCTCAGCCTCTTCAGATCCACCACCCGGGCGCTCCGCTTCAGGTCGTAGCCACCCGCACGTCAACTTCACCGAGCGTGCTGGTGTCGAGACCATTCCTCCTCAAGAACCTGACGAAGGATTCGACGGCACCGTCGAGAGTGTGCTGCCCCTTCCGTCGGGATCTCCTGACAAGGTTGACGAGGGGCAGGCAAAGAAGAAGTGGATTCGACATGGCGACCCCCACCACCCTGTACCCGAGAACTGCGGCGTCGTCCTTTTCCAGCTTGATGAAAAAGCCCCCCTTGCCGCCCGAGGCGACGACGGGGATGGACCAGTCCTGGGCAGCGGCGACGAGAAGAGCCGGAAGGAGGAACCGCGGACCGATGAGTTCTCCAGGGCTGACCTCCAGCCCCGCGACGAAGGCTGGCTTTCCACCGAGCGCCTTCTCCACGCAGGCCTCGATCATCCTCAAGAGATCCTTGTCGAGTCTGGCTTCCGGTAATTTCCTAGCCAGGCCTCCTGACACGGCGGCCATGACCTTTGTCATGGCGTCGGCACCGAACGGCGGGCGCGTCGCGGCTCCCCTTGCCATCGAGGTCAGGATGTCGATGCCCACGGACGTCCGCCGGACGACCCACGGCGGCTTGCCATTGGACGAGATCGCGAAATGCATGCTCGGGTAGGCGACGCCGACGCTGGACGCGATCGCCGTCAGATCGGCGGCCGCCGCCTTTGCCGCCTGCTCATCTTTCAACGGAACAACCGCCGCCAGCCCAAGGGCCGGATGGGCAATGGCGACGTACCGTGATGTCGGGATGACCATGAACCCGGCACCGAGTTGGGACGTCAAGCTGCCCGCAAGGTCTTCCAAGTCCGCGTTGACGACCTCTTGCCTGCCCGGTTCCATCACATTCTCCCGCTCCTGACGAATCTTTACAGCGGGCGGGCCGTGCCGCAACCTCGACTATGAATCCTACAATCCCAGGGACGGCCAATGGACGACCATCCGCTCATCACGTGGTATTCCGCGCTGAAGACCAGGGGAGCGGCTACGGTCGATGGCTCCGACATCGTGCTGAACGATCTCGGAGGAAGGCGCTTCGGCCTGTCCGCCGCAGCGGGCGGCATCCCGGTACTTTGTTGCGGTGGCTTCGACCTTCGGACCATGCGGAGCATCCGCTGGACCTCGGCCGCGTTCGTTCTCGCCCACAAGGGCCGGGATTGGGTCGCGCTTTCCAGCAGGGACATCAGGATACCGGGATCCGGGGAGAAGGAGCCGGTACCGCTGCGGGTATTCATCCCGGTGACCGTCGGACGGCTTGATGCCTGGAAGGAAAGACCTCCGACGCGCCTGCGTCTAAGCGCCATGGAAAGCGGAAAGGGGGCGAGTAGGACGGTTGGCGAAACGGTCGCCGAGATCCCCCTGAAGGTGATCGGCAAGTGGCACTGATCGCTCGAGCAAAAAGGGCCCCCATGAGGTCCATGGGGGCCCTTCGCCGGCGCCGCCGACTTACATGCCAAGCGCCTCCATATAGAGCTCGAGAATGGCGGCCTCCTCCTGACGCTCCTCAGGCCCCTTCTTCCTGAGGCTGACGATCTTGCGCATTGCCTTGGTATCGAAGCCGCGGGCCTTGGCCTCCGCGTAGATGTCCTTGATGTCACTGGCGATGGAGGCCTTCTCCTCCTCGAGCCGCTCAATACGCTCGATGAGCTGGGCGAGTTCGTCGGCGGCGATGCCATTTTTGTCGAGAGCGTCGTTCACGTTCGAATCCTTTCGCGGTTGAGCGCGGCATAGGATTGAAACGACGCCACCAAACTGTCAACAGGATTCGCTCCCCGATGAAGGACTCACATGCGCGGCCGCGGGATCGGCATGTCCAGCGTCAGGTCCTCGGTGGCTGCGTCGCGAGCGGGTCCAGGCATTGGAGCGGGTGCAGCGGGAGCGATCTCGAGCGCCCTCGATACCTGGGCGAGGTCCATGCGGCCCGCTTCCAGGTCCGCTGCAGCCAAGGCAGGCGTTGGACCGGCGACCGGGGCGGCCGTGCCGATGCATGGCGTTACCGCCGCGGCCTCGGCTGTCGCGACGGCTCCGATGGCGGGTGCAGGCATTGATCGACTCCTTGTTGGAAACTTGCCCGAACACTGGCCAGAATGCTCAATGTCCGTAGCCAAGGAATAGCTGGCGGCCAGCAAGGAACAACACATGGTCAACCTCGACACCGCGGCGGTCCAGGCATGGTTCGACAGGCTCCCTGACGATGCACGCTCGGCCATGCCGGACGGGGTGGACGGCGACGAAACCATCGCGATGGCGTTCGTCGGCGCCGTCGGCAAGGCGCGCGACGCCGCAGACGTCCTCGCGGCCGTGGAAACGCACCAGGACTCGCTGGCGCGAATGGGGCGCGCGCGTCGCATCCGGTTCCTTGCCTGGTTTGCGGCCCGTGCCTATCCTCAGGACACGAAGGCGTTCGACATCTTGACTGGAAAGGATTCGGGGGACGACGACGGGTCGCTTGGGATCGCAGCCCCCATCTTCCGGCAGGACATCGAGGCGCTCGTCATGGCCCTCGGCCCCAGGGCTGCGCGCCAGATCGTCGGGCCCGAAAGCCTCGGTTTGGTCGCGGGGGCCGGGTACGAAGTGGCGTCGGAACTGGAGATGAAGCAAGGGGGCGCGATATGAGGCGGACGCTCAGGGTCACGGTGATGGTCGCCGCGCTTGCTGCCGGCATCGGCAACGCCTTCGCAGAGGACTGCGATCCGGCGGTCCAGGCAGCGCTGGACAAGCAGCGGGAGGCGTACGTCCAGGCGGAGGCGGATCTCGCGGACCAGAACTTCTCCCGCAGGCCCGGCAGCTTCGCCAGCACCACTTGCCTGGACAACCTCATGAAGAGCAGCGGCCTCGACATTTTCTTCAAACCGCCGAGTCTCGACACCATCCTCGGCATGGTGAAGAACCTTGCGTGCCAGCAGGCGAGCCAGATCTTCAACAACCTTCTGGGCGGCGGCGGCCTGAACGGGGGCGGCAGCATCGGACTCGGCGAGATCCTTCCCGGCGTGAAGCTCGGAAGCGGAATCATCTCCGTCCAGACGGTCCAGAGTTCCGGACGGGGTATCAATGACGCGTCGTTGAGGAGCCTCTTTCGATGAGAACCATCGCCGCCACGGTCGCAGCGATCGGCGCTCTTGCGGTCGCCCTCCCCTCCTACGCGCAGGACGCGACTCCGGTCCGACTCGATCCTTCTCCGGATGCGCGCGGCCGCAACGTCGTGAACGCCGTGTTCCGGGATTACATAGCCCAGCGCATCGGCATCCAGGTCGAGACCGGGCTCGTGGACATCGAAGGCAACGGGACGGCCGAGATCGTCGCTAGGTTCGTTCACTCGGAGTCCTGTCGGGAGAAGGCGTCGCGCTGCCGTACCGTCATCCTCCGGTACGGACCCGACAAGACGTGGAAGATCGTGTTCGATCGCCCGGCCGACACGATCGCCCTAGGCAAGAACAGAGGCGCCTGGACATTCTCCGATCTCTACGTCGATGGCGTTCGGTGGACGTGGAAGAACGTCGCGTACGCCCCAAGCCGCGGCGTAGGCGAGAAAGTGACGTTCTCGCCCGTTCCCCGGGACACCGCCGTCGCCATCGCGGCCGCGTTCGGTCAGGGGGCGACCAAACTCGCCTCGGCGCCGGATCCCGTCATCTCCTTCGAGTTCGCAAGGCCCAAGGTCGGCCCCGGCGAGCACCTCCTCGTAAGGATGAAAGGGGAAGTCGCCTGCGGTGATCCAGTCGGGTGCCCCGTTCGCCTTCTCGAGAAGGACGGATCGACCTGGAGACCCATTCTCGAAGGGGCGACCGTCGGGGACGTCGAGGTGTCCAAGGTGTCCCGGGAGGGTCGCAACGACATCGTCCTTGGGACAAAGCATGGCTACGTCGTGATGGGCTGGAGCGGCAAGTCCTACGGCGTCGCCGAGGTCGTCGAGCCAACGGCGATCAAGTGAGGAGAGCTCCCATGGCCAAGACGAACAGGATCGCCGCAGCAGTTCTGGGAGCAGCTCTGCTTGGGTCAGTCGCCGCCCCGGCGATCGCGGGACCGCTGTCCATGGACAGGTTCACGGAAGTCACCGGCCTGTCCCTGAGTGATCGCCAGGTCACGTCCCTCTGGAACTCCATGGTCAGCATGGGAACCACGCAGTTCCTCGGCGGGTCGCTGGGCTCATTCCGGCTTGACGAGGCATCGATGATCGCTGGCGCGGCGACCCTTGGTGTCACTGAGTTCGACAACTTCCTTCGGACCGGATCGCTTTCGTCCGTCGTCAATGGACTTGGTTCCCTGCTGACGCAGCGGATGACGGCAGCGGCGGGAGCAGATCTGTCGCATCTCGTCGGCAGCTTCACGAGTGGCGGGGGGCTCGTGAAGGGTGCTTCGGAAAGTTTCGCCAGTCTAACTTCCGTTGGTGGCGCGTCAGAGGCATCCGGATCGTGCGACCCCGAGATCGGCGACAAGCTCGCCGAGAGCGGTGAGGCCTACGTGAAGAACGTCGTCGAGACAGCCATGAGCGAGCAGTATGGCTTCAGCCAGCTGGGCGGGCTCGGTCACGGCACGTCGGGTGGCGGCGGCGCGAAGTTTGGATTCTCGGCCCTGAGCTGCCTCGACAAGCTCTTCCAGGGCGCGAACGTCGACATCCTATTCAAGCCGCCGAGCCTCGCGAACCTGACGAACATGCTTCAGTCGTGGACCTGCGACAAGGCCGTGAGCGTGGCCCAGCAGATCGCCGGCGCGTTCGGCGACGGCAACGTGTTCAAGACGGGCAATCTTGGCGGCTTCTTCCCTCAGTTGACGTTCGGCGAGGCCAACACCGCGGCACCAATCCGCAATCTGGCCGAGGGAGCATCGCCGTCGCAGCTGTTCGGCTCGGATTTTGCCAGCGTGAACGTGAAGTCGAACGGGGAGATCAAGATCTCGGCCCGACTGGGTGACCTGTTCAAGTGATCGGAGGGATGAAAGCGATGAGGACCCGTTTCCACGCACTCGCAGCGGCGGCAACCGTCGCCTTCGTGCTCTCCGGTAAAGTGTCGTTGGCACAAGATGCCGGGGCGGCAATGAATTACGAAGGATATAGCGAGGCCCCTGCCACTTGCTGTGGAGGATACTACGACCACACAAACGCCAATAGTAACGCCAAGCAAATTATTTCCAACTTTAACCACAAGCTCGCGGCCGTTCAGCTAGCCATCATCGAGGCCATGAGACTCGGAACCGGACAGCTCAGCGGCAATCTTCGTGAGCAGACCGGGGCGAGCCACACCCTAGCGGACCAGCAGGACGACCGCGCGACCGTCAAGAGCATCGAGGCCGCTCGCCATAAAGCCCTGACTGAGGCCGTTTCCGGTCCAACGTCATGTCGCACGATCTGGGGCACCGTCGGCGCCTCCACCGAGAGCGTCTCCGAGATCTTCCGCCAGGAGTACGCGGCCGCCTTGGCCGACCACGGGCGTGGCAATGGCGAGTCTCCCGTCAGGAACGGCCGCGAGTACGCCCTCAAGGCGCACATGGTCGCGCACTGCTCAAAGTTCGCCGATGAGAAGGACGTCGCGTCCGGTGTCTGCGATAGCGTCGCCTCGGATGAATCCCTTCGCGGCGCCGATATCACCGCCTCGAAGTCGATCTTTTGGCGAGGAGAGGATGGCCTGTCGTTCACCCTGACCGGCGACCGACACACTGCGGCCAAGCAACTCGGCATCTTCCTGCACAACCCCTACCCCGTGCAGCCGTTGCCGAAGGATTACGGCAAGACTCCTGAGGGTAAGGAGAAGGCCGCGATCATGGCTGGCATCTATGCCCGCAACTCGATCGCCGAGGACACCTACTCCGACATCCTCGCGCGTCGCGAGCCGATGGAGAACCCGAAGCTCAAGTCTTGGGCCGAGGATAACGTCAGGAAAATGGCCGGCTACGAGAAGATGGACCTGTCGAAGGGCGTCAGCCGGAACGACTGGCTTGCCATCTACTCCCGGGGCTTCCTTCTCCGCACGGACGAGGCCGTGGTGTCCAACAACAACCTCGCCATGCCCATCAAGGACATGCGCAACATGATGGCGGTGCTCCTCTACCAGAACTTCGAAAACTACCTGCTGCTTGAGAAGATCGCTTTGAACCTTGCGACGCAGACGTCGATCCTCGTGGAGCAGTCTAGAGACAAGCTGCCCGGCATCCAGTGACCCGGGTACTGCCCGACGGACCAGGAGGGACGACCATCATGCTGAACCTGAAGCGCCTTGCCCAGATCGAGGATGCAGACGACCCAGCCAATGATCGTCCCCTTCCGGATGAGGATATCTTCCGGGCGTCCGAGGCTGCCAACTCTGGCACCATTGATCTCGACAATCTGAAGAACCGTACTCCCGAGGAGAACGGCTTCGACGGCCACGACATGGGGCCTGTCGATGACGTTCGACATGCAGAAAACTCCGCAGCAGAAACCGAACCTGACCCCTCCGAGCCGATCAGGTTCGACAGCCTTGAGAAATTGAAGGGTCTTTCGGCCGAGGAAATAAAGAAGGCCTTCAATGACGCTGGAGTGCGTGGCGTCGAGGAGCTGAACGCCGCCCGGCAGCGGGGCCAGACGAACGACGACAACTCATTTGACGATGACCGTTTCGAGTCTGGAGCTTCAATTGGATCAAAGACAGATCCCGATGCCGACATGAGGGAAAACTCGTCCGACGGCGTGAGGTTCGAGTTCGCGGATTCCTTCGGGCAACAGGCAAAAGCCGATCCAGGCGAGCGGTCTGACGACGAGCGGGTTGGACCTCAAGGGGCCTCCCAAGATGGCTCCACTGCGTCCACGTCACGCTCTTCGGACCATGAGCGCCAACACGCTCCGGAATTCGATGATCAGAGGAAGGGTTCAGAGGAGACGCGCCAAAAGGACGATATCCCGCCGGAGTTTGCCGCTGATCCTCGTCTTCGGAACCTCTGGCAGTCCTTGCCGCCGGAAATGAGGGGCTTTCTGCGTTTTGCCTCTCCCGAGAAGGGACTTGGCGCCGCGGGATTCGCGGATGCAAACCAGCAGACGCAGCCAAAGTCAGACCCCTTCATCAACGGCGGAGCCTCCTCACCGGCATCGGCGGTTAAGCAGCCAATCCACGATGGATCGAACGAAGCCAACAACCTTGGTCGATCTGATCCAATCAGCACGCTTCTGGCAGCCCCGTTCAACGCCATCGCCGGTATTGCTTCAGCTGTCGGAGGCCTGGGCAAGCGGTACATCGATCACCGTGCGAAGCTTGCCGCTATGAAGTACGAGGGCATCTCCTACGAGAATTTCAGGCAGCGCGCTTACACTCATTTCTGCCACAACGAGACAGATGCCACTGCTGATCTCTTGAGAGCGGGCGTCAATCTTGGTCAGGCAGTGGAAGACTACAATGGCGCTTTCACGAACACCGACGCCTTCGGACGCATGCGGGACCTTGCAACGGCGCGAGGTATCGAGATGGACGACCTTCTCGGTAGGCTGCGTTCCGGAACTGTCGATCCCGACTTCCGGGAACTGGCACGAGAAGCCCTGAAAGATCCGAACGTCGCGTCCGCCATCGGCAGAATGAGGTCCGCCGAGGATGCGTTCGTCAGAGCCCAGAACAGGCTTTGCGATACCGTGGGGAGGACCATCGAGACATTCCAAGACATGGATCATGGCGATCGCCTCGAGGGTCTGAGGACGGCCAGTGAAGAAGCCCTCAGCAAGGTGCCAGACCCCATGTACGAGGAGGAGTCCGAGAAGCTGAAGGAACGTCTCAAGAAACTCCAGGAAAAGGCCATTGAACTGGTCAGGCAGATCCTGGAGGCCCTGAAGAAGCTGTTCACACGGGGATGAGCGACCTGTTTATCATCGAGGCTCCGGGCAAAGCTCGCGTTCTCGAAGACATCCTCAAAGGTATCGGCATCGACGCCAGGGTGCAGGCAACCAAGGGCCATCTTTACGAGATGCCCCAACGCCTCACCCCGCTCGGCATCGACTGCAAATTTCGGGAGTTCGCTCGCAAGCTGAAGAACCCCGACCTCGGGGTCCGAATCAGGGAAGAAGCAAACAGGGCCGAACGGGTATTCATTGCCACGGATGCTGACAGCGAGGGCGACGTCATCGCCTGGGACGTGGCGGAACTGATCTCTGACATTCGTCCAGACCCCTTGCGCGTTCGACTTAAGGGGATGGATGAGGACTCGATTCGCGAAGCAATTTCGGCCGCCGCACCCGTTCGAAAGGCGGATGCAGTGGCAGGTCGCACCAGAGCCATCGTGGACAGGATGATCGGAGCCGTGTTCTCGCGCGATGGCATAGCTGTTGGCCGCGTTGGCACCGCACTGCTTGGCCTCGTGGACGCGACGGCCCCGACTGTCTTCCGTCTCAGGCTTGTCGCCCCGGCCAAGGATCGCGGTCGCCCTTGGGTCGCAGAATGCGACGTGAAATCCCCGCTCGACCTCGAGATCGCGCGGCGTCTCGCTGAGACCGACCTTCCCGCCCTCGACTTCCGGGCGGCCACCAAACCTCTATCCGCTCCTCCTGGCCATATGGGTGACATTATGGTGCGGGCAGGAGACCGCTTGGACATGTCGCCGAAGGAAGCCGCCCTTTCGCTGCAGCGCCTCTATGAGGCCGGACGCATGTCGTATCCTAGGGCGGGATCCCGCGGCCTGTCCAAGAGCGTGATGCGGAAGGTCGCGCGAGCGCTCAAGCAGGCAGGATACAAGTTCGATGAGAACCTCGTGAAAGAGAAGCAGGACCACGAGGTTCACGACGCACCGTATCCGATTGGGCGCATTGACGTTCAAAGGGACCCCGTCAAGCAGGGGCACGATGAGGGCCTAAGGACCATGGTCGGGCGTGACCTCATCAAGTCCGGCCAGCAGCACGTCATTCAAATCGCTGCAACGGAGACATTGCGGACACACCTTTTGAGACTCAGTTTCCCAAAGGCGGTTGTTGAGCACGTCTGCGCCCTCCACTGGCGACGCGAGGAAGGGCCACGCTATCCAGGACAGGAGACATGGCCTGAAAGCGGCATCATTGAAAGGAGACCAGACACCGTCCTGCTCGAAGCCGCCATCAAGGCTGGTATCGGTCGCCCCTCGACCTGGGCAAAGCACATCGACGGCTTCATGGCGCGCGGCTTGGTCGACGAGCAGCTTCGCTTGACGGCCAAGGGGAGAGAGTGGATCGCGGCAAGTCCTGCGGAACTGCTGGATCCACGGGTGTCGAACGCAATCGAAACCGCATGCGAGAAGGGAGCTCCCGGAATAGCGGATGACCCATCCCGCGAACCGTGGGAGGTTCTAGCCGAGCGCATCGTATCTTCCTTGCCGGAAGCGATCCGCTCTCCGCTCGTTAACGCCATTGCGGATGAGCCACCTCGTCCTCGACAGAACCCGATCGCTTTCGCTGCAACGATGAGTCTCGAGGAAGCGCTAGAGCAGCGACGTTCATACACTTATCGCCCGCAGCCACCACAAGCGTAGCACCTGGGACGTCTCATGACCGAGGCATCGTCCCCAAAGAGAACCCGTCGGCGGCAACCGCGATTCTAAGTGGCTGATTTTGTTTCTGTTCACGTGTGAACAGGACACAGACGCACGCGGCCGGGGAAGAAGGACGCAACGAAACCCAAAGCCCCGTCAGGACGGCTCACACCGAGAACGGATGGCTGCTGCTGGCCGAGGCTACGCCGTGAAAATCCGCCGACCAGATTCCCGGATTCATTAAGTCATTGGTTTTGTTGTTGTTCACGTGTGAACAGGACCGAGAAACGGCGCGTTGGCGCAGACAGGCCAACGAAAATGCTGCACAGAGCCCAGTCAAGGCGGCCACGCCAGTTGACGATGCGCGACCGACGCTCACGCGGGACAGTTCGCGTTGATCCTCTAAATCATTGTTCTTGTTGCTGTTCACGTGTGAACAGGACACACATGCGGCGCGGCCGGGATGAGGGGCACAACAAAAACGCTTCGACACCGCAGCGAACGGCAATGGCACCGCGCCGTGGTGGTCGAACAGGCGGTCAATCACACGCTCTGGCCTTTGGCTACGGCAGAATCCGGCTCCTTCGGAGCGCGCCCGGAACTCTTCACGCCAGCGCAGGATAGCGGCTTTGCCGCAGGAAGAAACCCATCCCGCCTTCCCGGTCCTCGGTATCAGGCCCGGCCTTCAGGCCCCCTTCTCCCAGGCCAGTCAAATCGGAGGAAATTGGTGGTCCCCATTTGCGTCCTGGACCAAGACCTCGGAGACCGCCAGTCGGGGCACAGGCACATCGGCAACAGCTCTGGAACGCAAACGTCGACGAGGTGAGTTGCGGTTCGAGGTAGCCGTTGCCCGCCTGAAGTCCAGGGTAGGCGAAATGGAATTGGCGTGCCCGCTGTCTCGAGCTTGCCTCGCGCTGCAGGGGATGCCGATGTCCCGCCAAAGCTTCGGGCGCGGAACGTAACCCTTCTTGCTCGTAAGCCATTGAGTTCGTTGTTGTTCACGTGTGAACATGACTCATAAACGGCGCAGCCGTGGTGACTGGTGCAATGAAAATCGCTGCGCAGCGCGCCTGTCGACGGACGCTCACCTCGAGCCTATGGCCGCCAGTGCCAGAGCACTGTTCGCGAGGGAGCCGCCGACCATGTGAACCGGACAAAGAAGGCACGTCTGGGAGCGCAACGAGCGAATGCGCGGAATTCTGTCTGCTCAGCAGGCCGCAGCGGATGACGATGCCGCCACGCGGCCAGGCGTCGCTCGCGGGAGACACGTCTTACCGTCAACCTTTTCATTGTAAGTCATTGATATTGCTTCTGTTCACGTGTGAACATGACCAAGACGGCCCGTCTGGACAGGCCGACACTGTCACCGGCGTGCCGCTTTCGACCATCTGGTACCGCTACATGATGCAGATCGCCGTCCTGTCAGTAGGGCGATGCTTTTTATGGGGCAGGAAGTTCGCCCTGGCTCGATGATCACGGCCAGCATAATCACGGCGCCTTATGCTGCTGCTCGACACCATGGTCGACCGACCCCGCGCAGCGAGGGCGGCCTGTTCGTCGACCGTCTCGTCTACGCGTTGCCAGTGCCGGAGGATGCTCTGTCTCCTTGCTAGGTGATCGGCGTCGTCGGTGAGCACGAGATCGGCCGGATACCGATCTCAGAGCCCACGTTCGCCAGTCACTCGCCAACTGAATCCGTCGCTTGGAAACGAACACGGATCCCACGCGGGCGTCCGCCTCATCAGCCCACTTCGGCGTCATCCGTGTCAGCTCCTGGAGCGCGCCGCGCAGGTCACCGAACGTGCCAGCCGCCCCTCCGGCAGAAGCTGCCACAGCATCCGCCGCCGGTCTCGCCTCGCCATTGCCCCAACGAAGCGGATCGGACGCCGCGCCGCCAACGGCCCCAACGATCCCGGTGACAGCAGAGATCACCACGTTCGGCTCCAGACGAGCCTGAACGCCAGCCCTCCGGAGATTAGCAAGAATGTTAAATACCCGCTGAAAGGATTGCGGCGTTCTTCGACCTCAGCCCACGTCCTCGCTTTCATCTCCCAACGCCGAAGACGCCGGAGCCTGCACCTCGGGAAGCCGTGCCAGCGTGCGCCGCCGCGCTCACGGCACATCACACACGGCCGCCGGCTATTGGTCCTCGCTCACCGGGAACCGCACAAACGGCTCTGGATGCGAATCCAGGGCCGTTTTCATTCGAGGCAAGCGCCTCCTGCGCCCTCGCTTGCTCAGCCCTCAAGCGCACGAGCCGCGCTTCGGCCGATGCGCTTGGATCGAAGGCGGCATATCCGCTCGGACGCTCGAGGCGTCGTCCAATCCGTTTCCGCAAGAGGTTATGTGGACCCAGCCCAACCTGTTTCAGGCGCGACGGGAGAGAGACGACCGAAGGTCCATATCCCGCGAAAGCCGATCGAGCCGCAGGAGCCGGAGTTCGCCTCCATCCGCGCCATGGTCGAGGCCAACGCGCGAGAACGGGATTGCGGGGCGAGGAGGCGAACTCTTCGCCCGCAGAGGCCGAGCAGACCTCGGCTGCGCTGGAAAGAAAACGCTGCCCAACTCTGTCAGCCCCTTACGCCGCAGCTGAACGCATGTTCGTTCGCGCATGTGGTCCAGAAAACCTTCTTGTTCTCAAGTCCTTGATTGTGGTGTTCACGTGGGGGCACGGGAACGGCTCTACCGCGCAAACGGGTACGTCAAGCCGCTGCCCAGAGCTCTGTCGCAGCCTCTCGCCATGAGCCGATGACGAAGTAGCCGCGTAGCAGACGCATCGCGCGGGTGAAAAGGACAGAGAAGCGGCGCAGCCTCGAGATGGCTCTTCTTTCCGCGATTGTGGGTAGGCATGGGAGGGGACGGTAGAGGCGATCCCCGCCGACACGATGCGCAGCCCTGTGAGGGCCTCGTAGAGTGCGAACTGGCACAGGCTCCCCCGCCTTGGCCACTCGCCCCTGGTCTACGTGAGCCGAACAGTGCCTACGCCAGCGCTGCTCTGCGGCAGCCGCGCGGAACTCCTGGCCGCTCATGGCGGATCGAAGCGGCAACTCAAGCCGAGTTGGCAAGGCTCTATGCTGAGCGTTTCCAAGTCCATGCAAGAAATGACGTCCCTGCACATCGAGTCGCTTTGAGCGACCGCTGGCCTTCATGCGCATCCCCATGGGATTGGATCGACCGCGAGGCCAGGGTCATCGCTATGACCTCTCGTCGTTCGCCTTCATGGCCTCGATGTCCCCCCCCCCTGTTCAAGGAGACACCACGCGCCCGCAGATCTCGTCCCGCTTCTGCGGTTGCCGAGTCGACCGAGCACGACGTCCTGCATGCTCCGTGCTAGGCTTCTGCCACCGGGACCCGGTAGCAGCCGAGGTGGCGTGCCGTTCCTGAGGTTGTCAACGACACGGCCATTGCCGGCAACCACGGCGAATTGAAAAGGAGGCGGTCAACGACCACCCCGGGACGGGGCGTCGACTTTCGCCATCGTCTCGCCGTAGCAGATACGCGTCGTCTCCGCGGTGATCCCGCCAGCCGCGCTCCCCGCTGGAGTCAGTCCGACCAAGGCCGGGACCCGTACGTCGACCAATTCCTCGATCGACATACGGCACAAGGGACAGCGGAGGCCGTACGCATGACATGAACACCGCCCTTTGACGTTCTGGAGCTGCCCAACACGGGGAATGCCGTGACACGACGAACTCCCTTGAACAGATCCGGTCTCCAACACCTCGCTGCCAAGACATGTCCACGACCCAAGCCACCGCAGGCTTGGCGTCAAGGTGGTCGGACGGTCGTGCATCGAAGCCGCCGTCCACGCTACATCCTGTCCCCGCAGGGTCAGAAGGTTTCCATTTCGCTAAGTGATTGAACTTGTTGCTGTTCACGTGTGAACAGGACCCAAAAGGCGCCGGGGCCTATCGATGAAGGCGCAGAAACCGCTCCGCAGCATTGCTCACACCGCGAGCAGATGGGCCGATGACGACGCTTCCCTCGCGGGGAACCGACCCGCAGAGCCGCTCAGCAGCCGACAGCGGAATCGGGGCGTCGGCTTGGGCTCTCGCTTCGAAATAGCGGATGCGCGCTGCCCCCACGGTTATCCAGCCAGCTACGTTCCCCGCTAAGACATCTCGAGGCCCGATCAGGAGATCGCTGTTCGGACCCCGTCACCGCAGCAGGATGACGATGCCTCGCCGTTCCGATCTTCTAACTCATTGATCTCGTTGCTGTTCACGTGTGAACAGGACAAGAAGCGGCGCGGTTGGGACGATGAGCCCAACGAAAACGCTGCACAGACGCCGGTCGTCCCCCTACGGCCGAACGCCTCTGCGGCGTGAGCTGGCAGATCGTGGCGTCCGTGTAGACAAGGCTGCATTCGGCACCCGATCGGCGACGGGGCGATGCATTCGATGTCGCCGCATTCCCGCTACATCTTCGTCGGGCGATAGGCCCAGATCGGCTGCCCCACATATGCGCGCGGCGCACGTGACTTCGTTGACGTGCCGTCTGAAGGGGCCAGCCGTGCAGCCAGATCGGCACCGACTTCTACTGGTGGCCTCTGTAGGTGCCAGCGAGGGCGGGTGCGCAGGCATGGACGCCGTCCCACAACTGCCCGGGGAATCCGAGGCGCCGCTTCCTGGCAAGAGGAAGTCGAGCCTGCATAGTTTCCGTCGCCTCAACGGACCTCCGAAGTGGCGTGGAAGCCAATCAGAGCCTCATTCATTTCTGGGCCGATCGGAGAACGCTTCAACAGCGGCATAGGTCAGCCGAGTCCATCCGGTCCCGACTGATTTGCCATCCCATTGCCACTACCTGATGCAACTGGCGGGTCTGTACTCCACCAATTCGCGGGTTTCCCACCACGCAGGGGAGGAAACAGAACGTTTCACTACAAAGGTGGACGAGATTGATGCGGGAGAGTTGACAATTTTGCTTTTCTCGTCGATTTCCTGATATTCGCGTTAACCAACTGTTAATGTTACGGTGCCATTTCTGGGCGAGGATTTGGAGGACTTCCCTATGGGACTACCCGCGCTTGACACCTCCAAGGCAGCTAAGGGGCGCACGCTGTTGATTTTCGCCCCCAAGGGTGGTGTCGGAAAATCGACGATCGCGATGAACCTCCTCGTCGCCGCCACTCAGCATGGCTACAAGGCGCGAGGAGTGGACCTTGACCCGCAGAGGACGCTTTCGAACTGGGACGCATATCGTCGCGAAAACCCTTTCTCCAAGCATCTCACGCCAGTCGAGGTGGTCCCCAGCCACATCAATGATTGGCGCACGGTTTGGGAAAGTAACGCGGATTACGACATTTCCATCTACGATTTCCCGCCCGGCGTCGAGGGGTTCCAGGACAGCATCTACTCGCTGACTGGTCGCGGCGACTACGTGCTTATCCCGTTCGGGCCTGGGCATGAACTGCCGCACCTCATCCCGTGGATGAAGCGTCTCCTCGAACGAGAGCGGAAGGTTGCCTTCTGTATGACCAAGGTCATCAACCCGAACTACACGGGGGCCCGCGTCGCGAAAACCGAAGCGGTAAAGCACGGGCCGTGCACGCCCGTCGATATTCCAATGCGTGACGACATTCTGCGGAGCAGTCAGGGATTCTCCGTATTTGATCACCCAAAGTTCCGGGGTCGCGACGAGTTCCAAATTCTCTGGAACCATGTGTGCCAGGAGATCCGTCTATGAGCGCACCGTTCAGCAAGAAGGCCATCGCTGACATCGGCCTTTTCGGCGACAAGATGACCCAGCGCACCTCCACGGATCGACAGCTGGCCATCATCGACAATCAGCTTGACGGAAGCCTAAGAGAAGCCCTGAAGGGTCTGAAAATCCTGCATGACGAAGAGGCCAAGCGGCAGCTTCGGGAAGCCATCATCGGCATCCACAAGGCCTGGGAGGATATGCGCGGGAGCGCGATCCAGACCGGCAGGTTGCTCCTTCAGATTTACCGCATGGGCCCGGACATTTACGAGGCGCTGTTCAAGAAGGAGAAGGCTATCTTTCCCTTCGGGCGCTCGGTTGAGGTGAAGCTGCGCCGGATCGCCGAGGACATTGAGCGCGGCCGTTTCATCGAATCCAACTTGCCGATTGCCTACTCCGCCGCCTATGAGCTGACGACCCTGACGGACGAGCAGCTTGATATGGCTAGGCAACGCGGCTTGGTCCGTCCAGAGACAATCCGAAAAGAGATCATCGCATTCAAGCGCGAGATCGGGGCGAAGAATAAGGGCGTCCCGTACACCGATCATGGCATCACGGCCCTCAAGTCGCGCCGCACGTACCTTGAGCGTAAGCGCAAGCGCATGCTCGCTGCGCTCAAAAAGATCGATGCAGACCTCGCAGAGATCAATCGCCTCCTCAACTCTCCCTATGAAGAAGCCGAGTTCGAGGAGATCGGGAGCGAGGTTTCTCCGGAAGGGACGGCAGCCTAGTTCTCAGTTGGTAGCATTACTAGCACCAGTTAGACCCGGCCACGAGCCGGGTCTTTTCACATGTGAAACCGTCGCTCACTGAGTAGGGGAGCCCCGATAGCGACCATTTCACACGTGAACAGCTCCCAAATTCGGCGAACGAGTCACACGACCTGCTGACGCGCGGTTCTCCCTGAGCCAGGCCTCGACGCGCCCGAGGCAGGTTCGCCCGACGAAGCGTGGAGTCCTACCGTTGACGGCGGTCTGCTCGTTGCGGTTTCCGGTAGGAATGATCCTCCGCCGCTGGCCTCCGACTGCCTCCCAAGTCGCCATCTGGCACGGCTTCATCGTCGCCGCAGCCTAAGCCCTCCAGCACACGCAGGGTGTCGATGTCGTCGCTCGGCTCGTCAAGCACCTTTGCCGCGACTTCAGCATCTTGACGGCGTGCACATGTTCGCCCGCCACCTGAGCCTCCGATCTTCTTCGGCCGCCCGGCTCCCATGAAGCTGAAGGCGGAGCTGCGGGGCGCGGGTACCTGGCACTAGCCGCAGAACTCCGGGCAGCGATTTCGTGGCCGTCTTCCAAGTCACGCTGCTTATCGGTCCTGTTCACACGTGAACAGCAACGAGATCAAGGACTTAGAAAATCCTGGCTTCGTGATGCGCCGCGCACGGCGTCAGCCTCCTGATAGGCGTTGGGCAACGATGGAAGAACCCGGTTCCACGAGTGCCGGCAGTCATTTCACACGTGAACCGGTCGGCCTGATGGAGCCGCTGCTCGTCAACGATAGCTGTGATTGCGAGCGCATGGACTTGTTCATGAACCGGCGATCAAACCGGGCATTAGGAGCTATGGCAGCTTCGTCTGACCCCTTCCAACGCGCAATTTCAAACCGGACACGAAAGCGGACACCGGCCACGAGAAGGGGCCGCTGATCACATCCAGGAAGGCAGGAGCGATCTTTCCCTCGAACAGCCTTGGCTGCACTACTGCGCGGCCGCGCCCGCCGCCACGTGACGGCGAGCGGCCTCGCCAACCGCGCCGAGACCCGGGTGGCGGACCTCTCCCACGGCGAGCAGAAGCAGCTCGAGCTCGCCGTGGCGCTCGCCTGCGAACCGCGCCTCTTGCTGCTCGACGAGCCGATGGCCGGCCTCGGCCACGTGGAGAGCGGCCAGATGGTGGAGACGCTGCGTGCGCTCAAGGGCCGGACGACCATGCTCCTCGTCGAGCACGACATGGATGCGGTCTTCGCCCTCGCCGACCGGGTCTCCGTCCTCGTCTACGGACGCATCATCGCGACGGGCACGGTGGAGGAGATCCGCGACAACCCGGACGTGCGCACGGCCTATCTCGGGGAGGGAGACGCCTGATGCTCAGCATCCGTCAGCTGGAGGCAGCCTACGGCACGAGCCAGGTGCTCTTCGACGTCGCGCTCGACATCGCCGAGGGCGAGGTCGTGAAGCTGCTCGGCCGCAACGGCATGGGCAAGACGACAACGGTGCGCGCCATCATGGGCCTGCTTGCGCCGACGGCCCTCGGCCTCGTGCGGCTGGTGGAGAACCAGGTACGCACGCTCGCGCGATAGAATGGGCCTCAGCCGATGCGCGTCATGCGCCGCACGTCGGCGGACCTGATGATGCCGCGGCTGCGCTCACCATGGGCCACGAGGTGCGGAGCCGAGAGGTGCCGGTCGAGCGCCGCCTCGTCGCGCCAGTTCTCGTAGAAGATGAAGAGGCCGGGATCGGCATTGTCCCGATGCAGGTCGTACTGGATGCAGCCATCTTCCGCCCGGGTCGGGGCGATGAGTGCTTCGAGCGCCGCACGAGCGGCTTCTTCCTGTCCCTCCTCGGCGCGGATGATGGCGACGACGGTCAGCATGGACGAACGAACCTCCGGCATGTGTCCCAAGGTGAAAGGGCCGGCGGCGAGCCGGCCCCTTCGCCACGATCCTACTCGGCCGCGATGCGCCGTGCAGCCGCCTCATGCTCCATGGCGCGGCGCACGCGCACGGCCTCGCTGTCGGCGATCTCGACATCCTCCCAGCGCACGACGCCGCCGGGCGCGACCGGCCGCTTCAGCGCCACCTTGTGCGCGAGGCCGATGGGCAGCGCGCCGATGGCGAGCGAATCCTCCGCCCGCATCACCCGGCCCCAGACGGTGTAGCCGCCCTCGCCGTCGAGCATCTCTCCCGGCACCAGCGCCTTCTTGGCGACGGCCACGACGTCCGAGCGGAAGGCGCTCGGCGCGCCCGTCGCCTCGCCGCGCAGCGCCGCATTGGCGACGCTGACGCCGAGCTCGAGGCCGATGAGATGCACCGTGCGGTAGAGCGCGGCGTAGCGGCCGGACGGGTCCGCGGTGATGTTGTATTCGCGGAAGCAGCGGCGGGCATAGTCACCGCGCGCGTCGCCGTCCGCCGCCTCGAAGACGACGTAGACGCCCCAGCGCAGGTCGTTGACCACCTGGCGGCCGTCGCGCTCGACGCTTGTGACGACCTCAACCATGCCCTTGCGCTCCAGCACGCCGCCGTCCGCCACCGGACGCAGGACATAAGGCAGGTCGTGCGCGCCGGCGGGCGGAAAGAGGAGGCCGTCCTTCGGTGCGAGCAGGCCCGTCGCGTTCGAGATGGCGGCCATCTCGATGGACGATTTGGTGCCGTCGATGAAGGAGTTGAACATCTGCGGGTTCATGCCGCCGAGGGCAGCCTCTTCCGGTGTGATGCCGAAATGCGTCCACACCGTCTCCGGCGTCGACTGGTGGTAGCTCGGCATGTACTTGGTGCCCTTGCCGGCGGCGACGACGCGGAAGCCGCAGGTCTCGGCCCAGTCCACCATCTCGCAGACGAGCGCCGGCTGGTCGCCGTAGGCAAGCGTGTAGACGAGGCCGGCCTTGCGGAACTCCTCCGCGAGATAGGCGCCGGCGAGCACGTCCGCCTCGACATTGACCATGACCATGTGCCGGCCGTTCCTCGCGGCCAGAAGGGCGTGGCGGATGCCGGCGCCCGGATTGCCCGTGGCATCGATGACGACGTCGAGGCCGTCGGCCTTGATGAGCGCCTCCGAATCCTCGGTGAGGTGCGTGCCGCCCTTCGCCAGCGCATCGGCGAAGGAGGCGGCGGCGACGGCATCGACGTCCCAGCCGGTGTTCGTCATGGCCTTGCGGGCGCGCTCTGCCGACAGGTCGGCCACCGCCATGAGGTGCAGGCCGACGGTGGTGCGCACCTGCGAGAGGAACATCGAGCCGAACTTGCCGGCCCCGATGAGGCCGACCCGCACGGGCCGGCCCTCGGCTGCGCGACGCTTGAGCATGGATGCGAGATTCACGGGAATTGCTCCTGTTGCGATCAGAAGTGGATGGTGAAGGCCGGCACGTAGGCGACGAGCCCGAGCAGGATGATGGCGACGAGGAAGAACGGCCACATCTCCCGTGCGACGGCGCCCACGCTCTCGCGCGAGATGGCCGAGGCGATGAAGAGCGTCGTCCCCACGGGCGGCGTGAACAGGCCGATGGCGAGGTTGATCGTCATCATCACTCCGAGCTGGATGAGGTCGAGCCCGATGGCCCCGGCGAGCGCCACGAACAGCGGCCCGAGCAGCAGGATCGCCGCCGGCAGGTCGAGGAACATGCCGACGAAGAGCATGACGAGGTTCATCATCAGGATGATGAGCCAGGGTTCCTTGAGCGTGTTCAGCGCCCAGTCCGCCAGCATGGCCGGGATGTTCTCGACCGTGAGGATGAAGCCGATGAGGTTGGAGGCGGCGATCACCAGCATGACGACGCCCGTCGTCGCGAGCGTCGCGATGATGTTGGCGAGAAGCCCCGTGCCGTTGAGGTCGCGGTAGAAGGCAAAGCGGATGATGAGCGCATAGGCGACAGCGATGACGCTCACCTCCGTCGGCGTCGCGATGCCGAAGCGCAGAAGCACGACGATCATGAGCGGCAGGGAGATGGCCGGCACCGCGACGAGCGCCGTCTTCGCCACCGCCTTCGCACCGCCCTCAATGCGCACCACCGGCAGGTCGCGCGCCCGGCCGATGAGCCAGCACGAGACCATGAGCCCGACTGTCAGCATCGCGCCAGGTAGAAGACCGGCGAGGAAGAGCTGCGCGATGGAGGCGTTCGAGACAGCCGCATAGAGGATGAGCGGGATCGACGGCGGGATGAGCACGGCGATGATGGAGGAGGAGGCGGTGATCGCCGCCGCCAGCGCCGGCGGATAGCCCTCACGCCGCATCCACGGGATGAGCATGGCCCCGAGCGCCGAGGCGTCCGCCACCGCCGAGCCCGACACGCCGCCGAACAGCGCCGAGCCGAAGACGTTGACCTGGCCCAGCCCGCCGCGGAAGCGCCCGACGAGCGCGGCCGCGAAGGCGATGAGCTGCTGCCCCAGCCGCCCCGACATCAGGAGCGCCCCCGACAGGATGAAGAAGGGAATGGCGAGCAGCGGGAAGCTCTGCATCGGCTGGAAGATCTTGAGCAGCACCACCGTGCTCGGGATGTCGCCGAGCAGGAGGATCGCCGCCGTGCCGCTGAGGACGAGCGCATAGCCGATGGGCATGCCGAGGAACATGAACACGGCGAAGAGAATGATGAGCAGCGTCGTCATGACACGGCCTCCCCATGCTGGCCGCCCGGCTCGATGCCGTCACGCGCCTTGAGCGGATCGCCCGCATGGCAGGCGATCCTGAGGGCCGTGGTCAGCGCGGTGATGGCGATGAGCACGCAGCCGGTGACGAGGGCGAGATAGGCGAAGGACATCGGCAGGCCGAGGACCGGGAACCGCTCGGCGGACGTGACCTCGATCACCATGCGGCCCTCGAGCGCGAGGAAGACGAAGATCGCGGCAACGAGGAGCTGGACCATCACGAGCACGATGCGCCCCATGGCCCGCGGCATCAGCAGGATGCCGAACTCGACCACGATGTGCCGGCCGAACTGCGCCGCAATAACGATGCCGGCCATGGCGAGCCACGGGAAGAGCAGGTCCGGCAGTTCGTTGACCCAGCCGATGCTGGCGTTCGTCGCATAGCGCACGATGACCGAGGTCATCACCGCCACGAAAATGGCGACGGTGACGAGCGCGCCGATCGCCTGCGCGAGGAGAAGCACGGTCCCGTCGATGATGCGCACGAGCGCGGCAAGGCCGCTGCCCGTGCGCACGGCGGGACGGCTCAGGGCCGTCACGAGCCTGCCCTCGCGGCGTCGACGAGCTTCGGCACGAAGTCGCCGAACTGGGCCTGCCACTTGTCGTAGACCGACTTGGTCGCCTCGCGGAACGGACCGGGGTCGAGCTCGTTCACGGCAACGCCGGCATCCTTGATCTTCTGCAGCAGTTCGCCGTCAGCCTTCAGCGACAGCTGGCGCTGGAAGTCACGCGCTTCGCGCGCCGCCTTGAGGATGATGTCCTTCTCCTCCTGCGACAGGCTGGTCCAGGCCATCTTGTTGATGAGGAAGGGTGTCACCTCGTACTTGTGTCCCGACAGGGACATGAACTTCTGCACTTCCTGGAACTTGGAATAGTAGATGTTCATGATCGGGTTCTCCTGCCCGTCCACGACGCCCTGCTGGAGGGCGAGATAGAGCTCGGAGAACTTCATCGGCGTCGGATTGGCGCCGAGCGCGGCGAAGATGTCGGTGCCCATCGGGTCCGGCGGCACGCGCAGCTTGAGCCCCTTGAGATCGTCCGGCTTGGTGATGGGGCGCACGTTGTTGGTGATCTGCCGGATGCCGTTGTCCCACCAGGCGAGCACGATGAGGTTCTTCTCCTCGGCCTTTTTGGCGAGCTCGTCACCGATCGGCCCGTCGATCACCTTCCAGGCGCTTTCGAGATTGTCGAAGAGGAACGGCAGACCGAGCGTCGCCACCTCCGGCACCACCCCGGACATCGCGCCCTGGCTGTTGAGCGACATGTCGAGCGTGCCGAGCCGGAGAGCGGAGATCATCTCCACGTCGTCGCCGAACTGCGCGTTGCCGGCGACCGTCACCGTCAATTTGCCGCCGCTCGCCTCCTTCACCTTGTCGGCGAAGGCAAGGGCGGCCGTATGCCGTGGATTGGTATCCGACGTGGCATGCCCGAGGCGAAGGGTCTTGGCTTCGACCGCGATGCTCGACAGACCGAGCACGACCGCAACGGCGGTCGTAGCCGCAACATTGATCCAGCGCATGACGCACCCTCCCGTTCGCGCCGTGCCCGCGCAGGCATCAGCGACGTTGTAAAAATGAGATTTGCGTTTCCCGGTCATCGCCGCAGTTCGGCGATTACTTCCCTGTTCGATGGCTGCTTGGCTTTTTGCAGTGCAGCACTTGTTGTCGCGAACGAAAGCCTAGGACGGCTTGGTCTTTAGGACAAACCAGATTTATGATCCGATTGTTTAGCTGAGCTGAAAGGTCCGCCATGTATCTTCCCTACCGTGCCATCAGCGCCTTTCACGCCACCGCTCGCTGGCGCAGCCTGACCAAGGCGGCGGAAGAGCTCGGCGTCACGCCCTCGGCGATCAGCCAGCAGGTGCAGTTTCTCGAGACGCATCTCGGCACGTCGCTCCTGACGCGCCGGGGCCGCGGCATCGCCCTGACCGAGGCCGGCGAGCGCTATTTCGAGATGATCGACCCGGGGATCGAGCGCATCGCGACGGCGACGCGCAACATGCGCGGCTACAATGCGGTCACGGTACTCACCGTCCGCGCGGCCCCGACGCTGGCGACCAAATGCCTGCTGCCGGCACTCGCCGGCTTCCTCGACGACAACCCCGACCTTGAGGTGCGCATCGACGCGACGAACGAGCCGACGGACTTCGCCCGCGAGGGCGTCGATCTCGAGCTTCGTCACGGCGAAGGCCGCTGGCCGGGCCTGTTCGTCGATCCGGTCTACGAGGAGACGGTCATGCCGCTGTGCGCGCCGCAACTCGCGCCGCCCGGCTCGCTCGGCGCCGAGGATCTGTTCGGCTTCCGCCTCATCCAGTCCGTCAAGACGCTGGTGCAGTGGCCGGACTGGTTCCGCCACGCGGGCATCGACATGCCCTCGCGCGTCAGGCGCGTGCTGTTCGACCGCTCTTACATGTCGATCGAGGCGGCGGCCGACGGCATGGGCATCGCCCTCGAGAGCGACCTCACCACCTGGCGCGAGCGCCGCGACGGGCGCCTCGTCTGCCCCATGCGCGATCCGTTGCCCATGCGCATGGTCTCGCAATGGTTCGTCTGTCCGCACCAGAACCTGCGCCACCGCAAGGTGCAGGTCTTCATCGCCTGGGCGCGCGAGGTCCTGTCGCGCCAGCCCGGCGGCGGACGCCGTCCCTGAGCGCTTATCCGGCGGCCCCGCGCGGCCGGGCGACGTCATTGACGCCGTCGGCCTCGGGCGGAAGGCCATAGCTCATGCGGCGCATCTGGGCGATCACCCGCTCCATCTCGTCGTCGGGCAGGATGGGCGGGTCGCCCAGCGTCAGCGCCTGCACATAGAGCCGCGACAGGGT
>Ga0207747_1000284_pt1 | contig 62363 bp, 61 predicted proteins | sample HigsolmetaGSP11D_FD_184839 | JGI IMG/M metagenome (GOLD analysis project Ga0207747, IMG submission 184839) | High solid enriched microbial communities from the Joint BioEnergy Institute, USA - SP1-1-D (SPAdes) | ecosystem: Engineered > Bioreactor > SSF (Solid state fermentation) > Aerobic >...
ATTTTTAAGCTTCCCGGGACCGCCCTGAGAACAAGTTAACCCCCAAAATGCCCCCCATTGCGGCTGCCAGGATATAGCAAATATGGTAAACCATCTGCTTAAGGGTAAACAGTTCATCGTAGCCCAAATACTGAACGAGAAAGACAATCCCCGTATATATCATCCCTGTCATGCTGCCGAGTAGCCAACCTTTCTTTTTTCCTTTCCCTCCTCCGATCAGCCCGCCGATAAACAGGCTGAAAAATGAAATCATCGTCACAACTGTATGCAAAGATTGTTCCGTCAGATCGGAAAACCGCAGGATGAGCGAAATCACCAGGCTTGATACGGCAAGTAGTACAAAAATGGCGCCCAGCCCGTATAAAAGGCTGATGCTTAATCTTTGCGCTTCGATTTTCAGTCCCTCCTTTGTCCAATCCTTTTTCCCACAGTACAAGCATATTCACGGAAAATCGAATATAGAATCGCATATGGATTTTTCAAGCAGGATTTTTTCTCCGATTGCGCATACTAAGTGGGTACCCAAACATAGAAGGAACAGGGGGATCGGTATTGGAGAATCTTCTTATTATTTTTTTTCGTACATTGCTGCTATATGTTGTGATTATGGTGATTTTCCGCTTAATGGGGAAAAGGGAGATCGGGGAACTGAATGTCCTTGATTTGGTCGTCTTTATTATGATTGGGGAAATGGCAGTTGTCGCCATTGAAAACCACCGTGACCCGATTCTTAATTCATTGCTGCCAATGGCCGTTTTGCTCGGCATTCAAATTGGGCTGGCGCTGATTTCGCTCCGCAGCAGCCACTTCCGCAAAATGATTGACGGCAAGCCGAGCATCATCATCAATAAAGGGAAAATCGACGAAAAAGAGATGCGCAGGCAACGCTATAATTTTGACGACCTCTTAATGCAGCTGCGTACCAAAGACATTGACAACATTGCCGATGTGGAATTTGCAATTCTGGAGACATCGGGGGAATTGTCGGTTGTGAAAAAAAGCAAAAAGAAAAATAAACCTGCAACCTATACCGAACCGTTCATAGTTGGCGGACAAATCCAAAAAAATAATTTGAAAAAGAGCAATAAAACCGAAGAGTGGCTGCGAAGAGAACTGGAAAAAAGGGGATACGGGGATATTGGCCAAATCTCTTTTTGCAGCTACCAGGACGGCGAGTTTTATATTGATCTGGATGATGAAAAATAAGCCCCGCTGTTTGCAGCCGGGCTTTTTCATGCTCTGATTTACCTGCGCGAAATGATCCCGCTTTCCAAACATGCCGCGAGCCTGTTTCCGCAGGAGCCCCAAAAATCTCGCGCTTATTCAATGCAGTCATCTAACAAAAGTTACGCGCTTTTTTAAAGCAGTTTTTTCAGAAGCGGAATATGCATGAGATCCGAACGGCGGATGAGTTTCGTCAGCAAAAGCAGCAGCAAATAAACTGCGGCTGTCAAAGAAATCCCGGCAAGCAGGCGGAAGGGGGACTCCACCTCTTCCAGAAAACGGGAAAGCCATTGTTGCCCGAAAGCACCGGAAACAACGGAAACCGCCAAAAGTTTCGCCCACTCATGAATATAAAGCGTAAACTGGATTTTTTTCAGCAAGGTTGCAAAATGCAGGAACGTGACAAGCACGGTGCCTGCCATAATGCCGATTGCGGCGCCGTTTATGCCGAACTCGGGGCGGGAAGCCAGTACAAAAATGACGCACAATTTGAGGGCGGCCCCGATGATGCTGTTGATCATGGCGGCTTTAGCAAGATCCAGTGCCTGCAGGGCTGCCTGGAGCGGTGCCTGACATGCCTGGAATATAAAAAACGGCGCCATGATTTTGATAAACTGTGATCCGTTTCCGGTCCCGTACATCAGCTGCATCAACGGTTCAGCAAACACATAAAGGATTACGACCGAGACGCCACCGGTCAAAAGCGAAAAACGCAAAGCCTGTTGGAGCCGGTGTTCAACAAGCCTGTAATTTTTCCGTGAATTCGCTTCACTGATGGCAGGCACAAGCGCGGTCGAAAGTGAAACCGTCACGAAGGATGGCAGCATCAAAAGCGGCATGGCGAATCCGGTTAAAGAGCCGTACTGTTGTGTGGCAATATGGGATGCAACACCGGCGATGGCCAGGCAGTGGGAAACGACAATCGGTTCAAGAAACCACGAGAGGTTGCCGATCAAACGGCTCCAGGTTGTCGGAATGGCAACGCGCATTAATTCATAGAACGTATCTTTCCCGGCTTTAGCCGCTTTAAAAAAATTTTTCCTCACCCGTATTTGCTTTTTCAGCTTGAACATCGTAAACATATAAAGAAGGGATGCAAACTCGCCCAAAATGGATGCAAACATGACGCCGGCAGCAGCATATTCGACCCCGTACGGCAAAAGCCAGTTTGCAAAGACGGCAATCAGCATGATGCGCACACTCTGTTCAATGACTTGTGAAATGGCAAACGGCTTCATATTTTGCTTGCCCTGGAAATAGCCGCGCAATACGGCGGAAATGGCGACAATCGGGATGATCGGCGTAATCGCAACAAGCGGATAATATACGCGTGCATCCGTAAACAGTTTCTCGGCCAGGAACGGAGCCAGAAAAATTAGCCCCGGTGTAAAGATAGCTGACAGGGAAATGGTAACAGTTAAAGAAATGACAAGGATTTTTTTGATTTTCACCTTATCCCCGACCGCATCCGCCTCGGCAATGCATTTTGAAATGGCGACCGGCAGGCCGAGCTGCGTGACCGTAATGACGAGCATTAAGGTAGGAAAAGCCATTTGGTGGAGGCCGACGCCCGTTTCGCCAAGCGACCGGGCAATGACAACCCGGTTAATGAATCCAAGCACCCGTGTAACAAACCCTGCTGCAAGCAAAATGATCGTTCCCCTCAAAAACTTGGACATCTGATTTACCTACCTTCTCAAATCCGCGAATTTCCTATACAATGATGTATATGCACAAAAAGGGACAAGAAGTACATCTATCGAATGAAAGGAGAAAAACCTGTGGAGGGCCGTCATCCTTACGAAAAGTATTATGAGGAACTCGAACCTGTCATAAAAAGCAAGGCGGAAGAGTTTACCGTCATCGGGTATGGGGCGGTTGAAATGAAAGATTTGTGGAATTATTTAATGAAGAAAAAATGGAAAAATGCAAAACCGGACGATGTGCATATGTATTCGCTTGTTTCCGATATTTTATCGGTCAAGCCCGGTGATTTTATGAGTTTTATGGCAGTGGAAGCTTACCGTTCCCCGGACTGGTTTGCCGACCTCGACGAAGCCGAGCTCGACGAGTTGCTGAATCCGGATAAAGCGAAATAATGAAGAAAAATTGACACGCTTTTTTCGCTGTTTCATAATAGTAATGATATTGCCAACCGGGTTTGCACTCTTTTGTACGTAAACGTTTGATTTGCTAGGAGGCTATACATAATGGTGAAAAGAAGCCGTATCGTTGCTTTCTTTCTTATTATCCTGTTGTTTGCGGGATTAATAGGGGGAACGACGGATAAAATTGTCAAAAAAATCAATCTCGGCCTTGATTTGCGGGGCGGGTTTGAAGTCCTATATAAAGTGGAGCCGGTGAAAAAAGGGCAGAAAATTGACAAAGCAGCGCTTGCCGACACTGCACAGGCACTTGACCGCCGCATTAACGCGCTCGGCGTGAGCGAGCCGCAGATCCAGGTGGAAGGGAATAACCGGATCCGCGTCCAGCTTGCCGGGGTAAAAGACCAGAATGAAGCGCGGAAAATGCTGTCCACGACGGCGAACTTAACTTTCCGTGACGTGAATGACAAAGTGATGATGGACGGGACGGACCTTGTGCAGGGGAAAGCGAAACAGTCGTTTGACCAAAACGGCAAACCGGATGTTGTCCTGCAGTTAAAGAGCCGTCAAAAGTTTGCAAAAGTGACGAAAAAAATTCTCAGCATGGCACCTAACAACCAGCTCGTAATTTGGATGGATTTCCAGGAAGGCAAAGATTCGTATAAAAAAGAAGTCACCAAGAGAAACCCGAAATTTTTGTCCAATCCGAATGTCAATTCCGTCTTGAATACGGACTCGGTTGAAATTACCGGCAATTTTACGGTGAAAGAAGCGCAAAACCTTGCCGCGCTTTTGAATGCGGGTGCGCTGCCGGTGAAACTGCATGAAATTTATTCGACTTCTGTCGGCGCATCTTTCGGCCAGGAAGCGCTGCATGATACAATTCTTGCCGGAATCATTGGTGTAGCGGCCATCTTTATTTTTATGATCAGCTACTACCGCTTCCCGGGATTCATTGCGTCGATTACGCTTGCAGTCTATATCTTCCTGATTCTTCTCATATACAGATTAATCGGCGCGGTCCTGACCTTGCCGGGGATTGCTGCGCTTGTGCTTGGGGTTGGGATGGCGGTTGACGCCAATATCATTACGTACGAGCGTATTAAAGAAGAGCTGCGCGTCGGAAAAAGCGTGAAATCTGCATTCAAAGCAGGGAATAAATCATCGTTTATCGCTATTTTCGACTCCAACTTAACAACCATTTTGGCGGCTGTTATATTGTTCTATTTCGGGACAAGTTCGATCAGAGGTTTTGCAACGACATTGATCATCAGTATTTTATTGAGTTTCCTGACGGCAGTTTACGGCTCTAGGTGGCTGCTCGGTCTCTGGGTGAACAGCAACTTCCTGAAAAAACGGCCGCATTGGTTTGGCGTGAAAAAATCGGCAATCCACGATATTGCGGAAAATGTTGATACGCATGACTTGAAAACAAAATTCGACTGGTACGATTTTGTTAAACACCGCAACATCTTTTTCGTATTGTCCGCTGTATTGATTATTTCGGGCTTTATCATTCTCGGCCTTTTCAAGCTGAACCTCAGCATTGACTTTTCGAGCGGAACACGGATCGAAATCAGTTCAAACCATGCGCTCACGCAGCAGGAAATCGAGAGCGACCTTAACCATTTAAATTTGAAATCCGAAGATATTGTGATGGAAGGGGCCAGCCATCATAAAGCGGTTGTACGGGTCAAAGGGGCGTTCAGCGATAAAGACAAGAGTACGCAAATCATTTCGTATTTCACGGATAAATACGGAAAAACCCCAAGCATCAGCTCTGTTTCGCCGACAGTCGGAAAAGAACTGGCGAAGAGCGCCGTATATTCCCTTATTCTTGCAGCGATCGGCATCATCATTTACGTTGCCTTCCGGTTTGAATGGGCGATGGGAGTTGCCTCCATTGTTGCGCTCTTCCATGATGCATTTTTCATGATTGCCTTTTTCAGCATCACAAGGCTTGAAGTGGACGTAACCTTTATTGCAGCGGTGCTGACGATTGTCGGATATTCGATCAATGACTCGATCGTGACGTTCGACCGCATCCGCGATAATTTGAAACGCCGTCGAAAAATTAAAAGCGAAAAAGAAATCCATGACATTGTCAACGCCGGGATCCGGCAAACACTGGGACGCTCGGTCAATACGGTGTTGACCGTGCTCATGACTGCCGTTTCGCTTGCCATATTCGGAAGCGAATCGATCCGGAATTTCTCGATCGCGCTAATTGTCGGTTTGATTACCGGCACATATTCGTCGATCTTTATTGCTGCGCAATTTTGGTTTGTGTTGAAAAAGCGCCAGCTCAAAAAGCACGGATCCATTTTGATCAAAAAAGCACAGCGCCCCCGTGTAAACGAGCCGCAAGTATAATGTTCAAGGCGCAGGCGAAATGCCTGTGCTTTTTCGCCATTTTTTGTAATGACAGCTGTCCGCCGAAAGGCTATAATAAAGTATTGTGAAAGAGGTGGAGACATGCTGCAGCCCAAAACAAGATGGCTGGTGCCGGACGGAGATCCGGAAGCCGCCAAAAAGCTTTCGCATCAATTGAATATTTCGCCACTTATTTCAAAATTATTGGTAAACCGCGGCATTACGGATATAGAAGAAGCGCGGTCTTTTTTATTCCATGACGGTGCGGGATACCATGATCCGCTGTTGATGCACGATATGGAAAAAGCTGTCAGACGTATTAAAAAAGCAATTGAACGGGAAGAACCGATTCTCGTTTTCGGAGACTATGACGCGGACGGTGTGACGAGTACCGCCGTCATGATGACAGTTTTAAAGGAACTTGGTGCAAAGGCACAGTTCTATATTCCGGATCGGTTCAAAGAAGGTTACGGGCCGAATGAAGCTGCTTTCCGCCGGGCGGCTGCCGAAGGGTTCCAAGTCATCATTACGGTGGATACCGGGATAGCCGCCGTCCATGAAGCGGCAGTCGCCCAGGAGCTCGGGATCACGCTCATTATTACGGACCACCATGAACCCGGGCCGGTTTTGCCGGAAGCGTATGCGATCGTCCATCCGAAGCATCCGAAAAGTACATACCCGTTCAGAGAATTGTCAGGGGCAGGTGTTGCTTTCAAAGTTGCCCATGCTTTATACGGAAAAGTGCCGGAACATCTTGAGGAACTGGCGTGTATCGGGACAATTGCCGATTTGGTGCCGCTGTTGGGAGAAAACCGTTTGATTGCGGTGAAAGGCATAAAACGGCTCAGAACAACAAAACGTCCGGGGCTTGCGGCTATATGCCGATGCGCGGATATTAACCAGGCGCAAATCAATGAAGAAACAATCGCCTTTGCTCTGGCGCCGCGGTTAAATGTGGCCGGGCGCCTTGAACATGCCGCCCTGTCAGCAGATCTTTTGCTAACGGAAGACAAAAAAGAAGCTGAAACGCTCGCTTCCGCCATCGACGGGCTCAATAAAGAACGCCAAAAAATCGTAAATGACATCACGAAAGAAGCCATTGAAATGGTCGGTCAGGAAGCGGAGGCGGGGGCGCGCGTCCTCGTAGCTGGCAAAGAAGGATGGAATGCGGGCGTAATCGGAATCGTCGCATCCCGCCTCGTGGAGCGATTTTACAGGCCAGCAATCGTTTTAAGCTTTGACTCGGAAAAAGGGTTGGCGAAGGGATCGGCTCGAAGCATCGACGGGTTCCATATGTTTAACGAATTGTCGAAGTGCTGCGATATTTTGCCGCATTTTGGCGGGCATCCGATGGCGGCTGGGATGACACTTTCCATTTCCGATGTGGGTGAACTGCGGAAGCGGCTGAATCAACAGGCTGAAGCATTGCCGGAAGAAATCTTTGTGCCGGTGACAAAAATCGGGGCTGAAATTTCTGCCGGTGAAGCAGGGCTGGAAGCGATCAGGGAATTGGCGCTGCTTTCACCTTTTGGCACGGCCAACCCGAAGCCGCTTTTTTTGCTGGACGGGGTGGAATGCCCGCAAACCCGCCAAATCGGCGCGGATGGGAAACATTTAAAACTGCTTTTTTCCGACGGCAAGAATACGCTTGACGGAGTCGGCTTCGGTCTCGGGGATCTCGCCCCCCATATTTCCCCCGGCGCAAAAACTTCCGTTGTCGGGGAATTGTCGATTAACGAGTGGAACAATATCCGCAAACCGCAAATCATTGTGAAGGATGTAAAAATTGACAGCTGGCAATTGTTTGACATCAGGGGACGTAAGCCTTTGAAACAATGGGTGCGGCATGTGCCGGAAGAAGGCCAGGCTTTTATTGTGTTCCAGAAAGAAACGCTGCAAAAATTGCCGCTCGGCGATTACCCGGTCCGCCTTGTGCCAATATCAACTATGGAAGAGGCAAAAGCGTTCGATGCAGGGAATAAAAATATTGTTTTTCTCGATCTTCCCCCCGATGCCGGGATGATGGAAGCCCTGCTCAATGGCGGTGTTCCAAGCAGAATTTATGCGTATTTTTACCATGTACAGGACCATTTTTTCAGCACGTTTCCAACGCGCGACCATTTTAAATGGTTTTACGCTTTTTTGGCAAAAAGGAAAACTTTCAATCTGAAACGGTACGGGGATGAACTGGCGGCCTACCGCGGATGGTCAAGAAATACAATAGATTTCATTTCTCAGGTGTTTTTTGAACTTGATTTTGTTACAATAAATGATGGGCTTATTTCTTTAAAAGCTGTGAATCAAAAACGCGATTTGCAGGAATCTTTTACTTACCAAAGGAAACAAGCACAATATCAAATGGAAAAGGATCTGCTGTACTCATCTTTCCATGAACTGAAGATGTGGTTTGACCATCTAATCAAACCGGCTGTACAGTATGAGGAGGAAACAGCACAATGGATTTAAAACAGTATATTGCCATCGTCCCAAACTGGCCGAAAGATGGCGTTATCTTTAAAGATGTCACGCCTTTGATGAATGACGGCGCGGCATTTAAATACGCGACAGACCAAATTGTCCAATATGCGAAAAACAAAAATATTGATCTGGTGGTCGGCCCGGAAGCGCGCGGATTTATTATCGGGTGCCCTGTTGCATACGAACTCGGCGTCGGATTTGCCCCGGTCCGCAAAGAAGGGAAACTGCCGCGTGAAACGATCCGTGCAGAATATGATTTGGAATACGGGAAAGCGGTGCTTACGATCCACAAAGATGCGATCAAACCGGGCCAGCGCGTGCTTATTACGGATGACCTGCTTGCAACAGGTGGGACGATGCAGGCAACGATCAAACTCGTTGAAGAACTGGGCGGTGTCGTAGCCGGGCTTGCATTTTTAATTGAGCTCAATTATTTGCACGGGCGCGAAAAACTGCAGGGTTATGATATACTTACCCTGATGAAATACGAGAATGAATAATCGCAAGGAAATCGGCAATTTTGTCGATTTCTTTATTTATATGGCTCTATTACATTTTATTGTTGATTATTGCTAATTTCTAAGACTCCTGCGGGAATTGCGGGCAAGAAGAGATCCTCGTGCTGAGGTATCGGGCGAAGAAGCTCGCGACGGTGCGGAAAGCGGGCGGATTTCGCGATGATCAACTTTGATCACAAACATAACCTTTTTTATAAGCCGGTTTAAAATGCCTGAATAGTAAAAAATATGAAAGACTGTTTCATACAAATTTGGATAAAATTCGGCATTTTCCTCTATTTTTTATCTTTATGGATCATTTACTTTACAATCTTTTCATTTTTCATGATAATAATTACAATATGATTTTGCGATAAATCAATTCATATATACATTCCATTTCTATAAAGGTGATTTTTGTATGGCGAATGATCGGATTTTGACCGCCGAAGATGTGATTGAACGGACGAAAAAATACTTAAATGATGAGCATGTGGAATTGGTGCGGCATGCTTACGAGTTCGCCAGAGAAGCGCATATTGACCAGAAGCGCAAATCGGGTGAGCCTTATATTATTCATCCGATCCAGGTGGCCGGGATACTGGCGGATTTGGAGATGGATCCTTCAACCGTTGCAGCCGGTTTTTTGCATGACGTAGTGGAAGATACGGATGTGACGCTTGACCAGCTGAGGGAAGAATTTAATGATGAAGTCGCGATGCTCGTCGACGGGGTGACAAAACTCGGGAAAATCAAATATAAATCGCACGAAGAGCAACAGGCGGAAAACCACCGGAAAATGTTTGTCGCGATGGCGCAGGACATCCGCGTTATTTTAATCAAACTGGCTGACCGCCTGCATAATATGCGCACGTTAAAACATCTTCCCCCTGAGAAGCAGCGGAGAATCGCGAATGAAACCCTTGAAATTTTTGCGCCGCTTGCCCACCGTCTCGGCATTTCTACCATCAAATGGGAACTGGAAGACACCGCGCTCCGTTATTTAAATCCCCAGCAATATTACAGGATTGTCAATTTAATGAAAAGGAAACGTGCCGAGCGCGAACAATATTTGCAAAATGTGATTGAAGAAGTAAAAGAGCGGCTGCAGGATATCAATATCAAAGCTGAAATTTCCGGCAGGCCGAAACATATTTACTCGATTTACCGGAAAATGGTGCAGCAGCATAAGCAGTTCAACGAAATTTACGATCTGCTCGCGGTCAGGATTATTGTCAACAGCATTAAAGACTGTTACGCGGTGCTTGGAATCATCCATACATGCTGGAAGCCGATGCCGGGAAGGTTTAAAGATTATATTGCAATGCCGAAACCGAACATGTACCAATCGCTTCATACGACCGTGATCGGCCCGAAAGGCGAACCGCTTGAAGTGCAGATCCGGACATTCGAAATGCACCGCATCGCTGAGTACGGGGTGGCTGCGCATTGGGCGTATAAAGAAGGCAAAACGGTCAATGAAAAAACGTCTTTTGAGAAAAAATTGTCATGGTTCCGCGAAATTTTGGAGTTTCAAAACGAGTCGGCCAATGCCGAGGAATTTATGGAATCGCTGAAAATCGACTTGTTCTCGGATATGGTGTTTGTGTTTACGCCAAAAGGGGACGTGATTGAACTGCCTTCAGGGTCTGTTCCGATTGATTTCGCTTACCGGATCCACTCGGAAATCGGGAATAAAACGATCGGCGCGAAGGTCAACGGCAAGATGGTGACGCTCGATTATCAGCTGAAAACAGGGGATATTGTCGAAATTTTAACATCGAAGCATTCTTACGGGCCGAGCCTTGACTGGATTAATTTAGCGCAAACTTCCCAGGCGAAAAATAAGATCCGCCAGTTTTTCAAACGGCAGCGGAAAGAAGAAAATATTGAAAAAGGCCGGGAAATGGTCGAAAAAGAAATTCGGGCGCTGGAATTTGATGTAAAAGAAGTGCTTACGTCGGAAAATATAAAACGGGTCGCGGAAAAATTCAATTTTGCGAACGAAGACGATATGTATGCCGCCGTCGGGTACAATGGGATTACTGCAAGCCAAATTGCCAACCGGCTTACGGAAAAATGGCGTAAGCAGCGCGATTCCGAAGAGGCGATTAAAGAAATTGTATCCGAACAAAAGCAGCCTGTAAAACACCGGAAAAGGGATACGGGCGTAACAGTTAAGGGGATCGACAATTTGCTGATCCGCCTTTCCAAATGCTGCAATCCGGTGCCGGGCGACGAAATTGTCGGGTTTATTACAAAAGGGCGCGGTGTTTCCGTCCACCGCGCAGACTGCCCGAATGTGCAGAACGAAGAGGCGCGGAACCGGCTGATCCCGGTGGAGTGGGAAACGGATGCGTCCGACCGCAAAGAGTACAATGTCGATATTGAAATTACCGGTTATGACCGCCGCGGCCTGTTGAATGAGGTGCTCCAGGCCGTTAATGAGACGAAAACGAATATTTCGGCGGTCAGCGGGCGGTCGGACCGCAACAAAATGGCAACCATTATTATGTCGATTTCCATTCAAAACATCAGCCATCTTCACCGAGTGGTGGAAAGGATTAAACATATTCCGGATATTTATTCTGTCAGAAGGATCATGAGTTAAAGGAGTTTAGAAGATGAGGGTTGTACTGCAGCGCAGCAAAGAAGCGCGCGTAACCGTAAACGGGGAAATTGCAGGCAGGATCGAAAATGGTTTTGTCTTGCTCGTCGGAGTTACCCATGAAGATACGGAAAAAGACGCGGCATATTTGGCTGAAAAAATTGTCCATTTGCGTGTATTTGAAGATTGCCAGGGAAAAATGAACTTGTCGCTGCTTGACACGGGTGGAGAGATTCTTTCGGTTTCCCAGTTTACGCTGTACGGGGATTGCCGGAAAGGGCGGCGCCCGAATTTTATGGAAGCGGCCAAGCCTGGTCATGCAGAAAAGATATATAACGAGTTTAACCGGCTGCTCGCGGAAAAAGGCGTCCATGTCGAAACCGGCAGATTCGGGGAAATGATGGATGTCCGGCTGACGAATGACGGGCCGGTCACACTCATTTTGGAAAGCAAATAAACGTTTATACAGAAACTCCGGCAAAGCCGGGGTTTTTTATGCAAGAAGGAAATGTTATATTCGTAATTGATTTTCATAAAATTTCCGGTTATCCAGCGGGGGAAACTGCCCTGGCAGCAGATGAAGAAGTAAAATCGTTTACAACTTATTTTTTAACAAAAATAAGTTGACAACTATCATTCAAATATGCGAAGATAGATTTCGTTAATAATTCGTATGCGAATTATTTTGTACCAAACAATTTATATGCCAAAGGAAGGGGGATACATGGATCTCTGTACGAATGAATTGTTGAGGTCTCTTGCCAAGCTGAATAAAGCCATTCTCCGCGTAGCCACAAAAGATGCGGAACAGCATGGCTTAACAGTAATGCAAATGTTTGCCTTAAATGCCATCAAGTTTCACCCAAACATGCGGTTAAACGAACTGGCTGAAAGTATTCGCTTAACGAACAGTACAGTAAGCGGCATCGTCGACCGGCTGGTTCACCATGGGCTTGTGAACAGAATTCCGTCTGTGAATGACCGGAGGGCCATTGTCCTCTGTTTGACCGATAAGGGGGAACACAAGCTTGATGAGCTTATGAATGGCAACTCTTTATTGAAAAAAAAAATGGATGCAATCGAAAAAGCATATGGGGCGGAATTGAAAAATATGTTGAAGCTCCATGAAGATATGCTGAAGATATTAACATCTGAGGAGGAATAAAGAATACTATGAGCGCAAGACGCATGATTTTATTAAACATCATTATTCTCGTCATTTTGGTTGGCGGCGGTTTTACCGGCTACTACTTCTACAACCGCTCGGTCAGTTATGTGACAACCGATAATGCGTATATTGACGGCCAGCAAGTTACGATTGCCTCCCCTGCAACAGGCAAACTCGTATCATGGAACGGGCAGGAAGGCAAGGAGTTCTCAAAAAATGAAAAAATCGGTACGATCCAGGTCCAAAACGGTACTTCTACTGTAAAAATGGACGTGAAAGCGCCGGCTGACGGCACGATCGTGAAAAACTCCGCAGTGACGAATACGTATGTTTCAGCGGGAACCACGCTTGCGCAAAGCTATAACTTGGATGCTTTATATGTAACGGCTGAAGTAAAAGAAACGGATATCAACGATGTTAAAACCGGCCAGGATGTTGATGTGTATGTGGATGCCTATCCAAATACAAAAATTACCGGAACTGTAGATTCAATTGGAAAAGCGGCTGCCAGCACGTTCTCCCTGATGCCGACGGACAGAAGTTCCGGCAACTACACGAAAGAAACGCAGGTAATTCCTGTGAAAGTGAAGCTTGACAGCTACGGCGGATTGGATTTGGTTCCAGGCATGAATGTGACTGTGCGTATCCATAAGTAGGTGAATCCGATGGAAAAATTTATCGCAGGTTATGTTCTTTTGTCTATTATTTTACTTGTTATTGTTAATTTAGCCATAAGGAACAGGGGCAGGAAGAAAGCAACGGACGTTGCGGAAGCACAGTTTGCCGCACGCCCGCAGCAAATGGCGGAAACGCAGGTTGAGCCGGTTGAAAAAGCCGAAAACGATGTGCCGGCCGTAACAGTTGAAAAGGCTGAAACAAGCGGGCCGGAAAAAAATGGGCCGGATCATTTATTAAATGATGCGGCCCCGGCTGCGCAGGCTTCCATGCCGGCTTCTGCCGCAAGCCGTGCGGAATTGGAAGAAGGGCACGGCAGGGGAAAAATTATCTTTGCCATGATGCTTGGCGCGTTTGTGGCGATATTGAACCAAACGCTTTTAAATGTGGCGATCCCGCACATTATGAATGATTTGAATGTGACGGCGAACACGGTGCAATGGCTGTCGACCGGTTATATGCTTGTAAACGGAATTCTCGTTCCGGTTACTGCATTTATGATCAGCAAATGGGGCACGCGGAAAATGCTGATTACGGCAATTTCTTTATTTACAATCGGCTCCGTTTTGTGTGCAATTTCGACGAATTTTTCGATATTGATGCTCGGCCGTATTGTGCAGGCTGCAGGTGCCGGAATCATCATGCCGCTTATGATGACCGTATTTTTGACCATCTTCCCGCCTGAAAAACGCGGCACCGCGATGGGGATGATGGGGGTAGCTATGATTTTCGCACCGGCAATCGGGCCGACATTATCAGGTTGGTTGATCGGACACTACGATTGGCATATCCTGTTCTGGATCGTTATTCCGTTCGGGGCGATTGATATACTCGTCTCCTTGATCTGGATGAAAGATGTCATGAAAACGACAAACCCGAAAATCGATATTCCGGGCATTATTTTCTCAACACTCGGTTTCGGTTTTCTGCTGTACGGCTTCAGTGAAGCAGGGAATGACAGCTGGGACAGCAAAAAAGTCGTCATTTCCCTGATCATTGCTGCCATCTCGCTCATTTTATTCGTTTGGCGTGAGTTGACGACAGACAAACCAATGCTCGATTTACGCGTATTTAAATATGATATTTTCGCGCTTACGACGGTTGTCAGCATGGTCGTCAATATGGCAATGTTTGCAGGGATGATCTTGCTGCCGATTTATTTGCAAAATATCCGCGGCTTTACGGCGCTTGATTCCGGTTTGCTGATGCTGCCGGGTGCGATTGTGATGGGGATTATGTCCCCGATTTCGGGTTGGCTGTTTGATAAAATGGGTGCCAGGCCGCTCGCTGTTGTTGGTCTGATCATTACGGTCTGGACGACTTACGAATTTACGAAGTTATCGATGACGACTACCTATACCCACATGTTGATGTTGTATGTGCTGCGGAGTTTTGGCATGTCCTTCATCATGATGACGATCATGACGGAAGGGATGAACCAGCTGCCGATCCATTTAACAAGCCACGGGACGGCTGCAGCCAATACCGCCCGTACGGTTGCCGGAAGCCTCGGGACGGCATTTCTTGTCACGGTAATGTCGACACGGTCCGATTTCCATACGGCCAATTATGTCAATGCTTTTTCAAGCATCAATCCATATGTGTCGGCTAAAATCTCTGCGATTGGGCAGGGCTTTGCCCATGCGGCAGGCCTGCCGGCGCAGTACGGCCAAGTGCTCGGGACATACGCCCTTTATAAAAAAGCGGTTGTCAATGCGACGATCAGCGGCATTAATGATGCATTCTTTGTGGCAACTGGAATTGCGGTGTTTGCTTTAATTTTGTCACTTTTTATCAAACGTGCGATGCCCGATCCGACAATCAAGAAATAAAGTTGGTATTAAAAAAGCCGAAGGGGCCCTTTACTTTTTGCCCTTCGGCTTTTTCCTTACTGGAAATACTGCTGCAGCCCGTCATAGATCCCGGTTACCGCCTTCGTTTGGAATGATTTACCCAAAATGAGCTTTTCTTCTTTCGGGTTGCTTAAATACCCGAGCTCAAGCAAGATTGCCGGCTGTTCATTTTCCCGGATCACGTGGAAATCCCCAAACTTTACCCCTCTGTCATTTGTGCCGATCAGCCTGCTTATATTTTTGCTTACAATACTTGCAAGAGTGAAGTCGCGCGGATGGTAGTAATAAGTCGTGTGCCCGGAAATGGATTCATCTTCGGAACTGTCGAAATGGATGCTGACAAAAGCATCAGCATGGTTTGCGTTTGATACGGCCACCCTTTGCGGTAATGATACATAAGTATCGCTGTCACGGGTTAAAATGACTTTGGCGCCCGCGTTTACGAGCTTTTTATACAGGGCATTGGCGGTTTTAAGCGTAACGAGCTTTTCAAGGGTGCCGCCTGCGCCTGTTGTTCCGTTATCAAACCCGCCGTGCCCGGGATCAATTACAATCGTTTTCCCCTTTAATCCCGGGCGGTTTTTCCCTGCCGGCCTGCTTGTTTGGACAACCCAGGAAGCCACATATGCGGTAGCGCCGCTGTTCAGCCGGATTTCATACCAGTCCCCAGCCTGTTTGATCACGGGGTAACTTTCCCCGGCATTGCCGCGGGCGACGGCTGGAGCACTGGATAAAGGCTGGCTGCGCAGGTTTGTGTGATCGTAAAGAAGCTTCACTTTCTCCACGTTTTCTGCTTTTTCTACCTGGTTTTCGTGTTCCACATAATAGCCTGCGACCCATCCGTGCGTGCCATTATCCAGTACGACTTCGTACCAACCGTGGTCGGCGCCGGTAATTTGCAGCCTTGTTCCATAGCTAGCTGTTGCAACAGTTTCGCCATGGAGTGAAGGGGATTTTCGGATGTTCAACTTAGATGCAGCAACGATTGATGCGCTTAGCCCACCTTCCGCTGCTTCCCCGGTATTTTTGTTTTTGCCGGTGTGCACATACTGGCTGCTTGTCCACCCCGATACAGAGCCACTTTCAATATGCGCCCAGCCGTTATGCATTTCGGTGACAGTTACTTCAATGTTTTTCGCAAGCGAACTCACAACCGGTGCGGTAAGATCCGGACTTTCCCTGACGCGTAAAATATCGGCGGTGACCACCCCCATTTTGGCGGATTGTGTTGTTTTATTGCTGCTTTCTTCCACCAGCCAACCGGCAATCCATCCCGCGTCCCCCGACGGCATGCGGATTTGGCGCCAGTCCCCGTCTTTTTGCAGGACGGCAAATGTTTCATTTTGAAGCGCTTCACCGATGATCGGGTAAGATAACCCTGGGCCGCTCCGGATATACACGATTTCATGGGTGACGGTAACAGTTTCGTTTGCCTTTGCTGATACGGTCCTAAGAGCCGCCGGTGCAACAAGAAAAATAAGCATTACGAAAAGCGCCATCGCCATGATTTTTTTCTTCACATATCCACCCCTCGTCCCTGTTTGAATTGACGGTAATATTTGTGCACTATTCATTATTCGTGGTCCGTAAAAAAACTCCTTTTTTCGGGTAAGAAAAAAATGAAAATAGGGAAAAATAACCTGGAGAAACGGATTTAGACATGCAAAGGAGTGACCAGCAATGAGAGCAGCGGATAAAAATGCGGCAGCAAACAATGCGGTCAACCAATTTTACGGTGTCAATTTCCGTGATGCGGCAAGCGCGGAAATTGAAGCGCTCGATCTTGAATTGGCATCGGAATCTGGATTATCTAGAAGCGGCGTGAAATTGCTGAAAAAAAAGCTGGGCCGGTCGTAACCTAAAAGATGGGGGAATTTTGCCGGTAGCCTTGACAATGGAGGAACCTGCGCGTATCATAATAAAAATAGATGACAAAATTGCAAAAACCGATGACAAAGCAAAGTAATTAAGATACGGGTGAAAAGAGAGGAAATGTCCCAGGCTGAAAACATTTCCGCACCGCGGCTTAATGAACGAACACTTTGTAGGTTCCGTCCTGAACGGGCAACGCTCCAGTAGGGCCGGACGTTACAGGCGTTAACTGTAAAAGTGGAAGCACAATGCTTCAATTAGGGTGGCACCACGGGAAATAAGCTCTCGTCCCTTGTTTCGAACAAGGGACGGGAGTTTTTTATTATACATACATAAGCTCAAGAAGGAGGACGCGATATGGCCATTCAGATTCCGCGGGGTACGCAGGACATCCTGCCGGGTGAAGTGGAAAAATGGAATTATATTGAAAATACGGCAAAAAAAATATGCGAAAATTACCAGTACCGGGAAATTCGGACACCGATTTTCGAATATACGGAGCTTTTCCAAAAAGGGGTCGGCGATACGACGGATATCGTCCAGAAAGAAATGTACACGTTCCGGGACAGGGGGGATCGCAGCCTGACCTTGAGGCCGGAAGGGACGGCGCCGGTCGTGCGTTCATTTATTGAACATAAAATGTTCGGAAACGCTGTCCAGCCGGTCAAATTGTATTACAACGGCCCGATGTTTCGTTACGAACGGCCGCAGGCGGGGCGCTTCCGACAGTTCGTCCAGTTCGGGGTCGAAGCGTTAGGGAGTGAAGACCCGGCCATTGACGCGGAAGTGATTTCGATGGCGATGGAAATCTATCAACAACTGGGCTTGAAAAACTTAAAACTTGTGATCAACAGCCTCGGGGATAAAGAGAGCAGGATGAAGCACCGGGAAGCGCTAATCAGCCATTTTAAACCGCATATCGGCGAATTTTGCACTGACTGCCAAAATCGGCTTGAAAAAAACCCGCTGCGCATTCTTGACTGTAAAAAAGACCATGACCATCCGCTTATGAAAACAGCGCCGTCCATTTTAGATTATCTGAATGAACATTCAAAAGCGTATTTTGATCAGGTGCTGGATTATTTAAACGCGCTCGGCATTGCGTATGAAGTGGATTCGACATTGGTGCGCGGGCTGGATTATTATTACCATACCTGCTTTGAAATTATGAGCAATGCGGAAGGCTTCGGCGCGATTACAACGCTTTGCGGCGGCGGACGTTACAACGGCCTTGTACAGGAAATGGGCGGGCCGGAAACGCCGGGAATCGGCTTTGCGCTCAGCATCGAGCGGCTGCTTGCTGCGCTCGCGGCGGAAGGAATCGAACTGCCGGTTGCCCGCAGCCTGGATTGTTATGTCGTGGCGATCGGCGATGAAACGAAAACGGCCGCTTTTAAACTGCTGCATGCTTTAAGAAGCGAAGGTTTCTCTGCTGACAAAGACTATATGGGGCGCAAAGTAAAAGCGCAATTTAAAGCAGCCGACCGGGTGCAGGCAAAATTCGTTGCGGTTATCGGCGAAGATGAGTTAAAGGAAAATAAAGTCAATGTCAGAAATATGGCGACAGGCGAGCAGAAAGAATTGCCGATTGACGGGTTTATTTCCGAATTTAAAAAAATGGCAAACATGGGGGAAGAATAATGGAAGGACGTTCATATTACTGCGGCGATGTAACAGAACAGCATATAGGAGAAAAAGTGATATTGAAAGGCTGGGTACAGAGAAGGCGCGATTTGGGCGGCCTGATTTTTATCGATTTGCGCGACCGGGCCGGCGTTGTCCAAATCGTATTTAATACGGCCGTATCAAAAGAAGCGTTTGAACTGGCCGAAAAAGTCCGGAATGAATATGTTTTGGAAGTACGGGGGGAAGTCGTTGCACGTTCTGAAAACACGGTCAATCCGAACTTAAAAACCGGCAAAATTGAAATCCAGGCGGAACAGCTTGTGATCATCAACAGCGCGAAAAACCCGCCGTTTATGATTGAAAACCAGACGGATGTTGCGGAAGATGTGCGCCTGAAATACCGTTATCTTGACTTGCGGCGCCCGGTAATGTTTGAAACATTCAAAATGCGCCATGCCATCACAAAGTCGATACGGAACTTTTTGGATGAAGAAGGGTTTATCGATGTCGAAACCCCGATTTTAACGAAAAGCACCCCGGAAGGCGCGCGCGACTACCTGGTGCCGAGCCGGGTGCATCCAGGGGAATTCTATGCGCTGCCGCAGTCACCGCAATTGTTTAAGCAATTGCTGATGATATCCGGCTTCGACCGCTACTACCAAATTGCCCGCTGCTTCCGCGATGAAGACTTGCGCGCGGACCGGCAGCCGGAATTCACGCAGATCGATATCGAAACGAGTTTCATGAGCCAGGAAGATATTTTGGCGATGACGGAAAGAATGATCAAACGCCTCATGAAAGAAGTGAAAAATATTGATATCGAAACGCCGCTGCAGAGGCTGACGTACGAAGAAGCGATGAACCGTTACGGCACTGATAAACCGGATACGCGCTTCGGGATGGAGCTGGTTGATCTTTCGGAAACCGTCAAAAATTCCAAATTTAAAGTGTTTGCCTCTGCTGTAAGCGCGGGCGGCCAGGTGAAAGCCATCAATGCAAAAGGAGCGGCAGGCAAGTATTCCAGAAAAGACATCGATGCACTCGCGGAATTCGCTGGCCGTTACGGCGCAAAAGGCTTGGCGTGGCTGAAAATGGAAGAAGAAGGCCTTAAAGGTCCAGTCGCTAAATTTTTTACGGAAGAAGAACAGGCGCAGATTGCTGCCATTACAGAAGCCAAAGCAGGAGACCTCCTGCTGTTTGTAGCAGACAAAAAATCAGTTGTCGCGAACGCGCTCGGGGCGCTGCGGAACAAACTCGGCAAAGAACTTGACCTGATTGACGAGTCAAAATTTAACTTCCTGTGGGTAACGGACTGGCCACTTCTTGAGTACGACGAAGAAGAAGGGCGCTATACGGCGGCTCACCATCCGTTCACAATGCCGTTCCGTGAAGATATCGATAAGCTTGAAACCGATCCGGCAAGCGTCAAAGCGCAAGCCTATGACATTGTGTTAAACGGGTATGAACTTGGCGGCGGATCGCTCAGAATTTACGAGCGTGACGTACAGGAAAAAATGTTCAAGGCGCTTGGCTTCTCAAAAGAACAGGCCCAGGCCCAGTTCGGCTTTTTGCTTGATGCATTTGACTACGGCACACCGCCGCACGGGGGCATTGCATTGGGCCTGGACCGGATCGTTATGTTGCTCGCCGGCCGCTCCAACTTACGCGATACAATTGCATTTCCGAAGACGGCCAGCGCAAGCTGCCTGCTGACGGATGCGCCGGGTCCGGTCAGCGATTTGCAGCTGGATGCATTGCAATTGGAATTAAATTTGAAAAAATGAAACAAAAGTCCGGTGACGGTGAAAACAATTCCATTTGAAAACCGGCGGGAAAAATGATAATATATATACAAGTTGAATGGGTCCTGATGTGTTCGTATATGAGCCTTATCGTTTTGACCGAACACTTCATTTCAGGGAGCCCGGAGTCTTCAGGCGGCGTACATGCCTTTTCCCGGGGACGTATAAAACCTGAAGCAGGGCACCCACCTGCTTGAGAGCGGGATCAAAACCAAGGATTGCAACAACGGCACATTCGGGACTCATTCCGCTTTTACCCCTCTTGAAAGAAGAGGGTTTTTTATTTTATTTCAGGAAAAACCGCTGGTGGTCGCAAAATTGACGGGGCTTACCCGGGAAGCGGATTTCGCGCCCAGCAACAATGTGAGACCATATAGCAGGAAAAGAAGGAAATTTCGTGGAACTTACAATTTTTGACCGTGCCAACCGCTTTCTCGGCAAAATGATGCCGGTTTTCATACCCGGAAGCCTGATCATCGGGATGGTTTTCGGGTATCGCATCACAGGCTTCCTGTTTTTGGTGCCGTGGCTGTTTGCCTTTATGACATTTACCGGCAGCATCGGTTCGACGTTTAAGCAGCTTGGGGCCGTTGTCCGCCGTCCGTTTCCGATCGTGCTCGCATTGGCGGTGCTGCACGTGCTTATGCCCCTTTATGCATACGGTGTGGGCCATTTGTTTTTTCAACATCATCCATTAACCATTACCGGTTTTTTACTCTCGGTAGCAATTCCGACCGGCGTGACAAGCTTTGTGTGGGCCATGATGCAAAGAGGGAATATCCCGCTTGTTTTAACGGTGATTTTATTGGATACACTGCTCTCTCCGCTCATTGTGCCGCTGACTTTGCTGCTGTTTGTCGGTAAAAGCGTGCATATTGATGCCTGGCCGCTGATGCAGGATCTTTTTACAATGATTGTTATTCCATCCCTGCTCGGTATTCTGCTCAGCCAGTGGACATCGATGGAAACACAGCGAAAGGCTGCTTCAATCCTTTCCCCGTTTTCCAAAATTGGGATGTTTCTTGTTGTCATGATCAACGGCGGTGTTGTATCGCCGTATCTCAAGCACTTGAATGCCCATGTACTGTTTATAATCTTAACGGTCTTGTTCATCTCGGCATCCGGCTATTTTTTAAGCTGGATCACCGGGGCCGTTTTCCATCTGGATCGGGATATGATCGTGACGCTGACTTACAGCGGCGGGATGCGCAATATCAGCGCAGGCTCGGTTATTGCTGTTTCGTTTTTTCCGGCCCAGGTTGTACTGCCGGTCATCTCGGGCATGCTGTTTCAGCAGGTGCTCGCTTCCTTTTATGGCCAGCTGCTTACCCGGTTTTACAGCAACCGTCGTGAAGGCGAAAACAAAACGTTGGAACGTGAGACTTTACCGTAAAATATTGCATTCCTGCCCTTTTTTGGATAATCTATGGAAGAAGTAAGTATGTTTGGAGATGATGAAGATGCTGAACCAGTTTTCACGGAATGAACTGGCGATCGGGCAGGAAGGATTGCGAAAGCTGAAAAACAGCACCGTCGCCGTTCTCGGGGTCGGGGGCGTGGGATCGTTTGCGGTTGAAGCCCTTGCCAGATCGGCGATAGGAAAACTGATCCTTGTTGATAAAGACGATGTCGATATCACAAATATCAACCGCCAAATCCCGTCGCTGCTTTCTACCATCGGCCAGCCGAAAGCCGATCTGATGAAAAAACGCATTGCCGATATTAACCCGGAGTGCGAAGTCATTTCTTTAAAAATGTTTTATACGGAAGAAACGTATGAACAGTTTTTTGCATACAACCCCGATTATGTCGTGGATGCTTCTGATACGATTATTTACAAAGTGCATTTAATGAAGGAATGCCTGAAACGGAACATAAAAATCATTTCCAGCATGGGGGCGGCCAATAAAATGGATCCGACGCGGCTCAGGATTGCCGATATTTCCGAAACGCACACTGATCCGATTGCCCGAGTTGTGCGGCTGAAACTGCGGAAAGAAGGCATCCGGAAAGGAATTCCTGTCGTGTTTTCCGATGAAAGCCCGATTGTAATCCGCGAAGATGTCCGCAAAGTGGTCGGGAATGACAATGCGGAGATCCGGAAAGCGCAAATGCCGCCTTCGTCAAACGCATTTGTCCCGTCAACAGCCGGCCTTTTTATGGCAAGCTATGTCGTCCGTGATATTCTGAAAGACATTCCGATCAAACGGGTGAAAGACGAAAAGTAAACGTAAAAACCGCTTTCCATGGCGGTTTTGTTGAAAAGGTTCTGTTAAATTTAATAGGTCCCGTTAGCAATCTTACATTGACGCGCTATTCTTGGGATTTCTGCGGGAAAAGCGGGTTAATAGAGGCACCTCGGTAAAACAATAATATGTAAGCCTGTTAAATTCCGACGATAATAAAATTTATGTATGGGGAAGCACTCATTTGCTTCCCCTTTGTTGGTTTAATCATTCCTGCGGTAACGTACAGACCACATGCTTCCGTTTTTCCACTGTTCTTCTACCATCTGGTAACGGTCGCAACTGCTGCGTTTCCCGGAAGTGTGGCGTTTTCTGCTTGAAGTATGACATTTTCTAGAAGTATGACATTTTCTAGAAGTATTGCGTTTTCTAGAAGTATTGCGTTTTCTGGAAGTATTGCGTTTTCTGGAAGTATTGTGTTTTCTGGAAGTGCAGCGTTTTCTAGAAGTATTGCGTTTTCTAGAAGTATTGCGTTTTCTGGAAGTATTGCGTTTTCTGGAAGTATTGCGTTTTCTAGAAGTATTGCGTTTTCTGGAAGTATTGCGTTTTCTAGAAGTATTGTGTTTTCTGCTAGAAGTATGACGCTTTCTGGAAGTATTGTGTTTTCTGCTTGAAGTATTGTGTTTTCTGCTTGAAGTATGGCGTTTTCTGGAAGTATTGCAGCTCCTATTGCGAGAGGTATTCCTGTTCCTGGAAGTGCTCCTGTTGCGTGAAGTATTGCGGTGATGGCTGCTGCATTCACATTCGCAGGTGCATTTGCAGCGTTTCCGTTTCCTGTCCCTTCCCGGATCCTGATACATATACTCGTCGAGACCATTTTGTGTCACTTCGTCTACCCCTGCCTGAATATCTTCACGTGAATAGCGGCTCATAGATTTCCCTCCTTTTCATTAGAGCCAAATCCATTAAAACTTGACTCTTTTCTTTACTATCTTACGTGAAATTCTTAACAGTGCGATATGACAAATATGTAAATTGAAAAAAATAGATAAATACCTTCATCGTTATTGGAGGAGCGGAAAGAACTGTTTTTACCCGAAAGCCCATGCCAATTATTGTCTATCCCTCATAAAATTTAACGGGGGGAGATCAATGAAAGCTATTAAAATACCTGTTTATCAAATTTACATCCATCCAATGGATTTACGGGAATTAAAAAAGGATGTTTGGAATGACGAAACGCTTCCGGCAAAACTGACGGTTGGAAAAAAACGGTACGATATCGATATAGCGTACCGTGGATCCCATATCCGTGATTTTCCGAAAAAATCTTATTATGTTTCTTTTTACGGCAGAAAAACTTTCCGGGGGGCGAAAGAAATCCATCTGAATGGGGAATACAAAGATCCTTCATTAATTAGAAATAAACTGTCCCTCGATTTTTTTTCGGATATTGGCGTTCTTTCCCCGCGTTCACGGCATGTTTTTTTAAAAGTAAATGGCAAAACAGAAGGAATTTATCTGGAACTGGAATCTGTCGATGAAAATTTTTTGGCAAAAAGGGGACTTCCAAACGGTCCCATTTATTACGCGATTGATGGTGATGCGAATTTCTCGCTGATGAGCGATCTTGATAAAGATGTAAAATCTTCCCTTTTATCCGGTTATGAAAGGAAGACGGGAACGGCAGAAGACAGCAACCACCTCGAAACATTTATTTATAAGATTAACACAATGCTGGAACTGGAGTTTGAGAAGGAAATCGGAAAATATTTAAATATAGACCGATATCTCCGCTGGCTTGCGGGTGTTATTTTCACCCAAAACTACGACGGTTTTGTGCACAATTATGCATTCTATCAAAATCGTGATACAGGCCTTTTCGAGATGATCCCGTGGGATTACGATGCAACTTGGGGTCGTGATGTGAATGGAAAACGGATGGAAGAAGATTATGTCCCGCTGGAGGGTTATAATACCTTAACGGCCCGTATTCTGAATGTAACGGCTTTTCAGAAACAGTACCGTGACATATTATCCGAGATTTTACAGCACCAGTTTACCATTGATTTTATCAAGCCAAAAGTAGACGGCATGTACAAAGATCTGTACAGCTGTATCGCGCTTGATCCATATAAAGACAAAACGGAATGGCTAGGGGAGCCGGAACTGATTTATCAATATATTGCGGCAAGGAGTGCGTATATACGCGAACAGCTTGCCAAGCTCGGCTGGTAAAACAGTAGGTAACTGCTGATTTTGGAGAAACTAGGGAGAATGCCAATGCAAAAAAGAGCCGTGCCACGTATGATTATGATGTATCTACCTTCAAAGGATAAACATTCCGGAGGATAATCTATCTATTAAGGGGGAACATCATGAGCAAAGACTTCATTCCATCATCTTTGTTGGGGAGGACCGTAACAATCTACAGGGGAGGGCCTGAATCGAAAACAGGCGTGTTGCTTGATATCCAGGACGATTATGTAACGCTCGCTACCGAAAAAGACATCATCTATTATCAAACCCGACATATCCAAAGCATCAGCGAAAATTCAAAAAGAAACGCAGGGCAAATGAATACGGAGCGGGATAGCGAAAAGGAGTGCAGGTGTGCGCAGGACTTTTTTTCGCTTCTCGAAACGATGGTAAACCAGGCGATCCAAGTGAATCAGGGCGGCCCAGAGTCGAGGCTAGGCATATTGCTTGCTGTCGGCGAAGATTATATTGTGCTGTGGACAAAGGAAGACGGCACCGTATACTACAATCTGGAACATATTAAAAGCGTAGCGGAACGGGAAATGCCGAAATATTTGGAAAATGGGAAGGTAGATTTCGTCCTGGCGCCGCACTTTTCTTCTTTGTTTAAAATTTTTAACCACCAGTGGGTATCGATTAACCGGAACGGGCCTGAGGCGATTGAAGGAATTTTAACTGAAAATTCCAGCGGCTTGTATACCCTTGTCCACAATGAAGAATTATTTCGGATTCATCCGTTCCATGTGAAAAGCATCAGCGTCGGTGCGAAGGGAGCTGGTAAGCAGGAACAAAACAAAGAAAATGAGAGCAGTTCCGGCACCAAGGATGATGATGAATCCTCTTCATCCAGTTCGTCCAGTTCATCGAGTTCATCCAGTTCATCCGTCTCCTATTACGGGGATACAGAATCAAGTGGCGACCGTAATAGCGTTAGCAGCGATGACTATTATGAGGATACAGAATCAAGCGGCTCCTACAGCGAATCATCATCCTCTTCATCCTCATCAGACTGGGAATCTTCTGCTTATTCAAATAACCTTTCCCCTATCCGGGAAACTGTTGTACAATCGAAAAACTATGTATGGAAAACAAAATAACGGCAAATTCGAAGAAAAAGGAGGTGGCAAATGGGAATAGAACAGCATCTTGGCAGTGAAATCGAGATCCTTTTATCCGGCAACTTAATACTGTCCGGGAACCTTATCGATGTCGGAGCGGATCTTCTGATTTTGTATGACGGAAACGAATACCTATATATTCCTTTTGTCCATATTCATAAACTGAAAGAAAAAACAGAAAAAAATATCTTCGGAGAAACAACGCCTTCAGAACAGGAACTGGGGAAAAATGAACCTGTTTCCTACCGCAAAATTTTGATGAACGCAAAAGGGATGTTTGTCAAACTTATTTTATCCGAAAATCAAATCTTATATGGCTATATTGCCAGTGTCCTGAATGATTATTTTGTTTTTTACTCGCCGGTTTATAAAACGATTTTGGTATCGATGCAGCATGTAAAATGGCTCACGCCGTATCCGGCTAGACAAACCCCATACAGCCTGTCCGATGAAGATTTGCCGGTGAAGCCGATTAATCAGCCTTTTGCACGGTCATTTGAAGAACAGTTGAAAAAATATGAGGGCTCGCTGGTTATATTTGACCTCGATACCTCGTCCGACAAAACGGGTGTACTGAAAAAACTGGACCAAAATATCGCAGAGCTGGCGAATGCTTATGGGGAAACCGTTTATTTAAAACTCGCACATATCAAATGCGCTTATGCAGCCAACTCCGGAACGTGACCGGAAAAACCCGGCGCTTGTCGAATAAGCGCCGGGCCGGTTTTTTAATAGAACAGGCGCAGCCATCCGTATAATAAGAACAAGGTAGCCAAAACAGTGGGCAGAATGGTGACAAAAGTGATGCGGATATACTCTCTCCAGTGGAATTTGATATGATTAATTTTCAGAATATGCAGCCAGATTAAAGTAGCCAGTGTCCCGATAGGCAGAATCAGCGAGCCAATATCGCTGCCAATTATACTTGCCATATAGGCTGTCTGCAGGTGAGCCGGTTGAAGGTCCATATGGGTAATCGTAAGGGTACTGACCATTAAGGCAGGATGGTTATTGAATAAGTTTGATAGCACCGTCACAAGCGCCCCCATCGCTATCGTACTGTGCATCATGTTTTCGCTAAGCAACGGTTGTAAGCCTGTTGCAAGCAGTCGCGTCAGCCCGGCATGATGGAGGCCGTAGATCATCATATACATGCTGAATGCAAAGACGAAGATATGCCATGGTGTTTTTTTCAGTACATCAAGCGGGGATTTTTTTAACACCAGGTAGCGCCATGTTAAAATGGCTGCTGAACCGGTGGCGGCTACAATCCATATTGGAATGCCCCAAAACGAAGCGGCGAACAGCCCGATCCTGAGCACGAGGACAAATAGAAGCACGCTGATCATCATGCGCTGCCGTTTCTGTTCCGGCGGCATTTTTTTTGGTTCATGATGCCTGTCCCGGAGCGGATGGGCACGATAATGCAAAGGAGATTTTGCATGCGGGTCCGGCAATGTTTTCGGGATTCTTTTATAAAGCACTGCATACAATAAAAGCGCTAGGAAAATCAAGCCTGCCAGGCACGGTATGAGCATCATTTCTGTCTGTGCGTATAAATCGAGGCCGATCATTTGCAGCGCGATCAAATTGACGACATTGCTGACGCCGATCGGGGCGCTTGATGCGGTTGCGATAATGGCACCGCTGATCAAATAAGGAATTTGCTCGTGTTTTTTTAAGCCGATTTTTTTGAATAGCAGAATGAGAATCGGGGTGGTGATTAAGATACTGCCGTCGTTGTTGAAAAAGAGCGTCATCAGGAAGCAAAGGAAATTAATCAGCCAAAACAGCCGGATGCCTGATCCTTTTGCATAGCTTTGCAGTTTATCCGTTATCCAGTGGAAAAAGCCGAAACTTTGCAGAGCGATGGCCATGACCATGGTTGCAATGATCGTAATCGCAGCGCCCGATACGTGTTCGGCGATATCCGCCAGGTCGGACAGATTGACGCTTCCGATAGCAAACATGAGCAAGCCGCCGATCAATGCAGGGACCGCTTCATTTAAACCGTTCGGCCGCCAAAGTATAAACGCCATCGCTGCTAAAAAAGTAAATACTGTGGCAAGAGCAGTGAAAAGATCCATCTTTTCACCCCATTTCTGTCGTCCATTCTTTTCGGTATACTACTCCAGCAGTATTCGTCTTTGTTATATGATACGTTCCGGGGGAGATTTGAACTGGTCTTTTTACCAGTAACTACTAAAAATCCACTTCTATCTTTGGGGGAAAACAGCCCTTTGGTAGAGCCGTTGATGCACGGCAACCGGGCAGGCAAGAATTGAGGAATAAAAAAGCCGGCCCGCTCAAGTGAAAAGCGGGTCAGCTGCCTTTTTTGCTCTTTTCGATTTTTTCGTAAACAGCTGCGAGCGCACTTTCAAATTTTCCGGTTTTTTTCGGTTCGTAATAATGGGCGTTTTTGATCGTGTCCGGTAAATACTGCTGTTTTACCCAGCCGTTTTCAAAATCATGCGGGTATTTGTAGCCGACGCCCCGCCCCAAAAGTTTGGCGCTTTTGTAATGGGCGTCTTTTAAATGGGCGGGCACTTCCCCGCTTTTTCCGGCGCGGATGTCAGCCAGCGCGGCGTCAATTGCCATGATCGCGGAATTGGATTTTGGCGACAGGCATAATTCGATCACGGCGGCCGCGAGCGGAATGCGTGCTTCCGGGAATCCGAGTTTCTCCGCAGCCTGTACGGCGGCAAGCGTGCGAGCGCCTGCCTGCGGGCTCGCGAGGCCGATATCTTCGTAGGCTATCACAAGCAGCCTTCTCGCAATGCTTGGCAGGTCGCCTGCTTCAATGAGTCTGCCCAAATAATGGAGGGCGGCATTGGCGTCGCTGCCGCGGATCGATTTTTGAAAAGCGCTCAGCACATCATAATGCGCATCGCCGTCTTTATCATGGGCGAGGCTTTTTTTCTGCATGCATTCTTCGGCAATATCCAATGTGATATGGATTGCGCCGCTATCGCCGGGCTCACTGGAGAACACCGCCAGTTCAAGTGCGTTTAAAGCACTGCGCACGTCTCCGTTGCTCGCTTGTGCAAAATGGTCGAATGCATCGTCATCAATTTTCACATTGTATTTTCCAAGACCCCTGTCGGCATCATCCAACGCGCGCTTTAAGGCCAGCTTCATTTCATCAAGCGAAAGCGGATAAAGTTCAAAAATCTGGCAGCGGCTGCGGATCGCCGGGTTAATGGCATGGTAAGGGTTGCTTGTGGTTGCCCCGATTAGGACGATCATGCCGGACTCTAAATAAGGGAGCAAAAAATCCTGCTTCGCTTTATCCAAACGGTGCACTTCGTCCAAAAGCAGGATGACTTTCCCGCTCATTTTCGCCTCGGCCGCAACGATTTCCATATCTTTTTTATTGTTCGTTACCGCATTTAACGTGCGGAAAGCGTATTTTGTGCTGCCGGCAATGGCGCTTGCAATCGAGGTTTTGCCGACTCCGGGCGGACCGTACAAAATCATGGAAGAAAGCTGCCTTGCTTTCACCATCCGGTAAATGATTTTGTTTTTGCCGACCAAGTGCTGCTGCCCGATCACTTCTTCGATCGTCCTCGGCCGCATCCGGTAAGCAAGTGGCTGGTCTTTCATAGCGATCTCTCCAAACTGTCTCTTGTACCATTATCTTACCAGATTTTGCGGGCGTGCGAAAAGCAATGCCGCTTGGGGGATTGTAATGCTGATTGCGAAGATCTCACCCGGCATAAGTTTTTTCCGACCGCGATGATAAAATGTGCAGCAATAAGCAAATCTTTTTTTTTGCGAATATTGCGCATGGCTTGGTCATTTACGCTTTTTCTAGTAAATTAAACATGTACTTTGTTGTTTTTTGCTATAATGGTTGTGAGGCTGTATCGTGAACGGTTTTACATAAGGAATTTAGAAGGATTCCGGCAAAGATAGTACTTCATTGTGATCAGCCTGTTTATGGCTCTTAGAAAAGATGGAAGTATTGGAAGGTGAGTTCGATGTTACTGGAAAATAAAGTTGCCGTCATTACAGGCGGCGCTTCCGGGATCGGTGAGGCGACCGCCAAGCTTTTTGCCAATGAAGGTGCAAAAGTGGTGATTGGCGATGTTGCGGAATCAAAAATCACGGTTGCGGATAAAATTAAGGAAGCCGGAGGGGAAGCAATTTTTGTCCATTGTGATGTGTCCGATAAATACAGCGTGAGGCATCTGATGGAAAGGGCGACGGATGCATACGGAAAACTTGACATCTTGGTAGCGTGTGCCGGCATTCCTGAAAAGCACGGGCCTGTCCATGAGCTGGATCAGGACTACTGGCAAAAAGTGCTGGATATTAACTTAACCGGCGTGATGCTTTCCAATAAATATGCCATTCCGTATATGCTGAAAAACGGCTCGGGCGCGATTGTCAATATGGGTTCGTTTATGGCCCACGTCGGCATCACCAACAGTGCGGCTTATTCCGCCGCAAAAGCTGCGGTTGTCAACTTGACGCGTGCAGAAGCGGTTACTTACGCAAAACGGGGAATCCGCGTGAACAGTGTCTCTCCGGGTACGACAGATTCGCCGGCACTAAAATATTTCACAAAAGAACAAATTCAGGAAGTGATTGATCATAATCCGATGGGCAGGCTTGGCAGGCCGGAAGAAATCGCCAACGCCGTCCTGTTTCTTGTAAGTGATCACGCATCTTTTATTACCGGCACAGATCTCCATGTGGACGGCGGATATACAGCCCAATAAAAAGCGGAACACCATTCGATTTTCCGGATGGTGTTTTTGTTTGGTGAAGCGGGGGTACGGCAGCGTATCAATGTCGGGAAACCGCGGGCAGCCTTATTTCGGGTTTCGCCTGTTTCACATTATCCTGATTACTATGCTATAATATGTTAAGCTGAGAACGAGTGTGTGTGTGAATAAAACGTGAATCGCAAAGGGAATGTTGACAATTATTGGGCAATTTTTATGGTTGCTTGCTCGTTTATTGATCGTATCCGTTTTGGGTGCGGGCGCTTCGTACTGCGCCTCATGACGGACGGTGTGAACATTTCACCCCGCCCAACGCTACGTTGCCGGATTTGCCCTACCGGAGTGCGGTGGCTTATGGGAAATTGGATGAAAAAGTAATAAGCGGAAAGAGGTGTGCATGATGAAAATTTCAACAAAAGGCCGCTACGGGTTAACAATTATGATTGAACTGGCGAAAAGATACGGCGAAGGGCCGACATCTTTAAAATCGATTGCCCATAGCCAGGATTTATCCGAGCATTATTTGGAGCAACTGATTTCGCCACTCCGCAATGCCGGGTTTGTAAAAAGTATCCGCGGCGCTTACGGCGGCTATGTTTTAACGAAAAAACCTTCCCAAATCACAGCCGGCGATGTGATCCGCGTCCTTGAGGGCCCGATCACGCCTGTAGAAGGCATAGAAGATGAAGAACCGGTCAAACGCCAGCTTTGGATCCGGATCCGGGATGCGGTCAAAGACGTCCTGGACAGTACAACGATTGAAGATTTGGCAAAATACCGGGAAGATACCGAACCAGATGCTTACATGTATTATATTTAATTATTTGGGGTGTAAAGAGTGGAAAAAATCTATTTGGACCATGCGGCTACTTCCCCTGTCCATCCGCAGGCTGCGGAAAAAATGATGCAGGTGCTCACCACTTCGTTTGGGAATGCATCAAGCATCCACGCTTTCGGCAGGGAAGCGCGCCGCATATTGGATGAAGCGCGCCAAACGATTGCAGATAGCATCGGCGCGCAATTTAGTGAAATTATTTTTACAAGCGGCGGGACGGAAGCGGACAACTATGCGATTCTCGGCACGGCGGAAGCAGCTGCGGATAAAGGCAGGCATATTATTTCCACAGCAATCGAGCACCATGCAGTTTTGCATACAATGGAATATTTGGAGTCAAAAGGATACGACGTGACATATTTGCAGCCGGATGAAACAGGAAGGATCCGGGCAAAAGACGTGCAAAAAGCGCTCAGGGATGATACAATTCTCGTCAGCGTCATGTATGGAAATAATGAAGTGGGGACGATCCAGCCGATAGCGGAAATCGGCGAAATGTTGAGAAACCACCAGGCTTATTTCCACACCGATGCGGTCCAAGCATACGGGTTGGTAAAATTAGACGTAAATGACCTGAACGTGGACATGTTGTCGGTCTCGGCGCATAAAATCGGCGGGCCGAAGGGAATCGGATTTTTATATGTGCGGAACGGCACGAAACTGAAAAACCGAAATTTCGGCGGCGAACAGGAACTGAAACGGCGCCCGGGGACGGAAAATATTGCGTCAATTGCCGGATTCGCCGAAGCGGTAAAAATTGTGCAGCGTTCGCTTCCTGAAAAGCAGCAGCAATATAACGCTTTTAAATTTAAATTTATGGAAATTTTACGGCAGGAAAAGGTTGAATTTCTCCTGAATGGCAATGCGGAGGAGGCATTGCCGCACGTGCTCAATCTTAGTTTTCCGAAGACGGATGTTGAGTCGATGCTTGTGAGTCTCGATATGGCGGGGATCGCTGCCTCGAGCGGTTCGGCCTGTACAGCCGGATCGATTGAACCATCGCATGTGCTCGTTGCAATGTTCGGGAAAAATTCGGAACGTCTCCACAATTCGATCCGCTTCAGCTTCGGAATCGCAAACACGATGGAGCAGGTGGAAACGGCCGCCCGCAAAACTGCGGAAATTGTACGTAGGTTCCAGCAAAAATAGAAAAGAGGAGGCATTATGAAAAAAGCACCTAAAGATACAAGGGTTGTTGTCGGCATGTCGGGCGGCGTTGACTCATCCGTTGCCGCTTACCTGCTCAAGCAGCAGGGCTATGATGTGATCGGCATTTTTATGAAAAACTGGGACGATACCGATGAAAACGGCGTCTGCACAGCGACGGAAGACTATAATGATGTCATCCGCGTCTGCAACCAGATCGGCATCCCTTATTATGCAGTGAATTTTGAAAAACAATATTGGGATAAAGTTTTTACGTATTTCCTTGATGAATATAGGGCAGGGCGAACGCCGAACCCGGATGTGATGTGCAATAAAGAAATTAAGTTTAAGGCATTTCTTGAACACGCCCTGAACCTTGGCGCAGATTTTCTGGCGACCGGGCATTACGCACGCGTCGCTTACCGGGACGGCGAATATAAAATGTTGCGCGGCGTGGACGGGAATAAAGACCAGACATACTTCTTGAACCAACTACAGCAGCACCAATTGGAACGTGTCATGTTCCCGATCGGGGACCTTGAAAAGCCGCGCGTACGCGAAATTGCGAAAGAAGCCGGTCTGGCCACGGCAAACAAAAAAGACAGCACCGGCATCTGTTTTATTGGTGAACGCAATTTCAAAGAATTTTTAAGCAACTACCTACCAGCACAAAAAGGCTTGATGAAAACGCTGGGCGGCAAAGTGATGGGCGAGCATGAAGGATTGATGTACTATACGATCGGCCAGCGCCACGGCCTCGGCATCGGCGGGTCCGGAGAGCCTTGGTTTGTTGTCGGCAAAAACCTCAAAGAAAATGTCCTTTACGTGGAACAGGGCTTCCATCATCCTTCCCTTTATTCCGATTATATGATCGGTGTAAATGCCAGCTGGGTGTCGGATACTAAGCTCCCTGCCGAATTCAAGTGCACGGCGAAGTTCCGTTACCGCCAACCGGACCAGAAAGTAACGGTCCAAGTGCTCGGCGGCAATAAAGTCAAGGTCATTTACGACGAACCGGTGCGCGCCGTCACCCCCGGCCAGGCCGTTGTTTTCTACAATGGCGACGAATGCCTTGGAGGTGCCACAATCGACAAAGTTTATAAAAACAAAGAACAGCTGGAATATGTTGGCTGAACACACAATGCACACAGAATTTTTGGATTCTGTGTGCATTGTTTTTTGGGGGAGGAAAATGGTATGGGTACCCGTTTTGAGGAGGGCATAAATGCCAAAGGGATTAAAAAGAAGAGTCTTTTGGTCCGTATGAGATTTGTATAGACCGCTTTAATGCCGCTTACGGGATATGGCCTTTAGATCCTTTTAGCAATATTGAAATCGGTAACCGCTCCATTTCTCATACATACACAGGTTTTTGCTTTTTTATGCTATAATGCAAGTATCATCAAACAGGAGTGTACCCAAATATGGACAAGCATCAACTTGGCATGAAAGCATTGCAGGAAAAGAAACTCGAAGCAGCGCTCAAATGGTTTAATGAAGCAATTGAAGAAAACCCGGATGATCCGCTCGGCTACATCCATTTCGGCGATGTGCTGCTCGCGGCCGGTGAATGGGAAAAAGCGCAAATTTTTTACCATAAAGCACTCGAATTAAAAGAAATGCCAGCACCATTCTACAGCCTCGGCACAATCCATTACCAGCAGGGGCATTACGAAGAGGCAGCCGGATATTTTGAAAAAGCGCTCAGGAACGGCCTACAAGACAAAGATACCCACTTTATGCTCGGCATGTGTTTTATGATGCTGGACAACCCGCGCTTCGCGATACCGTACCTGCAAAGGAGCGTTGAACTGGATGGAGACGACACGGAAGCAAGGTTCCAGTACGCGCTTTCCCTTGTAAAATCCAACCTTGCCGGCGAAGCGCTGGAACAATTCCAAAAGGTTCTCGAGGCAGAGCCTGAGCATACGGATGCTTTATACAATGCCGGTGCCATTTATATGCAATTTTACGGGCAGCTGGATGAAGCGCTCCGCTATTTCCAAAAAGCGGTGGACATTCAACCGGACCATCTGCTGGCCGGTTACGGCATCAAAATGGCCGCCAAATTAAAGGAAATTGGTGCGCAGTAAGGTGGTTGAATTGGAAAAACAGCATGCGATGGATTTATTCCAGGACCAGGAAAAATTTATAAAAGGGAAGCATCTCGTCACCATATTCCACAACGAGCAAAATTTGTATTCGGTCATTCGCGTGCGGATTGAAGAGACAAACGTTGAACTGGAAGAAAAGGAAACGGTGATTACCGGTTATTTTCCGCGCATCCACGAGCAGGAGACATACACGTTCTTCGGAAAAATGCAGGAACACCCGAAATTCGGCCTTCAGTTCCATGCGGACCGCTTCCAAAAAGAAATCCCTAATACAAAGCAGGGCGTCGTCGAGTACCTTTCAAGCGATTTGTTTAATGGTATCGGCAAGAAAACGGCGGAACGGATTGTCGAGGCGCTCGGGGAAAATGCGATCAGCAAAATTCTGGAAGATCCGTCCGTCCTCGATCAAGTTCCAAAACTCGCTGCGGACAAAGCGCAGCTGATCCATGATACATTAGTCGAAAACCAGGGGCTTGAGCGTGTTATGATCGGGCTGGCGCAGTACGGCTTCGGCCCGCAAATCGCGATGCGCATCTATCAGGTTTACCAGGATCAGGCGCTTGAGATCATTGCACAAAATCCGTACCGGCTTGTAGATGATATCGATGGTATCGGGTTCGGGCGCGCCGATGAACTCGGCAGGCAGATTGGTATCAGCGGAACGCATCCGCACCGCATCCAGGCCGGCTGCCGCTATACGCTTGAAATGGAAAGCATGCAAAACGGGCATGTGTACGTCAATAAAGAAGAACTGGCACGGGATGTAAAAGCGCTTTTGGAAGAATATCAAAATGTTGAGATCCCCCTTGACTCCGTTGAGACTGAACTCTTAAAACTCGAGGAGGAAAGCAAGGTCGTCATTGAAGGCGATAAAGTGTACCTTCCGTCGCTTTATTTCTCAGAAAAAGGCATTGCCTCCAATATTGAGCGCATCATGTCACAAACAGAGTACGAAGATCAATTTCCGGAATCCGAATTTCTGCTTGCCCTCGGCGAGCTGGAAGAACGGATCGGCGTCGAATATGCGCCGTCACAAAAAGAAGCGATCCAAAAAGCGCTGATGAGCCCGATGATGATTTTAACCGGCGGGCCGGGCACCGGGAAAACGACGGTCATTAAAGGCATTGTTGAGCTGTACGGGGAACTCCACGGTATTTCGCTCGACCCGAAAACGTACAAAAAAGACGAGGTTTTCCCGATTTTGCTCGCGGCACCGACGGGAAGGGCCGCCAAAAGGATGTCGGAGTCGACCGGGCTGCCAGCAATGACGATCCACCGTTTGCTCGGCATGACCGGCCAGGAGGATATGGATGATCGGGAAGAACGGCAAGTGGAAGGGAAACTCTTGATCATCGATGAAATGTCGATGGTTGATACATGGCTTGCGAACCAGCTGTTAAAAGCGCTGCCTGACCAGATCCAGGTGATTATGGTTGGGGATGAAGACCAGCTCCCGTCTGTCGGGCCGGGACAGGTGCTGAAAGATCTGTTAATATCGGGCGTCATCCCGACGGTGCGGCTTACGGACATTTACCGGCAAAAAGACGGCTCATCCATTATTGAACTTGCCCACCATGTCAAAAATGGCCGAATGCCGGAGAATGTCATGCAAATGCAGCCGGACCGCTCGTTTATCCGCTGCTCGTCCGGCCAGATTCCGGAAGCGGTTGAAAAAGTGGTGCAAAGCGCGAAACGGAAAGGCTACACGGCGAAAGACATCCAGGTGCTCGCCCCAATGTACAGGGGGCCGGCCGGGATCGACCGTTTGAACGGCCTTTTACAAAATATTTTTAACCCGAATGAAAATGGCGCCCGTAAAGAACTGAAGTATGGCGATGTCGTATACCGGATCGGCGATAAAGTGCTGCAGCTTGTGAACAAGCCTGAGCATCAGGTGTACAACGGCGACATCGGTGAAATTGTTTCAATTTTTACGGCAAAAGAAAATACCGAGAAACAGGACATGGTGATTGTCTCTTTTGATGGCATTGAAGTGACATATACAAGGCCGGATCTCAACCAGATCACGCTTGCCTACTGTTGTTCCATCCATAAATCACAGGGGAGCGAGTTTCCGGTCGTGATTTTGCCGGTTGTGCGCAGTTATTACCGGATGCTGCGCAGAAATCTGCTCTATACCGCGATTACGAGAAGCAAAAAGATTTTGATTTTGCTTGGAGAGGAATCGGCTTTCCGGATGGGCGTGGAAAGGGAGGACGACCAAAAGCGGAAGACAACGCTGTGCGAAAAACTGGGTACAATCAAACAGGCAGTAACAAATCCAGAAGCGGCGGGGGAAATCCTTTACTTAACGGAGGAGAACTGGGGCAAAGTGGACCCGATGATCGGTATGGAAGGCATTACCCCTTACGTGTTGGCTGCTGAAGGCGGGACAGAACCGGAGACAGCTGAATAGAAAAAGTGGCGGGATTATCTGTTCAACGGTTCCCGCTGCTTTTATGTGAACATGTAAAACGGCTTTCATCATCCCTGTTGTTTTTATCTCTTTTTCCGCATTTCCGGGCTGATTTCTTCCGAGCTTTCCATCCCGTACTGGAGATTTGCCGTTCCGCTCCTTCGTGGCGTTCGTTTAACAAGCACATAGTCGGCCAAATATTGGTGGTAAAAATGCTCAAAGACACTGATGACAACAGCGGCAGCGATGGAAACGGCCAGGCCGGGCAGACTGTTATGGGCAAAAAACCGGCTCAGCCCCCAAATGACAGAAAAAGCAAGGCCGAAGTCGCTAAGAAGTGTAAACCATTCATTGGTTTGCGGAAGCAGGCCCAAGTCGGCCAGAAAATAGGAAATCAAACCAAGAATGAGCGCGGTGCACAGTACGCCGGCAAAGGAAATGCTGAATGCAAGGCCGAGCACCAAATATAAAAGGATAAAATGTCCGGCGATTTTAATGGCAAGTGGTTTTGCATTTTTCATGTATTTCACTTCCTGCTTTTGTTTCTTCTATTTTTTGTGCGGCCGGAAAAGATATGCATACTAAAACAGATGGAAATTGTTTTCCCGCATGTTTAAAGGCAGAACAAGCAAACTATAAATGCCGTGACAATCGGCATGTATGTTTTTTGGAAAAAATGGGCATATTGGTAGGCAAAAAGGGCGGATTAAAGCCGCCATGGAAAAAGCGAGGTGCTTACCATGAAATGCCCGAATTGCCAAAGCAAAGACATCGGAAAGATCGGCATCAACCAGTATTATTGCTGGAACTGCTTTATAGAGTTATCGGTTGCGAAAAACATGATTCATACCCATCAGGTGGAAGAAGACGGCACTTTGAGTTCTTTGGACGATTTGTTTGACGATGAAACGCGCAAGCTAAGCTGAACAGAAGGGGTGTGGAAAGATTGAACAGAATGATGATGACTGTACTCGGGTTTGGCGCAGGCATAGCCACCGCTTCGATGGCCAAAAGAGGCATGATGAACGGCAGGCAAATGCGGAAAATAGCAAGAAGGATGCGCAAGGCTTTCCGCTAAAATTTTGGGCCGCCGGCTGATCAACCGGCGGCCTTTTCCTGAAAAAGCGTTCATAAACTTCCCGCTTTCGCAAAAACTTGAAAGAGGGAGGTTTTTTTATGCACCGGATCCGCAGGGAATGGCTTTATAAATTGTTGTGGCTGTTATTGATCTTGATCATTTTGTATGTACTGCTTTTGCTCAAGCCTTTCTGGGCGCCCGTATTGCATGTGGCCGCGACCGTATGCGTGCCGTTATTGATCGGCAGTTTTATCGCCTACATCCTCCATCCGCTCGTCGAATTTCTGCATCAAAACGGGTTGCCAAGAGGGTTGGCGATTTTGATCATTTATCTGCTTTTTTTCGGCGGCATCGCTTACGGCGTCTACAGGGGGCTGCCGCTTGTCATCGCGCAAATGAACGACCTGTCCGAACATATCCCACAGTTTGCCGACCAGTACAGGGACGGGGTCGCTTACTTGCAAACTTCGATGAAACACTGGCCGGACGGGCTCCAGGACCAGATCGACGAACGGATCGAGCGGTTTGAATTATGGCTTACGGAAAACGTCTCCAACGCCATCAATGTGCTGATGAAACTGTTGAATTATGCGATCGCGCTTGCGGTGATCCCTTTTATTTCCTTTTATCTGCTGAAAGATTTTGAACATGTGAAAAAAGCGGCGTTGGCCTTGACGCCGAAAAAATGGCGGCAATCCGCCCTCAGCTTTCTTCGCGATGTCGACCGGTCGATCGGCGGCTATATCCGCGGGCAGCTGCTTGACTGCCTGATCATCGGCTTTCTTTCTTTTGTGGCCTTTGCCATCCTTGGGATTAAGTATCCGATTTTACTCGGCATCATCATCGGAGTTACAAATGTGATTCCGTACTTCGGGCCGATTTTAGGCGCCATCCCCGTTTCAGTGATCGCAGCGACCATTTCACTGAAATATGTGGTCTATGTGCTGGTAATCGTATTTGTCCTTCAATTTATTGAAAGCAATATTTTGTCGCCTTTTATCGTCGGAAAATCGCTGCACCTCCATCCGCTTTTTATCATTATTGCTTTAATCGTCGGCGAAGAAATTGGCGGGATAGCCGGCCTGATCCTTGCGGTGCCGGCGCTTGCGATCATGAAAGTGGCCGTCATCCACGCCCGCAAACATTTGCTTATGGTCGAAAGCGCAAACGAAGTTGACAAATTGGAATGATCTTTTTTATAATGCGGATATAGCTGAATATCGAAAATCGAAGAAAGATCGAGTATGTTATAGTCCATTTTAAACCGCTATTTGCGGCCCAGAGAGGAATTTCCGCGGCTGAAAGAAATTCCAAATGAAGGATAACAGAAGGCTAATCTGGAGTGCAGCCAAACCCTGCCGTTTTGCCCCGTTACCGGCACCCAAAGAGAAAGGCGTTTATTGCCTTTAATCAGGGTGGTACCGCGAGCAAGCCTCTCGTCCCTGTCCGGGATGGGGGCTTTTTTGCGTCCGGGCGGTTTTCGGTTTTCATCATTGTAAGGAGGTTTTTGCATGAAAAAAAGATCAAGTGCTGAAATCCGCAGCATGTTTTTGGAGTTTTTTAAAGGAAAAGGGCATAAAGTGGAACCAAGCGCTTCCCTGATCCCTGTCAATGACCCGTCACTGCTTTGGATCAACAGCGGCGTGGCGACCTTAAAAAAATATTTTGACGGGACGATCATCCCGGAAAATCCACGTATTGTGAACGCGCAAAAAGCAATCCGCACAAACGATATTGAAAATGTCGGGAAAACGGCGCGCCACCATACGTTTTTTGAAATGCTCGGGAATTTTTCGATCGGGGATTATTTCCGAGAAGAAGCCATTACCTGGGCGTGGGAACTTTTAACCTCGGAAAAATGGTTTGGTATGCCGAAAGAAAAGCTGTATGTGACCGTATATCCGGACGACAAGGATTCGTATGACTGCTGGATCAAAGTTGGGGTATCTCCGGACCATATTATTCCGTTGGAAGGAAATTTCTGGGAAATCGGCGAAGGCCCATCCGGACCGGACACGGAAATTTTCTTCGACCGCGGGGAAAAATACGATCCTGAAAACGTAGGCATCAGGTTGCTGCAGGAAGACATAGAGAATGACCGGTATATCGAAATTTGGAATATCGTGCTTTCCCAGTTCAATGCAATTCCTGGGATTCCGCGCAGCGAGTATCCTGAACTGCCGAAGAAAAACATTGATACCGGTATGGGGCTTGAGCGTATGGCTTGCGTGCTTCAGGGTGTCGACACGAACTATGACAGTGACTTGTTTATGCCGATTATCGAAAAAGTCGAAAAAATTTCAGGCAAAAAATACCGGGCCGGCAACAAGCAGGACGATACGGCCTTTAAAGTGATCGCCGACCATATCCGCACGGTTGCGTTTGCGGTTGCGGACGGGGCGCTGCCGTCGAATGAAGGCCGCGGGTATGTGTTGCGAAGGCTTTTGCGCCGGGCGGTCCGTTATGCTATCCAATTGGATATCCACGGGGCATTTATGTACAAGCTTGTGCCGACGGTCGGCCGCATCATGAACTCCTATTATCCGGAAGTCGAGAAAAACGCCGACTTTGTGCAAAAGGTGGTCCGCTCCGAAGAAGAACGCTTCCAGGAAACGCTGAACGAAGGCCTGGCTATTTTAGAAGAACGCCTTGCGGAAGCGAAGAAAAACGGCTTAAAACAACTTCCGGGCGAAGACATTTTCCGCCTGTACGACACATATGGATTCCCGGTTGAGCTGACAGAAGAATATGCGCAGGATCAGGGCCTTGAAGTCGACCATGAAGGTTTTGAAAGAGAAATGGAACGGCAACGCGAACGTGCACGAAATGCCCGCTCACAAGCAGAGTCGATGTCCGTGCAGGGAGGCGTGCTCGGCGATATAAAGGTAGAAAGCGAATTTATCGGTTACGGCCAATTGCAGGGAACGGCGCATGTGGCTGTGCTCCTGAAAGGCGGAGAAATCGTTGAATCTGCACAGGCAGGCGATGAAATCCAGTTTATTTTGGACAAAACGCCGTTTTATGCCGAAAGCGGGGGCCAGATTGCGGATGAAGGAATTTTAACGGCTGAAGACTTGAAAGTCCAAGTTAAAAATGTGCAAAAAGCTCCGAACGGGCAAAATCTGCACCAAGGTGTTGTCATCTCCGGAACGATCACAGCCGGCCAGGAAGTATTTGCGCAAGTAAATGAAGCGGAACGGCGCAATACGGAAAAGAACCATTCCGCAACGCACCTTTTGCACCAGGCATTAAAAGATGTGCTCGGCAAGCATGTCAACCAGGCCGGATCGCTCGTTGAACCGGGGCGCCTGCGTTTTGACTTCTCACATTTCGGCCAGGTGACGGAAGAAGAACTGGAAAAAATCGAAACAATCGTGAATGAAAAAATTTGGGCAAGCCTGCCGGTGACAACTGAATTGAAAAAGCTGGACGAAGCAAAGGCAATGGGCGCAATGGCATTGTTCGGCGAGAAATACGGCGATATTGTCCGCGTTGTTGCGATGGGCGGCTACAGCCTTGAACTTTGCGGCGGCTGCCACGTTTCCAACACAGCCCAAATCGGGTTGTTCAAAATCGTGTCCGAATCCGGGATCGGCGCCGGCACAAGGCGGATTGAAGCGGTCACCGGGAAGGCTGCATACGAGCTGATGCAGGGCCAGATCCATCTTTTAAAAGAAGTAAGCGGTAAATTGAAAGTAAAACCGGCTGAGCTGGGCGGACGCATTGATACGCTCCTGCATGAACTGAAAGAACTGCAGCGTGAAAATGAATCTCTGTCCACAAAACTCGCCAACATTGAAGCGGGTTCGCTGGTGGATCGCGCGAAAGAAGTGGACGGAGTCAAAGTGCTGGCTGCGAAAGTCCAGGCTGGGGATATGAACCAATTGCGGAACATGGCCGATGATTTGAAACAGAAGCTGGGAAGCGGCATTATCGTTCTCGCTGCCGCCCACGAAGGCAAAGTGAATATCATTGCGGGCGTGACAAAAGATCTCGTAGAGAAAGGTTACCATGCCGGGAAACTTGTCAAAGAAATGGCATCGCGTTGCGGCGGGGGCGGTGGCGGCCGTCCGGATATGGCGCAAGCGGGCGGAAAACAGCCGGAAAAAATCGATGCTGCATTACAATTTGTAGACGAATGGGTAAAATCCGTTTGATTCGCGCGAAAAGTAGTGTACAATGGAAAAAAGCCTGTTGTTTACACGAAAAAAGTTTTTGGACGGAAAACGGAAATGCACCTTCGAAACTAGTGTAAACCGCATTTTTTCATGCAAACAAAGCCAAGCTCTATAAGAGAGGTGCTGCTTGATGAGCTCATTCGATAAAACGATGAGATTTAATTTCCCGGAAGAACCGATGGAACATGAGGTAAAGGAAGTTTTGCTGCATGTATACAACGCATTGCAGGAAAAAGGCTACAACCCGATCAACCAGATTGTCGGCTACTTATTGTCAGGCGATCCGGCTTATATCCCGCGCCATCAGGATGCCCGCAATATGATCCGTAAACTGGAGCGGGACGAAATTATTGAGGAATTGGTGAAATCTTATTTGAAACAGCATCGCGGGGGATCGAATTGAAAATCATGGGCCTTGACGTTGGTTCCAAAACTGTCGGTGTGGCGGTCAGCGATGAACTGGGATGGACGGCCCAGGGCATTGAGACGATCACCATTGACGAAGAAAAAGGGAAGTTTGGTTTCGACAGGGTTGCGGAACTGGCCAACATCCACGGCGTTGAAAAAATTGTCGTCGGATTCCCGAAAAATATGAACAATACGATCGGCCCGAGGGCAGAGGCGTCAAAAGCATATGCCGAAGAATTAAAAAAGCGGCTGAACCTGCCTGTTATTTTGTGGGACGAACGTTTAAGCACAATGGCGGCGGAAAGAATATTACTGGAAGCCGATGTCAGCAGAAAGAAAAGGAAAAAAGTAATCGATAAAATGGCAGCAAGCGTAATTCTGCAAGGATTCCTTGACAGCCAAAATATAATGAGGTGACGAAATGGCGCATAACCATGAACATGATCATGAAGGACATCAGCATATTACGGTTGTAGATGATGACGGCAATGAGCAATTGTACGAGGTACTTTTCACATTTGAATCCGAAGAGTTCGGAAAATCTTACGTCCTGTATTATCCAGTCGGGGCGGAAGAAGATGAGGACGAAAGCATCGAGATCCACGCATCTGCTTATGTTGAAAGGGAAGACGGCACGGAAGGCGACCTCCAGCCAATCGAAACCGAAGAAGAATGGGATATGATCGAGGAAATGCTTAATACTTTCCTCGCCGAAGAAGAGGAAGAATAATATTTGGATTGAAAAATGGGGGTGTCCCAAAAGTCGGTAGATTGACCAGGGGGCACCCCCTTTTTTTATGTAAGGTAATGTTATCCCGTTATCCAAGAATGTTGATGATCGAAAAATTCACTCGCTTTCCGCACGCGTCGCGAGCCTCCTCGCTCGTCCCTCAAGCACACTGGGTCTCTTCTTGCTCGCTTTTCCCGCAGGAGTCTCGTGAATTTCGCGATCATCAACGAGTCATATACAGAGAAAATGCAAAAAAACCGCCTTTTCCATTATAATGCACTGTGCATTTTTTGGTTTGTAATGGGTGAACCCGTGCAGTTGGAAACGGCCATTTGAAAAGAAAATGAAATAAAACTTGACGAAAAATGTAGTATAATGGACAAGAAAAAAGTCGAAAATGACTACCTAAACTTCAGATTTTTCTTTATGAGAGGAAGGTTCTGTTTTGGACGGAAACAAAAATCCGTTTCAATGGCTGATCCAAAAGATCAGGCAAAAACCGAAAATATCCATTACAGCAGGTATTGTGCTGATTGCCGTTCTTTTGTTCGGCGGGACGGGCCTTTATTACCAGTCAGCTTTGAAACCGGCAGATCCCCAAAACCATAAAACAAAGCTGGTTACCATCCCGCCGGGCTCTAACGTAAAAGATATCGGGCAAATCTTAAAAAAACACGGCATTATTCAAAACGGCTATGTGTTCGCGATATATGCCAAATCCCATAATCAGTCCGGTTTCAAGGCGGGCACATACAAAATGGCCCCGTCGATGGGGATGGATGAAATTATCCGCAGCCTGCAAAAAGGCGGGATCGCTGCAATCCGGTTTACAGTGCCAGAGGGGGCCAACCTGAACCAGATTGCCGGCATCATCAGCAAACATAGTTCTTTCAGTTCCAAAACCGTTTTACAAAAAGCGGATGACCCGAAATTTATCCAGAGATTGATGAAAAAATATCCGGGTCTTTTGACAAAGGATATTTTAAACAAGCAAATCAAACATCCGCTTGAAGGGTATTTTTTTCCGGCAACCTATTCTTTTTATAATGAAGATGTGACACTTGACGCGGTATTGGAAAGCATGGTGGCGAAAACGAATGAAGTTCTTGCCAAGTACGCGGAACAAACGGCAAAAAAGCATTTAACCCCGCACAGGCTTCTTACCATGGCATCACTCATCGAGGAAGAAGCGACCGAAAAAGCGGACAGGGAGAAAATTTCAAGCGTTTTTTACAACCGATTAAAGAAAAACATGCCGCTTCAGACGGATCCGACTGTGTTGTATGCGCTCAACCGGCATAAAGAAAAAGTTACGTATAAAGATTTGCGGGTAAATTCACCATATAACACTTACAGGCATAAAGGGCTGCCGCCAGGCCCTATTGCAAGCCCCGGGGAACAATCGATTAAAGCTGCGTTGAATCCTGAAAAAACCGATTACCTCTATTTCTTGGCAAATATCAAAACAGGAAAGGTCTATTTTGCAAAAACGCTCAAAGAACATAATGCTTTGAAAGAAAAATATATTGCGAAGGCAAAACCATAAAAGGTTCGCTTTCCCAGGGAAAATATGCTACGATAATAAGCGGAATTTTGCATGGCAGTTAGGAGAACGATATGGAAGGAACGAATTTTTTCCGGGGGTTCAAGGGATGAACAGCCCGGTCGAAGCATACATTCAATCGCTTTTTCGTAAAAAAAATGCACTCTTTGAAGAAATGGAACGATTCGCGAAAGAACAGCATATTCCGATTATGGAGCCGCTTGGCATCGAAACGCTTTGCCAAGTGTTAAGAATCCAGCAGCCGCGAAAAATCCTTGAAATCGGAACGGCGATCGGATATTCGGCACTCAGGATGGCGGATGCGCTGCCGGATGCGGAAATCATTACGATTGAACGGGAGAAAGGGCGGTATGATCAAGCTTCTGATTATTTTTCCCGTACGCCTTTATCCGGGCGAATCCGCCTATTAAATGGGGATGCGCTTGACGGGGAGATCATTGAACAAGTCCGGGCGCTCGGTCCGTATGGCGCCATTTTTATTGATGCGGCCAAAGGGCAGTACCGGAAATTTTTTGATACGTACACCCCGTTCTTACGCGAAAACGGATGTGTTTACACCGATAATGTGCTTTTTAAGGGCCTCGTTGCGGAAACGTTCATCGAAAAGAAACAGGTTAACAATCTTGTCCGGAAAATCAGGCAGTACAACGAATGGTTAATGCAACATGAACAATTTATCACCACGATTTTCCCCGTTGGAGATGGATTGGCAGTCAGTGTAAAGAGGTGAAGGAAGCATGGAACGCAAACCGGCCGTGATCGGTGTTGCCGGGGGCTCCGGTTCGGGAAAGACGAGCGTCACCCGCGCGATTTACGAAAGCTTAAAAGAACATTCGATCTTGGTGCTTGAACAGGATTATTACTACAAGGACCAAAGCCATCTCCCGTTCGAAGAAAGATTGAAAACGAATTATGACCATCCGTTTGCGTTCGACAATGACTTGTTGATCGAACATTTGCATAAGCTGCTCCGCTACGAGCCGATCGAAAAACCTGTTTATGATTATTCGAGGCACACGCGTTCAAACCGCACGATCCATGTCGAACCAAAAGATGTCATCATTTTGGAAGGCATTTTGGTATTGGAAGACGAAAGATTGCGCAACTTAATGGATATCAAATTGTATGTCGATACCGACGCCGATTTGCGGATTATCCGGCGGCTGCAGCGCGATATCGAAGAGCGGGGGCGGACGCTGCAATCTGTTATTGAGCAGTATATCACCGTTGTCAGGCCGATGCACAACCAGTTCATCGAGCCGACAAAAAGGTATGCGGATGTCATCATCCCGGAAGGCGGACAGAACCGCGTCGCAATCGATTTGGTGGTGACAAAATTGCAATCCATTCTTGAACAAAAGTCTTTTTTGTAATACGATGATTTAGAATACAAGTTTAGCGCGCCGGAATGGTTTCGGCGCGCTAAACCACATGGAAAAGGACGGGGCTTTGTGCGAATCGCCGCGTGCATACACATATTGATAAATAAGACATATAGGAGTGAAGGGATTTGGCTCAGGAAAAAGTTTATCCAATGACACAGGCTGGGAAAGAAAAATTAGAGCAGGAATTGGAATATTTGAAAACGGTAAAACGGAAAGAAGTCGTGGAGCGGATTAAAATTGCAAGAAGTTTCGGAGACCTTTCTGAAAACTCTGAGTACGATTCCGCAAAAGAAGAACAGGCTTTTGTGGAAGGCCGTATCACGACGATCGAAAATATGATCCGCAACGCAAAAATTATTGAAGATGACGGCACAGACACCGTATCTCTCGGAAAATCTGTCACATTTGTGGAACTGCCGGACGGGGAAGAGGAAACGTATACGATTGTCGGGAGCGCGGAAGCCGACCCGTTTGAAGGAAAAATTTCAAATGATTCCCCAATTGCGAAAAGCTTAATCGGGAAAAGCGTCGGGGAAGAAGTCACCGTCCAGACGCCCGGCGGGGATATGAGAGTAAAAATCATTTCCATTAAATAAAGGATTTTTATGCGGCGGGGCATTGCTTCGCCGTTTTTCAATAGGTGAATCTTTTCGATTCCAAAAAGACATGGTATGATAAGGTCATGAAATGGAGGGATGACTTTGCCTGAATATTACAGCCGTGAAGAACGGAAACTTGCCATGCAAAAGTCAAAGCGGCGCAAAACCAATATGATTTTAAACACATTAATTGTGATCGTGATCGCGCTGATTTGTATTGTCGCCTACTCCATTTTTTTCGCCGGGAGCGACAACAGCAAACCGGCAAACGATCAAAAAAAGGCGGCCACAACGAATGCTGCTTCGGCTCATAAACAAACATCATCAACTGATTCTTCCAAGAAAAAAACAGCGGAAAAATCAGATAAAAAACAGTCAACCCGGAAAGTGGTAAAAAGCAGTGAACCGAATGTAAAAGAAGTCATTACCGATTCAAGCTGGAAACCGGTCGGGACGGAACAAACGGGCGGGCATGTTTATTCAAGCAGCTCGTCTTCGATTGATTGGAAAGAAAAATTAAAGGCATTGTCTTACGCAACCGGTATTCCGGAAGATAATATGACGGTCTGGTTTTTGGAACACGGGGCGACAACGGATGAAGCGATCGGGACTGTTTCCGCGAAAAACAGCCCGACTACCTACCGCGTTTATTTAACATGGGTGGACGGCAAAGGCTGGAAACCGGTAAAAATATATGAACTGATTGAGAATGATAAAAAATAAGCGGGATCTGTCACCGCTTATTTTTTCAGCGCAAAATGGACAACGGCCGAATAATGGGGCCTGCCGTTCGCATCGAACTGCATTTGGTGCGAGGCGGATGATACGCGCAGCATCAAAGCTTTATTGGCTTCGATTTTTTCATTTACTTTTTTCTCCAGGTCCCGGAGGCTGTCCGATTCGAAAAATTCTATTTTATCCTCAATGATATCAAGTTGGAATTCCATATTCAATACACTCCTTTCACCAAATCCATCGTACCAGAACGAAATTTTTTAGCAACCCGTATTAACATCCCTATGTGTCAAGCTTTTCTCGACATCGTTTAAAAATCAGTAATTTCCAGACACACTCGTATAATAAGTTTCGATCCTATTAAATGAGTCAATTTCCAATTGAATGATTGTTCTTTGACAAGTGAATCTTTGATGTTTTCGGGGCGAGCCCCGAAAACATCAATTTGGGACTTGGGCGTTTCGTGATGTTCCTAGATAATGGTCTTAGGATCATTTGGTTTAACGTTGAGAACACTCTGTAGCTTTGACTACTTAAAAAGTCTGCGTCCTCAGGTTTTTGCCCGACCTTCTAACCCGTAGGCTGTTCCTCCGGTGAACACTTTTTGTACGCTTTTGGCTACCGCACTTTGCTTGTTTCCCTGGATAAGGGCAATCCAAAAAGCCTTTAAACCGGGCATATGGGGTACCCCTTTTTGATGATCGCGAAATTTACTCGCTTTCCGCAAGCGTCGCGAGCCTCCTTGCTCGTTCCTCAAGCACACTGGGTCTCTTCTTGCTCGCTTTTCCCGCAGGAGTCTCAGAAATTAGCGATCATTATATATCCTCAGCTTTTTATAGGATGTTAGGACTGCCCCTTATCCAGGTGAAGATATGACAACCTAAAAATCTTGCTTAAATTCCCTATTGTTGATTGAATGCTCATATACAGGCTTATAGATCCCTGTTTTGCCCCGATTGATGGGCGTGTTGGCTGTTTTAATAGTTGGGCGTATCTTACAGTTTGTTTCATTTCACGCTGCTTTCTTGTTTGGTGTTTCAGATAAGCATTTCTTAATGTCCGGTTGAGCATTCCTTGTTTAATTTTTACCATGGCTTCTCCGCCTACTTTGCTCCAATGCATCCCCCGTTTTTTCATCCGGAATGAGATGTGCCTTTGGTTGGATTCTATCGCCCCCAGCCCTCTGGCACCGACCGGCACATTTTCCACTTTCTCTCTCCAGTCAAAAATGCGGTCCCAGTTCTTTGGGATATAAGTACGGAACTCCTTGACTTTTTTGAGATGCTTCTCATCCACCAATGTGCTTTCATAGGTGTCTAAATACAGTGTGAACTTCTCTAAATCGTGGTCTTTTATATTTCACTTTTTCCGCCCCTGAATGTCCTCACTAAGGCTTGTGCGACATGGTATGCATCCAGTTGGTTGAGTACCGGAAACTCCGACTGTGAAAAGCTGTTTGGAACCTCTCTGCTGTATACCCTGTTAATATTTTCCATGGAAAGGCCTGTCTCTAGATGTACTCGCCTACCAGCGTACATTTCAATGATAAAGTGTTTCCCTATTTTTTCCCACACTTTAATCCCCGAGAAAAATTTTACACATACAAACATCCCGATTTTTGCTTTATAATGGGAAGTGAAAATTTTTGCGAAAGAGGTAGGCATATGAAGATTGGGATTATCGGGGCAATGGAAGAAGAAGTGGCGCTTTTAAGGGGGCAGATTAAAGGGCGCCACGCCGAAACCATCGCCGGCTATGAATATACAACAGGGAAAATGAAAGGAAAAGATGTCGTCCTGCTCCGCTCAGGAATCGGAAAAGTGAATGCCGCGCTGTCCACCGGCATCCTGCTGCAAAAGTATGCGCCGGATGTGGTGATTAACACGGGCTCTGCGGGCGGTTCCAACCCTTCCCTGCGTGTCGGAGATGTCGTCATTTCGACGGAAGTGCGCCACCATGATGTGGATGCGACCGTTTTCGGGTATGAATACGGGCAGGTGCCGCAAATGCCGCCTGCATTTTTGGCAGACAGGAATTTGGTAAAGGTTGCGGAAGCGTGTGCGGAGAAACTTTCCGGCATTCAAGTCGTAACAGGGCTAATCGCAACAGGCGATTCGTTTATGGATGACCCGGAAAAAGTCGCAGCTGTCAAAAAAGCTTTTCCAGACGTGCAGGCGGTTGAGATGGAAGCCGTTGCGGTCGGGCAGGTTGCCTATCAATTTAATACGCCTTTTGTTATCATCCGTTCACTTTCTGATATTGCCGGACAGGAGTCCAATATTTCTTTTGAAGAATATCTTGAAACCGCGGCTGTGAACTCGGCAAACCTTGTCATGGGCATTGTGGAGAAACTGTAATTATCCATGTTTTTTCTTCCCTTCCTTCAATTACTTGTCTTTTTTAAGTTTAATCTGTGATAAAGTAGGTATAGCAGATTAATAGAAAGGATGAAGACGAGTGGAGAAAGCGAAGGCCTTGTACGGAAAAATGGTGGATTTTAAGTTGTTTGGGATTATTCTGCTTGCTGTGACAGGCTTTTTATATTTGGGCGCCGTGATGCCGATCGAAGGGAAATCCGAACTCGGGACAAAAATTTTATTGGTCGCATCCGCCGCTCTCGTTGCCATCTCTGCATTGTTTTTCACCATCTCGCGCATGTATTACCAGCGCCTGATGAAAAGCGAAGAAGGCATGCAACTACTCCATCGGAAATACAACCGCAAATAAGTTGGAGAAGGCCGTGCCTTTGTATTTGGACGGATATTGTCGGTACGTACACTGTGTACAAGAGCAACTTTTTCACCGTACATCCCCTCCTAGTTTTCTTCTATTTACCCTCATTATAAGTGAAAAATCGCACATTGCCGTCCTGTATACAAGGGTTTCAGCCTTTTTTATTTTATTGCAAATATACGGTTTACAAACCGGCAGGAATTGGATATACTTTCCTATGTAAGCAAATTCATTTCTTAAGGAGGTTGTAGAACATGATTTATCCAGTGCTGATGTCTTATTTTACAGCTGAACATGTTCAACATTCGCTCCTTAACGGTTTAGGTTTGCACATGATTTGAATCTCGGCCGCGTAACCGCAGGAAGCAATGTTGACGATTCCTGCGGCTTTTTGCTTTTTTCGGAAAACCGCAGGCGCGTTTCTTCCTGCGGTTTTTTTGCGCCTTAAAGGAGGTGGGGAAATTGACGTTGAATTTAATATTTGTCACTGTCACGATCAAGCGGATAAAAAAGACTCGGGAACAAAGGCAACATGATGAAGAAGTTTTCAGGCTGTACGAGGAAATAAGTGCAAAACGCGCCGAATTTCAAATCAGGAATTTCTAATGGATGGAAAAACTTCCACAAGAAAGGAGAAAGATCCTATGATTCCAGCAATCATGCCCTGGTATACAAAACGCTTGCACTTTATCTTGATGGAGAAAGACTCCACCTAGCTAAATCTATTTGCAGGGGGTGGCGGAATGTTTTTGCACATTTTCATCTTCACCGCCGTTTTCCACTGGCGGAAAAAGAAAAGCTGATGGCCTTGGCCATCAGCTTTTTCTAAATATGCAGGGAAAAGCCGTATTGTATTTAAAGCATACAAAAAAAGGGAGCGTTTCAAGGGTGGTGGAAAGAATGTCTCTGATCGGTGTCGAAGAATCTCTAACAAATGCAATGGATGAGCTCTACGAAAAAGGTTATGACGAGAAAGCATTTCAGAATGAGGAAAATGCGCAAGGTGTGACTGTTATGTCGGAACCGGCGGAAACGACAATGTAGTGGGAATAGAAAATGCGTCTGAACCCTGTCCAATCATTGATGCAGAAAGTTTTTCAGCGGATGGATTCATCAAAAAAGTTGTAAGCAAATTGCAGCAGCCTTGAAGGATTTGGGGAAATTACCGGGCCTCTTTTTTATAGGGAAGGATCCCGATAGTTGCAATGATTGCGGAAAAAGCAAATACATGATGGTTTATCAATTGAAAAATATTTTCAATTGGAGAATGATAGACAAGCGGTCATTTTTCCAGAATTTCAATTACCAGGCTTATTTTTCAATTCAACAGAGTAGACGTCAGCAAAAATGCCCAAAATGCAATATTACAAATATAAAAATCGTTGGTTTATGACTATTTCAGCCGGATTCCGGAAACGATAAAATTGCTCAAGAGAAAACCGGGTGTTATTGCTTGACAAAAAATTAATTCCATATAATAATTTATATAGAATTAAAATGATTATTGTTTGCTTAGAAACTTTTATGTGAATACTAAGCAAGCAAATCATATATCAAAACATTAATAGGAGGAATGAAACATGTCTCTTATCGGAAAACAAGTTGAACCATTCACAGCACAAGCATTTCATAACGGTGAGTTTGTAGAAGTTACCGAACAAAACTTTAAAGGTAAATGGAGCATCGTATGCTTCTATCCTGCAGACTTCTCATTTGTTTGCCCAACCGAACTTGAAGACCTCCAAGAACAATATCCGGCTCTGAAAGACCTTGGTGTTGAAGTATATTCTGTTTCAACAGATACTCATTATGTACACAAAGCATGGCATGACCATTCAGAAGCAGTCGGTAAAATTGAATACTTTATGATCGGCGACCCTTCGCAAAAAATTTGCCGCATTTTCGATATATTAAATGAAGAAGCCGGCCTTGCCGACCGCGGTACTTTCCTCATCGATCCGGACGGCGTTGTTCAAGCGGTTGAAATTAATGCTGACGGTATCGGCCGCGATGCCAGCACATGGATCAATAAAGTGAAAGCGGCACAATATGTCCGTCAACATCCTGGCGAAGTTTGCCCGGCAAAATGGCAGGAAGGTGCTGAAACACTGAAACCAAGCCTTGATCTTGTTGGCAAGATTTGAGGAGCTTGATCATATGATATTAGATGAAGAAATTAAAGCACAATTAGCCCAGTACCTGCAAATGATGGAGGGCGATGTCCTGCTCAAAGTGAGCGCCGGCTCCGATGAAGCATCCCGCAACATGCTGGATCTGGTGAATGAATTGGCTGCAATGTCGCCCAGGATCAAGGTGCAAAAAGCCCGATTGGAAAGGACGCCGAGCTTCAGTGTAAACCGTCCGGGCGAAGATACCGGCATCACTTTTGCCGGCGTTCCATTGGGGCATGAGTTTACTTCATTGGTACTGGCGCTGCTGCAGGTCAGCGGCCGTCCTCCAAAATTGGATCAGAGGGTCATTGATCAAATTAAAAATATTAAAGGTGAATACCATTTTGAAACGTATGTCAGCTTGACATGCCAAAACTGCCCTGTTGTTGTACAGGCGCTAAACGTCATGAGCGTTCTGAACCCGAACATTACACATACAATGATTGATGGCGCTGCATTCAAAGAAGAGGCAGAAAGCAAGGGCATTATGGCAGTTCCGTCCATTTTCCTGAACGGTGAATTTTTCGAAAGCGGGCGCATGGAAGTGGAAGAAATCCTTGCCAAGATCGGCAGCGCTCCGGATAAGTCCGAGTTTGAAAATAAGGATCCTTTCGATGTGCTTGTTGTCGGCGGCGGGCCTGCAGGGGCAAGTGCGGCTATTTATGCTGCGCGTAAGGGCATCCGTACTGGCATTGTCGCTGAACGTTTTGGCGGACAGATTCTGGAAACATTGGGCATCGAAAATTATATCGGTGTCAAATATACGGAAGGCCCTAAACTTGCAGCAAACCTTGAAGAACATGTCAAACAGTATGACGTGGATATCATGAATTTGCAACACGCCAAACGTTTGGAAAAGAAAGACATGATCGAAGTCGAACTTGAAAACGGTGCTGTTCTGAAGAGCAAAACCGTTATTCTTGCTTTGGGTGCCCGCTGGCGCAACATAGGCGTACCGGGTGAAGCAGAGTTCAAGAACAAAGGCGTGGCCTACTGCCCGCACTGTGACGGTCCGTTATTCGCCGGAAAACATGTCGCTGTCATCGGCGGAGGTAACTCCGGTGTTGAAGCGGCTATTGACCTTGCCGGTGTTGTCAAACATGTCACGGTGATTGAATTTATGCCGGAGCTGAAGGCTGACGGCGTACTTCTTGAACGCCTGTACAGCCTGCCGAATGTCACGATAATTAAAAATGCGCAAACAAAAGAGATTACCGGGACGGATAAAGTGAATGGCATCACGTACATTGATCGTGGCACGGGCAAAGAACACCACATTGAGCTGGAAGGTGTGTTCGTCCAAATCGGCCTTGTCCCGAATACCGAATGGTTGGGGGATACGGTTGAACGCACCCCGAGAGGCGAAATTGTTGTGGACAAGCTCGGCGCTACTAGTGTCCCGGGCGTATTTGCTGCAGGCGACTGCACGAACAGTGCGTATAAGCAAATTATCATTTCTATGGGGTCAGGCGCTACGGCTGCCCTCGGCGCGTTTGATTACCTTATTCGGGAAGCTAAAACAGACCAGGCAGTGCATAACTAAATCATATTTGTAAGCCGCTTGACGGTGATTTGGTCGTTAAGCGGCTTTTTTAGTGCCGTTTACCGGAAGCCGGGAACCATGGTGAACAATATTAACCTTGCCGCCTTTTCACCCGGACAGACACAAATCCGCTTCCAAATTCATATGTTTGAACTATATAGGCTGTAGCCTAATGGAGGTGGAACTATGACGGGTATCTTAACAGCGGTAGGTTACTTGATGAAGGAGCTAGTTTTTTTCGTATCGTACGTTAAAAACAATGCTTTTCCGCAGCCCCTCTCGGCCGTTGAAGAACGGAAATATTTAAAATTGATGGCAGAGGGAGACGCAGAAGCCCGAAACATTTTGATCGAACATAACTTACGGTTGGTGGCCCATATCGTAAAAAAGTTCGAGAACACCGGGGAAGATGCCGAAGATCTCATTTCCATCGGGACCATCGGCCTGATTAAAGCGATCGAGAGCTATTCGGAGAGCAAGGGAACGAAGCTTGCTACCTATGCGGCTCGCTGTATAGAAAATGAAATCCTGATGCATTTAAGGGCCTTAAAGAAAACAAAAAAAGACGTTTCCTTGCACGACCCGATCGGCCAGGATAAAGAAGGCAATGAAATTTCTTTGATTGACGTGCTGCAATCGGAAGCGGAAGATGTATTTGACACCATCCAGCTTAATATGGAATTAGAAAAAGTGAAGCAATTTTTTGATATTTTGGATGACCGGGAAAAAGAAGTCATTATTGGCAGATTCGGCCTTGATTTAAAAAAAGAAAAAACGCAGCGCGAAATCGCAAAGGAACTCGGCATTTCGAGAAGCTACGTGTCCCGGATTGAAAAGCGTGCCCTCATGAAAATGTTCCACGAATTTTACCGTCTCGAAAAAGAAAAAAAGAAAGGGACGGAAGGTTAAGCTGCAGTGAAAAAGGCACACTGCTTAGGATCAGGGCAGTGCGCCTTTTTCATATTTTTTTCATTTTAAATGGTGTGACCATGAGCACGGACAAAAGCAATATCCAGAAGAAAAAGCAGTACGGCGGGATATAAGGAATGGCATAGACTGCTGCAGCCAAAAGCACACCGGCAGCGGTAATCGGCAACCCGTAAAAATAACCGTTTTGTGCCGCTGTGTTAAAGCAGGCGAGCCGGATCACCCCGCATAGGAGATAAATGCAACTAAAAAGCACGCCGAAAAAACCGTATAGATGGAACAGCGCCGCATTCATCAGAACGGCCGGGGCAGCACCGAAAGAAACGGCATCGCAGAGCGAATCAAGCTGTTTGCCGAATTCGGATTCCACCTTCAGCCGGCGTGCGAGTTTTCCATCAAACATGTCGAAAAGTGCAGCCAAAAAGATCAAAACGGCCGCCAACCCCAGCCTATTTCCGGCACAGCTGAACAATGCCGTTCCCCCGAGGTAGCCGTTCAGCAATGTCATCAGGTTGGCTGCCTGCATTTTGAATTTTTTTAAGACACGTGAATACCACCGATAAAGGCACAAATCTGCAATCCTCCCCACTACTGCCTTTTACATCATGCATATTCGCCCGGGGGGATTTTAGCACAAAAAAAACTGCCCCTTTAACAAAGGGCGATTGTTAAGACGACACTCTAATTTTATGTGTAAGGGACCTGCGTTCAATTTCCTTTTCAATGAGACGGACAAACTCGGGGCTTAATTTCAGTTCCTTTGCTTTATAGTATGATTCGATCAAAAGCTCATCTGACAATTTTAACATCAGCTCCACCTCCGAAAATCAACGTTCTATTTTTTTACCAACCGGCATATCCTTTTAGATATAGAGTTTGTACCCTTACTTTACCAAATTCAATCCTATGGAACAAGCGTTCTTTTATCCACAAAAGTATGTTTATAACTTGTGGGCAAATTGTTTATAATACAGGAAAAGCTATACATGCCATTGTGTGGACTGTGTATAATCTTATCCACAGCAAAAGAGAATAGTAGAAATTTGTCGAAAAATTTTTAGGAAGATTTTTGCGGAATCCTTTTTTAACATCGGTGAGAGCTGTATGGGACAAAAATATGTTCTTTTGTAAGGCATTTCGGGATAAAAGTGGATGCGAATTGTCTTTCAAGGCAGCGCTGAGAGACATTTAGGAGAAAAAAAGCCCAAACTGTCCTTCATAAAGGCAGTTCATCCGTTTCTCTATTACAAAAACGGCTTTAGAAACATAAAAAAATAAGGGCTGCAGTGTAACAGCCCCTAACAGCTCAAACTTTATGATCCGGCGCCAGGCCGCAAGCATACGTGCCTTTTTCAATTTGTATCGTGGTGTGTTCGATCCCGAATTTGTTGTGCAGTTCTTTTTCCAGTTTTTCAAGCAGTGCATCGTTGTCCTCAATTTGAGAGCGGACGATATGGGCGGTCAGCACTGCTTCCGTTGTACTCATGCCCCAAATATGCAAATCGTGGACATTTAAAACGGTCGGCATGTTTTCCAAATAGGCTTTGATTTCATCAGTATCAATGCCGGCAGGAACAGCATCAAGCGATAAATCGACGGCTTCGCGCAAAAGCCCCCAAGTTCCGGCAAAGATCACGGCGGCAATGAGAATGCTGACAACCGGGTCAAGCCATTCCCAGCCGGTAATAAGAATAATGGCGCCGGCAACGACGACGCCGAGTGAAACTAGTGCATCGGCAGCCATATGCAGGAATGCGCCGCGGATATTTAAGTCGTGTTCACGTCCCGACATAAACAGCAGTGCGGTTGCCGCGTTAATCACAATTCCAATGACGGCCACGATCATGACTGTTTTTCCCGCTACAGGCTGAGGATGGGCAAAGCGTTGTACGGCTTCGAGAAAAATCGCCCCGACTGCAATGAGCAAGATAATGGCATTCAAAAGCGCCGCCATTATTGATGATTTTTTATAGCCATATGTGCGCTTTTTTGTTGGAAGCTTTTTTCCCAACAAAACGGCTGCCCAGGCAATGATCAGGCCTAGCACATCGCTCAGATTGTGGCCCGCGTCAGCCAACAGGGCAAGGGAATCGGAGAAAAAGCCGTAAACTGCTTCAATGATAATAAAAACGGTATTGAGGCCGATGCCGGCAGCAAAGGCTTTGCCGTATCGGGCCGGATGATGGTGGTGGTGATGGTGTTCATGGCTGTTGGACATGCAATTAACTCCTTTTCATAGCGCTGTTCATATTGTCAATTTTCTGTGTTTCAAAGCCGAAAAAGTTGCGGGATCCAAATAAATGTCCGAATCGTTGATAAACTCATTATATGCGTATCTCCTTCGTTTGCAAAGAAACTTTTACAACACGGCAAATTTTCCGTCGGTTTTTCCCGTTGTGAAGTGTTAAAATGGAGATGGGCTTATACATAAAAAGATTGAAAGGAAGAGATGGGAATGCCGAATACCGAACATGTGGAAGAACATTTTCAGGCATCCGATACGGTTCGTGATATCGTCATCGGTATGTCGGACGGATTGACAGTCCCGTTTGCGCTTGCAGCAGGCCTGTCCGGCGCAGTGGATTCGCCGATGCTCGTTTTGGCGGCAGGGGCCGCTGAAATTGCGGCAGGGTCCATTGCGATGGGCCTCGGAGGCTATTTGGCGGCAAAATCGGATGCCGAGCATTACTATAATGAATTAAAAAGGGAATACCGTGAAGTGGAAGAAGTGCCGGACCGCGAAAAAGATGAAGTTCGCGACGTGTTCAAGGAATATGATCTCGAACCGGAACATATTGAAGCCATCGTCGATAAAATGGCAGAAAATCCGGATAAATGGGTTGATTTTATGATGAAATTCGAACTCGGGCTTGATAAACCCGAAAAAGGGCGCAGTTTAAAAAGTGCTTTTACGATTGCTTTATCTTATATCGTCGGCGGCCTAATCCCGCTCTCCCCGTATTTTTTTGTCACACATGCATCACAGGCGTTGCTCGTCTCCGTTATCATTACGCTTATTGTCCTGTTTATTTTCGGGGCGGTGAAAGGGCGTGTTACAGGTTCCCATCCGTATAAAAGCGGACTGGAAACGGTCATTATCGGCGGTTTGGCCGCTGCTGCCGCATTCGGGCTTGCAAGACTGCTGACAAAATAGCTGTTTTCCATCCGCTTCTGCCGGGCGGGAGGGTCTTTAACGTATTTTTGCTTTTCTTGGAGAAATAAGCTATAATATTAGCATCCTTTGTTCAAACGATAAGGCGATGGAGTTCGCCATAACCGCCTGCGGGCTGATGACTCCTGCTGATATGGATCTTCTTTTCATATTGGCAGGAGTTTTTTGATGCGGCGTGCAGCGCTTTTTCGATAAGATATTTTCGGAGGAGATAGTATGTTATATGTTTTAGTAGGCATTGCCGGCATCTTTGGTGCATTGGCGCGCTATGATTTAGGAATCTGGATCGGGATGCATGTCCATACGATTTTTCCGTTTGCGACGCTTTGCATTAATATGATCGGCTGTTTTCTGCTTGGATGGCTGACGATGCATATTTTTAAATCAAAAAATGTTCATCCATATATTGCGAGCGCACTCGGCACCGGCTTTGTCGGTTCTTTTACAACATTCTCGACTTTTAGCGTCGAAACGGTGCAGCTTTTCCAGCAGTCGCTTTATATTTATGCTGTTCTGTATATTTTCTGCAGTTTATTCGGCGGCCTCATGATGTCGTGGGCCGGATTTAAGATCGGGGCTAGACTGCATGCGCGGTCGAAAGCGCATCAGGTGCAGACTCAGGAAAATTAGAGGTGATGTTTCTATGGTCATGAATGGCATTTTTATTGCAATCGGCGCTTTTTTTGGGGCAATTTCCCGGTTTTCTCTTTCTCAATTGATCAAACGGATCTATCCGGTAAAATTTCCGGCTGCAACATTTTTTATTAACCTGTCGGGCTCTTTTCTGCTCGGCCTTCTGTTCGGCCTTGGCGCCGGCAGTTCATGGCGCCTGTTGCTTGGCACCGGCTTCATGGGGGCTTTTACGACCTTTTCCACTTTTAAACTTGAAAATATTCAGTTGCATGCTGAAAAACAATGGCGTATCCTTATCCCGTACCTGGCACTCAGTTATGTAATCGGGATTGCGATGGCGTTTCTCGGTATCATGCTCGGAGATTTCCTGGCCTGAAATGAAACTTTTGGACAGTCACTTCGTAATAATATAAGAAAAGCAATCAGTGGAATGATACTTTGTTAGCCGGCAGCCTGCTTTTTTAACCGGAGGGTATTTATTGTGATGAAGGATATCCTTTTGAAAATTTTCGGTTTTTACAGGTATCCTTTTGCAATTCTGCAGAACGTACGAACAAAGAACAGGAGGAAGATGTATGAGAAAATCCATGCCATGGCTGGTCGTGGCCGCGATCCTGGTTATTCTCGTTATTGGTGTTTTTTCAAGTTATAACGGTTTTGTCAACGCAGAAGAAAACGTAAACCAATCTTATTCGCAAATTCAAAACCAGCTGCAAAGGCGGATGGACTTGATCCCGAACCTTGTAAACACAGTCAAAGGCTACGCTTTGCATGAAAAAGCTGTTATTGATGACATTTCGAAAGCACGTGCACAATTGGCCGGTGCAAAAACCCCAGCTGACCAAGCGGCGGCAAACGACCAGCTGAACACTGCTTTGAGCCGGCTGATGGTTGTCGTGGAAAATTATCCGGATTTGAAAGCAAACCAAAATTACACACAGCTGATGGATGAACTTGCCGGTACGGAAAACCGGCTCGCAGTTGCGCGCCAGGATTACAACAGCGCCGTCGCAACATATAACAAAAAGGTAAAAAGAATGCCCGGCGCAATTATTGCCAATCTGTTCGGTTTCCATGAAAAAGAATACTTTAAAGCAGAAACAAGCGCGAATGAAGCGCCAAAAGTTGATTTTGGGAACAGCAGTGGTCAGTGATGAAAAGAAGCGCGCTTATTACAGCCGTTTTTTTCACATGTCTGTTTGCTGTTTTCTCAATCGTTCCGCCGGCCAAAGCTGCGCCGAAGATACCCAAGCCGGTTGGGGACATATATGTTCAGGATTTTGCCGGTGTGCTGACAGACAGCCAGAAACAGAAACTGATCTCGCTTGGCAGGCAGCTGGATGATAAAACAAAAGCACAAGTCGCTGTTCTGACCGTGGACACGATCGGGAAGAATACGACAATTGAAACATTTTCCAATCAAGCTTTCCGCCAGTACGGGCTGGGCGACAAAAAAATGAACAATGGCGTGCTGATCGTATTGGCAGTGAAAGACAAAAAAATCAGAATCGAAGTCGGCTACGGCCTGGAAGGTGCGCTCCCGGACGGAAAAGTGGGCCGCATTCTCGACCAGTACGCGATGCCGTATCTGAAAGAAGGCAAGGAAGATGCAGCAGTTGTCAATACGTATAAAAAACTGGCCAATGAAACGGCGAAAGAATACAATGCAAATATTCAATCAAAACCGCAGGCGTATGAACCGCCGCCTACCAATCAGGCTTCCCCGCTTTCGTTCTGGAAGCAGGTTTTAATCGGCCTCGGGGTGCTTGTTCTGATTTTGATCGATTTCAAGTTTTTCGGCGGCACTTTGACTTATTTTCTGCTCAATATCCTCTCGATGTTCTTTCATGGCGGCGGGGGGAGAGGGGGAGGCAGCAAAGGCGGCGGCGGTTCTTCCGGCGGTGGGGGAGCAAGCCGGGGGTGGTAACTTTCAACACGGGGAAATTCGCTTCGTGTATTTTTTTGTCAAAGGAAAAAAGTTTCATGGTTTTGTCATTGGTTTTAGCCACTTTTGTCGAATATAAAGTGTAAGGATTTTATGGAAGATACGTGAAAAACCTTGCACTTGGCGGCCATTTCAATGTACAAAAAAACGGAATATCAGTTAACTTTCGTAGAAGATTTTTTTCTACCATTCGGCGGAAAATTAAATAAAGAAAATCGCTGGGTTCGCCTGGCTGAAGTTATTCCTTGGTGGAAAGCTGAAGAAAAGTACGCCAAGTCCTTTAAGAATAAATTAAAAGGCGAACGAGCTTACTCCGTAAGAATCGCTCTTGGAGCTCTCTACATCAAAGAACGGCTTGGGCTGACTGACCGTGAAACTGTCGAACAGATCACAGAAAACCCGTATTTGCAGTATTTTATCGGGTTGCCGGAATTTCAGGAAAAAGCGCCATTCGACCATTCTTTGATGCCTCGTTTCAGGAAACGTCTGGGCGCAAATATCATCAATGAACTCAATGAGTGGATTGTTCTGGGAGAACAGAAACGCCAGTCGGAAGAGACATCTGAAGAAGATGACAACGATGATGATAATCATGATGATGACGATCATGACGGTGACGATCATCATCCTTCCTGTCCAGCTTCGAAAGAGAGCCCGAGTGAATCGGCTTCTGCTGAAACGAAGAACAAAGGAAAGCTAATCCTGGACGCAACCTGTGCACCGGCCGATATTGCTTATCCCACGGACCTTGGGCTGTTGAACGAAGCTCGTGAGAAACTGGAACATATCATTGATGTGCTGCATGAGCCCCACAAAGGAAAGCAACAAAAGCCACGGACCTACAGAAAAAGGGCCCGCAAGGCCTATCTTTCTGTCGCCAAACAACGCAAAGCTGGTGCCCGGAAAATCCGGAAAGCCGTCGGCAAACAGCTTCGATACGTGAAACGTGATCTTGAGATCATTGAAAAGCTTGTTGCCCAAAGTTCCTTGTCCCTTTTGAACAAAAATGAGTACCGGCAACTTCTTGTCATTCATGAGCTTTACCGCCAGCAGGCAGAAATGTACAAAAAGAAATCTCGACGGATTGACCACCGGATTGTGAGCATTTCCCAACCGCATGTCCGCCCAATTGTAAGGGGCAAGGCAAAAGCGAACGTGGAGTTCGGTTCAAAAGTCGCCATCAGTGTTGTCGATGGCTATGCCCTGATTGAAAGGCTCGATTGGGAAAACTACAATGAAGGCATCACTCTCAAGGAATCTGTTGAAAATTACTACAACCGGTTTGGTTTCTACCCAGAAGCAATTCTGGCGGACAAAATTTACCGGAATCGTGAAAATCTGGCTTACTGCAAATCTCTCGGCATCTAAAGTGGGCCACGGCTTGGCTGCCCATCCAAGACAGAAGACCATTCCTTGGAACGATTGGCGAATCAGGATACCTCTGAACGTAATGCCGTTGAAGGCAAATTTGGTGAAG